>Ga0153944_1000277_pt1 | contig 21971 bp, 18 predicted proteins | sample TSNJ028MetaG_FD_104703 | JGI IMG/M metagenome (GOLD analysis project Ga0153944, IMG submission 104703) | Attine ant fungus gardens microbial communities from New Jersey, USA - TSNJ028 MetaG | ecosystem: Host-associated > Fungi > Mycelium > Unclassified | place: USA: New Jersey, Wharton State... | reverse complement strand
TATTTGTTGCGGGCCTGGCTTTCACCAGAAAAAGCTGCCATCAAATTAGCTTCTGTTTTTGTTCCTTTAAGATTCATCACGCAATTCTCCTTTATACTTTATTGTATATTAATAAGAACAATTCCTATTAAAAATATACTATATCCCTATGAACTTGTCAAGGCATTTTCCTTAGAAAATATCCAGTAATACCAGCTTTTACAAGCCTCCCACGATAGCCTTTTATTTTGCGATGCCTGAGTCGTGGGATGGTTGCCGTCAAAGTCCTCCTTGTGAAATTCACATCTTAACCGCTATAATCACCGAAATATTACAGCAACATCATTAGTGTTGACGAAAACAAGCTAAACAATCCAAATGCAACCACAAAATCAAGCTTACAATCACAGTCCAAGAACTTTTTTGCACATCACCCGTTTTTACATCCAACACATTTCCAACGGTTTGGAAAACTACATTTAATCGATAGGCTTATCACACAGCTATCGCAGAATACCTCTAGCATCTCAGTTTACCATAATGTATACGCGGCGAATTCTTTTTCTTCTCCACAATCCCTCAACGTCAGTTTCCCACAATTTCCACAGAATTGTCCACAGCTACCCTATTTATAAAGGCTTTCACCTCCGGCACCATTGTGAAAAACTTTAGAGCCCTCTCACCTATCCATAACCTTCCTTTTCTGGTGAAGAAAAAGGCACTACATATACCAATATCTCAAACAGATACCACCATATGCAGCGCCTTGTATTTGTCAACCGGAAAAAGTTGGCTTTGACATAATGCGGTTAAAGTTTTCCACATTTTCCACAGCTTTTTCCACCGGCATAGCGTTTGGTTGTTAAAAAGCTATTTCCAAGGGAATAATAATCATCAATTTAACAAGGAATATGCTCTAGATTCGATTTCCCCCGAAGATGTGGAAAAGATATTCTTTTCCACAATAAAAATTTCAAATAAAGTATTATGTTAATCGGGCAGGCTTTATCCTACTAAATTTCTTCGATTTTAATCTCCACCGGCCGTTCCACATCGAAATGCTTAACGCGGTCCCGCTCCTCCGCCCTTTTGGCATTGTTAAACAGGTCCAGGGTACCCACAAGATACCCGGTGATCCTGCGAATCCGCTCAAAGACACCCCGGCCGTCATCCTCCGAGCGGCCGCATTTGGGGCAGGTGTTGCCGATGATTCCAGTGTAGCCGCAAACCGGGTCACGGTCCACAGGATGATTGATAGAACCGTAGCCGACGCCGCATTCCTTCATGCAACGGACAATCTGCTCAAATGCCTCCAGATTGCCGCAGGGATCCCCATCCAACTCCACATAGGAAATATGTCCGCCATTGGTCAAGGTGTGGTATGGGGCCTCCAGTTTGATCTTATCAAAGGCGTTGATATCATAATAGACCGGAATATGGAATCCATTGGTGTAATACTCCCTGTCGGTTACACCCGGAATCACACCGTATTTTTTCTTGTCAATCCGCACAAATCGACCGGACAACCCCTCTGCCGGCGTGGCAATCAGGGAGAAATTAAGGTCATACTTCTCAGTGGCTTGGTCCATTTTTTGGCGCATATAGCCTACAATTTCCAGGCCCAGGTTCTGCGCCTCCTTGGATTCGCCATGATGCTTGCCCAGGAGGAATTTAAGACATTCGGCCAATCCGATAAAGCCCAAGGTCAAGGTACCATGACGGAGTACCTGGCGCAGATCGTCCTCCTCCTGAAGCTGGTCACTGTCCAACCACACTCCTTGACCCATAAGGAAGGGATAGTTGCGAATGGTTTTGGTATACTGGATTTTAAACCGAGCCAGCAACTGCTCAATAATCAAATCTATTTTCCGGTCCAGGTCATCAAAGAAAATCTCCAAATCACCGCCGGACTTGATAGCCAGGCGAGGAAGGTTCACGGAAGTAAAGCTCAGGTTGCCACGCCCATAGGTAGTCTCCTTATCCTTGTCCACATTGGCCATTACCCTAGTGCGGCAGCCCATATAGGCCACCTCCGTCTCCGGGCGGCCCTCCTGATAATACTGAAGATTGAAGGGAGCGTCCAGGAAGGAAAAATTGGGAAACAGCCTTTTCGCCGACACGCGGCAAGCCAACTTAAATAAATCATAGTTGGGGTCGGTGGAGTTGTAGTTGATCCCTTCCTTCACCTTAAAGATTTGGATCGGGAAGATAGGGGTCTCCCCATTGCCCAAACCCGCTTCTGTGGAGAGAAGGATATTCTTTACCACCATTCGCCCCTCGGCAGAAGTGTCCGTGCCATAGTTGAGAGAACTGAAAGGAATTTGGGCCCCCGCGCGGGAATGCATGGTGTTCAAATTGTGGATCAGGGCCACCATGGCCTTATAGGTATCCCTATCGGTCTCCTTTTCGGCCGACTTAACGGTAAATCGCTGCACCTTCCCCACTATTTTCTCACTGCCGCCTCCCAGCAGGCCCAGCAATTTCTCCAGCTCGGCAACGGCGTAATCATTGTCACGGGCCAGCTTAGGCTCCAGACCTGTTTCCTTTTGGATCTCCGCAATGACCTGCCTTGCCGCAGCCTCTCCATCCTCCAGCTCGGCTACAAGTTCCAGGGCTTTGGCCAGGTTTAGCCGGTAATTGCGGCGGTAGGATTTAGCCACACCCTTGGCGAGGCCATAATCAAAATTAGGGATGCTCTGACCGCCATGCTGGTCATTCTGATTGGACTGAATAGCAATACAGGCCAACGCGGCATAACTGGCAATATATTGGGGCTCCCGTAAAAAACCGTGGCCGGTACAGAAACCGCCGTCAAACAACTTCTCAATATCAATTTGGCAACAAGTGGTGGTCAGGGTCAAAAAGTCCAGGTCGTGAATATGGATATCCCCGCTGTTGTGGGCCTCGGAGTGCTTGGGGTCCAGAATGAACATCTCATAAAACTGCTTGGCGCTTTCCGAACCATATTTGAGCATAACGCCCATAGCGGTGTCCCCGTTTATATTGGCGTTTTCCCGCTTGATGTCGTTGTCCTCCGCCGGCTTGAAAGTCAAATCCTCCATGGTTTTCATAAGCTTGGTATTCATATTGCGGATCTTTGTGCGTTCAGCCCGGTAAAGAATATACCCCTTAGCTGTTCTCGCATGTCCATTTTCAATCAAGACTTTTTCCACCGCGTCCTGGACCTGCTCCACACTAGGAACATACATCTCTTTTTCTTCCAGATAAACGGTGACTTCATGGGCCAGTTCCCGGGCTGTATCCTCATCGTGCCCTCCAATGGCTTGGGCGGCAGCATAAATAGCCTTTGCAATTTTTTCTTCATCAAAAGGAACCGTTCTCCCATCCCTCTTGGTAATTTTGGTCACGCGCTTAGTCTCGGTCAGCATGGTATTTCCTCCCATTATCATACACAATATATAGTGTAAATTGTCTTTCCATGAATAATATTACTCCATATATAGGAACAAGTCAATACAAAAATATCGCCAAAAAAATACAGCGACGGCCTAAAAGGCCACCGTTAATAGGTTTCTATTAGTTATTACAAATTAATTAATAATGCGAATCAATAGCAGAAAAAAGAAGCAAATGGTGAAATAAGCTGATAAAAGTGTGGCGCCATTTATCTCTGGGAACTAATGCAGCGGGGATTCAATGTAAAGGCGAACTACAATACACCAAAATAAATCTGTCAAATTGGTTTCCTGGATTGCTATTGTTGTTATTTGCTTATTTGTTTGGTGTTTTTAACCGCTGTTTCGCATTGATACCTTTGAATCCACGGGTAAAGGTAAATTTATCCTTTCCATATAAAAGTGGTGGCAATTCTGCCACCACCATCAACTACTATATAGCGGCGGTTAAGCCTCCTCAAACATTTCAGGACCTACACCACAAATCGGACATACAAAATCCTCCAAATCACCCCAACTCGTTCCCGGCTCAATTCCCAAATCCGGCGCACCCGCATCCTCATCATACTCATAACCACATACAGTGCATACATACTTAGCCACCTAAGACAACCTCCTTACAGTAATAGATGATTTTGACAGCCATAGCATGGACTATGTTCGTCCCTATTGTACCTTATTCCTCAATAAAAAAAAAGGGCTAAAAACACCAAACATATTCATACCATCAACAAATTTATGGAAATATAAACTTCTCTTTACCGTGCCCTCATAGTATTCCATATTCTTTTCCCGCCATACACAGTCTGATCCAACCCGTCAAGCTAAATGACAGCCCTCCTAATGAAACGTCAATTCGGAACGATAACTTTATTAGATTAATTACAATCTCTTTGCCTGGCCGCTTCATAAAACAATACCGTGGCAGCGCAGGCCACATTGAGGGATGATGCCTCAGAGGTGGAGGCCATGGGAATGGCGGCCAAAAAGTCGCTTCTTTCCTTTAGATAATGGGAAAGGCCGTCAGTTTCATTGCCCAGAAACAAAAAAGAGGGCCTTTTCAGATTTATTTTTTCAATTGTTAGCTCAGCATGAGCAGTAGTGCCAATCGTCTGAAAATCTTTATACCGTCCACGCAATAATTTGATTAATTCCTCCAGATCCTCCCTCTTGGGAAGATGTAGCGGAGGCCGCTTGAAAAACGATCCCATGGTAGCGCCAACCACCTCCGGATCGTAAGGATCCACCCCATGACCTATCAATACCAGCGCCTCAACACCCAAAGCGTCACAGGATCTAATAATGGTTCCCAAATTGCCCCGGTTGGAGGGCCGGTCAAAAAGGGCCAGCACAGGATTGTCCGGCAGAGCGTCCACAAAATCCCCGAGTTTTACCGGCGGCGCCATGGCTATCATCGCCATCAGCTCCGAGGGCTCCTCCTTGCCGCTGAGCTGATCCATCAGCTCCGGCGACAGCTCATAGTTAACCTGGGATTTCACGGTTTCCAGCAAGTCCTTGGCCCATCCTGATAAAGAACGTTCTCCCGGATAGAGAAGGGCTACGATTTTCCAGCCTCTTGCCACAGCGTTGTTAATGTTCCGCACGCCTTCCACCAAAAATTCGCCGTACCGGTATCGCTTATTCCGGTTGGTTTTGAGCACCTCAAATTTTTGATAATCGGCGTTTTCGGTGTAAACCTTTTTCACCATAGATGACAGCTCCCGTTTTTTGATTGTTCTCACAGCTAACCTGCCGATCCATTGTAACATAAAAAATATAAAAGAAAAAGGCGGTTGCCATGCCATTTCCTTTCACAAGGCCAACAAAACATTTGTATAGGACCTATCTATTTGTTATAATAAATGTAGGGAACATTATCCAGTAGATATCATAGGAGGGGATAATAATGATCGTTGGATGTCCCAGAGAAATAAAACAGCATGAATACCGGGTGGGATTGACGCCGGCTAACGTTTACGCCTATATCTCTCACAGTCATCAAGTACGGATAGAGGCCGGGGCCGGTATTGGCTCAGGCTTTCCCGACAGCGAATATGAAGCCATGGGCGCCATGATCTTACCAGCGGCAGAGGACATTTGGGCTACCAGCGATATGATTATCAAGGTCAAAGAACCTTTACCTCAGGAATATCCCTTAATGCGGTCCGGGCAAATTCTATACACCTACCTTCATTTGGCCGCGGTCCGGCCCCTCACAGAGGCTCTAATGAAACAAAATGTTAAAGCTGTGGCTTATGAAACCATACGCGACACCTCGGGCGGCTTGCCTTTGCTCAAGCCCATGAGTGAAGTTGCGGGCCGGTTGAGCGTACAGGAGGGGGCTAAATACTTGGAAAAGCCCATGGGGGGCATGGGCCTGCTGTTGGGCAGCGTTCCAGGGGTATGCCGCGGACAGGTGCTGATCATCGGCGGCGGCGTGGTTGGCACTAACGCGTGTAAAATGGCTGTGGGCTTGGGGGCCTTAGTCACGGTGATGGATAACAACCTCCAACGGCTGACTTATCTGGACGACATCTTCGGCAGCCGGATTCAAACCCTTTATAGCCAAGAAGCCACCATTGAGCGGGAACTCCAAAAAGCCGACCTGGTAATCGGGGCGGTGCTGATCCCCGGAGCGGCAGCGCCTAAGCTGATTAAGCGCTCTTACCTGTCGTCTATGAAAAAGGGCAGCGTCATTGTGGATGTGGCAGTGGATCAGGGCGGTTGCTGTGAAACCACCAGGGCCACCTACCACGACAACCCGGTATATGAAGTGGATGGCGTAGTGCACTATTGCGTCGCCAATATGCCAGGGGCTGTTCCCATGACCTCCACCTTAGCCTTAACCAGCGCCACGCTGACATATGGACTGATGATCGCTGACGAGGGTTTGGAGTCCGCCGTTAAAAGCAGCCCCGGTTTAGCTCAAGGGGTCAATACATATGGCGGTAAGCTGACTTGCCCTGAAGTAGGCAAGGCCTTCAATATAGCAACAGATTCCATTGATGCGTTGATATAGATACTTGCAGAGGGAAACGCGCGCGTCAAAAGAGGAAATTTAGAATATATTTTTTGGATACTTTCTAATCATGACGCCATCTCACCATCACTTCATAATAGGTTATAAAGTTATATTTTTGTGAAATTTGTGGTCTTACTTAACCATTTTCCGCTTTCCGCGCATAGCCAAAAATAAATAATAGGAAGGCCTTCCTGCGCCAGATATGCGGGATGGCCTTCCTATTTATCATTAAGGCGCTTTGTATGTCTATTACGGTGCGGTACGCCGGTATTTAAGGGGAGAAACACCATATTTCTCCTTGAATAGCTTGCCAAAATAACTGGGACTAGCAAAACCACAAGCGACACATACCTCTGTAATTGAGTCATCTGTACGCCATAAAAGCCTGGCGGCCTGGGCCAACCGGTATTCATTGATATACTCAACTGGATTTTTGTTGGTGAAGCGTTTAAAGCATCGAAAGCATTCACTGCGGCTAATTCCAATATTTTTCGTAATATCATCAATGGTTATGGGATGCGGATAGTAAAGGTGTATATAGGAGAGCATCTCTTTAGCCCGCTGAATGTAACGCTGATTCCCTTGAGAATCAAAGAGGGAGATCTCCTCGCCGGATATAACGTCGACCGTGGCTTTCCACAGCTCAATTATTAAGGCCAAGCAAAGGAGCTCATAACCAAATACCGTTCGGTCCAATGAGTAGATTTCATTTAGCTTTCCGCGAATTATTTTGCCCAAAACATGGTCCTGTGAAACCTTAAATCCTTGCAACGCTTCGCCTAAAACAGGAGCAAAATACTTGTGATATATGGTTGAGTTATGGCTACCCGCAAATAAAGAGGCTGGAAATGTGATGGAAAACATAACAGCATCATCACACCCAGCCGCCTGTTTTGCCATATGTATAGCGTTTGAATTTACAAATACACAATCGCCCTGATGTAAGCGCATAAGATTTTCATTTATGAAATATTCAACTTCGCCCGACAACACAAATCCAAATTCAAAATCGTCGTGCCAGTGACAATTCATTTCACAGTCCACGAACATGCTGAACACATCAGTCCAAATTCCGACTGGAAAGGTGACGTCTTCATTGCATATCTGTTCTCTAAAATTGCTGTCCACTTTAATGGGTATCGTTTCCATTTTTATCACCTGTTCCGTTTTCGCCGTCACATTCAGTGTTTCTCAATTATATCTCATTTCATCAAATATGTAAAAACCGTATGGAGCATTTTTGTGTTCTGCCGCTCCACAATAATCACAGTCAGCGCCATAGAAGCCATCCATGGACTTGGCACTATCTTTATGATTTTTGAGGTGATTTTTATATGCACACTCATTGTTCTGAACTATAATTATAATTAAGGTGAGGTTTTTCAGCAAGTTGTATCGGACGTTGTATTGTAGAAAGTTTTACAATTTATCATTCAAAGCGGGTGTTGGCCATGAAATTAGATCGCATAGCTATTTGGACGCGGCAGTTAGAAAAACTAAAAATGTTTTACATTCGTTATTTCAAAGCGTCGGCAAATCTCAAGTATATTTATGAATATGAGGTAAAAGCCAATAACAAGATCCGGTTTGAATCTTACTCTCTAGCCTTCGAATCGGGAGCAAGGCTGGAACTCATCAAAAAGGCCAGTATCGTCATTGGAAATGACGGAGATCATTTCAATGCTGGAATAACTCAAATTACATTTTGCGTAAATTCGCCGGATGAGTTGGAGTGGCTGTTTGCAGATTTAAAGGTGGGGGGCATCCCCATTGTAAGGACTCCACATGTCACTGGAGACGGCTATTATGAAGCTTGTGTCCTCGACCCTGATGGAAACCGCATAGAGATTGCGGTAAAGCTGTAGCATATGTAAAATTGCATACAACATGGCGGAAAGCTAAGCGAAAGGACGATATTTATATTTTTACATTCTATTTTCATAGCATTAGCCGGCAAAAAGCTCTATTATTATACCAGCAAGGATCTAGTATCGCAAATATAATCAAGAGAAGAGTGGTCAGATGAGCCCTACAAATCAGGTAAGTGTTGTTGGAAATAAAAAAGGCTTCTACAAAAAGCTATTTGCTATGGTAATTCCCCTCGCCTTTCAAAACTTTATGTCGGCGGCTGTCAGTGCATCTGACGCCATTATGCTGGGTTTTTTGGAGCAGGATGCCCTCTCTGCGGTGTCGTTGGCAGGTCAAATAACCTTTGTCTTTAATTTGTTTATGATGATTCTCACCATAGGAACAACTATGCTGGCAGCCCAATATTGGGGGAAGGGCGACCGCTCCACTGTTGAGAAGATTCTCGCGTTTGCCATGAAGCTATCTGCCGGCGTAGGGGTCATCTTTTTTTGCGCTACGTTATTTGTTCCCCAGCTTTTAATGAGAATATTCACCAATGACCCCATTCTGATCACAATGGGGGTGGAGTATTTAAGAGTTGTCGGCCTTTCCTATCTGTTCACCAGCATATCTCAAATCTATTTATGCATCATGAAAAACAGTGGCAGGACCACCAAGAGCACAATTATTGGCTCCTCTGCCATGGTCCTCAATGTCATATTCAACAGCTTTCTGATCTTTGGCCTGTTTATGTTCCCCGCTATGGGAATTGCCGGCGCCGCCCTTGCCACAGTTATCGCCAGAGCCATTGAAATGGTTTGGACATTAATCGAATCCACAAAGAAGGACAGCATTAAACTTCGCATAAAATACTTTTTGCATATGGAGAAAGACCTGCGCTCAGATTACATAAAATACACATTGCCCGTGGTTGGCAATTACTTGGTTTGGGGATGTGGGTTCACTATGTATTCTGTCATCATGGGCCATTTAGGCAGCGATGCGGTCGCTGCAAATTCCATAGCGAACATTATGAAGAATCTGATCATTTGCGTCTGTTCCGGAATTGGTACGGCAGGTTCCATTTTAGTGGGTAATGAATTGGGAAGAGGCAAGATACAGGAAGGCATTGAGTGCGGAAAAAAAGTGACTTTACTGGCAGCCATCAGCGGCGTGTGTTCTGGCGTTTTGCTGTTGCTGTTAAGCCCTCTCATTCTTCGGTTCGCATCCCTTACCCCAGAGGCTAACACATATTTAAAGGGCATGTTATTGATGTGCAGTTATTATATGTTGGGGAAATCCATCAATTCCACAGTCATTGGCGGAATCTTCTGCGCCGGAGGTGACGCTAAGTTCGGATTCCACTGCGATACCATCGTTATGTGGATTATCATCATCCCCATCAGCCTTTTAGCCGCATTTTATTGGAAACTGCCGGTGCCAGTGGTTTATTTCATCTTAAGCATGGATGAGTTTATCAAGCTTCCAGCGGTTTTTATTCACTTCAGGAAATACGGCTGGGCCGAGGACCTCACCAGAGAAACAGATCACGCCACATCCTAGCTGCTAGGGCAGAGGCATGTTTATTAATGTCATTTTCGAATAATGAGGTAACGTAAGAGATGGATACGAGAAAATGCTTGGAAGACCTATGTCAAATACGCTATGTTTCTATTGCGACCGTTGACGATTACTTCCATCCACAAATAAGAACAATTGAAATTATGGATTTTGATAACAACCAGCTTTGCTTCTTAACAGCCCGTGGAAAAGATTTTTATAATCAGCTTTTGGGTAATGGGAGAATCGCTTTACTTGGCCTCAAAGACCAAATAGAAATGATCCGCATTTATGGAACGGCAAAGCCCCTGCCATCTCTTGTTCAGCAGAAGCTAATTGATAAAATATTCTCCAAAAATGATCACTTAAAAATAATTTATCCAGGAAGATCCAGGTATGTTTTAGAAGTGTTTTGTATCTACGGCAGCGACTTTGAGCGATTAAAGATGGAGCGTGGCCAAGTTTATAGAGAAGAATCCATTGCTGGCCATACGGTATTCGATAAAGGGTATTGTCTGCCGGATGATTGTATCCAATGTGGCGTCTGCGCCGAAAATTGCCCAAGGGACTGCATAGAACCGGGATGTCCTTACACAATTATTCAATCTAATTGTTTGCGTTGCGGCTTGTGTATCGAGGTATGCCCTGTTTCAGATATAAACTTGGATAGATTTCTGGCTTAGGTGTCGATTTAGACGCACTATCAAAACTATATTGGCTACATCTGTGGTTTTTTATTGCTTTTTATGAATCCACCGCTCCCCTTCCAGGTCGCTGCCAAAAGGAGCCATACCCTCATTATACAGGCCGGTCCTAGCTACAGATATAATCTCCACCGGCGTTTGGCAAGCCCCCTGATAAGCCTCTATCAACAGAGCGGGATTTATATTTTTCGTGTTCCCCGCAGACATCTTGAGGGTGAGCTCAATTTCATTTGCATTGTCCATTGTTTTTAGAGCCAGAATTTGAATGTCGGGCTTTATATCAATTTCCTTGGTTCCCCTTTTCGTTTTCTTTGTGACTACAATATCCTGCCCACTCCAAAACTCCTCAAAGGACGCAATAAAGTCCCCATCAGCACACCTTACCACAATGCGGTAATCCGCAAATAAAATGGGCAGAGGGGAAGAATCTTGTTCCATCACTTCCAAGACCTCAATTCCAGGGGGCATGGTTTCGGCAAGCTTTTTTCCCGCGTCCGCAATAGGCATATCCCCCTCCAGCCGGAATTCCAGGCTCTCCCTATAGCCCTCATAGCCCAGTGACAAGGGCAAGGCAAAGGTAATATAGGGGTGGGGGTTAAAGCCCTGCGTATACCAAATGGGGATGCCTGCGCGTTTTAAGGCTCGGGTGACGCTGCGCATCAGGTCCAGGTGAGAAATAAAGATAGCCTCCCCCTTTTTGGAAAAAAATACCCTAACGTTTCTCAAAACAGACCCCTCCCCCACCTGCGTATTTGGCGGCGCCGCATCCCAGGCATTTTTCCCGGCAATTGGGGGAAACCTGCCCTGTATGCGCCAATTGATTTTCCTGAATCAAAAAGGGCTTATTTACATAGTAATCCAAGTGGTCCCAGGGAAGAATTTCACCGTATGCCCTTCGGCGGCCGGCATAAAATGCCGGATCCAGCCCGCATTCGGCCATACTCTCCATCCACAAAGTATAGCGGAAGTGCTCATCCCAGCTATCCAGAAAACAGCCTTTGGCATAAGCGGCTTCCATAACCCGTCCCAGCCTGCGGTCCCCTCTGGCAAAGACAGCCTCCAAGATGCTGGTATTAACATTATGCCAGCTAAGGGATATTTTCTTAGAACGCACTGTTTTGGCCAAATAGCTCTGTTTTTCTATAACCGTTTCCATAGAATCCTGCGGCTCAAACTCAAAAGGGGTAAAGGGCTTGGGTACAAAGGTGGCCACACTGACCCCCACATTGACCCCCTTCCCCTTTGGCTTGGTGGGAAGGCTGTAATACAGGTCGACAATGCGCTGAGCTGTCTGTAGTATTCCCTCCACATCCTCCATGGTTTCGGTTGGCAGCCCCAGCATAAAGTACAGCTTTACAGAGGTATAGCCATTTTCAAAGGCCATTTTACAGGTGCGCATGATCTCCTCTTCACGCACATTTTTATTGATCACATCGCGCAGCCGCTGTGTCCCGGCCTCGGGGGCAAAGGTCAATCCGCTTTTGCGCACTTTTTTGATCTTCTCCACCAGTTCCTCGGTGAAGTTATCCACCCGCAAACTGGGGAGTGACAGGTTGATCCTTTCCTCCACGGACCACTCCAGCATATGGTCCAGCAGCGGCTCTAATTGAGAATAATCACTGGTGCTCAGCGAAGAGAGGGAGACCTCATCATAACCGGTGTTTTGACAGAGCTCCTTGGCGTTGACGTTGAGGACCCCCGCCGATTTCTCACGGAGGGGCCGGTAAATATACCCTGCCTGGCAAAAACGGCAGGCGCGTATACAGCCCCGCATCACCTCAATAATGGCCCGGTCATGGACAATATCAATAAAAGGAACAATGAACTGGTTGGGGAAATAGCTCTTATCTAAATCGGTGACAATCGCCTTGGGCACAGGCATAGGAGCACCCTGCAACGGAAGGACTGATTCAATCTGCCCATCCTCTTTGTAGCTCACATCATACAGGGCCGGCACATAGACCCCGGGAATATGGCTGGCCTTGATCAAAAAATCTTCCTTGCTCCAGCCCTTATTCTTTGCCTCCATATAAAGCTCGCAAAAACGGGGCAGATTTTCTTCTGATTCTCCCAAAAAGAAGGCATCCACGAAATCGGCCAGCGGCTCCGGATTGCAGGTGCATGGGCCTCCGGCGATGATAAGATTTTTAAGGCCCTTACGGTTCTCACATCTAAAGGGCACGCCACCCAAATCCAGCATATTAAGAATATTGTTGTAGGATAATTCATATTGCAGGCTAAAGCCAATGATGTCAAACTCAGTCAATGGGTCAAAGCTCTCCAACCCATAAAGCGGGATATTGTTATCCCGCATCTTCTCCTGCATATCCACCCAAGGGATGAACACACGTTCACACCATATACGGGTGTCGCTATTGAGCAGCCCATAAAGGATTTTCATCCCCAAATGGGACATACCTATCTCGTAGGTATCCGGAAAGCAAAATGCAAAACGCAGGGATACCTCCGCTTTATCCTTGACAATACTGCCCACCTCGCCCCCTACATACCGGGCCGGGCGCTCCACTTGGGTTAAAAAACGGTTTAATTGCTTGCGAATCAAATATATTCCTCCACACAAATGAAGTCCGCCGGATCGGAAAAACCCGGCGGGCAAATTTCAATACGGACGCGGCGTAAATCTTATGTCTGCTCTAGGATCTTACCGCTCAACCTTCTTGGTATCGCCAATGAAAAATAGCGCTATCGTATTGGGACCGGAATGGGCGCCGATAACCGGGCCAACGTAATTGATCAAAAAATGTTTGATCCCCAAACGCTTTTTGATCTGGTCCCGCACATACTCCGCATCCTGGAGGCAATCTCCATGGCTGATAAAGCATATCTCATTGCGGTCATTTTTCGTCCTTGCTTCCATCTCATCTACCAGCTTATCCAGCGACTGCTTGCGGCCTCTCACTTTGTATAGAGGAATTAATCGGCCCTCTTCATCCACATGCAGCAGTGGCTTGATACCCAGCATAGTGCCCAGGATAGCGGAGGCTTTGGACACCCTTCCGCCCCGGTGGAGGTGGTGAAGGTCGTCGACGGTGAAGTAGTGGCAAAATTTATCCCTGTTGTCCAATAGCCATTGGGCCGCCTCCTCCATGCTCTTGCCTTCATCCCTCAGCTTGACGCCGTAATGGACATAGAGGCCCTCGCCCAAAGAAGCCGCCTTGCTATCAATAACAACTATCTTACGGGAGGGGTCCTCCTCCATCAGTTCATCCGCCGCCAGCTTGACGCTGCTGTAGCTGCCGCTGAGCTTAGATGAAAAGGCGAGGTGCAAGATATCTTTGCCGGACTTAAGAAGCTCCAGAAAGAAGGTCTTGGCATTCTCCGGATTAATCTGAGCGGTGGTGGGCATGAATCCAGCCCGCATCTTGGCGTAAAACTCCTTTTCAGTCAACTTGTCCCCATCAATTCCGCTGTAATTTACACCCTCCATAGTATAACTCAAGTGCAGCATGTGAATTTGATTTTCTTTGATATACTGATCAGAAAAATCGGTAGTGGAATCACTGGACAAAATAAACCGCCCTTTTTCCATGGTGGAACCTCCCGTTTCGTTATGATTCAGGCGCAATACCGGCCCAAATGTCATCTTTGTTTATCCTATTTTACCATATGTGGCGGTAAGAATTCAACCACTGCCCAAAGCCTGTTAATTCCTGCCTCCAAAAATTGCCGTGCCAATGCGGACAATAGTGGCCCCTTGGCGGATGGCCGCCGGAAAATCTCCGCTCATGCCCATGGAAAGGGTGTCCAGCTTATAGCCCAATTGATCCTGGGTCTTTTCAAGCAATGCGCGCGTCTGTTCAAAAAAGCTTTCGGTTTGCGCAGGCAATGCATCGAAGGGGGGAATGGTCATCAATCCCCGCAAGCGGACATTGCCAAGGAACTGCATTTCTACCGCCAAAGCGCCCACCTCACCGGGCATTACGCCGGATTTGGATCTCTCCCCGCCTATATTGACTTCGATTAACACATCCATGACCCGGTCATGGCTTTGGGCCTGCCGGTTAATTTCAGCCGCCAGCTTCACACTGTCCACCGAGTGAATCATATCCACCTTATCAACAATCTGGCGCACTTTATTGGATTGAAGATGCCCTATAAAATGAATGGAAGTATCCTGTTTGTGGTAATCCTCATACTTTTGCAGCAATTCCTGCGCCTTATTTTCACCCAGCAATTGTATTCCTTGATGGACAGCCATATTAACCCGGTCCGCCGGCACCGTCTTGGTCACAGCCATTAGCTGGATCTCCTCAGGCCTTCTCCCGCATTGTACAGCTGCGTCACCTATTTGGTCAGTGATGCGTTTGACATTTTCACCGATCACCGCACAGATACTTTCCATGTCCATTTTAATCACCCCACACAGATGCTATTGACAGTAACAGCCCAAATTTTTACTTTTGGGTTAGATACTCATGAATTCCTTCGGCAGCCTTCCGCCCCGCGCCCATTGCTAAAATGACCGTTGCCGCCCCTGTCACAGCATCGCCGCCGGCAAATACGCCCTTTTTGGTGGTTTGCCCTGTTTCCCCATTTACAACAATGCAGCCATACTTATTGATTTCCAACCCATGGGTCGTGGAGGCTATCAGTGGATTAGGCGAGGTGCCCAGGGCCATTAAAACCGTGTCAAGCTCCATAATGAACTCACTGCCGGGGATGACCTGGGGCCTGCGGCGGCCGGATTCATCCGGCGCCCCCAGCTCCATACGGACGCACCGCATACCCGTTACCCAGCCGTCATCATCCGTTAGAATTTCGGTAGGGTTGGTGAGGATATCAAAGATAATTCCCTCTTCCTTGGCATGATGGACTTCCTCAAGCCGGGCAGGCAGCTCCGCCTCACTGCGCCTATATACGATGTGTACCTCCGATCCAAACCGGAGAGCGGTTCTGGCCGCGTCCATAGCCACATTGCCGCCGCCCACCACGGCCACCTTTTTCCCAACCTTAATGGGGGTGTCGTAACGGGTGGAGTACGCCTTCATCAGATTGGAGCGGGTCAAATATTCGTTGGCTGAGAAAACACCGTTGGCGTTTTCCCCAGGGATATTCATAAATTTTGGCAGTCCGGCACCGGAGGAAATGAATATAGCATCATAGCCCTCATCCTCCAACAACGCATCGATTGTGACTGTTCGCCCCACTACCACATTGGTTTCGATCTCAACCCCCAGCCTTCTGACATTCTCAATTTCTTTCTTAACCACCTTTTCCTTAGGCAGCCGAAACTCCGGTATACCGTAAACCAACACACCGCCCGGCTCATGAAGGGCCTCAAAAATTTTGACCTGATAGCCCAGCTTGGCCAGATCGCCGGCACAGGCAAGTCCGGCAGGTCCTGCGCCAATGACGGCCACCTTTTTGCCATTGTGCTTGCCTGCCACCGCACCGGATAAGCTGTGCTCAATGGCGTAGTCACCCACATAGCGCTCCAAGCGCCCAATAGCGACCGGTTCCCCCTTAATGCCCCGCACACATACGCCCTCACATTGATTTTCCTGTGGACATACCCTGCCGCAAATGGCCGGCAGGCTGGATGCGTCGGCAATTACCGATGCCGCGCCCTCTATGTTCTGTTCCTTAATTTGTTCTATAAAGGCGGGTATATTGATGGCTACCGGACAGGCGCCTACACATCTGGCATTCTTGCAGCCCAGGCACCGCTTGGCCTCTGCCACCGCTTGATCCTGGGTATAGCCCAAGCTGACCTCCCCGAAATTGGCGGCCCGCTCCCGAGGGTCCTGCTCCGCCATGGGAACCCGCTTGTTTATGTCAAAGTCATGTTCAGCGCATGCGCAGCCAGCCGCGTGTTTAGGCTCCTCCGTCATGGCATCCAGCGCGTCCTTCCCCTGACTGCGGTATATGGACAAGCGGCGCATAGCCTCATCAAAATCTATTTTATGGCCATCAAACTCAGGCCCGTCCACACAGGCAAACTTGATCCTTCCATCCACTGTGACGCGGCATGCTCCACACATGCCGGTTCCATCCACCATAATGGGATTCATGCTCACAACAGTGGGGATGCCCAGCTCCTTCGTAGTCAGGCAAACGAATTTCATCATGATCATAGGGCCAATGGCGATGACCTCATCATATGGCTTCCCTTGCTCCAAAACCAAATCCTTCAACAAGTCCGTAACATTTCCATGAAAGCCATAGGAGCCATCATCTGTGGCAATATAAAGATTGCTACAGACCGCTCTCATTTCATTCTCCATAATCACTAGATCCTTCGTCCTAGCGCCAATAATAACGTCGCATTCAACGCCCCGCTGATGAAGCCACTTCACCTGTGGATATACGGGAGCGGTACCCACGCCCCCAGCAATGAATATTCTCCGCGTACTTTTTAGGGCATCCTGGTTTTCCCCAACAAATGCGGAGGGATTGCCTAAGGGACCCACGACACTGTCAAAGGCATCCCCCTCCTCACAGCGCACCATCTTTTGAGTAGAGTCGCCGATGGCCTGGATCACCACAGTCACAGTCCCCTCACTGGGATCAAAGTCACATATGGTCAAGGGAATCCGCTCCCCCACCCGATCCATTATGACAATTATAAATTGCCCTGGCTTCGCGGAAGACGCAATTCTAGGGGCTTTCAGCTTCAGCCAGACAATATTGTCAGCTAGTATTTTTTTCTCAATAATTTTGAACAAAATGCTCCTCCTATACATTAGTGAATATATAAGCATGCAAAATCGCCAGTAGCAATATACCTCAAAGTAAAGTATTCCGGATGCCCTTCCAACAATCTTGCAGTCACAGAGTACTCAACTTCTACAAAATGTGTATATCCCATTATAGAAAAAAGTTGTAAATAAATCAATGTATATTTCTTCTCGATCATATAATACTAACCTTCGTATAAATCTGCAATAAATAAAATTTCTGTTGCGGCCTAATCCGCGCGGTTTTAAGAAATTTTATCTACACTTTAACCCAAGATTAGTATAAGATAGAGCTTATACTTTAAAAAGAGGTATCTGAATAAACAGATACCTCTCCATTTCCGATTCCCAACAAAAATCAATCCACAAATACATAATGACTCATTCTGTCATTGATGCCTTTTAACCATTCGGCAAAATATTGACTGCCCTTCCGTTCCCAATCAACCTCTCCCTCATGCTGGCATAATTTTGCAAAGACTCCCCCAATGGTCACTTCCATTTCAAGCGGATTGCGGGAACACAATACATACATGGAGTAGGCGCCGGATATCTGAATTAAGTCGTAATAGTCCTCATCAACACTTTTAAAGGTCATCATATATTCATTGGTAGCCGTTTCAGCCAACAGAGGATTTGGAAAGCTCTCCCCCAATCCGTACGCAACCGTGAAAGCATACAAAATTCTCATTTGCTCCTTCACTAACTGATCGGTCTCACCGCGGTAATCCCGGAAATTGCAGAGATCAAAAGCCGTTCTCCGGCCAATCTCACGGGCCCTATCTAAATTTCCATTTTCACGCTGTCTGACAAGAAGCAGCGCCAACTCTTCGGATGGCTCTTCCGGGAGAATACGCATTCCCTTTGAAGGATGGTCCCCGGCGATTTTAATGTCGCTGTCATTGTTGTCATATAATAAAAATCCGTTTGAAGCCAAATATTTCCACACAGGGGGGCGTCTGAGCACAATCAAACAAAGCATAAACCAAATGGCCAATAGCGCCAACAGTTGCATAACAATGCCCCTCCTTGTCCAAAAATGAAATATAAATTATTGTTAATGTTAATTGCTTTGGTCCATAGCTTCCTGTATGGCCGCCGCCAGCTGGTCCGGGCAGGATGTCCCTTTCGAACCGCACTGAATTCCTTTGAGCTTCTTTTGGATATCTTCGGCAGGCATCCCTTTACACAAGCTGGAAATCCCAAGGGTATTCCCTGCGCAACCACGTACAAACCGCACATCTTGGATAATTCCATCCTCAATATCCAGTAATATTTCCTCAGAGCACACTCCACTGGTCTTATACCTATATTGCAATACTTTTCACCTCAAGTATTTTAATCAAATTAATATTTATTATACCTCCAAAGGGTATAGAAAGCAAGTTGACAAACCTATAAAAAACAGGCTTAATTTTTGTAAACAAGCCTGTATGTGATTTAAAATTATTTGCTGGCTGAAACAACAAATCCATCCGTTAAATGGGTCAAATAGTCAAAGGATTCCCCCGTACCTTTGGCTACACAGTCAATTGGATTGTCCGCCACAATGGTTTTGACGTTCAAATGGTACTGAAGGTACTTTGGCAGTCCTTTCAGCAATGCGCCGCCACCGGTCATAACAATACCGTGTTCCGCAATATCCGCCACCAGTTCCGGAGGGGTGCGCTCAATGACGGATTGTATCATGAGGGCTATGGAATAGGCGTACTCCTCAAAAGCCTCATAGGTCTCCACCTCATTGATCTCGATAATTTGAGGCAGCCCGGTGACCAAATTCCGGCCCTTGGCTTCCCGCACAATCTCTTCATTGGGATCAAACATATTTCCAAGGTTAATCTTGAGCTGCTCGGCGGTCTTATCCCCTAACAGAACATTATGTTTGTTGCGAATATATCGGATCAGCGCTTCATCCATCTTTTTGCCGGCAATTTTAACCGACGCCTTGGCCACCACCCCATTGAGGGAAATGACCGCCGCATCGGTGGTGCCGCCGCCGATATCTACAATCATCCTGCCGATAGGCTTGGAGATATCTATTCCGGCGCCAATTGCAGCCGCCACAGGCTCCTCAATCAAAAATACCTTCCGGACATTTGCGGTGGAGGCTGCTTCCACCACTGCCTTAGATTCCACATCAGTTACCCCAGAGGGTACACATATGGTAAGCCTGGGTTTGACAATCCGATTGCCACATATTTTTTTAACAAAATACTTTATCATCTCTTCGGTTATATAGTAGTCTGAGATTACCCCATCATGAAGGGGCGTAATTGCCTTGATATGTAGCGGCGTCCGCCCAAGCATGTCATGAGCCTTTTGTCCAAAAGTAATAATTTTGCCGGTACGCGTGTCTATAGCTACTATGGTGGGTTCAGTTAAAACCACTCCCTTACCCTTTACATAAACAATGACGGAAGCAGTTCCTAAATCAATACCAATATCAATCGCCATACCGCACTTCCTTTGGATTCAGAGAATATAACATAAAATGCTACATTTCACATTATAATCCATTGTCAATCTGATTTCAACTGCTCTTTTTACCAATTTGTCTAATTTTATATTATATCCGTTGCGGCAATTGCCGCACAATAGACACATTCCGCTCCATTCTTCTTCAAAATCCTTGCACATTCGCTTAGAGTCGCTCCAGATGTGAATACATCATCCACAATGAGGATAGTTTTTTCGGCAACCTGGCTGCCCTCAATAAAAGTGAAGGTATCCTTTACATTCTCAAACCGATTCCCTTTGATTTCATGCTGAGGAACGTGATGGGAGGCTTTTTCTAAATAGTGAAAAAAAGGTACATGTACCCATTTCTCAATCGCAAGGGCTAGGATTTCCCCTTGATTATAGCCCCGCTTCCTGAAAGAAACCGGGTGCATCGGGACACACGTCACTGCGTCAAAAGACAGATGGCCATACAACTCATGTATCCTGTCATAAACCAGCTTTGCAAATACGTCTCCTACCTCCGGACAGTTGGCAAACTTAAACCGTAAAATGCCCTCCTGAACGCTGTCCAAATAGTAGAACGGCGCTATGCAGCGGTCAAAATAAAAATCATTCAGACCGCAACCGCATTTTCCCACATCCCGGCCGCACACTCCGCATACCTCATCCCCAATAAGGTAAACGGATTCCCTGCATAAGGAACAAACCTCATCCACATCGGATATGATGTCCCCACAAAAAGCGCAGTGTTCCGGGTAAATCAACCTGAGCAATGCGGACAGTTTCCCTTTCAACTGCCGGCCTCCCTCTGGATCAGCCAGCTCAGATTGGTGTACTTTTGCGTATTCATGGTATTTTCCACCATTTGCCTCACCGCCTGGTGATCCCCCACAATGATCATAAGCCTTTTTGCGCGGGTGACGGCAGTATACAGCAGGTTTCGGTAATACAACCTTCCGCCCCAATTGGACAGGGGCAAGATCACTGCCTCAAACTCACTGCCCTGGCTTTTGTGTACGGTAATGGCGTAAGCTAAATCAATCTCACTGAGCTGTTCAAACAGGTATTCCGCGACCCGTCCGTCAAAGTCAATTCTTAATACTCCGGCGGATTTGTCCATAAAGGTAATGAGGCCGATATCCCCATTAAACACACCCGTTCCGTTGGCTTCATCCCCACTGACGCCCTCACGCTTCCAGACAATTTCATAATTGTTTTTGGTCTGCATCACTTTGTCGCCCACACGGTAAATCACAGAGCCCCGCTTGATCTCCATATCGTCCCCCTTATAGGGGTTGAGCTTGGCCTGCAATCCCCCGTTGAGGGCCACCGTACCTACACCCCCCATTTTGTTGGGGCAAAGCACCTGAATATCCCACATAGGCGAGTACTTATAGGCTTTGGGCAGCCGTTGGCTGCAGAGAGCCAGCACAAGTGACGCGGTTTCATTTTGTGAGGCGGCAGGTAAAAAGAAAAAATCTCCATCCCGCCGTTTTAAGTCCGGCATTGTCCCCTCTATGACAGCGTGGGCATTGGTGACAATCAGGCTCTCCGCGGCCTGCCGGAAAATCTCGGTAAGCTTGACACTTGGAATGCGTTCAGAGGTAACTAAATCCTTCAAAACATTGCCCATTCCCACCGGTGGAAGCTGGTCACTGTCCCCCACCAGTATGATCTTACAGGACATCCTCAATGCCCTCAGCAAGCTTTCAAACAAAAGCGTATCCACCATGGAAAGCTCATCCACCACCACCACATCACAGGTCAAAAGATTTTTTTCATTGTGTATAAATTGCCTGACATGGTCATCACCATATTCCACCCCTAAAAGCCGGTGGATGGTTTTCGCCCCGTGACCCGTCAGTTCACTGATCCGTTTGGCGGCCCGTCCGGTAGGGGCCACAATAGAAACCTTGTCGCCCTGGCGTTGAAACAGCTCAATAATGGCGTTCAGCGTGGTCGTCTTGCCTGTGCCAGGCCCTCCTGTCAACACCATAATGGGGCTGGACAACGCTAGGTTGATAGCCTTCTTTTGCAGCGACGCGTACTCTATGCCATTTTCTATTTCCAATCCGGCGATATGCTTGTCCCACTGGGTTTCATTATTGGGTACACTGCGCAAAATCAAACTGATCCTCGTCGCAATGTATTCCTCGGCCTTAAACGCGTCCGGAAGATAAAAATACTCTGCGCCCTCCCTGGAAAGGGAAACAAGGCTTTCTCTTTCCAGCAGTTGATTTGCCGCTTGCTCCACCTTTTCCTTGGGTACATCCAGCATTTCCGC
>Ga0153944_1000275_pt1 | contig 22024 bp, 21 predicted proteins | sample TSNJ028MetaG_FD_104703 | JGI IMG/M metagenome (GOLD analysis project Ga0153944, IMG submission 104703) | Attine ant fungus gardens microbial communities from New Jersey, USA - TSNJ028 MetaG | ecosystem: Host-associated > Fungi > Mycelium > Unclassified | place: USA: New Jersey, Wharton State... | reverse complement strand
GATAATGCATTCATGTATTCAAGAATAAAGCAAGAATGGAGATCTACACCATCGACAATTCATGGACCATGAATAGAATATCATGTCTCATATGTCGTGGTCTCTGGGGAGCGGCAGTCATGGATAGAAAGCCATTGAAAGGGATCGAACGAGACATGATCATGATAACGTCTGGAGTCGTTGAAACTCAAAACTCTATCACAAACAGGAGAGTTTGAATATTCTTGGAGAATTTTGCTTCTATGCAGCAATCATCTGTTCTTCAGCTTCATCACCAAGAGCCTGAAAATCTTGATTTTTTGATTTTCCGAACAAAAAAAGATCAACCGAGCTTTGTTTAAGAATGTCTCCTCTTAGCTGGCATAATTTTGCTTTTGCGAAGGTACCATTGCTGACAATAGAAGTGATATCAGTTGAGAATTATCGTTAACGCAGAGAGTCGGAGTTGCTCCTTCAAAAAAAGCCAGATTTATACTTGAGGGATAGATGGACTTTGATCAGGTAAGATAGTTCCGTCCCTAGTGACGCTTGATCGGGTGTTTCAACTTTGTTAGTACCCTGTTCGATTTTGATCTCGGATGTTTCCGTTGCACCTGCCTTTTTGAAACTATACCGCCGAGTTGCTGGTTTCCTCATGCGAAATTCTAGAAAAATGATTAGCTCATGCTGTCATAGGGTCAAGAGAGAGTGTGTGTGGGTGTGTGAGACAATGACTTGGATCGAATCATAGCAAAACTGGTGCGATGGGTCGGGCATCTCAGTTGAGAACAATGGTGCGTGAGCCTGACACGACGCACTAGTTATTGATAGACATTTGTATATCTCCCACCCCCTCCAGCAGCTGCTCTCTTGTATTTTTTTGTTAATCGAATTCTCAAAAAGCGTGATCAGATTTTCTACTTTACAACAAGCGTCAGAAAAATTGTCTACTTTTTTCCGGCTACCTCTGTCCAAGGAAGTGACGGTTCCCGATGAGCAAAAGAACCCGGCATAGTGCCGCCTCGACCAAAATCACCCTTCTTCTCCTCCCCCTCCTCCTTCGATGGCACTTAGTAACAACGCGTGGACTCGGATCTTGGTTGCTCCATCCACCATTGCTTTGCTTGTTCGAGCGACTCGCAGCAGCGGCAGCAGCTGTACTTGTTGACGACCCTTATACCGGTCAAGGCACTGTGCCACTTTGCTCTAAGAGTCCAGTTTTGTCTGAAGTTGGGAGAGGGATCAACATGGGATGGCGTTTCGGTGGTGGTAGTGTGGGTAAGCTGAGGGTCACGTAAAAAGGGTTCCAGTATGGACTTTAAAATTTGATTTTGTCGTCGGCCTTTTGCTGGGCGAGGGTGGTGGCATTGTCGGTACAAGAAGGGCGATAGCCACAGAAGAGAACATAGGTGATGGTGGTTGTGCACAGAGATAATAATGACCTTGTGTGTATGCGTGTGGAAGCGATCATACTTGTCCACCAGATGTCCATGGGCTTTCCGTTGCCGGTATTTTTGATGATTTTGGGCACAAAGTAGCTGAAAGACCCTGTGAGAAAGGTGAGTTGCTTGTTGGGAGAATGTAGGAGTTTTACTCTATGAAAAGATGAGCAAAGAGTGGGTAAAAAGGATGGAGGACTCACATGCCAAAGTCGATGACAATATCACTGTCGGGGTCGTTGGAGTGGTAAAATATTTTCTCGGGTCTGTCAAGTAGGTGAAGGGAGGGGTGTGTGAGAGAGGAAAGCGCATGTGAGGACGATGCTGTGGTGGAGGTAGTCAATGACATCGAGAATAAAGCGCATAATGGTGACGGCGTCATGCTCGGTAAACGAGGACGAAGTCAAAGAGCTCTCTGGCAATGGTGAGTTCAAAAGGGGGGTATTTTGCGCGAGACTCGAAGCCTTGAGAGACAGACAATGTTGGGTGGTCGAGATCGGTGAGAAGGTTGATCTCTGTCCAGATACTGGCTCACTTTCCCTTTAAGGCTGAAAACGCAACTTAGTGTTGACAAGACAAAAAGCCGTCACTGTCTGATCAATGTAGAAAAGGGAAAGCGCTCTGGCTGCTGAAAAATCGATTGAGGTCTGAGACAGTGAGAAAAAACGAAAAAGTGCCTGATGTTGCGGTGGCTGTGTTATGAAGTAGGCAGACGTTTCAAAGAGAAGGTGTCATCTGAGTGGAAGAAAAGCAGTGGAGGCTTCACTGCATATCAAAGATGTGATTTATCAGTCATCTTTGCGAAGACCACAGTGATGAGCATTACACTGCCAAGTATCCACTGGTTGACATGGAACCAAGATATTGAATAGCACTTGTTTCAGCTCGAGATTTTTCAGAACCTATTTGTTACCAACTGTAAATCGAATGGAAAATCCTGGAGAATAATGCGATCCACAGTCTAGTTTCTTCAAATATCATGATTTTCCACCACCCATCGTGAAAGTTGAGATGCTGGAACGGCTCGTCAGTTTCAAGCATTGAGTTAGGGCCGAGCAACGCAATATGGGACTTGTTGCAAATGTGGAACGTACATTACTACTACTACTACTATTTGTCTCTAACTAGAACAATAAAAACATTCTTGTCTGACATGAACAATAAAGACAGCTAATTTTAGTACAGCGTTCGATACTCCAACATCAAGTTGGGATCAAGTTTCATCACAGCGTATATCACAGCTTCAATCCATGATTCTGGACTGACGATATCAGATGTTTGTCCTTGATCAGATTTCATGGTCTGCAGGCAACCAAAGAGAATATTTGCCTAGTACCAGCTGATATATAATGGAACCATTTTCATCAAGTGTCGTACAAAATACCTCCCTCATCGCATATCCCACACAGATGGCTGATCAGTATGGAGTAACACCACAAGATTACGTTGATGACCTGAAGATCCTGTCAAATCAACGTTACTGCCAAGGTATGCTGTTTCTCTATCGTTTGTGAAGCGACAGCTGAAACCTTTTCAAGCCATTGTTGCTACTTTGATGATATATGATTTTATTGATCACATTCCTCAACAGGTGGGTTTTTCCATTTGCAAAAAATGATTCCACATATCTCTTCTCTTATAGATTCAATACCTCCACAGGCATGTTTCCCATTGTTTCCCATTTTATGGCTGACTATCACCACTAACATATGAAACCCCAGGAGGAAGTGGTCAAAATTGCACATCATATATTTTTCTGTCCTGCTGATTAATTGGGCAGGCATCATGTAGGTGTGACTTCCTTACTTTATTGGACCACTGATCAATTATTTCAGAATACGTTCATATTGTATGAAAAAATTGTCTGACATAAATCAAATGCATATTGATACCAACTTCACCAGACTATAATAAAGCCTGGGCATCGAGATCAGTAAGCATTATTCTTAATTCAGTTTTGATATCTTCGTTGAATAGGAGGTATTAGTGGTACAAATCAAATGTATTTGCTGCTTACTCTGACCTACCCTTTTGCTAGGTGTATTTTTGGTACTACAGGTATCGAGTAAGTTTCATCATGACTCTCAAAGACTAGAGTAGCTGATGTCAATAGATTCATCATAACGTTGAATTCATTGGTAGTGAAGACTCTGTTGGTCCTGCGCCTTCGAGCAATCTGGAACAAGGATTTCATTAGTGAGAGGGCTAGAAACATGTGCCAACGGACTTGTTGCATTGACCTTTTTGAATTCTAGTCACACTAATTTTATATTTCATAACGGCAGGTATGTTCTGTAGAATTAGATTTCTGCTTGATAGAGATGACTGATGTTTGAAATTAGCTGAGGTCCTGGTAGGCTTTAAAGACAGTACAATACTGAACCCATCAACTGACCATATTTTTCAGTCTGCAATATCTGTGGTGATAGTTGACGTATATGTCATCTCAGTCTCCGGAGTGCAACTTCCTCTCCATGGTTGCTGGGGGGATCTAAGGCATCTTGATAACATATACACTAGGGTTGCTAGTGCCTTTGAGTATGTGTTCTAACATATTTCGTGTTGCTGACTTGCACATTGATCCTCACACAAAAAAGAATTATTAGGGCAACAGCAACCGCAATTGAAGTCCTCTTGACATTTATCAGGTTTACCATGACATACAAAACACAAATGGTTTTTGGCGATGGAATGCGCAGCCGTATTTCTCACATGAAAACCTCGACTCGATTATTGTATGTTTTTTACCGCGATGGAACGTTGTTATTCATACCGTGAGTCCAAAACTAGATATTATGAATCTAACTGATGGCCTATGTATTCAGTCTCTTGGGTAAGCCCAGGCTGTAAAACCAGTGGGTTAGAACTCACTCTTTTCAAAGTCTACTCATGCCTGGAAGCCGCTTTTTTCCAAACTTCATCTGATTTTATTACCAATATCCTGGGCTAGTATGTTGTTATTATTGCTAGCCTTCCCCTTACTGACCTTAATTACTAGCACTCAATACTTCATTTATCCCTTTATTGTGAGCCAAAATCCTTCTTCTTTGTATCTCTGTGCTGATTTGTGTGTCCAGGTATCGCGGTTGATACTCAATTTACTCGAAGCAAATTGTTTTTTGGACGAAAGTATAGATTCCAGCACAATCGAATCCATCATGTTCCGTCATACAGAGTCCGCTAGGGACACTGAAACAGATATCTTGCGAGGTGATGGAGGAACTACCTCCCTGGGTGAAGAGATACATGAGGAGGCAAGATGATGGATAAGATGTTCCTCCCAGCAAATAATGTTGGATGTATATTGTGTACTTACCATTGTTTTGTCTGTTTATTTTTAACCACATGATTAGCGTGCTGTAATGAATTGAGCGAGATAAGTGATACTAACAAAATGAGGTGCACGACATGATCCTGAGCGACAATGACTCGAGGAATTTGCTCGAGTTGACAGTAAAAAATGAGACAAATACTCACGTGGTTGAGAATCAAGAAAGGATGAAAATATACGCCACGACAAATCATGGACCATGGATATTTGAAGTAATTGTATCACTTAATTCGTCATTTCGTCATTCATTCTACTGACGTTCTTCACTCCTCCTTTTTTTGCTTCCATATTTTGTTTGCGTCATCATTACCATTACCTAGTGACATGTGTCATTTACTCCAAGTATTTCTATCATTCTGTAAATATGGACATATATTCTACTCGTACTTCAAAACTCGCATGTAGACCTGAGACCCAGTCACCTTGTCTGGATCTCAGTGTCAGACTACTTAGCATTGAGGATTACTGCGTCTAATCCTCACCAAGAGATAGTATGTCTTACACATTTTGGTCTTTTTGGAGCAGCAGTAATGGGTAGAAAACCAGATCGAACGAGACATAAAAGCCTGATAAAAACGTCAACTTTCGAAACGATGATTGGGATCATGATATCGTCTGGAGATGTTTAGACGTAAGATTCTATCACAAACAAGAGAGTCCAAGTTACGAAATATTCTTGGAGAATTTTGCTCCCGTGCAGGAATCATCTGTTCTTCAGCTCCATCACCAAGAACATTGAAATCTTTTGATTTTTTGAACAAAAAAAGTCAACCCACCTTCGTCCCTGAACTGGCATAATTTTGGGAAGGTCTCATTGCCGACAACGGAAGTGATATCGGTTGAGTATTGTCATTGACACAGAGAACTGGAGTCCCTTTTTCAAAGAAAGCCAGATTTCCTGATATTTAGGGATAGATGGACTTTGATCGGATAAAATAGCTCCGTGCCTAGTGGCACTTGATCGGGTGTACCCCTGTCCAATTTTGATCTCGTATGTTAGACCTGCCTCTTTGAAACTATACCACCAAATACATAGTTGGTTTCCTCATATGCAATTCTGGAAAAATAGTTAGCCCATGCTGTCATAGGGTCGAGAGAAAGAGAATGGCTTGGGCTGAATCACGACAAGACTGGTATGATGGGCTGGACATCTCAGTTCTCGAGAACAATGGTGTATAAGCATGACATGACGTATTATTCATTCATTGACATTTTTATATCCCAGCCACCCTCCAGTAACTGCTCTCTTTGATTTTTTGTTAATTCCTCAAAAGTGTGATCAGATTTTCTACTTTACATGAAGAAGCATCAGAGAAACCGTCTAGTTTTTTCCAACTACCTCTGTCCAAGGAAGCGATGGTTCTTGATGAGCAGGCTCAAAAGAACCAGGCATATTGTCGCCTCGGCCAAGGTCATCCTTCTCCTCCTCCTTCGACAGTGCTTGAGTAACGACGCGTGGACTCGGATCTTGTCTGTTCCATCCATCACTGCTTTGCGTGCTCGAGCCACTCGCAGCAGCAGTAGCAGCAAAGTAGCTCAAGTTGTTGGCAGCCCTTATGCCGGTCAAGGCGCTGTACCACTTTGCTCTACTCCAGTTATGACGTCGAGGGAGAGGTCGACGTGGAGTGGTAGTGGTGGTGATGGTGGGATGGGGGTAACTAAGGGTCACATAGAACCTCTGGGTACGACAATGGAGTAGATTGAGGGCGGCGAGACGTCGGACAAAGGACTTGGCTTCATCAGAAATGAGATTCGAGTACGAACTCTGAAATTCAATTTCGGGATCAGTATTTTGCTGGGCAAGGGCCGTGGCGTTGTCGGCACGAAAAGGGGAGTAGCCGTAGAGGGGAACGTAGGTGATAATGGTTGTGCAGAGAAAGAGAGCAATGAGCCTGCGTTTTGTTTGTGTATGTGTGTGGAAGCGATCATACCTGTCGACCAGATGTCCACAGGTTTTTCCTGGCCGGTGTTCTTGATGACTTCGGGGGCGATGTAGCCAAAGGAGCCGGCGAGAGAGATGAGAGAGGAGAGTTGTTCATCGGGAGAATGGAGAAGTTTTGTGCTGTGAAAAGATGAGCAAAGAATCGGTAGAAAGGATGGAGGACTGAGATGCCAAAGTAGACAATGTCAATGTCACTGTCGGAATCGTTGTAGTGGTAGAAGATGTTGTCGGGTCTGTCAAGTAGGTGAAGGGAGGGGGGGTGAGAGAGAGGGGGGGAAAGCATACTCGAGGGTGACGCTATAGTGGAGGTAGTCAATGGCATCGAGAACAGAGCAGATGATGATGACAGCGTCGTGCTAGGTAAACCAGAACAAAGTAAAAGAGCTCTTGACCAGTGGTGAGTTCAGAGGAGGGGTAGTATTTTGCGCAAGACCCGAAGATAGACAATGTTGGGTGGTCGAGACCGGTGAGAAGATCGATTTCTGTCCAGACGCTGATTTCCTTTCCCTTCAAGGCTGAAAGCACAACTTAGTGTTGACAACGCAAAAAGCCACTGTCCGATGAAAAAGGACAGCGCTCTGGCTGCTTAAAAATCGATTGTGGTGAGAAAAACTCATGTGACAGTGGCTGTGTTATGCGAATCGAAGGCGTTTCAAGGAGAAGGTAGCATTTTTTTAAATTTATTTGTACATCATCAATCTGTAACGTGGGGCTCGGTGGCAGTCCGCGGAGAAGGTATCATCAGGATGTAAGAAAAGAAGTGGAAGCTTCACTGCATATCAAAGATGTGATTTATCAGACATCTTGCTTCTTGAAGACCACAGTGATGAACATTACACCGCCGAGTATACACTGATTGATATAGAACCAATATCTTGAATAGCATTTTCCAAAGCTTGAGACTTTGCAGAACATGTCTGTTACTAGCTGTCATTTGAATGGAAAATCCTGGAGAACAATGCGAGCCACAGTTGAGTTCCTTCAATTATCATAATTTCCCACCACCTATCGCGAAAGCTTGGTTTGAAGTGGGACCATGTTTCATCACAGCTTCGATCCATGATACTGGTTTGACGATATCAAAGGTTTGATGTTGATCAGATTTTTTGGTCTGTGTGCAACCGAATAGAATATTTGTCAAATCACTCCAGTTGATATATAGTCGAACCATGGTCATCGAATTTCGCACAAAATACCTCCCTCCTACACATTTCACTCAAATGGCTGATCAGTACGGAGTAACACTAGAAGATTACGTTTATGACCTGAAGATTCTGTCAAATGACCATTACATCCAAGGTATGCCAGCTCCTGGCCTATTGTTCTCGAAGCAGCGGCTGAAGTCTTTTCAAGCCATTGTCGCTACATTGATGCTATATGATGTTGTTTATCACATTCCTGAACAGGTGAATCTTTCCATTTGTAAAAAATGATTGCAAATATATCTTCTCTTTCAGGTTCAGCACCTCCACAGGCATGTTTCCCATCCAATGGCCAACTATTGCCACTGACATGAAATCTCAGGAGGAAGTGGTCAAAACTGCATGCTATCTATTTTTCTATCTTGATAATCAACTGGACATCCATGATGTAAGTGTGGCTCTCTTACTTTATGAAATGAGACAACTGATCTAAATTTTCAGAATGGATTCATATAGTACGAGGAAATTATCTGACATAAATCAAATGCATACTGATACCAACTTCACCAGGTGACAATAATGCCTGGGCGTCGAAATTAGTAAGACATTACTCTAAACTCAGCTTTGATATCTTCATTGACTAGGATGTCTCAGTGGTATAGGTCAAATGTATTTGCTGCTTGGTCTGACATACGCTTTTGCTATGTGTATATTTGGAAGTTCATTAGTTACCGAGTAAGTTCCATCATGACTCTTGTGGACTACAGTATCTGATGTCAATAGCTTCCTCAAATTATTGAATACATTTGTAGTGAAGATTTTGTTGGTCCTGCGCCTTCGAGCAATTTGGAACAAGGATTTTATTGGTGAGAGGGCTAGAAACATGGGCCAACGGACTTGTTGCATTGACTTTTTTGAATTCTAGTCACACTAATTTTATATTTCATAACGGCAGGTATGTTTAGTAGAATTAGATCTCTGCTTGATAGAGATGACTGATGTTTGAAATTAGCTGAGGTCCTGGTAGGCTTTAAAGAAAGTACAATACTGAACCCACCAACTGATCATATTTTTCAGTCTGCGATGTCTGCGATGATAGTTGGCGTATATGTTAGCTCAGTTTCCGGAGTGCTAGTCCCTCTCCATGGCTGTTGGTCGAATGTAACACATCTTTATAATATAAGCAAGGGTGTTGCTACCGCCTTTGAGTATGTGTACAACCATATTTCGCTTTTCTGACTTGCATATCTATTCTCACACAAAAAAGAATTATCAGGGCGACAGCAACCGCAATTGAAGTACTCTTGACCTTTACCAGGTTCACCATGACATACAAAACACAAATGGTTTTTGGCAATGGAATACGCAGCCGTATTTCTCACATGAAAACATCGACTCGATTATTGTATGTTTTTTACCGCGATGGAACGTTGTTATTCATGCCGTGAGTCCAAAACTAGAATATTATTGATCTAACTGATGGTCTATCTATTCAGCCTCTTGGGTAAGCCTAGACTGTCAAACTACTTGACTGGAACTCATTCTTGTTAAAGTATACTCATGCCTGGAAGCTGCTTTTTTCCATATTTCATCTGATCTTATTCTCAGTATCCTGGCCTCGTATGTTGTTATTATTGCTGGTCTTCCACTTACTGATCCTAATTATTAGCGCTCAAAACTTCATTTATCCCTTTATTGTAAGCTAAAATCCTTCTTCCTTGCATCTCTATACTAATTTGTGTGCTTTCTAGGTGTCGCGATTGATACTCAATTTGCTCGAGGCAAACTGTCCTTTGGACGAAAGTATAGATTCCAGCACAATGGAATCCATCATGTTCCGCCATTCAGAGTCCAATAGGGATAGTGAAGCAGATATTTTGCGAGATGATAGAGGAACTATCTCCCTGAGTGAAGGAATACATGAAGAGGCAAGATGATGGATCTATAATTCGGTGTTGTTCATCCCAGTAAATGATGTTAGATGTAGACGACGTAATAACCAATTGTTACTGTTCGTTTTCTACCACATGATTAGTGAGTTGTGATGAACTGAGAATTGATACCAACAAAACGAGATGATGCACTAGGCACCGCGACAAACCACGGACCATAGATATTGTGTCCCACACATCTTGGCCTTTGGGGAGCACCACTCATGGAAAACCATTGATAGGATCAAACGAGACATGAGCACGTTAACCAATTTAAACCACAACATGTTTCAAAGCTGATGCACCTTGCCTAGGGATCATCTTTGAGACCAGTCGAAGTAGTATCTAAGAAATCTCACGGGTGAAATGTTATTCTTCTCCTTGGAGTTGAAACATCGCCTCTGCGGATATGATGAGAGAGCCTATGACTTCGTTACGTAGGCATTCAGATTTTCATGATGAGGACACCAAGGAATCCTCTCTTGCTAGTCTTCGCACCACGAACACATGCTCCCTCCAGACTGTATCTCAAATTGAAAAAAGATATGAGGGAGATGATAACATGACTGCATACATACTATGATGAGAAGAGATAGTGCCTGTACCACCGGATAGTCGGGTTTTTGTGTGTGATTCTGGAAAAAGAGTCAGTCCATGCCCATCAAAGAGTCAAGAGAGAGAGAGAGAGAATGACTTGGGTTGAATCATGGCCAGACTAATGTGATTGGTTGGATATCTCAGGTCTCAAGGCCAATGGTGTACGAGCATGACACGATGCATTGTCCATTGATTATAAGTCGCCCTCTAGTAACTGCTGTCTTTGATTTTTTTCAAGTGTGTGATGTGATTTTCTACTTTACATGAAGAAACGTCAGAAAATCATCCGAACTAGATCCGTCCAAGGAAGCGACGGTTCTGGATGGGTAGGTTCAAAAGAACTGGGCATAGTGTCGCTGTGACCAACGTCCTCCTCCTCTTCCTTTGACGGAGCTTAAGTGATGACGCGTGAATTCGGATCTAGATTGTTCCAGCCCCCATTACTTTGCGTGCTTGACCGACTTGCAGCAGCGGCAAAGCAGCTCAACCTGATGCCAGTCAAGGCATTATGGCACTTTGCTCTGGGACTCCGGTTTTGTCTGAGGATGGAGAGAGATCGACGCAGGATAGCGTGTCGATGGTGGCGGGAGGTAAGCCAAGGATCGCGCAAAACCTTCTGGGGGTGAAGCAGATCGAGGGCGGCGAGCTTGACCTTGATCGGAAAATGGGTTCCGATACGGACTAATTCGATTTTAGAGTTAACGCTTTTCTGAGCGAGGATAGTGGTGTTTTTGGCACGAAAATGGGGTGAAAACGTAGGTGATGATGGCTGTGCACAGAGAGCAGTGAGCTTGTGTTTCGTGTGTGTATGCGTGTGGAAGCAATCATACCTGTCCACGGGCCTTTCGTGACCAGTATTCTTGATTACTTTGGGGGTGATGTAGCTGATAGAGCGGGCGATAAAGGTGAGTTGCTCGTCGGGAAAGCGGAGGAGTTTTGCTCTGTGAAAAGATGAGCAAGAGGATCAAGGGTGGGAAAATGGACTTGCCTAGTTCAGCAATTTGAGAGGCTAGATAGCTGGCTGAGTTCTCCTGCAGAAAGACGAAGAGCTTTCTTTTAGTAAGTCGTTCATGGGATATGAGTCCACAGATCTCCACAAGCAAGGATACAAAGCCAAACAAAACACTCAAACTCGCTCACGAAATATCAAGCTCAGTGCTCTTCAAACGCTTCCTCCCCCAGCATATTGTAGACTCAGAGCCAAAAGCGTGGGAACCCAGCATAAATTGCCGCACGACCACTCTCTTCAGCAGAGCCTACAATCTCCAATCCCAGCCTCTCTCTCGTAAGTGAAGACAGCCACACAACTGCTTCCTCCCAGAATGCCAAGCATGGTGACTGCAATTCTCAACTTGACGCTCCCAGGCGGCGTAACATGCCCTCCGCTTATCAGGCCCATCTCCCTTACGCAGGTGATCCAGAAGCCCAGAGCTCTCCAATGTCTGTAAAGTTGACCGCAAGAGGAACTTGGTTCGTCTGGACCCAGTGGCCCACTGCTGCATCATTATGATCTGGGTTCCGACGATTCTCATGTATCAATGTAGTGGTTTATGATGCCATTGTTATCTGTCATCCCATCTTCTCGCTTTGGGTCTTCCCAACCCAGAGCAGCAACATGCATGGCGAGAGAAGATGGGCCTTCTCAGTTCTATCCTCGCCCTGATGGCAAACGTCGATTTCACTGAGGTTGTGCGTGGGACGCTCGCAACAAGGTTTCATGATGTCCATGACTCATGGAACAGTGTTTCGACTGCCCGTTGCCACTCACGGCTATAGTTATCACTTAACCAACTTTAAGCCCCCTGCCGCAGCGGGATTTGATGGCAATACTAATCTCATTATGGCTGGAATCTCGCTGGAAATAGTGCCCCATTCCTCTTCCAAAACGTCAACCAGCATCACCTTGGCGCTGTCATCAGAGCCTCTGGTTCAACTATTACCGGCCCAAGCAGTTTTCCTGATTGGTATGTGCCCTGCAACATCCATAGCCATATAGAAGGGAGTGCCGCCACCTCGACCTGCTATGAGTCCAGGGACAATTGACTCATCTCAGCAAAGGCTCAATCACTATTTAGTCTGATGATGAGACCATCTGGCCAGGTTTACTATACCTGGGATGATGTCCAGGATACTAGTCGAAACTTCAAGTCGTATGTATTTTATATTGCTCCAACCAACGCTTTCTTGCTAGTTCTGTTCTCGATCTCGACCTGCTACAATGGATGATAAGCCCTGTTAAGGTCAACTATCCGTCTCTGGTCAAGAAAATGGCTCATACAACTGGGACCTACGATACCAAGGACCTTGTGATGTTATTCATGTGCTTGGGTGAGCCGATGTCGGTCATTGCTTGGAAGATCGGTTTTATCGATGCGAACACGATTGGCTGCGTTGCTCTTGAAGTTGTTCTCCATCTCTCCCATCTTCATTTTCGGTGTTATTGCCACTCTTTTCGTCATGGCAGTCATGTTCCAATGGTTCTTTTCGTGGAAATCTTGAGAGACACCTACGAACACCGCATGCAACATCCCGCCAAAATTGAAGACTGGTCTAGCAATATCGACTGCCCCTCCCTGAGCCAATACCGTCCTAAGGCCGACAAAGATAACTTACAAAAGAAATAGAATCGCAAGATGTTCTTTCCCGATACTTTCACACTCTCAGAAACTTTTCTCAAAGGATCGATTGGACGACCAACAGCAGCATATAGCATGCTCGATTCCTCGTCTAATGACAATTGAAAGTGCTCAACTATGTATGTGCCTTCACAACTTCAGACTCGTCCAACTATAAGTTGCTGAGAAGGTGTCCTCATGCCTCGCGTTGCAATGCTGTTGAACGACTGGAGAACTCTGGATAGAAAAACACCAAACACCCATCTTCTCCATCCTTCAGTAGATAATTAACAGAACCCTATCTGTCAAGGGGCGTCCATCTGAGTCATTTCTCATACATTCTCAGCATTGTTGTTTTGATCATTTGGTCAGATTCCAGGCACATGCTTGTGACAAGATTCATGTGTGATCAATAATAGCAGCAGACAGACCACAGCTCCCATGATTGTCTTTACATCAAGGTTATCCTTGTAGTTCAGATGAGGTACTACAGGGATTGATTTCTGATAAGTTGTGCCTGTTACAGGACCAAAAGAGGAAAAAAAACTAGGTTGAATCTCAGAGAAGCAATGCAGGGACACAAGGTCTGTAAGACCTTAGACTGTAATTACTTAGATCCACTCCTAGTCTGAGTTGACAAGGAGAACTTGATAGAGTCCTTATTCAATTGCTGTATACTACTTATACACATTCTGTATTTACTTCTATTTATAAAGTCCCGTGCATCTCCTTTGAGTCATTCTCTCTTGTGCATCCATTGATTTCCTAATTAAATGAAAAGAAAAAGAAAAAGAAAAGAAATAATGACTTACCTGTTTGGCCGAGTTATGATAAGGTCCAAACCAACAAAGGTATAAGAACTTAGACTGTGATGCCTTAGAATTACTCCTAGTCTGAGTTGACAAGGAGAACTCAATAGAGTTCTCATTTGATTGCTGTATACTACTTAAACACATTCTGTATTCGTGTCTATTTATAAAGTCCTACACATCTCTTTTGAGTCACTCCCTCTTGTGCATCCACCAATTATTTAATTAAATGAAAAAGAAAAGAAAAGAAATATAAATAATGACTTGGCTGTTTTGGTTGTGTCATGACAAAAGGTGCCAACAAAGTACAGGAATGTCTATGAAATAAAAAAGCCCAACACTGCAGATATGTGAAAATTCATAATTCCAACCCTATTTTTTTTTAGATCCCACTCACCCTCCAGCAGCTGCTCATTTTTCGAATTGAATTTTTCAAAAGTGCAAATATGATGGGAGAAAAATTGCAATTTTTCTACTTTACATGAAGAAGCCTCAGAAAATCATTCACATATTTTCCGACTACCTCTGTCCCAGGAAGTGATGGTTCTTGATGAGCAGGTTTCAAAGAATAAGGCACGATGCCACCTTGACCAAGGTTATCATCCTTCTCTTTCTCCTTCGACAGTGCTCGAGTGATGACGTGTGGATCTGGATCCAGAACAATCCTTCTGTCACTCCTCTGCGCCGCAGTGGCAGCAAAGTAAATAAACCTATTGGTAGCCCTGATACTAGTCAAGGAACTGTACCACATTGCTCTACGACTCCACTTTTGTCTGAGGGTGGGGGAGAGGTCGATGTGGTATGGAGTGTTGGTGGTGGTGGGCGTAAGCCAAGAGTCGCGTAAAGCGTCGTGGGCGGTGGGACGATGGAGTGGATCGAGGGCGACGAGACCTTAAATGAAGGATTTGGCTTGATCAGAGACCAGGTGCGTGGACCCTGGAATTCAATTTCTGAGTCAGCGTTTTGCCGGGCGAGGGCGATGGTGTTGTCGGCAGGAAAAGGGGGTAGCCGCAGAGGAGAACATAGTTGATGATGACTACAGAGAGAGAACAACGAGCTTGTGTTTTGTTTGTGTATGCGCGTGGAAGCGATCATACCCGTGGACGCGATCATACCCATGGACCAGATATCAACAGGTTTTCTGTGGCCTATGTGGCTGACTCAAAATTAGCAAGGGAACGGATCTTCTTGTTCGGCGAATGGGGGAGTCTTTCTCTGTAAAAAGAGGAGCAAAGGATGGGTTGAGGGTGGGAAATGGATGAGGATTTTCATGCCAAAGTTGACAATGACAATGTCACTTTCAGAATCATTGGAGCGGCAGAGGTTGTTCTTGGGTCTATTAAGTAGGTGAAAGAGGGGCTGAGAGAGGAAAGCAAGCATACTTGAGATCTCTAGACGATGCCGCGGTGGTGGAGGCAGTTGATGGCATCAAGAGTGGAGTGGGTGACGGTGACGGCGTCATGCTTGGTAAACTTGCCCTTTGCGAGGATGCGGTCAAAGAGCTCTCTGCCAGTGGGGAGCTAAAAAAAAAAGATGTAATATAGGGAGAGAGGCAGACGATGCTGCCCAGACACTGGCTTTGTTTCCCTTTCAGGAAGCACAGCTAAAAAGCCGTCACTGCCCTATCAAGAGAGAAATGGGACAGCCCCTCGTCGAATCTTGGAACGGTCTGGCTACTTAATAAAAATAGCTGAGATCTGAGACCCAGAGAAATGGTGGGAAAAAAAGCGGCTCATATCGTAGTGGCTGTGTTATGGTCCGAATCGAAGGTAGGAGCATTGGCAGATGCTTCAAGGGGGTGAGAGGAGAAACCTCAAAATGTGTTATTGGGATGTGAGAAAAGCAGTGATTCATCAGTCATCCCGCTTCTCGAAGACAATAGTCATGAGCATTACACGGCCAAGTATCCACTGATTGACATAGAACAGATATTTTGAATAATAGCTTGAGACTTTGCGAAACCTGTCTGCTACCAGCTATCAATTGAGCGTGGCAAAGCCTGGAGAATAATGCAAGCCATGGCAAAGTTCCTTCCGTTATCAAAGTTTTCCACCACCCATCGTCAAAGTTGGGAGACTAGAACGGCTCACCAGTTTCAACTGAGGTCAAGTTTCATCATAGCTCCAATGTATTGATCCATGACTGTGGATATCACATGACCTTGATCAGATTTTTGGTCTGTGCACGACCGAATAGAATGTTTGTCTAATAACACCGGTTGATATATAATCGAACCATTTGGATCTAGTTCTGTAAACAAACACCTCCCTCCTACATATCCCACTGAAATGGCTGATCAGTACGGGGAAACACCACATGATTACGTTGATGACCTGAGGTACATATCAAATATACGTTTCTGCCAAGGTATGCTGTTCTTTATTCCATTGTTTTCAAAGCAACAGCTGAAGCTTTTTCAAGTCATTATTGCTACGCTGATGGTATATGATTTTATCTATTACATTCCTCAACAGGTGAGTCTTTCTATTTGTAAACAATGATTCCACATATCTCTTCTGCCCCAGATTCAGTACCTCCACAGGTATGTTTCCTATTCAATGCCTGACTATTGTTACTGATATATGAAAACTCAGGAGGAAGTGGTCAAAACGGCATGTCATCTATTTTTCTGTCCTGATAAGTAATTGGGCAGGCATGATGTAAGTGTGACTCCCTTACTTTATTGAAGAGGACGACTGATTTAAATTTTCAGATTGAGTTCATATAGTACGAGGAAACTTTCTGACATAAATCAAATGTATATTTATACCAACTTCGCCAGCTGACAATAAAGCCTGGGCATCGAAACAAGTAAGATGTCACTCTTAATTTATTTTTAAATTTTTCATTGACTAGGGCATTTTAGTGGTATAACTCCAATGTGTTTGCTGCTTGCTCTGACCTACCCCTTTGCTAGGTGTACATTTGGGGATTCACTAGCTACCGAGTGAGTTCCATCATAACTTTTAAGGACTAGAGGAGCTGATATAGATAGCTTTTTTGCAACGCTGAATTCATTGGTAGTCAAGATTCTGTTGGTCCTGCGCCTACGAGCAATTTGGAACAAGGACTTGATTGGTGAGAGAGTTAGAAACATGTTCTAATGGACTCTGACTCATATTGATTTTTTGAATACCAGTCACACTAATTGTATATTGCATGACGGCAGGTTTGTTGTGTAAAATTTGATTTCTGATTGATAAGGATGACTGATGGTCAAAATTAGCTGAGGTTCTGGTAGGCTTTGAGGACAGTGCGATACTGAATCCACCAACTGATTGCAATTTCCAGAGTTCGATATCTGTGTTGATAGTTGACGTATATCTCGAATCGGTTTCTGGAGTGCTACTCCCTCTCCATGGTTGCCGGGCGAATCCAGATCATCTTGATAATATATACAACCATGTTGGCAGTGCCTTTGAGTATGTGTTATAACATATTTCACTTTGCTGACTTATACATTTACCCTCACACAAAAAAGAATCATCAGGGCAACTGCAACAGCAATTGAAGTCCTCTTGACCTTTATCAGGTTTATTATGACATACAAAATACAGATGGTTTTTGGCGATGGAATACGCAGCCGTATTTCTTATATGCAAACCTCAACTCGTTTATTATATGTATTTTACCGCGATGGAACATTGTTATTCATACCGTGAGTTGAAAACTGGAGATTATTGATCTGACTGATGTCCTATCTGTCCAGTCTCTTGGGTAAGCCTAGACTATAAAACCAGTGAGCTAGAACTCATTCTTTTCAAAGTTCTCTTATGCCTGCAAGTTATTTCTTTTTTCCAGAATTTATCTGATATTATTTCGAATATCCTATACTAGTATGCTTTTATTGTTCCTAGTTTTCCCCATATTGACCCTAATTATTAGCTGTGCACACTTCATTTATCCCTTCATTGTTAGCTCAAATCTTTCTTTAGTGTCACCATTTATTCGTGTTTTGCTTAGGTGTCGCGGCTGATTTTCAATTTTCTCGAAGCAAACTGTCCTTTGGACGAAAGTATAGATTCCAGCACAATGGAATCCCTCGTTTTCTGTCATACAGAGTCCAGTAGGGACACTGAAGCCAATGTTTCGCGAGATGATACAGGAGCTATCTCCATGGATGAAGAAATACATGAAGAGGCGAGATAATACATAGAGCACTTAGTGTTCATCCCAATAGATTATGTTGGATGTATATTGCATACGAACCATTGTTTTTCCTGTTCATTTTCCATCATATGATTAGCGAGTTGTGGTGAATTGAGCGAGACAGTTTATACCGATAAAATAGGGACAGCACGACACAACCATCGATGACTCGAGGAATCTACTCAAGTCAACAGTAAAATGAGATAATGTACTAGTTATATTCACGTAGTTGAGAATAGAAATCTACACCATCGATGATTCATGGACCCTTGTATATTGTGTCTCACACATCGTGTTCTTTGTGGAGCAGCAGTCATGGGTAAAAAAAACCATTGATAGACATTAAACGAGACATGAAAGTCTGATAAAAACGTCAAATTTTTGAAAGATGATTGGGACACGATAACTTGTTTAAACTTGAAATTCTATCACGAACAGGAGAGGTCAAGTTACAAAATATTCTTTAAGACTCCCAATCTCTTGCTCCTGTGCAGGAATCATTTGTTCTTCGGCTTCAACCCCAAGAGCTGGAAAATCTTTATTTTCTTGATTTTTCGAACAAAAAGGTCAACCCACCTTAGTCTAGGAGTGTCTTATCTGAACTGGCGTAATTTCGCTTTTGGGGAGGTATCATTGCAGACAATGGATGTGATATCGGTTGAGGATTATTATACAAAAAGCTGGGAGCTCATCCTTTAAAGAGAGCCAGAATTCCCGATACTTTAGGTATAGATCATCGGGTAAAATAGTTCCTTTCGATAGCGGTGTGTCAGTAATCTGAAATGCTAGATGCATAGCTGAAAAATCCTGTAGAAAATGAAGGGCTTTCTTGCAAGCTTTTTTTCAGTAAATAGTCCGTGGGGTATGAGTCCACGTCGTTTGCTAAATGTATCCCCACAGCCAACATAAGTGAACATAACAGCAGAAAAGGGTACAAAACACTTGGGAATGTTTTTTTTAATTTCCCTCAAGTAATGCTTGCTGATTCGAGGCTCGGTGCTCTTCAACAGAATCAAACCTTCCTGTTATCCAATGACTCGGTTCCTCCCCAATATATGACTAACTCAGAGAAGAAGCATGTGTTGACATTGGGAACAGAGGCACATATGTAATTATTTCCATTCGAAAGGTGTGGCTAGTCCCTCTTTCATCCCCTCTTGCAGAAACTGTTTAACATGAACATGTTCAAATGTCGACTTCAGTCGAGAGCGGGGAGACATCGGATAAAGAACTTGGTTTGGTTGGAAACAGGATTCCAGTTCGGACTCTGAAATTCGGTTCTGGAGTCGGCATTTTGCTGGGCGAGGGTGGTGGCATTGTCAACACGAATGTAGATGATGATGGCTGTGCAGAGAGACCAATGAGCTTGTGTTTTATTTGTGAATGCGTGTGGAAGCGATCATACCTGTCAACCAGAAGTTGAGGAATTTTCTGTGGCCGGTGTTTTTGATGACTGCAGAAGAGACGTGGCCAAAAGAGACGGCGAGGGAAGTGAGTTGCTCGTCGGGAAAGTGGAGGAGTTTTGCTTTGTGAAAGGGGATCAAGGGTAGGGAAATGGACTTGCCTGCGTCAGTGAGGCTATATGGCTAGCTGAAGTCCCTTGTACAAAATGACAGAGTTTTCTTGCAAGCTGCTTTTTTGATAAATTGCTCATGGGATATAGTCCGTGTTGTTTGCAAAATACATCTCCACAGACAACAGAAAAGGATACAAAGCCAAACAAAACATTTGGGATGATTTTGTTTCAAGTTCCAGCTGAGTAGTGCTCACTGATTTGAAAATACGCAAATATTAAGCTCAGTGCTCATTAGCAAAATCAAAAACCATTCTATTATATACCATCCTCAACATATTATGGATTCAGAGCCAAAATCGTGGGAACACAGGGGATAGCTGATAAATCCTGACTGAGAATGATAAAACGTTGATGCTGTACGACCATGCTCTCTTCAGCAGAGCTTACGATCTCCAGTCTCAATCTATGCCATACCCTCTTACCCCTCTCTTGTAAGTGCAGACAGCTGCACAAATGTTTTTTCTCTACCGAGCATCGTGTTTGCAGCTCTCAGCTTGTCGCTCCCAGCCAGCGTAACATGCTCTCCGGTTATCAGGCCCATCTTCCTTATGCAGGTATTCTGGAGAGCCCAGAGCTCTCCGATAACTCTCAAGTCGACCGCAAGAAGAGTTTGGTTCGTCTGGACTCTGATAACACTGTCCCTGGCCATCGTCCTATTGTAGCCATACCACTCAGCTTGAACAGAAGGAGAATGCCTGAATGCGCGTGATGCCGTCGAGTGCGTCTCTGGAAAGTTTCACTCACGTTCATTAATTGGTTTTTTTTCTACGCATACAGCAACGGGAAAACTCTCACAGTAGGACACTCTCCGATGGGACAGTTACTCCTTGGTCATGAGGACGATGTGCGCGAATTGGTCTCCGACTCTGCTCATGTAGCAATGTGGTGGACTATGATGTCATTTTTATCTGTCATCCCATCTTCTCGCTTTACATCTTCGCAGTCCAGAGCAGCAACGTGCGTGGGACAGAAGATGGACTTTCTCAGTTTTGTCCTAATGGCAGGCATCGATTTCTTTACTTTCGGCTTCATTGAGGCTATGTGTGGGACAGTGCTTCGAATATGTCTGTTGTCATTCACGGCCATAGATATGACTTGACCAATTTTAACCCCCCTGCCGCAGCGAGATTCGATGGCAATATCAGCCCCATTACGACAGTTGGAACCTCGCTGGGAATGATGCTCCAGAAAAAATCGACTAGCATTGCCTTGGTATTGCTACAAGAGCCTCTGGTTCAACTATCACCAGTGCAACCAGTTTTTTCGATTGGTGTATGCACTGCAACATCCATAGCCGTATAGAAGGGAGTAGCGCCAACTCGAATGGCTATGAGTCCAAGGTTAAATGGCACATCTCAGCAAAGGCCCATTCACTACCTAGTCAGACCGTCTGGCCAGGTTGACTATACCAGGGATGGTGTCAAGGATATTAATTGAAATTTGGCGCTTGATTTTATATCGCTCAAATTAACGCTCCCTTGCTAGTTCTGTTCTCGATTTCTGGACTTGCCCAGCTACAAGTTTTTGAGAAGCAGTGTCCTTGCCTAGTACTGCATTTGCTGATAATCCCTGCCCCTTTTCTCTCACCAATGTCGTTCCTCAGTCTCCTCCAGAATATGAGTTCAATTTCCCCTCATTCAATACGTTTGGTCACCGCCTACTACGAATCGTTGAGGGTCTTTGCACTGCTCTTGCTTCAACAATGACGGATTACCTGAGCAGTCACAAGCTTACTCTGGTCATTGTTGTCTTCAACCTCATTATAACAATATGTCGATCACCGCAAGGGTAGCGGAGGTAGGGAGGCTGGATGTTGGAGATGTTTTGTACAGCTTTCTTGACTCTTTTGACGGCCCGTTGAATTGAAGTGGAGATAACTTAGACTTGAATGAGAACTCGCGGTTACTCCTCGTGTCAATGCCCAGAACAGACGCGAAGTGAATTTTCCATGAGCAACTTCAAATTTCTGCATTTCAGGTTGGCGTGCTTGGCAACTTGAAGACCTGAAAAGGCCTCATGAGGATCTACCAGAGGGAATGAAAGGGGAACTAGCCGTGGCTCTCGGATGGAAATAATCACATATATGCTTTTGTTCCCAGTGTCAACACATGCTGCTGCTCTGAGTCCATATTATATTGGGGAGGAACCGAGTCATTGGCATATAATAGAAAAGGTTTGATTTTGCTGAAGAGCACAGAGCCTGGTATTTCTTCCAATCATTACTCAAAGAACTCAAATATTTTGTTTGGCTTTGTATCCTTCTCCTTTGTCACGTTCACTTGTGTTGGCTGTGGAGATACATTTCGCAAACAACGTGGATATATTACTCAGCTTGCAGGAAAGTTCTTCGTCATTTTCTACAGGAGATTTCAGCTAGTTTCTCAGGATACTGTGGCACCACTATCGAAAGGAACTACTTTGCCCAGTGAAAGTCCATCTGTGCATAAAGTATTGGGAAATATAGCTCTATTTGAAGGAGGATCTCCAGCTCTGTGTCAATGACAATCCCCAACT
>Ga0153944_1000271_pt1 | contig 22086 bp, 21 predicted proteins | sample TSNJ028MetaG_FD_104703 | JGI IMG/M metagenome (GOLD analysis project Ga0153944, IMG submission 104703) | Attine ant fungus gardens microbial communities from New Jersey, USA - TSNJ028 MetaG | ecosystem: Host-associated > Fungi > Mycelium > Unclassified | place: USA: New Jersey, Wharton State... | reverse complement strand
TCCCCTGGCCTCATGTTTGCTTGCCCGCTGTAGAAAAAAAATTGACTACATCATCCCCAGTTTACGGCTCCAAACACGACTAAGTTGTATGTAAGATCACCATCCAAGCGACGTCCAAAAGCTCCACTCCATTAATAAGCTGGGTGAGGCGAAAGGGGATCAACTACGTGGAACGATGAGAGATTATTATTATTATCGGATGATTCAGTCAGGCCTTATGACTATCAGTTAATCCCGAATAGAAAAACAAACATGTCAAAATCGTTTCGAGTTGGACTCAAAGTCGATACGATCCCGACCCATGTCCATGTCTATTTATTGAGAAAACAGAATTGAAAAAAGAGGAAAACCACGACTGCGCGCAATCGCGTTGGACCTTGAGATGTTTTTTTTTTGACGATCCAAAAGCGTTGAAGGGTTTAACCTAAAGTGGAATTGGTCTTTTTTTATCTGACATACAATGTCAATTCACATCCCCCGAAAAAAGGAGGTTCAAATCTTATACCAAAAAGAAAAAAAATCCCGCTCGAACAGATGATGATCAAGACCGCCAAACTAGGCCACTCATGATTCTTTCCCGTTCCGTTGCTCGTTTGTCTTGTCTGCTGTTCCTTGAAAAACCCCTTGCCCTCCCTCTCTTCCTTACCCGGAAGCGAACAATAGAACATAGAAAAAACTAAACTAGACTTATCTATTCTGTCCGGTCAACGCAAACTAAACTAGTGAACAGACGCATAAACGACGAACAAACGGTCATTCTTTACATCCTTGAGAAAAAAAGTAACTGCCTACCCATATTCAATCACATTCATATTCAAACTCGGTCTCTCCCTTCCTTGACCAGGACAAAAGGGATTAAAAAAAGTTGTGAGAAAAGAGATATTTCCATCTGACAGCTATTGCCCTAAACAACAACAAAAAATTCAAAACAAGAATGAATGAGGTTGTTATACTACGGAGAATTGGTATGACTAAAAGAAAAAAAACAAGACAGAGCGGGGAAGAAAAGTGGTTGGTTTTTTCAGATCATACACATTTATAAGACAAGACAAAAAGATGGACTAGACATGGCAGTATAAAAGAGGGAGAGAAGAGAACGTGTACACAACTTTGCGTTATCTTTGAACGAAACAAAAAAGCCTTGTGAGCGTACGTGATTACTTACACAGAACCAACTAATAAAAACAACATACGATTCAGCAGCTATTCCTTCTGCGTGGTAATGGGGAGAGATCAGATGACGTCGGACAATGTTGCGGAAAACGTCGGTAGATAGACAGGGAAGCTTGGAGTTACACCGAGATAAACGAAGCGATGTTTTTGGGGTGTGAAAAAAAAGGAATGTGACCACGTGTCGATTGAGCCGAGTGGGGCAATGGATGAGAGGAAACGCACATGACAGCGATCGGACTATCATCATCGCTGAATTAGAAAGCAGCGAGGAGACATAGCGGGACATTGCAGATGGGAGAAGAAAACATACAAAAGATGAGTATGACGCGAAGAGTGACGAAGGTAGTAGCGTGGGCAATAAAAAAAAGATCGAAGGAGGAATGAATGAATGAAGCACTTGCTCCAAGAGCGAACCCAAAAAAACAGAAACCAAACCAAACCGATACATCAAATAGAAGAGACACGACCACAACAGAACTTCATATCTCCTGCGGAATCGTCAACGCAAAGTATGGATGATTCAAAGCCTCCCTAACGGTAATCCTCTGGGCTGGGTCAAAAGCCAGCAACCGCCTAACCAGGTCTAGAAACTGTCGATTGATGTTATCTATCGGGGGAACAACCTCCTCCAGAGGACGCGTATTCCTCACATCTCTCTTACTCTGTCTCGTCGCTTTCGGTTTAGGCCAACCTAGTTGCCCCTCTTTGCTGAAAAATTCAGGTTTGGACCGTTGACCCATGTGCGCAAATCGTTCAGGCATTCTGCCCATCACCATTTCCATCATGGCAAGATGTTCAAGGTTGTCATGAGTTTGGTAGAGTGCAACACCAGTGTAGAATTCGACAAGAATACACCCGAGGGAGTAGGCGTCGCAGGGGAATGACCAGCCAAGACCTGTTTCAATCTATGAATAGTTGACAAGCCATGATCGAGATGCGACGAACCTAGAATGATCTCGGGCGCACGATAGTGACGCGTTGATACGACGGTGGAATGGTATTCTGACTCAAATGTCGCAGAACCAAAGTCTATTAGCCGAATATCAGTGGAATGGAGGATACGCTTTAATTTGGGGACATTGCGCTACACACAACATATGAGCATTTGAGGAGATGGTGCTATGTGGGTACACTTGCCTTATGAGAGGACAAGACGTGAACAACTTTGTAATCATTATGCACTAGGAGGATATTTTCCGGTTTCAGATCGGTGTGAATAAGACGTAGGTCGTGAAGGACTGCGGATGTGATGTAGATCAATCAAAGTAGTTGACATCGCAAAGAGAGACGTACAAGCAACACTACCCAGAAGCTGTCTCGCAAAATCTTGGATGTGATGTCGGGGGAACGGAGCAAACTCGTTTTCTTTGAGAAAGTCGTACACACACATTCCCAAGAGCTCGGACACGAGGCATATGTGGTTTCGATGATCAAACCAATGCAGGAGGTGTATACATTTGCTAGCGGATGACAAATGAGCACTTGGGGTTAGATCGGGTGAGATTTTTTTTTACTTTCGATTCAGAGGATCGCGCTCTTTGAGTTTCTGGAGGACACGGATTTCTATCCGACTGGCATCACGATATTTGGGTATCGCTCGGATTATCTTGATAGCGACCCTTTGGTTGTTCTGTGTGTCGACGGCTTCAACCACCTTGCCAAAGGTGCCCTGACCAAGCAAGCGCACGGTGCGATCTAAATCAAACTAGTAAACCATCGATGAGTGATTAGGAGAAAAAAATACTAACAGCGACGATATATTAAGTCATCAGGAACGATAATATAGTGTCCCTCTTTGTCATCGCAAGATGAATTAGTTTTAGATGGCTGAAGCAAGGTAAGAAAGAGGAGAGGAGAAAGCCAATGGCAACAGGACAACTCACGTCGTCTTGTACAGCACCGTTTCTATGATCGACGGTGGGCTTGGTGGGAGCAGAAGCCTGCACATGGAGGGAGCTGCGCACAGGCTTCTTAGGGGGAGGCGCACGGACCCCCTCCTGGGGCTCGCGCTTACGTTTCTTCGGGATGGGGGGAGCGATGATGGAGGAAGAGCCAGAAGACAGAGCCTGTGCTTCTGCAGCAGCACGAGCACGTGTGCGTATGGGAGCAGAGAAGAGAGGGGGCTGATAAGAATTCGAACAGTTGGGATTGTGGGTTGTGGTTGGAGAGATTGTCTGCGGGGGCGGAGTATCCTCGATGACGATGACATCACGAAGACGACCGTCCTGGTCGAATTCCTTGACCTCTGAGAACTGGACTGAGTATCTGGTTGCGCGCTTGCGCTTGAGCATGCCAGTGGAGGCCGTGGGCTTGTTGCTGGAGCCGACTGCAGCCATGCTGGTAGAAACCTGGACCTGGCCGTTGACGGGGACATTGAGCGATTGACGAGGATACGGAGGGGCAGGCTGAGGAGGGAGAGTGGGATGGACTACAGCCGACATGGCCTGCAGCTTGGTGATGAAGGATGAGAGGAGAAGTGAGAGAATCGTGGTTGCTGGGCCAAATTCATCCTCGACTCTCCAGATGCCCTCCTGTGTGCCTCTGTTTGGCCGAGCAACCCAGTTTGCAAGGTCACATGTCTTCGAGCCAGGTCACATGCCGCCGAGCCAGGTCACATGTTCCAGCTGAGCCAGACGGCCAAGCACCGCCATACAACGTCTGCAGCAAACTACGGTCGTCGCTATGCCCGGCCTTGCCTTTCCGACTCTCACTCCAGACGATCCAGAGGCCGTTCTCTCCCCTGCAACAACTGCTGCCACAAACGACGACATCCCCATCGACCCCGCACTCAATGGCCCTCTAGTTCAGGTGCGCTCTTATTTTCTGCTCAGATCGGTGTGTCGGTGTCGATCCCTCGTGTAGGTGCTACAGCCAGAACCACAACAAGACTACCAGCCTGTGCAACAACAGCCCCAAAATGATTGGTCTCACTCCAGACTCCCAGAAGGGGATCCTTTCGCACCCCAGAACACGATTCCATTTTTGTCTACTATCATAGCCGAACAACCTCCACCACCACATTTGCTCAAAGGTCCGAGAAAAAAACGGCGCAGATGCAGTCACTGTAAAGGCACAGACACAAAGAACAAATTGGGTGAACCAGAGACCATGGCTACTTGTCATGAATGTGGTCGGAGCGGTACATGTCATTTCGCGCGTTTACAGAACAATTCACTAACTATGACCAGGCCATCCAAGTTGCATGCAGCTGTCCAAGATTGGCGACATGATTCTTTCATACCAGTGGAAATGTGTTGAATGCAAAAACTGTGAACTTTGTGGTGAAAAAGGCGATGATGTGAGTGGATTCGCCTCCCATCGTAACAAACTCCTCATCTGTGGATGCTCATAGTCAAGGATTCTCTTCTGCGATCGGTGTGATCGCGGTAAGCACATGACATTTTCTCTCAAAGTTGTGTTTTCAAGTTTTATCTCAGGGTGGCATTGTTACTGTATGATACCTCCGATCCACGAGTTACCAGAGGGCGAATGGTATTGTCCACTATGTACGGATGTGGTACAAGCAGAAATCATTGTTCCCGTCCCTCTTGAGATGGTGGTTGATGAAGACCCACAACAACGTGAGGGCTCGCCAATAGCTCTGACGCCCAGGTCGAAAGGCAGACCAAGGAAAAAGGTGTTGATTCTAGAGGAAGAGGAGGAGGAAGAGGAAGAAGTGGAGGTAGAGGTAAAGGTGCCGGTCGGAGACCCGGCCACCCTAACTCCTGGTCCTATCAGAGGGCGGCCACGTGGATCGGACAGGAAAAGAGCAGGAAAACAGCGCCCTCTTGAGGAAGAGGAAGAGGAAGAGATGGAGGTCACACCGAGGGGACCACCACAACCGAGGAAACGTAAGCGTGGGCGGAAATTAGCATCGAGTTCGCCAGGTGCCATTCCGCGAGTGCGACTGCGGCTGCCGATGACGACGAGACAAGGAAAGGAAAGGGACGAGCAGGAAGAGAGTGTCGGAATGTTTGATGGGATATTGGCAGAGGCGGACCGAGATACAAGCAGGACGACAGTGACAAATCTGGACAAGGAGATGTTTGAACGGAGTCGGGTTGAAGCAGAGAAGAAAGTGGCATTGGCAGCAGCTGGGACGAGCACGATGACGAATTGGGAAGGAGGATATAGACCAACGCGATTGTCGACAGTTCAGCTAATACAACACGAGGTGGAAACGATGTCACCTGGGTCCTGGACGAGTGGAGGACGAGCGACGGCTCGGAATGATCCAGAGACGCTTCGAATCAAGACGATACGGTTTGGACCGTATGACATCAAGACGTGGTATGACGCACCGTTTCCGGAGGAGTACGGGAGCATACCGGATGGACGGTTGTGGATTTGCGAATTTTGCTTGAAGTATATGAAGAGCCGGTTTCAAGGAACACGCCACCGGTTAAAGTGCAAAGTGAGGCATCCACCTGGAGACGAGATTTACCGAGACGGGGTAATTTCTATATTTGAGGTGGACGGACGGAAGAACAAGGTGAGTATAGTGTGCGTATGGAGACAGGAGGCTGAAAGGCAGGCAGATCTACTGTCAAAATCTGTGTCTGCTATCCAAGATGTTTCTGGACCACAAGTCGCTGTTTTACGACGTGGAGCCGTTTCTATTCTATGTGATGACAGAGGTGGACGAGAGAGGAGCGCGATTTGTGGGATACTTTAGCAAAGAAAAGCGAAGTGTGAAGGAATACAACCTGAGCTGTATCATGACACTTCCAGTGCGGCAGAGGCAGGGTTGGGGGAACCTGCTGATTGACTTTAGTGCGTGCTGACAGAGGTGGCAGGCTATTTGCTGACTGGGAGGCAGGCTACCTGTTGTCCAAGGTGGAGCAAAGGACTGGGACACCTGAAAAGCCACTATCGAGGCTGGGGGCCCTTGGGTACCAGAGTTACTGGCGATTGGCAATCATGCGATATCTAGCAGACGGGCCGGAGCAGCCGGAGCTAGAGGGTGAGTGGGAATCTGCACGTGGTGGCTTGTGTGCTGACGTGAGCGGACAGAGATCAGTGCAGGGACGGCGATGACGGTGGAGGATGTGAGCGCGACACTGAGTCAGCAGGGGATAGTGGTTGGGAAGGGGCGTCGGGTGCGGTTTGACCGGTCGGAGGCGCGGGAGTTCATGCGGCGATGGACAGACCGGGGGCAGGGGATGTTGCGGGCGGAGCAGCTGCAGTGGACGCCGTATGGACGTGGGAAAGAACCGGAAGGGCCGGGTGGCGTGGAGGGAGTTAGTCAGCAAGTTTGTATTTAGTTGGATACAGTTTGGGTTGGAGTGAATGTGAACCAGATGGACGGGCGTAGGTGTGTTGTTTGGTTTGCGTCGGCGGTGGCTGAGCTAACGCAGGATTGTAGTGAGACGATGGCGTACAGCCTGCTCCACGAACGACGAGACGATGCGGTGAGTGTTTGTCCGTTGTTTGGCCCCGGCTCACCTCGTTCCCCAGGCTCTCAACCACGCCCTTCTTGCTTACAGAACTCCCGACTACAGGCATCTCTCCACCTCGCCCCCCGGCCACTCTCCTCTCGCTCCCTTCGCTCCCCTCCCGTCCCCCAACAAGCGCAAGCTCCAGGACCCCCTGCACCCCCCGCTCAAGCGCCGCCGCGACCACGATGACAACGATTCCTACGACCTCGACCCCACTGCCCAGGGCGCAAAGCACTGGACTGATGATGAAAAGTCAAAGCTCTTTACCTGGCTCATGGGCCCCGCCAACGACGACCACTGGAATGCTCTCCGTGCAACAAAAAACTCCTGTCTTCGCGAGGTCTGTTTTCTTCTCTTCCCTTTTCTAAATCTGACTCGCCCCCCCAGTGCGCCGTCCACGTTTTTGGCAGTAAAAAGACCTACCAGGCCCTGAAAGGTTGCTATGAGCGCAATTTCAATCTCTTCAAGCAGATTTATGCTTTTGAGCAATCCAATCCATCCAACTCATCCCTTGCTCAACTCTCAGAGACCGACCGTCTCAGAGAATATGAGCGCCGCCTGGCCACTGCTCGCAAGCAAGGTTCTGACGTTGGTAACATCACCGCCCGCACCATCGAACACTGGCACCGCAGGGGCTGGTATGATTTGTTTTATCGCCGGTAATCTTTCCCTCTACTCTGCCCTAGTCCGTCTAATCTCCCTTTGGCTCAGATGGCACGGTGACCCAGCCACTACCCGACCGAGCCAGTCACGCAACACTAGCAGTAACAGCAACAACCAGGCTGGCCCACCCGATGATACCGATGCCGACGATCAGCAATCACAACAGCAGCAACAACCACAACAACAGCCACAACAACAGCAACAGCAACAACAACAGCAACAAGCACCTACAAATACCCCCAATACCACCACTGCAACCACCACTACCACTACTGTTGATTTCTCGGCGACAGATCCCACTATACATGGATTTACCCCTCAGTTGACTTATATCAGTCCCCAACAGACGTTGAGGGACAATCCTCTGGTACCTCCTTCACCTGCCACCGTTCCCACCGGCCCGTCTTCTATTCACTCTGCTTTGAACGGTGTAGGCATGACAAATAATGCTCCTTCCACTTCTCAGCGTGCTCCCCATTTGTTTGCAGGCACTCCTAATATGACTCACTCAAGTACACTTGCGGGTTCGTCAGGCACCCACCATCAGGTCCCTGTCTCAACGTCGTCGCCAAATGGTATGGGCGCGGCAGTTTCTCATGCTCTTGCTACTTCCAATTCTTTGTCGTCTCTTCCATCGTCTTCATCCTCCTCTTCTGCATCGTCTGCTTCTTCTTCGACAACGGCGACGACAATGAGTTCGTCATCGTCCTCCAATGATTCTCCTGTAGTCAATATTTCCATCACTCAGAATATGCTTTCGGCGTACATGCAATTTCTTCAGGTACAAACGCAAACAGGCAAGATGAAACTAGAATATCTCAGAAGGAGAGAAGAAAGGGAAGAAAAGGAAATGTTTCAGAGAAGAGAGATGGAGAGGATCAAACTTGAGAGGGAAGCTGCAGAGTTTGAACATTCGAAACAGTCTGCTAATATCAAGCAAAAGGCAGATAGAGCTATTGTGAGTTACTTTTGTTTCCAGCTGGTTTGAAAAAAAAAGAGTTTGACTCTCTTTTGGGTCAGGAGTTGCTTACTAATTCAAATGTGGATAATTCGGTTAAACATGCTGCGAGCGAGTTTTTGAAGAGGTTGTTTACGACAGACTAAATACCATTCTGGTAATCGTATATATATATATCCCGTCTTTCTTTTTTTGTTGTTTGTAATCTGAATACCTCTGGCTATCATATATAAAATGTTTGTTCTTCTTCACGTCCTTGGCGATGATATCCTTTATATGGTCGTTCCGGGGTGTAATATACGTGTGGGTGGGTAAAATAAAGGGCGAGGCAACTCAAGACTTATGTGCTATACATGCGACGGTTGGTGTTCTCTCTTTAGATTTGAAAGCAATCATACCTTTCATCATGATCCCTATGAAGCGTGTTTTGACGGTGGTATCATGAGCCATTACAACAACAGCAACAAATGATAGAAGAGCAGAGTACACATTGGGGTAACACTTTCATATTGATGACGTCGATTAGAATAGCCCATTATTGGTCATATGACTCCTTGAATCCAAAAATTGCATGTGTGCGTGTTGTACGCGTGCATGTGTGATCATCAGATAGTATCGAGTGATTATCAAGGGGAAGAACTTTTTTCTGGAAAAAAAAGACCCATCTGTAGTTTCATCCAGAATAATCATGATCATCATAATTTCACTCGGCGCACGGAAAACTCAATAATAGCTGATTTGAACCATTTCAGTTTAACAAGCGGGATCACCTGTCCGATCGACAAATTCGAATCGTCCTTGGAATGCATGATCATAGTTCAAAATCTTCTCGGCGATTGACGTAAGGAACTGGCGATAAAGAAGATATAGACTGGCCCTCCAACACAAGGTTGTCGATACTTGTTTAGGCACTCATGATCAGATTCTGAAACGTGTATTTTATCCCTGAGCTCTGCAGGACTTCTTGGCGGGCCACGGAAAGCCTTTGGTTTCTCGTGTCCGAGGAAGGAGGATTTCATATGATGATGTGTTTGCTCTGCTTACTGCGTGATGAGCGACCCACGCAAAAATCTTAAACATTGTCAATGCCCCATAAAATGAGTTCGTTCCTGATCGTCAGATTCACTCGTAGTATCATCACCACAAAAAAAACACCATGGCTTACGATGGTCAGGACATTTCTTAGACCAAATCCAGTCCACAATGAGAATGGTGAACCGATTCCCTTCAACATTCAATATGCTGTACAGTGAACGGTAGCAAAGCATCTCAAGCCAAGCGGATACCAAGACAAGGGCTACCAGTTTGAGAGGGCTTGGCGTCGAAGTGAGAACCGGACCTGATTTAGTGACTGTGAGCCAGCATGATCTATTTTCAAATGTCTACTCGATTCTCATTATCGCGTCAAAATCTGTCTAGCTCCCCCTTGGGTTGGGATGATTGCTGAGCCGCGCAGACTCTTTGAGAATTGAGAACACAGACATGGCATCTGTCAGTTTATTTAATCCCAGTCGCTAGAGAGAATGATACAGGCGTTATCGGTCTTTGACGCAGAATTCCCTGGGACTGACCTTGAGTTCGCAAGCACGGGTGCATCAGACGGCAGCAGCATACACATAAGCGATAATAATCATCGTAAAGAAACCAGGGTAATACAACGGCTGTAAGAATGATGGCACCAAGAATAGAGGAGGACAGTCGTCATGAATCTAATTGGAGGCTATTTAGAACAAGTACTGTCACGGGCTCAGCGGTGAACAAACCTCTCAATAGATTATCCATGCCGTCAACATCTGGACGTATTCCCAGTTCAGTATCCGGTTCAAACCATTACTCGATCCATCAGGTACCTCCAGCAAACCGGTTCATAGACAAAGTGTTAGAAGAGTAGGCTCCAAAGGGGTTTTCATACAGATCATCGACAAAATTAACATGGGTACTATGATGATTCTATGGCCAACCTGCGTATACTTCCCCCCTGTATTGTTTTTCTCTGTCTGCATTCGAGTTGGGACGTGCTGTTCATGGTTTTGAGCTGCATACTCGTTCCCGTGTACACGTACATTCATTTTCGCGATCGTCATAGCCCCCACACATAGCAGCCTTCGTGTCGAGACAGAAGATGAGGCAACGACACCATTATCTGCTGCTGCTACGTCCCCCGATCTGTGCTTATCAGGTTTCAATGCAAATTGAAAAGCTTGAAGCTCAACGAGATACAATCACTAACTCTATATCGAGGATTCACGGTATTCAGAGCTGGTTGTATTACCGAAAGAAGCAACGTTTAAGAACGTTGGATATCTGGGCAGTGTCCGGTTCTCTCTATCGCTCTCGTTCGACTGGAGTTGCTTGTTTGTCTGTTTATCGCGGAATTATGTCATGTCATGGAGTGACATCGAGTTGTCTTGGAAACTCCATTTGCCAGAGCACTGCTTCGGATATTTACGTATATAAATGGGAATATAGTTACAGTTTTATTAAGTCTTTCTTGCTTCCTCTCATCTTCCCCTGCGCGCAATTCATTTTGCTGCGTCACTGTTTCTTCTTCGTGATCCCCGGAACCGAACTCACTCAAGAGACTTTGTGGGGTATGGGAAGGAAACGAAGCGCACATGTCGCAAGGATCCTGGTTCTGTCCAACAATGTGGCCTGAAGGACGTTTTGGAAAATAGCTTTGCCATCATAGACATCGAGTGCCGATAGGGGTCCCTAGAACTCTTGCATCAAAGATTTGAATGGCCGCATTGCTTTACTTGGCATGACAGGTGTTAAACTTTCTGTTTCTGAGCACAAGAGGCAGATATGCAGTGATCGAGTACTCTGATTTATCGAGTCGAATCCTACCTGCCTTTTCTTCGACTTCTGTAACATCTCTGTGAGGTGAGACAGCCAGGTCTGGCTTTAGGTATTTTTTGCTGCTCTCTGTCATGCTTCTCGAAAGTCCAAGACCGAAACAAAAACGGTAATATTCTGTGGGGTCTCCGATGCGATAGTTGGAAATGGAGTGAACACAACGAACACAACTCATGTACTTTGAGAGCAATAGCCAGCGGATCCCCCGAAGGATTCTTTCCCAGGCGCTTGTCGCACCTCTAGGTGAGAGCTTACAGAGGGGAGGTCTTCCCGCGACCAACGAGAAAAGCAATTGCAATAAACTTCCCCTATGGGATCTCCAAATCAATACTTGACATTTTGTAAACCTCTTCTGCCTTCTCCGGTCTTGTTTGTCACTGTCTCTTGCCTTGTTAAATGAGTCATTGTCGAATGAGAGGGTGTCCCATGTAAGGGAGGCGATTTCAATTCGCAAGGCATTCTCAGCTGGTGTCAATATCTTCGAGAAGTTCAGTTTCGAAGAAATCGCTGATGGCTTGGGCAGCATCGACTATGCAACTTACAGACACTGCTGACACCTATTCTAATTGGCCAGATGTAAATTGCATCAAGATACCAACTAACGAAGGATTCAGATCCAAAGCTAATGATGGCCTACAAAAATAGATATGAGCTCCTGAGAGACTCAAAGAGCCAGTGTACCTTCACGACGAGGGGACTGATGGGTCGCAGAGGACCAACCCCAACTCCGGTCCATTTCCCAGGATCACTTATGTTCCAGGCGAGACTTGGTTCTTTTTTCCCTGTCCTGGTTATCCATTCTCTGTCCATTTCGCTCTTCGTTCGTTGGATTGTCAGCTACCCTTGCCGCTGCACGACCATTCTGCATCCAATGGACATGTAGACTCGGTCCTAGGAAAGCCAGAATCTAGCCCAATGTCAAAAGGAGGGAAAATGAAGTAGTAGCCTCATGAATCAGTTTAGAGATGGGGTGGGAGGTGGCGGAGATGTAGAGCCCACTACCGTTTATTGAGATCTCGGATCTGAAAGGAGGAAAACTATTACAATGACGCTCCGTGCTTCCATGACAAATGAAACCAATCTAGATAGGAAGTTCTTCGCCGAGGACTGGTATACATGGGATGCAACCGGGTCAACTTCCGTTTCGCAATGGAGCTGACCCAGCTAAACCTCATACATAAGCACCTTTTTTGGCGGCAACAAACCGAACTTTTGAGCCAAATTCGTGATCTGAGTTCTCTAGCTGCCTACTTATTTTAGATATGATAATAAAGGCAACTCTTTGTAAAAGAGTGAGCCAACAAAAATGACAAGATCTAGTAAATTGATCATGGTTTACCTCAGCGTTCAACTTTCTGTTCTCACGGAATTTCATACATATGCGTCCATGAAGTCGATAGTAGTCTTCGATTGTCCCGACTGGAAATCCATCTATTGTCCCGACTGGAAATCCATCTATTGTGAAGGTTCCATACATTTTGGCTTCATTCGCTGGTAGGTATGTAACGATGATACAAACGATGATACACTGGTCAAGTCGCACTGCCAAAAATTTGGTATCTTCTACAGATACTTGGGCCGATCTCGTCGTATTGAGCTTTGGTGTGGCAGGAAGTGTAGAAATCGGGCTGAAAGCATGACATTAGGAGATGACGGGAGATGGACTCAATGCAATTATTAAAATAACTGACTAGTGATGCAAGGAGAGATCCACCGAACCAGACAGCATACCTGGGACAATATCAGTTCGCAAAGAGACAGTAACGATGGGCCTATACCGTTGACGTTTGTGCGAAATAACCTCAACTTCTACGCCAGACGACTACGCATATACCTATTAGCTTCCGCGACGTTCTCCATCAAATATCCACAACCTACTTTCACAGAGCTACCGCTATTGAGAGCACTAATGTCAAGCCTGCGGTCAACAAGGTGCTTGAGATCTCGCTTTAATCTGTTTCCAAAGTTTTGGAACATGGTAGAACCACCAGAGAGCACAATGTTCTACCAGGAAGGATTGAGGAGTAGGTTCAATGTGGAACAGCTCAAGGCTAACCTTATACAGACCACGACGGACATCTATAGGTGAGCCTTGAATGACGTCGTCAACAATCTCGGGGAGAGGCGTCAAGAAATCTGATGAATAGATTTCTGGGTTGAAGAAGATTTCAGGGGCCAAGAAACGTTCATAACCGACATCGATCCCATACTTCTATAAGCCCACTCAGTAAAGTTTCAGCTCAGAAAGTAGATGCCATACCCTTCCTGTTACTGAATGCTCACCCTCGTACCTTTCAAAATACTTTAAGGGATCTTCATCGTACTTCCTGAATTCTCTCACAATATCCTGACAAACGTAGCTGTGATTCTCCTTTACCTTCCCTGCAACCTTCAGTTGATCCTCAGGTGGAACGTTGGTCATTTCACCGCGTTCTCTCATCAAATTCAACACGAATTGGGAGATATCTCGACCAGCGATAGGAATATGTTTGATCGCACTTCCAATGACGTAACCTTCAGCACAGGGTATAACATGCGTAACACCATCGCCAGAATCAATGACAGTTCCCGTGAGCGTACGATCTGTAACTTTGTTCGAGGTCCAGGACGCTGCAAGTGCAAGGACTGCTTGTACGGCAATATAAAGGCCTTGGATATTGAAGGATTCGAAAAATATCTCAGCTGTCTGTTCTCTGTTTTCTGGAGGATTGAGAGGAGGTTCGGTCTGTTCGTGGTGTAATTAGATTATGTACCCATCGATCAGTGTCTTGCCCACCAAAAGGAAATAATGATCTTCTGGTTCAGCCCTCAAATACTTGAAGATGGTCTGCTCCCAGTATCGTTCCATGTAATCCCAATTGTCAATCATTCCGTGCCGAATTGGATAGTGAACGCCGTAACCGGGCGTTTTCACGTTAGCAAGAGCTTCATCACCAATGAAGAAGTCGAGGTCTTCAACACCTCGTTTAGAAGCAAGATGCCCTGGTTTATTTGGAATGGCAGGTGCACGAGAAGATTGTGAAGGTGATCCGCGTGTAGAGATTGCGGTTGGAAAAACGCTGGATTACTTTGTTAGTTGTATCTTCAGAATCTGGCCAGTCCCCATACAATGAAGGGTCTGAATTACCAGCAAACCTATGCGACATTTAGAAGAAGATTTCCATTAGAAAACCTCCATTAGGAAGACGTACCCGATTTTTGAGTATCCTGTCCCGTTATCGCATATGATAGGAGCAAGGCGAGCCATAAAGGACCTGAAAGCCGCTCAGCTCGATCATTACAACCCTATGTTTGTCTAATGCTCTCGGTCCAAAGGTTCGCACAGCCACGGCCGCCATCGTATATATGATGAATATCAGACCTTGAGAGAAAGTGAGAGAGTATACATATTTGCTGGAGGTGTCAAGTTGTTCAAGATAGATCCTTATGCTATAAACGCCTTCACCTGGAAAGTTACCGGAAGATGGCATAGGAAATTTGGATAATTATAGACAACTGTTTCGACATGAGACTCAGTCTTCCCTGTTAAAAAATCGAGCATCACACCTAGATTTTATCTCCTGATGATAAGACGGTTCATCTCACTGTGGTAGATAGAGATAGATACAAGTGACTGAGACGAGACTCGTTGCGCATTTGCAACGAGTTTTCGCTCATCCTCCCCTTTTCTATGTATCTAAACTCAACATTTCCACCAGAGCAAATAGGTTGAATCATGATTAGCAGTTAGAACATACGGATATCATCTCGCTGACTGAGGAAGGTATAGATAATCAAAACCAAAGGTTAGAGTTCAGGGTCTCCACACTTGTTGTGTATCGAAGGAAAGTCTCGACATGCAAGTTGAGATGTGGATACAAATCATGATGTAGAAATCCTACTACAAAGACCAAAAACCGAGATATCAATGTTCTTGTTCGGAATTACAGCCAATCTTTCTCGCCTAGAAGATGTTCTGCATCAACTGACACGATCAATCACCGACAATCATGCTCGCTTTACTTACCTCGGATATCAGATCCTCGTCAATGTGGGGAAGCAACTCTGGGCTATCATCTGGCCATGGCACAACCTCCCACTTTGTCGGAGAATTCCCAATGCAAAGACAAATGTCCTCCGGCAGATATGCGCCGTACTCGGCATTGAACCGTCGTCGTACCTGATCCTCTTCTAATGGATGGCCTTATTGATATGAAAAACAAGATTAAATTTCCTCTCGCCTTCACTCATGGCCCTCAGCTGATCCATCATGCCTTTGACGATGTTTTCCGCTGCTTCCTTGTAATACTGTCGTCTCGTGATTTCTACTATCAACTTATTGAAAGCCGTTTGATAGGAGATGTATCGTTCATGTAGATCTCTGATTGTCAAGATTTGTTCATGAAGGGAATTCAGACCCTCTTCGCACTTGAGCTGTGAAGATATATTCGGCAAATAGAACATTTTGATAAAAGAAAGAATAGACGGACTTCGACTTCCTCTTGGTCATTAAGCATCTCTCCCATGATGTCACCCAATTCTTCGAGGTCGTCCAATACACCAATTAGGCGGACAAGATCACCTGTGAGTGATTCCTGCATAGAAAAAAGGGAGTCACTGAAAATATGTCAGGTGTCAGAATAATCAGAACAGCGAACACACTTGTGACTGTCAATTATGTGGCCACTCTGCTTTATTTCCGTCAGAATAGAAGGAAGTTCTTCAACATCTCGGTGCATTTCTGGGGTATGGTCAGTAACCAGAAATACTTTTCGGCTTCAAACAAAACATCGCACGCAAGAGATCCTCGTCATCGAAAGGTTCTCCGTCTTCTGTCTCCTTCAGGGCAGTATACATTTGCTCGTAGTGTGATACTAGGCTTTCAAGCAAACTTCCCATAGTGGCAGCCACAGCATCCTGTGCTAGTAGGGTATTGTGAATGCATAGAACCAACGATGTTTCTGGCGAAAGCTCGGGTAATGATGCACGGATAGCCTCAATTGCCAGAGTGAGAATCTCTGGATGGTCGTCTATCCGTCCAAGCAAATCCTACAACAGTTTCATCAACACTGAACCCTCCATACACTGATCAATCGCTAACATCAAGAGCAATTCGATTGCTTTCAATTGTCTCAAGGATGTCTTCAATGGCTTGGTCGTCAACGAAATCCCTCAAATTCTTCCAATGCTTCCTATCTAACCGATGTTTACTCCTGGACACCGGACGGACGGTTGTTCCGATGTGATCCCGAACTGTTGCTGAGGGTGATGGAGGGGACACAAGTTTGTTACTGGAGTGGTCGTTTGAGAGCCCTTCATTCAGTCGGTCCGAATGCTGGCTTCCGAATATGGATGAGCTGGACGTTTGGTGAAACTCTGGAGGTACATGTTGCGCCCCAAGCGCTTCCAAGATATTGTCTAACTCGCCTGTGTAACGCGAGCAGTCCGCATCCAACGCCTGTAGGGATCTGCATCAGGGGATGAACCAAGAAGAGGAAATAAATAACCCACTTGAACCTGTTTATGCAACTTGGTGCGCTTTTCCTCCAAGGTTCTACCTACGGAAGTGGCCAGCTGTAGACAATGTCAGCTTTTCCCCATGGAGAAATAGTGAAATGACACCTTGAGTTGCTCCGCGATACACTCAATTACCCAGCGAACTTTGGCATCCAGACCCAGGATATCGAACGCAGCTTTCGAGGATGTTCTAGAGCGCTCATGGGCGAGTGAGCACAACTCTTGGCCATGTTGGAGTGCCTTCTTAGACTGTAACACCAAAGAGACAAGGTGAGGCTGATCTTGGGTGGTTGTCAAAGAGGCCATTAGACTCGTTACTTGAGAGCTGTCTCGGCGATCAAACAGAAATTGCTCACACTCCCTCAATTGTTTCTGGTCAGTTATGACTACAATTTTTTGTCATCTCTCCTCAAGCTTCATAAGTTAGATTGATTTCCTTGCTTGATGCAGATTATTATAAAATCTATCACTGTGAATAGAAGTGATATGTATGAGGTTCTCTGGTACTCTGGTATCACACTAAATTCAACAAATTAATAACATTTTTGAGTGCTTGAAGTGTCTCTCAAAGAAATAATGGCTGTTGACATCTATAATCAACCTTGAGAGACACTTGGTGAACCATTCTAAGAGCCAGATGCCCAGCTCATCAACTGGATTCTGTTTGAGAATGCTTTTACAACTTGAGCTGGACAGCCATAATACAGTAGCTCAAAAAACTGTCCCAATGTTTTGCACTTTTGTAATGTTTGGTTTATAACACAACACTGAACATGGATCTAATTCCAAAAAATGAATCACTAATACTACTTCTAGAATGACACCTTAATCATAGCCTTTAAATAAGAACTTGGTTCAATAAACAAAGTAGTCATTCATTGGGACAGTTTCTTGACCTATCCTTCAAATACCTATATCATTGTAATACTTGGTATGACCTTCTTTGGCCTTGATAACTGCTTGTGCCCTTTTTGTTATAAGCCACCTTGGCCATAATTGTAAGGGAACACCCTAGGGCTGTGCCTAGTAGTGTTGATGGATCTATTCTTATCTAGAATCTAGATCTCTTAACATGTACCCACTTTTCTTCTTTGTCTGGCTTGTACTCAGTTGATGGTCTTTAACTACTTTAGGTTGTTTGGTATTGTTGTGTTAGTGCTTATGTAATTGCATACAGACCACTGGCTCCCACTAGACATACAGGTCTGTGCTGCTTAGTCATCCATCAATCATGGGATAAGTCTGGTTATTAGGCTAAATTCAATGCAAAATACATTGAATTCAAAAACAAATTTGACTCAAATAATACAACTATGGCCACAGTCTTCCCAGCTGACTGCTTCTTTCCTGAGGGTTATTTTGAGTCACAAGAGACCCTATATATGTCAATAAATAGGCTAAATCAAGAGGTTATGCATTTACAACTCAATATGAGGAAAATGGCTTCTTAACTATTTACCATATATACAATTGAAGCTGCCAGTCTCCCAATATACTAGACAAGCCCCTATATATAGAAAATCTTATGCAATTGGCCATAAGATAACTTGGAAGGCATGTTCTTCATATTATTTAGACATATTATAGTTAGTATTTCATTAGTGAGTTAAACTGGAATTTGAATTTGTACCTATTCTATTACTAATGGATAACTAAGTGGTACAGACCTGTGTGCCTAGTGGAAGCCCAGACCACCTTCAATGTAGTGACTTAGCCTAAGATAACTTAATCACACTCCAAGTCTGAGTTAACAAGGAAAACTTGATGGAGTTTCCATTGAATTCCGTATACTACTTATACAACTACTATATGGTCTGTGTACTACTCTCCCATACTCATTATGTAACTTTATTATGTAATATAATACTGTGATATCCTGACATGTAACCATAATGTGTAACATTAGTCATATAACACTTTTCTATACTCTTTTTTTGTATAATAAGTCCAAATAAGAAAAGAAATATAAATAATGACTTAGCTATTTTGCCAAGTCATAATAGTGATAAACTGTCAACAGCTTTGTCTAGATTCCTAACAGCTTGTTCAATTCCTTTATCATTTCTACTATAAACTGCATCCCTCTATCCAATATAATACTTTCTAGAAGGCTATGCAATTTCCAGACATAATCCCTAAATAACCTTGTAAGTTCTTTGGCTAATATTTTCTCTATATGTCACAGTTGCACTATGGACTAGTAGTTACATACTGTATAGTTTACCACTATACCAAAAGAGTGATATTAGCAAGACTATTTGCTAATGAGGGTCCAGCTATTTATGTAGTTCTTTGAACAGGTATTTTATTATACCTCCATGTCACTAATTTAGTAGTCACTTTTTTGTGACAAGATTACTGTTATAAGTTGGCTCCAAAGAAGAAAAATATCTTCTATATATTCATCAACTTAATAGGAAATCTCTGGAAATATAATACAAGGAAGATATAAATAGTGTAGGACAGTATTATGTAAGAACTATATAGTTATTAGTTATAGTCCTGTGACTATGGGATATTTGTATAAGTACTAGTAAAAATCCAATAGAAGACTCTATTGAGTTCTTTTCTTTCAATTGTTATTGGTTGGAGTCAGAACTTTAGCTCTAAGTCTGTACCTTAACAATTACCCTCCAGGAGCCTCTTCCTATTCTCTGAGATTTCTCCTAGAGTTACTCTACTCCAGTTGCCTTTACATCTTTCTTCTATTGTCTACTCTTCATTTCTTAATATTTTTATTCCTGCTTTCTTTAGTTCTTTTACTGCTTTAACTACTTTCTGTACCTTTTTAATCCTATCTTTTAGGTTGTTTTCTTTTACCAGTGTTTCTGTCCTTTTTATCCATTCTAGCTTTATCAATATTTGGTTTTCATTATTATTCTTTACTCCCTTTTGCCAATCTGGTCTTCTACTCAACCTATCTACCTTTCTTATGCTTTTCCCTGGAATATGCTTAAGGATAAAGTCAAACTGTAATAGATACAATGTCTATCCAACTTATCTTTGGTTTAACTTTTAACTAGTTATAAAGTATTGAAGGTTTTTATGATCTGTCCAGATTTCAAACTTTACTTTTGCCCTTTCCAAGTAGTACTTCTATAATTTTAAGCACTGAATTACTACTAACATCTTGTCATGAATTTTATAGTTTTGTTCAGTTGTATTCAATAACTTAGAGATAAAAGCAACTAGTTTCTACTTCTTATCTCCATATTTTACCAATAGCACTTCCTCTTTGTATAGTCTGAGGTATTTGGCTCTACTCTTATCCTCTTATCTAAATCTAGGATGGCTAAGACTGGCTCTATCATAAATACCTCTTTTAGTCTTTTGAACACTTCTCTTTGTTTCTTTCTCTACCTTTACTTTTCTTTCTTTCTGACTAGTAGATGTAAAGGGGCTACAATTCTAGCAAAGTCCTTAATGAATCATCTATAGTAGTTTACGAGCCCTAGAAACTTTTGCACTTTCTTTATGTTTTTTGGCACTGGCCAACTTAGAACTCTATCTATCTTTTTCTTCTGCATTTCTATCTCTCAAGGTCCAATTACCATGTCCAGAAATTCTATCTTCTTTACCTTCTACTAATACTTTTCTGGTTTAACAAATAAGTTATTTTCCTCCAGTCTCTTCAATATCTCCTCTACTGGCTCTTCATGCCTCTTCTTAGTGTCTGTAGTAACTATTATATTATCAATAAATATTGCTATATTTTCTTGATTGATCATGTTTTAGAACAGGTTATTCATTATAGTTTAGAAGGTAGCTTGGGAATTTGTCAGTCTGAAATATATAATTGTTAGTTCATATACTCCAATATGTTATAGAATTACATTGGGACTATAATTATTATTAGTCCTAGACTGATAATAAGTAAATAGTAAAAAAGATAATGGCAATAAAAGATAAGAAAGACAAAGATGATATAATAAATAATGTGTTAGCACATTAAAATTAGGTTGGACTTTAGACTTGACTGGACTAATTATAGATATTGGACTGTAGAAGAAACATTGAATAAACCTTGGGGTAATTATGGACAAATCTTATAATAGTTATAAACTTTAGAATAAATAAGAAAACCTTAGACTAATCCATTTATAGACTCTGACTCAACTAGTCATTTACTATTACTAACTAGTACTTAGGATAGTAGTTTCTAGTTAGGATAAATACAATTCAGAAAGAGAAAAGAACAACAAGTTCTTTTTTTCTATAGTTTATCTAAAAATCTACTTTTTTTGAAACCCCATATTCTCTTCAGTCTTTGGATTAACTTGTAGAGTGTAACTAAAAGCCTTGATAATTATCCTTTCAATATAACTCTTCTAAAAACCTTAACCAGACTCTTTGTAGAAAGGCAAAAAGATATTAAATGTTAACATAGGCTTAAGGCTAAAGTATATATTTACCCTTGTAGTTTAGAGTCTTAACATAATGTGCATTGTGAACGCTACCTTTCACTCATTGTCTTCCTTGATCCTTATATTGTTGTATCCCCATTTAAGGTCAAGTTTTGTAAACATCTTCTTTTTTCTTATTTCATCCAGGATATCTGCAATTAGAGATAAAGAGTACCTATTTTTTACCATTGTCATGCTCTATAACATCTGAGCCATTAGAAAAGTAACAAGCTACCCTCTAGAACCCAACTTTTCTCTTGGTTCTAGCTCTACTAATAGAGATACTTCTACTATTCCAAATTGATTTCTCTTTTACTAACATATATACTATTTGGACCCTTAGAAATACCCTTAGTCTTGTTCTTAACCTAGTAACCCTATTTATTACTAGTCTAATAGGTTTTCTCTTGTTGACCCTAGAACCTTCCTCCATAACTCTGTTACTATCTTTTTAGTAGAATTTAACAACTGTTCACTAATTTACATAATGATAATCTTGTGCCATTCTCCTTTTTCTATTCTTTTTTGCTACAAAGTGAACTAGTAAAGTCTGTGGCAATTTTGATAGTTGAATGTACTCTTTTTACAGCTAATTCTTCATGAATGCTTGCATCTCCTCTCTTTCCTCTCTTGATAGTAAATACACTTTTCCCTTCTTTGGTACAAAGCCTTCTTTCAACTCTATTGCATGGTCCTATAGCTTTCTGGTAGACATTCTTTCTGATTCTTCCTTTCCAAATACTTTCTTTTACTTCTAGAATCTCCTGAGTACTAATTTTTCTACTGTTTTTCCTTTTTTTGTCTTTTTCATCTGTTTTCTCTCCTGTGTTTCTTGCTTTTTCTTTTCATATATTGGTAGATACTATATCATCTTGACCTCCTCTTTTTTCCAGTCTATCTCTGGGTTATAAGCTATTAGCTAAAGTATACCCAGTATTATCTCTGTCTTTCCTAGGTTATACATTATCACAAATGACCACTTACTGATTTGTGATTGCTTGATTTGATAATCAAAGTATTCAAAAAAGCAAAGTTAGACAAGCAGCAAAAGATGTTGTTAAGTCTGAGGTTTATCCTCAGACATACAGTTCTTAAATAC
>Ga0153944_1000264_pt1 | contig 22488 bp, 22 predicted proteins | sample TSNJ028MetaG_FD_104703 | JGI IMG/M metagenome (GOLD analysis project Ga0153944, IMG submission 104703) | Attine ant fungus gardens microbial communities from New Jersey, USA - TSNJ028 MetaG | ecosystem: Host-associated > Fungi > Mycelium > Unclassified | place: USA: New Jersey, Wharton State... | reverse complement strand
TTGAACACAATAGAAATTAGTATGGAGCAGAAAAAAATTGTTGCCATCTGCGTTTTTCATAAAAATAAATGGATAAGTCCTGCTATGAAACGTTTTATCTCCCTCATAAAAACTAACGTATAACCTTACCGATATTGCGAGTTAACTGAATGGGTTCTTCTCCTGCCTTAACAGCATTGAAATTTTTTTGTCTATGTGTTTTTTTAATATATTTTACATCAATAACTCCCGGTTGACTTTTATAGCACTCAGCAACCTCTTTCATAAGTTCTTCTATTTCTTCCTGCTTATCAATTTTGGCTTCATAAATACAAATATCGTTAAACATCGTCCTCCTCCTTGTTCGCTAGTTAAAATCCGATTCCCTCACCCAATTGATATTTACTGACTTACAAACAAGAAATTATGCAATAATTGCTACCAATCCGCCTACCAAAATACAAATTGGTAACCCAATCAGCATCCCCAGTAAACTCGCCTTGACATGGAACAGATAATTGCGATATTCGTCGATTATATCCTCCGTTCCAGAAATAATCACCCTTTTGCTGTGGCAAAACCATATACAATCCAGTACAATGGCATCGAACCAGTCTATCACCAATCACAGACCATAGCTGAGTAAGAAGCCCTCCCAAAACGTGGCGGCTTTGTTGATGAACACCAAAAGCAAGGCGAGCACTACTGCAATCAGCAATGCTACTACTCCCTTTTTCTCAATAACACGTTTTGAACGAAAGGTCTGTTGGTCAGTAATCAATCCCAATTCTTTCGTCCGCTGAATGATTTTAGGCGGGTAATCATAGATTTTTAAGAGTGGATTTTTAATTACTGGTGCCACCGCTAATATAGAAAACACAACACATAATACGATAATTTCTATTAAAAATGTCACTTCACCATCCCTTTCAAATTCTGATTCTGTAATTTAATTGATATTTATCGGGCTTAACTCTTCTGTCGCTATGAAGCCGACCTACGCACATTAACCTCTGCACAGACCAACCCAGCTATATGCTCCGCTGTTTCATTTGTCAGCAGGAATAACATTCCGTCATTACGGCATTTTTTATATGTATCGCCATTCAGAGCATAAACAAAACCTTTAACACAGGTATCGCTACAAGCAGTAGGGTCAATAAGTCTCTTGCAGTCACGAGAAGTAGTCATTTTCTTTTGCATATCAGCAGGCAGAGAAGCAATTGTATTCTCATACTTGCTTGCATTGTCACCGTAAATCCGTGCCCAAACACCTGTTTTGCGAAACACCCAATTCATTACTGTTTTCTTATCTAGTTGATATGAAGCAGCGTAACCGCTTTTTGCTTCCTTGATTACAAGTCCACAGCCCTGTTCAATAAGTTTGTTATTAAGTTTCTCGACAAATGCTTGGTGTCCTGGTGTAACTGTCAATAGAAACTCTTTGAATGAAGCCTTTTCTTTTGCCATTATCTTTTTCTCCTTCAAATTCTTATTTTCTCACATAATTGGAATTTATTTATCTTATAGGCACATTTGAAACTGAAATTTTCGTCCCCTCCAATCCGTTTGCTTTCAAGAAATGACTTAATTCATTTCGGTTTTGTATACACATTGGCCCTAAAATTATTTCAGGTATTGTTCCCGACCCCCAGACTTCTTCTAAGTATAACTCTTTATAACTACGTATTCCACTTTTAGTCATGCAAAATTTTTCGTCTCTTAAATGTAACTGTCTTACTAATTCCTTAAAATTCTTTTTTAGATTATTATGTAATTCTGGTTTTATGCTCAAACCCATCAAATTGATAAGACGTAATGTGCCTTTTATTGATGCGGCATCATGATATAATCTGATTTCATCTTCATCAACAAATGAACTATTCTTAGAAAATTGCATAAGTCGTCTGCAAGCAGTTGCTGCACATAAGAAACCATTTTTTTGTATAATTTCTTGGATATTATTGTTTTCTGTTTGCTCTTTTTTATCTAGTAATAAATTAATTAAACCAATGACTACATTTCTTATAAGTTTTTCTTTTTGTTCAGAAGAATAATAAACTTTTCCAATATCATATATCCCTTCGCCAAAGCCATTCATCGCCATTCTTTGAATATGGACTTTTAATGAAGATACATTAAATCCAATACATACTCCCGTACATCCCGATGCATATCTATCCCAATGAGTAAGATTGTCTTTCTTCTCTGACAAACACAAGGCGTACGGAAATGTCTTCTGTTTACATCCTTCAAAAAAGCTATTTTTATTAAGCTTGATACTTTCTTCCACTAACTGAAAGCATTTTTTTATATCTATATCTTTCTCCTTATCACATACATTTGAAAAATCCGAAATAAAATCTTCCGGTTTATAGTAAAGTTCTTTTTTATCATTTGACGATTTTAAACTTGTAAGCCTAAATGCTTTACTTGTTATAATACTATATAAAGCATCTAACGAGGTATAATGATAGTATATTTCTGCAGGTATTTGTTCCGTATTTTCAAAATATTTCATCTTGTTGTAAAACTCATTCATGCTATGCTCACCTCTATATAATTCCGATTTTACTAACAGTAATTATATCACCTTTTTCGGCATCTGACACTAATAAATCATCTTCCTCTCGGTTGCTTTGGCTTCTTATCCTGCTCCTTCCCACTCTTTTTCAGTTCTTCGTTCTCTCGCTCCGGGATAAGCTCGGCTTCCTTTGCTAACGCCCACTTTATCTCTTCCGCTGACGGTAGGTTCCGCAAGACCATAGTTCCATTCTCTCCCGGTAAAAATAGCTCCGGGGAAAAGAATTTCTTCTTAAACTGGTCTATCTGTTTTTTATCCAGTGATACAAAACTTTCCTCGCCAAGCCCACAGACCAAAAATGTTCCGGCAATAATATCGTTGATTTCCGATACAACCCGATTAAGCGGCATACCGTTAATCTTTCCTTTATCATTGCAGACTAGACAAACTAATTCTTCATAAGGATATACCGCCTGTATCGTTCCATCTACAACCTTCTGCATGGATTTTAAACTGCCGTCAATCTCTTTTTCATAAGGTACTCTTTCCGGTTCTACGCATCTATTTTCCTCTCTTTCGCTTCTTATGGTTACATACAGCTAAAATTGTCATACATACGATTACACCACCAACAGCCAAAATAGATAATCGGCTTTTCGGCGGTGCGAACTGCTTATCTATATTCGCATTTGACTTCGGGTTTATCAGCTCTACTACCATTTCTCTCATTAAAAGCTCAAACCTCATTCCTTTGGATTTATGAAATCAGACTCAAATTTGGAAGATACTCACTATGGATGAAATCATCGAAAAAAATATATACTGGAAAATCAATTCCCATTGAAGAATTCGAAACGATTCTTCCCAGTACATAATTCTAAAAGAAACCTTTGGGACAGCTGTTCACGTGAGTATTCCGGGGCTGAATGAGTATTCCGAACTAAATTCCATCACCTGACCGGTTTTAGGAAATCGTTATTCCGGTCACAGGAAATCATTTGAAGCTAATTAAAATCTGCTTTGAAAAGGTGATTTCCATCCTTTGGATATATGATTTCCATTTTTCCGGATTCGTGATTTTGGTTGACAAGAATATTCATTCACGGACATCGAAACGGAACAGTTTACCCATGTCTCAAAGTAAAACCTTTGATACTGTTATGCGCTCCCAACGTTATTTAATTTTTCATCAAATTAAAACTGCTTATGCTGATAGATTTAAGACTAGGGCAAAATTGATGCTTGAAATTTATTTCATGCATGATGAACCTCATAATTATCCAAGTAAAAATAGGATTCATTGCAATCAATGCAACGTATCCTATTTTATTTTTCTATATAAAATACCTCTTCTCATTTTCGTTTTAAGGCATTTTTACGACTGCGTATTTAACTTCGGTATTTTTCTAAAAAGCACTGGTTAATATAATATGTCTTTCCACATCCCCATCTATCGGTAAGCAGCAATACTCCATACATATTTTTTTGTTTACAAATTATCCTATCTAGTCCATGAAAGCAAACTTCATTTCTTTTGCAGAAATCATCAATCTCTTTGAATTAGCGGTCTTTTCGAGATAAAAACCATGGTTTCTATGTTCATATAGGCATAAGCTTTATACTGCATGGCAAAAGTAATCTAGCAAATTTGCCACCTCATCTATTCATATTATTCTGTCATTAAGAATTAGAATACCAATAAAACTCTTCATTCTTTACTGTATGAAATAATACTCGCTGACCTAATGGTGACAATTCAATTTGTTCTTCACTATAACCTAACTTAGTTACCTTCACTAAACCAAAGGCTAAAAGCTTTAGCTTAATATCTTCCAAAGAATAATCAGTAATATTGCATTCAACCTTTTCAATCTGACCATCGTTTGCTTCTACTTCAATCACTTCTGAATTCAAATGCATTCTTAAATTGCTAATAGAAATAGAATGCACCATTTTAGAACCACACCAGACAATAATATCATATAAATTGGTTTTTACTTCATAATTAGTTGCCCCATACTCCTCATTCTCATCTTCCCAAATATTATAATCTACGACAAAATCACGTTTTAGCTCATTGATATTAAACTTATTTTTTTCATCAGCCTTTTTTAGTTTTAATTCCTCATATTCCTTCTTCAGAGTATTAAATTGAGTTATTAGTTCATTCTCGTCAAAAATATCTCCTCTTATCCATCCCGCACGCGGATGTGTTTTGAATTCTTTAGAAAGACTACTATGGATCTTATACTTTAATTCATCATCATTATCCCAAAAATTTGCCATTCTTCCATTTAAAGCTTTAGTTCTAAAGCTATCTAACATTATACGTTTTTTTTCATCCCGTTCGCTCTTATTAACAGGAATATTATCAATGTCTTTTTTTACAAAAGTAAGGATAGGTATACCTTTTTCTTTTGCATATTCAAATTCTTTTTCTGTATAGCTAATTCCATCTTCCGCAATAGAACCATATCTCCCTGCAATTACTAATATATAATAATCACTCTCATTAATAACAGATTTTATATATTCAAACTGCTCAGTATCTGTTGCTGGAAACATCTCCATACCTGCTGGAAAACATCCTAATTCTATAATAGCCTCCATAATACCTTTACGTTCATTCACTAAATCAGCAAAAGTTGAACTAATAAATACTTGATAACGTTTCTCCACAATAATCTCTCCTTGTTTTTTCTTTGTTGTATTAAATATAAAGCTTTGATTTGCTGGGCTTTCCGGTCCAACAGGCAAATGGTTCCTCCATATCTGTTGGAGTGAAATAGTCTACTGTGGCAGTAATGGAGAGAACCGTTATAAAAACTGTAGAGTGAAATGCTCCATTATCACAGGCTCCTGAACGGAGCAGGAAGTAAAATATTCCAATTTTGCTGTAGACAAAATATTCCTTATTTCATCACAAGAACCTAATTCACCAAAAGACTTCCTTTCATCATATATAGAAAATTATATTTCAAATCTATTTCCTTTTCTCCAATCGTCATAAAAATCTCCCTATTCATTCACTATATTTAAAGTTCTTCCTACTTTAAAAGTATATCCCTAAAATTAGAATGTACCACTTTAATCAGGTCCGGCACATTATAATACTGTGCAACAAGCTCATATATATCATATAAAGCATCGTATGTGTATTTTCTTCCCCCTATTTTTGTAAAAGGTCCATCACTTTCAATTAAGATTTTTGATTTCGGTATTAACCGCAGTTTATCCAAATTCTTGTCACTGCTTACCATATTGGAATTAATCGAAAAATAGCATTTTAATTCCATTAACTGTTCCAACTGCACATCAGTTCCGTTAAACCAATGAATAATACACTTGCGCGGGCGATATTCTTTCAAAATAGATATTGCTGCATCCTCGGATTTTCGGAGATGTATCGACATTAACTTATTCTTTTCTGCACAAATCATCACAATTTTTTTAAAATAATCATACTGCTTACTCCGTCCCAAGTAATTTGACTTTGAAAAGTCAAGCCCGACCTCTCCAACATAGTTTGTTCTTTCAACTAAACGTGTAAAATTTTTAAAATCATTCTCTGTTAATAATGCTTCTTGTGGATGAAAGCCCAATGCAAATTTTAAATATTTAGTTTCTGAATACATACGCTTACACGATATGTAAATTCCCGGAGAACTGGTCATACAAAGTGTATATTGTTTTATCCCGTTAATCCCATCATAAACTTCTTGATGGTTCTTATAATAATCTAAATGAAAGTGCGTATCTATAAGATTTTGAATCATAACCCCAGATACCCCTTCAATCTCGCATCCTCCGAAAAAAGTTGTATTAAATCATCCATACTTTTCTTATATAGTGTCAGAAACTTTTCCACTTCATTTTCAGACAACTCCCCTACACATCTTATATATCTTTTTAATTCCCTATCCGACACATGCTTATAACGATAAATACTTCCAAGAACTGCTCTTAAATCTGCACTCTTTTCACTTTTTTCGTTTGCCAGAAGAGATTCAATAGCTTCACCAGAATAAGAATATTTTCCCTCATCTTCAATATCCAGAAGCGAACTCTTTCGAATCAAACACGGATAACAGTATCCACAATTTATTGGATATTCTTTTGAACCAACTCTATTATACCTTGCAAGACATGGATGCGAACACGAGATTGTATCTGAATAGCATCTTCTAAACGCCTCTGTACCCTTAACTTGATCTACAATCTCTCTTTTTGTGTTAAACGCAAAAAAGTTAATAATAGAATTTTCAATGCCTACACATTCCAAAATCTTATTTAATTGTCTCAAAAAATACGGATGCGTTGTACGTGTACTGCAGGTTCCTTTTCGACTTCCAGTCAGAGGAATATTAAGTCCAATAAATCCATTTTCCGGAATGTACACAGGTATGTCTTTTCCCAGCACACCAGCAACACTAAGCGCCGCACATAAAAATAATAACGACCTTCCTCTAGTAGTATTTTCACTTTCTTTCAGCTTTCCATCTTTTATGCTGATTGGTGCTCTGGAATTCGCCGTAAAACTAATAAACTTAACAGCTTGTTCTGTATAAAGGCTCTGGAAAATATCACCAAATAAATTTTGCTTCTTTCTGAGTTTGGGATATTCATTATGACCTATCAGGCAAGGTGAAGCCCCCTCTTCTAAGAGCCTAATCGCGCCGCATAAAGAATCCAATCCGCCCGAAAACAGACAAACACAATTACATTCTTGAACATTCAAGTGAACTCTATTAGGATTTTCTCTATAGCTGTATACAACTTCGCTTCTTCTAAACTTAATATGCCAATGATCACCCGTTAAAAATTCAAGCATTTTTTCCCATTGCGCTGTTGTTATTTTCCATTTATCATATTCTAATACTGGAATCGACACATTGATTTCGCGAGTCCAACAATCTGTAAACTTTCTTCTGGATACTCTCTTATCTAAAGCAAAAATACTCAAACCTATTATAAATAAATCCTCAAATATTGCAGGAATCTGAGTCTGATCCATTCGATACCAAATATCTGTTATATTTGTAAATATTGTACTGTATTTTTTCCTATTAATTGAAAAAACATATGAATCTTCCCATTCTGCTTCTGGTTGGCTCTCTTGTTCTTTATCAATCCAAAATTGCATCGTTAGTCCTCCTCATAGTATTTTTCAAATACAGATAATGCATCTCTTAATGTACTATGTACAATTTGGGACGCTCCCATATTTGAAAAATCGACCGTTTTTAGTCCCGATAAATCAACTTCTCCATCAATACTGTTTTCTATATATTCATGCATATCTTTTAAAATGTCTGCCGCCTGTGCAGGCGTCTTGTCTCTTGATATCTTCTCCTCATAGCGGAAGCCAAAACTTTCTTTTATGTATTCTTTTAACATTTCTTTCAATAATACATCTATCGAAATACTACCAATATCCGAAATATCTTCTATATTTAAATTATCCATTGTCTGTGACAATGCATCTGCTGCCAGGTTGTCCTCCGTTGAAGCTCCTGCATTCGTAAATTCATGGAGCAACTCTGACCAAACAACTTCTGATGGCTTTCCAATAAGATCTTCTCTATTATATTCTCTTAATGCAGCATCTAAACCATCGGTTGCTACCTTTTGAGCAAATCCTAACATCCCAGCTGCCGCAGATTGAAAAGTACCTTCCGTTGTCATATCTGTTTTCATTGCTGTAGCATATCTGCTGGCTGCTCTTGCTCTTGATTCTGCATCCCGATTATTTATAAATGAAGTCACTGCACGTTTTGCCTGTGACCAGTGTGGCGTTGTTGGTGCTATATATCCTTTCGATGTCCCCATATTTTATCCTTTCTTTTGTTTCCTAATATCATCAAGCTTCTCTTTTGATAATGTTCCCTTTTCTACCATTGTTTGCAATACATCCTTCAAGCAAGCTGGATCGTTTTGATACATTGTTCTTAATGCAGCCATATCACCTACTTTAATTTTCTCATTAGATTTAGCAATCGCTTCTGATATCTTCTCCTTATATCTGTGGAAATTCAAGAACAAATCTCTTATAATAAAAAACTTCACATCTCCCTTTTCAATCTTTGGAATAAGAACCTTAAATACCTCTGTTATTTCTTCAGCAAGTAATCCTTTTGCATCGGAAACAATAGCTGTCATTTGCCCGCTTTGTGCTTTTCCAATTCTTGCCAATATATTTTTTGTACTACTACTCAATGTAGATTCATCAATATTCGTACTCTTCAGATTTTCTCTTGTTAGGTAAAAATATTTTTCCAATGGATATTTTTCCAACTCAAGTGGCTTACATTCCAACCACTTTTTTATTTTAGGAACAGACCAAGGTTCCTGTCCCTTCGGATCACCTTCCAAAACTGCCGTACGCATTTCTCTAAATTTTACGTTCTCTGTATCAAATTCTTTATTCCAGTCATTTAACTGTATGAACAAGTCGTTATCCAGTTTTTGCAATACTAATAATTTTGCCAAAATAGACATATCCAACTCTTTTCCATAATAAATCTGAGCCAACTGGCGCTTTGTAATGAAAGTATTTAAAAAGCGTTTTGCTTGACGTGGATTTCCCATTAAAGTTGATGCAATAGTCTCTCTTATTTCATCAATAATACCAGCCGTTTGACTAAAACTTGTCTTTCCTTCTTCTTTCCATTCCAATCCTAACTCATCAATTAAACCATTCAGTACCTCCAGTGTAATTACATCTCCTGAAACTGTCATCCTTCTTCTGAACACTTCACTTATTAATCTTTCAAAACTCTCCTTCATCAAATAACTTTGTGCCACTAACAGCAAAAGGTAATTCTGTATATCCTTTGATGATAATTCCGGAATGCATATCGGCAACTGGATAATTTTCTCAATATACTCCTTATCTAACTCTACATCAAAACCGTTCATTGGTGGATATTTTCCGCGTATAGAATACTTTATCACATTTTCGTCTGCCGCAATAATAAATGTTGTCCTTTCAACAGCCAGAAACAATTTTATTACTTCCAATATTTCGATTATTCTTTCTGGTCGACATCTGTCCAAATCATCTATCATTACTACTACATTTTCAATATCATCATTTTTCAACGCATCAGAAAATTCTTCTCTGAACTTTCTGATGCTATTCACCACACCTTCATCATTTGATGGCTCTTCATCTTTCCAATACTCATTTCGTATTGATTGCAACGAATTTGCCGCATTTTTTACAGTATTACCAATTTCCGCTGCACTACCAGTTACATTCAGCAACATAGGTAATGGATTTCCTGAAGCTACGCTTGCAACTATTGGTGCAAGCGTAGATACTGCTTTCGTACCAAGTTTAAATAAATCCACTCGCTTTATTAGTTTTCCAATTTTCTTCTTGACATCTTCAACAGGAACTTTCTCCTCAAGTTCCTGCAGTAATGCTTCCATAATCGCAGTTTTGGCATCATCATACGATTCGAACATCCATGCATTAATAGTTATACAAATAATTTTATTATCTTCTTTAAGCTTTCCATCAATCAACCTGAGCAGAGTCGATTTACCTGCACCCCATAATCCAAAAACACCAATCGTCAATGGATTATAATCCTTATTTTGGGCTATATCAGATATTATTCTTGCATACGGCTCATAAAATAAAATATCAATATCTGAAGCATTATCTAACCACACGAAAATCCCTCCTAATCATCCGCTATCTGATCATCAGACTAACTCTAGTTTTCTAACTACCTAAATTCAAAAATCTCCTTTTTTACACTATTACATCAAAATATCTAAGTGCTTTTTCAATCGCTTCAAATTGGGTATTCACTATTTCGAACTTTCTACTTTGTTCTAAGCTTCACGCACCTCTAAAACATGTTCTCCTTAACCGTTCTTTCTGACGTAGTAAACTCGTATATACAATTCTTTCTTTCGCATTGTGCTAAATTCTATAACTAAATTATATACCATCATTTTCCATATGTCGACATGTTTTTAACCGAAAAAATTGTACGAAAATTAATTGTAGGCATAGGCAAATCAATACTTACACCTACATTAAAGCAATTCCTTCAGACTAATCCCCACAAACCAGCATAAAACATTTTTCCTCCCCATACATTCTCTTTAACTGTGAATAGCGGCAGTGTGTACTTTCACCATATTTTTCTAAAACATATTCCTTAATTCGGGTATAGGCCAGCTTCTCTTTAACTTTATCTTCTGATTTCACTTACATCTTGAGCTTTACAATGTTAATATCTCCGCATAGCCAAACCTAAATAATAGCTTTAAAAAACGGAGTACATTGCATTTTTGCAATGTACTCCGTTCCAGTTCATACCATTTTCACCCCAGTTATTAAGTAACAAGCTAACTTTTCGTCAGTAGTTGGGTGAAGTTTTTTACCCAAATATAATAACCTATGATAATTTACGATACCCGTTCTTGGTCCACAAAGGCCGATAAATACTGGTTTCTCTCACCAATCCACCACTATCAGCAAATTGATTTAGTTTCCCAGCTAATTTCCGCACTTTATTGCATTGAATTCCCGTTTGTTTCACTATTAGGTCGACTTATTCATCAATATTTATAGTTCATTTATCATACCAAAATGACAAAATGCCTTTTTAATTACCTCTATCTTTTCCTCAGAACATGGGCGCGTGGCAAAGTCATCCTTCTTTCTATTAAATGCCTGCCTCGGCTCTAGCCCAAACATCCTCTTTGCTTGCGCAATATTGGTAGTGTGCACCTTCATCCCATACTTTTCTAAGATGTATTCCTTAATATGTTTATAAGTTGGTTTTTTATTAACCTTATCTGCTTGCTTCACTTCCATTGTAATTTTTACAGTGTTGATATCTCTGCGTGACAAAAGGACACACGTCTCCACATGTCGTTCTTTGTTATGTAAAATATGTTCCACATCACGTTTAGCGATAGGGAATTTAAAAATTACCCTATCAACCACATGCTTATTTTTCTTCTGTTCTTCTGGAGTATAGAGCTTAATTTCCTTAATCATAGATTTTATAACCTCTCTCTTCTCTCTATCAGACATTTTATCATAAATTGTATCAAAAGACACTAATATTTTATATATGGCTTCTACTGTTAAATCCTCTTGTGTAACTGTATTCATCTTTTTTCTAGCCGACTCTATCATATCCTCTATATCATAGATTTCATTAAGTAACGCATTCAATCGCTTATTATATGAATCTCGTTTTCTATTAATATGTCTATCATTGAGATCTAAATGGTCTATATCGCTTTCCAAACTAATTCTATTATTCTCTAAGGTTTTTAATTGCCGTTCATGGTATCGAATCTCCTTTTGTATTTCAGAAACATCCATTGCCGAACCAATCTTACTTCTTATGCTTTTTGCAAAATCCGGGTTTTTAATCAGCTTTTTAGCATATTCCAAAACTTCTTTCTCTAGTTTTTCTGCCGCAACACCATTCCGATTACATTCCCGCGTTCCCATTGATTTCATGTAATGTCCACACACATATGTATAAGTCAATCGCTCTGCTCCATTTTGGTTCTTCCACTTATTGTACGAAATATACATTGCTGAACCACATTGAGGACACCGAACAATTCCAGAAAGTAAATGAGCCTGTACTTGTCCTATTTCATGGTTGCCTTTCTTACGCTTAATTTCCATTAGTGAGATTATCTTCTCAAATTCCTCTACTGTAACATATTGATAATGTGTTATCTCTTCACTGATAACATAATTCTTTTGGCGAACTAATCTATACTCATTTTCAGTACCCTCAACCTTCTCGGTTCTTCTCCTTCCCCATGACATTCTACCAGAATACGTTGGGTTAAATAAAATATCTTTAATCTGTTTTGTATTCCAATCTCTAAATTTATAATTAGGTCGATTTTTAGGCGGAACTCTTTGATAACCATGTGTATTCAAATAATATACTATTGTTGAATATCCTTTTCCTTCTAGAAACATTTTGAAAATTATATGTACTGCTTCTGATTTTTCTTCATCAACAACTAAGTCACCCGCTTCTAATTTATAGCCGTAAGGTGCAAAACCACCACACCATCCACCAGATTTAGCCTTTTCCTCTCGGCCAAGATTACTTTGTATCAGGATATTCTCTCTTTCTACCTCGGCAACAGCTCCCAATATCGTAATCATCATCTTTCCCATTGTAGTAGAAGAATCTAGCCCATCTTCAACACACATTAAATTTACATTGTACTTCATAATAAATTCTAATGAGTCTAATATGTCTCTTGCATTTCTTCCAAATCTGGATAACTTGAAAACCAGCACATAATCTATCTCAATCTCTTTATACGCAATATCATCTAACATTTCTTGAAATGCAGTCCTGTTCTGAATACTCTTCCCGCTTTTACCTTCTTCCACATATATTTTAACAACTTCCATCCCTTGATGTTTCGCACAATCAATCAAATATCGCTTCTGTCCATCAAGACTATACCCTTTTACCTGCCTTTCACTACTTACACGGATGTATATTACACACTTTTTTCCTTCTTTTAAATTATACATATTTAAGTCTCCTTTTAAAAATTGGTTAGGCATCCTCTGCCTAACCAATTAATAGTTTAACTTGCTTTCTTCATGGTAGGCTTGAACTCCTTAATTTCATTTGAGTATTTCAATATCATTTCTACTAATACATCTATAAATTTATCATAATTGTGGTATTGCTCAAGCCTTCTATTTTCACTAGGCTTTGGTATCTCAATATAAGTACCATTCACTAGTTGATATACGTCATATTCTTCTTTAATATTTATATTCACCTCTTTTCTGACGTAATCATCAAGTGTATTATGTAATCTTTTAGTTACATTATATCATATTTCCAGTTACTGTTCAATTACATTATACACTTTTTAGTTACTTTATGATTGAAATTGACTTTTCCTTTGAAACAACTTATACTTTATTTAGTCCATACAAACGGGGGGATTAATATATGTCAATGAGCCAGAAGATAAAAATTGTTCTAACTAAACGAAATATGAATGTCAAAGACCTTGCCGAAGGTTTGAATTGCAGTTCTCAAAATATAAGCAATAAATTCAAAAGAGATAATTTCAGCGAAAAAGAACTTGAAGAAATAGGAAAAATCTTAAATTGCCGTTTTGTTGGAACCTTTATATTAAACGATACAGGCGAAGAGGTATAAACTTCTTCGTCCTTATTTTTACACTGTTCTTGCTTTACCACTCCGTTTATTCTCCTTTTCTTTACTGTCCTTCTTCTACTCCGGGACTTCCTTCTCTTTTTCTTTATCCAAAGCTTTCTGATATGCTTCTTTAATCATACCATCCAACTTCTGCCACCACTCATTCCCCTAAGTTATTTTCATTTCTCTCCTTTCCAACACTGAAACCACTACGGCAAGATACGCAATTTGTAATACATATCGCATCTTGTCAGGGGTGGAACCCCTAAGACCCCCGTTTAATGATGTCTTTGACATCACTTCTAGGGATATTTGATGTCACAAACTTACATCAAATTTTTACTTTAATTTTGATATTGACATCACTTTCCCGACTTTTTGACACCATCTTTTTTCTTCCCATTTTTGTGCTGACATCACTTTCCGGCTTTTTGACACCACGTCAATTTTCCTCCTTCCTACCCCTGACATCACTTTTCGGGGTTTTTGATGTCACATTTTTTCGACTTTTATGCTGACACCACTTTTCCGGCTTTTTGATGTCATACCTTCTTCCATCAAAAAAAGTACCAAATCAATGCAGATGTATCTTCTCCTGCTCTTCATGGCGGTATCCGGTCAACCGGATATTTTAGTGGCTGCTCCATCGCTTGCTGCCTTCGATATTATCGGGTTGATAAGGGGGGCTTCCCCTTATAGACGGATCATAGCGGACTTCCACGCATTACTGGCCGCTGCTTTCCAATAAAGGAAAAAAGGAGTAACATATTCGTAAGACTGACTATTCAATTTTCAAGGTTCATCAATGCGGGCTTTTTAACCCTTCACTTCTTTAGGTAAAAAGTGATCATCCCAATAACCTTAAAAATCATTTTTTTCAAAAAACTTTTTATTATCTCTAAAACTATGCACCTTTCACTTATGTATCGCAGGCTGTCTAACCCCTAGCATTTCCGCTAATTCCCGCTCGGTTCGCTCATTAAAGTAAAACTCTTCGATTAGCTCCCTGTTTCTTTCCTTTAATTGACCAAGAACTTCCACAATGTTTCCTGTTCCTCTTTTACCACAAGTACCGCAAAATATCCCAAATCCATAAATAGTGCTTTGGGAGTGGTAAAGACATAAAAAGCGGTGTAAATTAGATTCTCTAAATCACACCGCTTTTCATATATATTCTTAGCAAAAGCATTCTTATCAATTCTTATCATCTTCGGAACATTTTAAATATATTTCTTCTGCTTTTCTTTGTGCATTTTGTAAAATTTCTAATACATTTGTTATTTCTTTGAATAAAGTTGAATACATTTTTTGATATTCATTTTCCTCATTTTCACTTTCTTTTGCTGGCATGTTCATAGTTTTTGCCAAAGAAAACCCTGCTCTAATTCCCAATTCCATATATACATTTTCATAATCATATAGTATTTCATCTATCACTTTAGATAATTTTGAATCTTCACCCAAATCATCATATTCAGCCACAATATCGCTCTGCTTCTTATAGGCGTTTTTCAACCTGTCTGAATAACATTGAGGGCCTTCGTCCTCAATGTTTCCGCCATATAGCAGAAACTCTCTTAATGCATCTATACTTGTTCTCTCTATTATTTTCTGCAACAATGTTATGTTCCTCCTTATTTTATAGCTGTATTTACGGCAAATCCCCTATATAATCCTTTCGTAATCACTTATACCATATAGTAAAATACACTCAATCCTTTTACATTTTCCCTATTAAACATTTCTTGATTCAATACTATTCTCTTCTTTTACTTTTATTTTTTCTTCATTTTTTACCATACACCGAATGGTGTTCTAATTGCTGTAGCAAGCACCATACGGGGTATAATATTCAAATAACAATTATTAATGAGGTGTTTAACATGCCATACAATCAATATAGAAGAATTAAAGATTTAAGAGAAGATGCCGAATTATCTCAAAAAAAAATCTCTGAAATTCTACATATGCATAAAACGACTTATACACGCTATGAAACTGGTGAACGAGAAGTTCCCCTTAATATAGCTATTCTAATTGCAGAATATTATAATGTCAGTTTAGACTATCTTGCCGGACTTACAAATAAAAAAGATAGTTTTCCAAAACGATAATGCTTGACACCGTATGGTGTTTATTTCGCTACATTATACACCGTTTGGTGTACAATGTCAATAAAGAAATTCTAAATCGAGGTGAGTACAATTTATCGAATCCGGGATTTGCGAGAAGATGCCAACATAAGCCAGACAAAAATGGCAGAATTATTACATCTGCAACGAACAACTTATACTAGATATGAGAGAGGTGAAAGAGAAGTTCCTTTAAATATTGCTATCTTAATAGCCAAATTTCATAATGTAAGTCTGGATTATCTTGCCAGACTTACAAATAAGAGAAACCCTTTCCCAAAATCGGATAAAAAATAAAAGCATAACTGCATTGAGTATATAACAGCAGTTATGCTTTTTCAGTTATTCCAAGATGATTAAAAAGCTTTTATATCACATCAACTCCTAACATCCGCTTGACAATCACAAAATCAAAAAATGCTTTTTCCTTACGCTATTATACCAAAATGAATAAGTGCTTTTTCAATCGCTTCAAATTTCTCTTTAGGACAATTTGGATATTCACGTTTCGGATTTTCCACTTTATTCGGAGCCGTATTCATTTCTATACCATGCTTTCTCTTAACCTCTGCTATATACTTAGTATGAACATTTAATCCAAAGTGTTCCTTGACATATTCTTTAATCCCCTTATATGTTGGTTTTTCAGTAATATCATCTAATTCAACCTTCATATCAATTTCAATCGTAGGTGTATCTATTTTACGTGACAAGAGGACACACGTCTCAACATGCGGCGTGCCAGCAAACATATCCACACAACAAACCTTCTCCACCCGATATCCCCTCGCTGTCAGCACTTCCAAATCACGCGCCAGACTGGTCGGCTTACAGCTCACATATACCATATGTTCTACACCAAACCCTGTAATCTTCTCCAACGCCCGCGGGTGAATCCCTTCCCGCGGCGGATCCAGCACGATCAGATCCGGCACCTCATTCAGTTCATCGATCACCTTCAGCACATCGCCGGCCCAAAACTGACAATTATCAATCCCATTGAGCTTTGCATTTTCTTTAGCCGCTTCCACCGCTTCCGCCACGATTTCCACACCCACGACCTTTTTTGCAACTGCTGCCGCAATCTGCGCTATGGTTCCCGTTCCACTATAAAGGTCGAAGATCACCTTGTCCCTGGTATCACCGACATAATCCCGCACCTTCTCATAAAGAACTTCCGCACCTAACGAATTTGTCTGAAAGAAGGAAAACGGTGTTATTTTAAACTTCAATCCCAACAGTTCTTCATAAAAGAACTCCTGCCCATATAGTATCTCGGTCCCTTCATCCTTCACCACATCCGCCACACTATCGTTATATGTATGCAGAATTCCTACAATCTTACCGTTCAATTCTAAATCTAGCAGCCGCCTGACCCATTCCTGCTCCACAAAATTTTCCTGCCGCGTTGTAATCAGATCGATCAGTATTTCACCAGTCTTCTGCGCCCGCCGGACCAGCAAATGCCGCAGATATCCCACGTGCCGCATACGATGATAAAACGCCGCCTTTACTTCCCGATAATACCCAAGTGTACAGACCAAAATCTTCCGATAATCTTCATCGGCAATCTGACATTCATCTACCGTCACAATATCATGAAAACTCCCCCGCTTATGCATTCCCAATGCCAGCGGACCATCTTTATACTCATCACCAAAAGAAAATTCCATTTTATTGCGGTATCCTGCAGTAAGGGGACTTTCCAGGATTCCTTCGAATTCATATCCGGAGATCACTTCATCCAGCAGTCCCTTAACCTGTCCCGCCTTCATTTTAATCTGTTCCTGATATGGCAGATTCTGATATGTACAGCCGCCGCAGGTACCAAAATGGGGACATTTCGGTTCTACTTCCAGAGGCGATCGTTCCACCACTTCCATCAGCCGTCCTTCCGGCTGCCCTTTACGAATCTTATTAACGCAGAAACGCACCTTCTGCCCCGGAACTCCGTTTTTCACTATAACTGTCTGTTCTTCACCCGGAACGGTTACAATTCCCTTATTAGGGAAATCCACCCGTCCAATTATGCCTTCATACATCTGCCCCTTTTTCATGACAAACTGTTTTCCTTCTTCCCTTTCACATAAAATGCCCGCAATGCCGCATCTTTCTCCACAACCTTAATATTGCTGATACTGCGGACATATTGGCTGAACTGTGAATAGCCAAAGTGTTGGACATCAAAATTATCATACTGCTCATGCGCTTTCTGTCCCAGCAAGCCCAGCTCAATTCCGGCATCTTTCGCCTCTTTTACCTGTTGGATTATATATTTCTCCGCCTCGGCCCGCATTGCTGAATCCTCGTTAAGCACGACCGATACGATATTGCCGCTTTTGATCAATTTGATCTTCGTAAATTCCTCCAACAACTTTGACAGCAGACTATATCCATAGCTTCTGACGTCGAAATCCGGATAAATCTTTACCAGCCGATTCCCCACTTCACTCAGAGCCGTCTCACGGCCGCTGTTCTGATTCTCGGTAATAATCTTGACTATCGCTTCTTCTAATACCTTCATGCCCGCAATATCAAGCACTTCTTCCTCTTCTTCCGCTTCCTGTACCAGCAATTCCAGACTAGTGAATATATCACAGGCTTTTCGAAACGGCTGCGGTGTCTTCTCTTCACCCATGCCAATGACGGTCAGCCCGCTCTCTCTTAAGCGGCTGGCCAGACGGGTGAAATCACTATCACTGGAAACAATACAGAACCCATCAACACTGCCGGTATAGAGAATATCCATCGCATCGATGATCATCGCCGAATCGGTAGCATTCTTCCCTTGTGTATAGCTGAACTGCTGGATCGGATTAATTGAATTCTTCAGTAACTCATCCTTCCATGAGGAATGCTGAGTATTCGTCCAGTCTCCGTATATTCTTTTTCTTGTCACATTTCCATACTTGGACAGCTCGTCCAGGATTGGTTTAATGTATTTCGCAGACACATTATCCGCATCGATTAATAATGCAAATCTCTTATCCAAACCATTTACCTCTCTTTACATAAAATAAGCAGGATACCCTACCTGTCGAAACTGCTGCCAAGTGTTCATCCTGCTCTGCTTACATTTTCATACTAAACCTATTCGTTTACCGTTTCAGGCTCTTCCTTGAAAAAGTCATCATTGAAATCATCTTCAAAATCTTCTTCAAAGTCTTCCAGATAATCCGGTGTAAAGAAACAATATACTGCATAAGCAATGCCGGCAATAGCCACAACTGCTCCTACTACTGCCAAAACCCACAGTATAGTGTGTTTCACCTTTTCATCTTCATGTTTACTCTTCCATAAATCATTAAGCTTTGTTGTTGCAATCAGCTCTTCTACTTTATTCATGCTCCCACGTCCTTTCCAGTGTGTATATTACTTATTAATTGTATTTATTATATCATTATCATTTTAAGAAAGCCATCATTTTATACGATTTTAATTAAATTTTGATAAATTAAATCTTTCTGAGTTTGGCAAATGCCGCAAACATCTTCTTCGTGCCGGCGCCGTCAAAATCTACCGTCACCTCATAATCCCGTCCGCCCTGAGTAATATCGGTGACCGTCCCTTCGCCAAATTTCTGATGCTGTACACGGTCTCCTATATCATATGCCAGGTTATCGCTCTGGGTCACGGTAAACTGCTGTTTTGGTTTTAGAGCTGCAAAGGGCTTTGCCTTAAAGGCCTGCTTAGCCTGGCCAAAAGCTGTCTGCTTTGGCACTTCCGTCTCCTCTTTAGCAAATGAATTTCCATCGGTCATTAGATTCAACGGCACTTCTTTTAAAAATCTGGACATTTTATTATACTGGGTCTCCCCCCTTACCATCCTGCGTCTGGCACTGGTCATGGTTAATTCTTCTCTGGCTCTGGTAATCCCTACGTAACACAACCGCCGTTCCTCTTCAATCTCATCGGAACCATCAGAGGTAATGGTCATATAACTGGGGAATATACCATCTTCCAGCCCCGCCAGATACACATGGGGAAACTCCAAACCCTTAGCGCTGTGAAGGGTCATCAGAACAACATAATCACTGGTTTCATCCAGGCTGTCAATATCGGCCACTAACGCAACCTCTTCCAGAAAACCACTTAAAGTCGGCGGTTCTTCCACGCAAGATTCTTCATAGGTGATCAATTTACTCATCAATTCATCGATATTCTCGATCCGCGCCTCCGCTTCAATCTCTCCTTCAGCCTGAAGACTTTCTATGTATCCGGTTTGTTCAATGATGTCTTCCATCAGCTGCGAAGGTGTCAGACGCTCTGTTTCCATTCGGAAATGCTCGATCAGCGCCACGAATGATTCCATTTTTGCCCCGCCCCGGCCGATATTCGGAATCAGGTCAACACCGCGGAGAGCATCATAAAATCCCAGTTCCCGGGCCTGGGAATATTCTTCCACCCGGGACACCGATGTCAGACCGATTCCCCGCTTTGGTACGTTGATAATCCGCTTCACTGCCAGATCATCCTGACCGTTATCGATGGTTTTCAGATAGGCCAGCAGATCTTTAATCTCCCGTCTGGCATAGAAATTAACACCACCGACGATTTTATATGGAATATTGGCCGATACCAGCTTCTCCTCAAATAAGCGGGACTGGGCATTGGTTCGGTATAGGATAGCAAACTCATTATAAGTGCGTTTACCAAAATCAACCGCTTCCTTAATATCACCAACAATATACTCCGCTTCATCATATCCCGAATCAAACTGCTTAAAAGCTATCTTTTCACCTTCATCATTATCGGTCCAAAGGGTTTTATCCTTGCGGCCGTAATTATTCCGGATCACCGCATTAGCTGCTGCCAGGATGGTAGATGTAGAACGGTAGTTCTGCTCCAGCTTAATAACCGCTGCATTATGAAATTCCTGCTCAAAGTTCAGGATATTCTTAATATTAGCTCCCCGGAACTTATATATCGACTGGTCATCATCTCCGACCACACAAAGATTCTGGTACTTAGCCGCCAGAATACTGATCAGCTTAAACTGTACCGTATTGGTATCCTGATACTCATCCACCATGATATAGCGAAAACGTTCCTGATAATAATCCAGCACCTGATTATGGGTCTGGAACAACTGCACTGTTTTTAACAGCAGATCATCAAAATCCAGCGCATTGTTACCGCGCATCCGTTTCTCATATTCTTCATATACATCAGCCACTTTCAGCTTTCCATAATCACCCTGGGCACCCAGCCGGAATTCCGCCAGTGTGATCAACTCATCTTTAGCCGAAGAAATCGCACTCATCAGGGTCCGCTCACGAAATACTTTGGTATCGATCTGCAGATATTTGCACACTTCTCTCATCATTGTCTTCTGATCGTCCGCATCATATATGGTAAAGCTGTTATCATATCCGAGCAGATCAATATGTCTGCGCAATATCCGCACACAGGTTGAATGAAAAGTACTGACCCAGATACTTTCCGAACCCATTCCGACCAGATTATCGACCCGCTCCCGCATTTCTCCTGCCGCTTTATTCGTAAAGGTTATCGCCAGGATATTCCACGGATTAACCCCCTTTTTTTCAATCAGGTAAGCAATCCGGTGGGTTAGCACCCGCGTCTTGCCCGATCCCGCACCAGCCAGAATCAGGAGCGGCCCCTCGGTATGAAATACCGCTTCCTGTTGTTTCTCATTCAATGTATCATAAATACTCATATGTATCTCCTTCTAAATCAAAATGTACCTGTCCATTATAGTATAATTTACTCTTGCTGTCACTAATACAAAATAAATTCCTGACCGTTGACATCTCCTCCTACCGAGTTTATGATATCTTTATATGAAAGGGGGATTGATTGCTATGCAGATTACTTATCTGGGGCACAGCGGTTTTCTGGTTTATACCGGCTCCTGTGCACTTTTATTTGATTATTATACCGGCCGGCTGCCCGAATTACCGCCGGATACTGTTTTCTATGTATTTGTCAGCCACCGCCATTACGATCACTATAGTTATAAGATTTTTGAATTATGGCAGCATTACCGTGAGATCCGATATATTATCTCCGACGATCTCGGCAATAAAATACACCGGCAGTACCTTCAAAAAAAAGCTGGTGCCGGACCGGAGATTATGGAGCGGATTACCTTTATAAAACCAGATCAGAATTATACCTGTCCCCATCTGGAAGTGCGTACTACTGATTCCACCGATTTGGGGGTAGCCTTTCTGGTCTCGCTGGTTTCCGGTCCCGTACTCTTTCATGCCGGCGATCTGAACTGGTGGACCTGGCCGGAAGAAGAAACCGAAGCTGAATATCAGGATATGACCAGCCGTTTCAAACAGGAGGTCGCTAAGCTGGCAGATAGCCCCGTAGATTTGGCCTTTCTGCCCCTCGACCCGCGTCAGCTGGATCGTTTTTACTGGGGCTTTGATTATTATATGAGACATGTAGATATCCAGACTGCCGTACCGATGCATTTCTGGCAGGATTTCCCGGTCATCGATAAGCTGCTGCAGCACGAAGTCTCGGACGGATATCGTGACAAAGTCATCCGTCTAAAGCAGGAGGGTGAAACCTTTACTATTTAATTTAAGAAAGGATGCATATTATGAAATTTACATTTGCACACAATAATTTTAATGTACTGGATTTGGAAAAATCACTGAAGTTTTATGCCGAGGCTCTG
>Ga0153944_1000255_pt1 | contig 23150 bp, 28 predicted proteins | sample TSNJ028MetaG_FD_104703 | JGI IMG/M metagenome (GOLD analysis project Ga0153944, IMG submission 104703) | Attine ant fungus gardens microbial communities from New Jersey, USA - TSNJ028 MetaG | ecosystem: Host-associated > Fungi > Mycelium > Unclassified | place: USA: New Jersey, Wharton State... | reverse complement strand
TCACATTCAGTCACACCTTAGGCATCAACAAACTTTGAATTCCACATGAGGATCGACACGATGATAAAACCAGTCAGTCCTTTTGGAAGGCAACAAATCATGTATTCAAGGTAGAAGATTTATCTATTGTATTGACTACCAAAGAAATTATTACTATACCCTGAAGGTGGACTTGGATTTGATGGGTGGGAGTAAGCACTACTCTGTATTGTCATGAGTCCCTTACAAAGGTCTATGCCGTAATAACGGACATGAAATGAGGAATCTCCTTTCTCAAGCCTTTCAATCAGGCGATTTTCTCCTCTCACCCTCCCTAGGATAATTCAGGCCAAAAGCAGTGGAAATTTAGATGCCAGTGCCTGTTACGGCAACTAATCATATTAGCTACAACCTTCCCAGATCTCAGTTTTCAGATTGTGACTTTGGCAAATGAACCAGAACAAAACAAATTCTCTGAATTGATGCCTTCAGACTAGCGGCTATTAAAACAATATATTTGGAGACGAATTGTCTTCTCTCAAGTCACTCTACATCTACAGCCTTGTCCTTTCACCATGCTCCCACTAATGAAGGTTCTTCACATCCTCGTCTCCACAACAGGCCTGTGAGTTATGTTGACACCACCTCAACCGCCCCCTGCAGAAAATGAGGAGACGAAGCTGACAGTCTTGGAAGCCATCCTTAGACGGCGATATATTCTTTTCACTATCAAAGTAAGTTGCAACGATATCAAATTTCAAACACAATCACTGAAGCTATCGATTAATTTGGCAGTGCATCATTGTCGGTTTTGCTCTTGCTGAGACGGCGGTCCTTATTGCCCAACATACACTCGACCACCAACACCCTTACTCCCATTTTGTACTCTCCCATCTCATTTTTTCGGATGGCGCTGCGGAACGTATATGTATCTCTCGGCCGTTTCTTGTCGGCGCTTGGATGGCAAGTCTCGGAAGATTCATAAGATTCAAAAGTTATCAAGCGATGGGTAGTATGTTTACGTTTGACATGAGCATCCGCAATAACCATAAGCTCGTCACGTCGGGGCCCTATGCTATTGTCCGTCATCCAGGATATACCTGTGTCATGCTTGTAGTCATCGGAATGTTGCTTGTACATCTTTCGAAGGTGAGTATTCCGTTGGTGGAGATTCTGGTAGCTGAGACAGCATCTGTTCCCCTCAGGGCTCTTGGTTACGAGAGAGTGGTGTACTCAAGACTATGGAAATGGAGACAATCATGGGAGTTGCCTCCACACTAGTTGTAATCATCATATTTGGACTATTTAGGCGGATATCGCAAGAGGACGAGGCATTACATCAATTGGCCGGGAAAAAATGGGAGGACTGGGCTCAAAGGGTTCCGTATAAATTGGTTCCCTTCATCTATTGATCGCTTCATCCCAATTATGGTTTTCCTACATAACCTTCGGACTGTAGTATAAATACCAAGAATGACCATTTGGGCATTGTTTCGAGTATGTATACATTTTTGTACCAGTCAACTACATACCTTGAGCTTGCTGGTAGCTGTTGTTTAGCTGGCTACAAGAGGCTCTCTGTAAGTAATGTGAGCTGTGACAAGTTTTATGAAGTTGGCCAGAACTTCAGAAGTGCATTATAATTGTCTTATGCTTCCCAGTCAGATGGCTCCAGTTTTGAACCACATGTAGTCTTAGAAACTATAATTATCTTCGAGAACATGTTTTCAGCAGATTGGTAATAAGCTCATTGATGCAGAGATTTTCTTCAAGTCTGGAATGAGTTTTGCACAACACCATTCATCAGGTCCTCATAGACTATGTATCTTACTCTTTGCAGATCAACAAATCACAAAGGATGGTACATGATTACAATTGAAGATATCCGAGTCATTAATTAAATTCTGTACTGTCACGTGTTGGATCCTTTATTGTTGGTATAACTGGATTGGCCATTATGGTGAGACTCATCATTATCTAGGACAACACTTCTGGAAAAAGAAACCAAGGAAGGGGAGGCTGGAGAATCATAGGACGAGTTGTATTTTTAATAAGTCTGCAATCAGGCACTGACATTCAAATTTGTGATGAAACATGTGGCGTTCACTGGCAGCACAGACCTATTTCCACTGCTTTGGGTCTGCATTATCCTAGGGAGGGTAAGCTCATGGTGAGAGGAGAAGATCGCCATCCAGATCAATCAAACTTGAGCCCAAATTCGGCTCCACTGATTCAGGAAAGGCTTGAGAAAGCCAGGAGAACCCCCCCTCATTTCATGTCCGTTATATTGGCAGACCTTCGTAAGGGATGCATGACAAAACACTTCTGGACGACCTGACATTCAGTTTGTCTGCCGTGAAAAATGGTTTATCTCCGAGGATCCGATTACACTGCTCATCGTCCAGGAGGTACAGATGCCCTTCTTACGAATATGAATGAACCAAACATGAGTCACCTGTTGGTGATCATAATCGCCTTGTGTTTGCAGGTTTATTGGATAAGGGAATAGCGAGAACCACTGATGAAGACATTCGTAAGAATTACCTACGATCATTATGGATGTCGAAGGATCGCGACTCGCTGAAGCCAAGGATGCCTCCAAGCTCAGGATCGGCTCTCATATTCGTATCAGCGCTCAATGGCACGAAATTAATATAACAGTTGTAATTATATGGTGAGTATTGCAGCAGAGAGAAATCAGACAAATACAAAGAACGGCAGAACAAAATGCTTATGACATCTCTTCATCGGTATCAGAAAGCATCTCCTTGCTCTTACTGAAGCAAAAGTCACTTTCAGTTTGCCAAGACTTCGAAACGTTTACTCACAATTGCTTTTTACGTGGGCTACTAGTTTCTTCGTCGTCTTCGTCTCTGACGACCCGTTTTTTCGTCGTTCGCTGTTATCAGTGGATAACACTAATCAGCTCCGAGGAACAACTCATAAACAAGTTACTACCTTCTTCGCTGGGCGTTCCGCCCTCTCTTCTTCAGTGAACATCGCCCCTTCCTCTTCGCCCGGTCCTGGTGATGGCTTCCTGAGCTTACCACGCCGCTTCTTGCGTGGCTCACTCTCGTCTCCGCTAGGTACTTCACTTCTGGGCTTTCTCGTCTTTTTGGGCTTCTTTTCCTTCTCGTCTTCGCTATCCATCCGAACTTCACGTGTCCACTCCATCGCTTGTTCACGCGCGATACGACGTTCTTCCGCCAATTTTTCAGCTTCAAGGCGAAGTTTCTCTTGAAGTTCGCGCTAAATGCGATCAGTTCATCAGTCTTCGACAGACAATTCCCACATGACTATAGCTGACCCCAACGGCTTCTTGTCGTTCCTTCTCTTCTTGTCTTTTGCGGCGGGCTGTTTCTAGTCGAGCCACTGTATCTGCCTCGTGTCGTCTCTGGACGGCTAGGTGATCTTCCGCCTTTCGAAGTATGCTCTCACCATATTTACGACGGTTATCGGCAATATCCTTGCTGTATGGTACGAGTTGTGTCTTGACATTGGCAAGCGAAGCAAAAATCCTATTTGATTCTTGAGCTTAAGGTCACGGGATTCTTAAAACTCTTACTTTTGAGCATGCGATGCCTGCTCAATAACTCGTTGCAGGTCTGAAAGTGACCTCTTGTTTGGTGGTAAAGCAAAAAGCATTTCTGCAGACTTTTGTTGAGTCATCGCGATGTTGTACATGATAGCTTTATCGCCTGGTTGAAGGTGTAGAGCCTGTGCGTACTTGGAAGTCAAGGTATACTGTTCCAAACAATGGATTCATGCGCACTTTTTGAGCATATCTTAGCGCTGTATTCATAGCAGAATATGACTGGTCCTTGGTACCCTTCGAGTGCCACGATCGACCGAGACATAGCAAGACAGATATATTATGGTGATTGAAGAACCTAGACGCCGTCTCGTACTAAATAGGTATCAGTCGGCTGCAAGACGAACAAGGGAGATCCGCCTCACACTTTCAATCGCCCGGTCGAATTCGTCACAAGCAAAATGACAATGCCCCATATTAGAATACACGCTCCCGTCGTCTTTTGACTCTCGAACTTTTGCAAAGATGTCTAGGGCCTCACGGGCATTCTTGACTCTCTTCAACCCCTCATCAGCAGGAACAGTAGCAGGCAGGGCACCACCTAATGTGCCTAATGCATCCTCAGCCGTCACAATGGCCAGACCCTGGGCAGCGAATGCGCACTGTGGATCAAGTTGCAAAGCTTTCTCATAAAATTCAGCAGACCGTTGGAAACCTCGTTTTCGTTCCTTGACCCCTTCTGGTGAATTGTCCCGACTTTCGCGTGATTGGTGGTATTGGATCCAACCGGCAGCACACAAGAAGTATACGTCATATTTGTCGAAATCTTTGAGTGTGCTGAACACAAAGTCTTTTGCAATCTTGATGGAATTTGTTTGGATCAGGAAGAAGGTATAGAATGCACGGATGTTGAGATTGCTGTTTTGTGATGTAAGACATTGCTTGATAAGCTCATGAGCATCATTGTGGCGGTGAATATTTGAGAGCATTTGTGCTTGACGGATTTTAGCTCAGCTGGATGTCAGCATATGTCTGCGACAAAGAAGAGGGGTAACATTCACCATCTACATATTCTGGATGCCTGGAAAGCAACTTCTCGTAGGCTTCTTTTGCGAGGCTCTCCTCCCCTTGATCCTCATACACACGAGCAAGATTGTAAAGTATGGAGGTAGACATAGCTTCAGCATTGTCCGCGCTGAGCCCAGCTGCTGTGGTGAGGGCCATCTCATACATGTTTCTTGCAGACAAAAAGTTGCCCTCTAAGTGTTGTACCGCACCAAGATTATTCAATAGACGTGGATCAATCTTCCCGGTAGATTCACTAATGCGCAAAGCCTCCTTATAAGCCTTGTCCATCCGGACCATGTTTTCGCCTTGCCATAAACGAGCAATTTCGACGTGCATATCCATGTCGTCTAGTATACCACGCGACGCACAAACCGAGGTGTGACCATTGGTTCGTGTTTCATCGAACTCAATGCTTTTCCCCACTCGATCAAACAAGTCTCGTGCGCGCAGACGTTCTTGTGTCATGTCAGCACTTGAAACACCAGGGCGCGGATGTGCGCGGAGGGACGCTAGCATCACTGTCGCTTCGAGGGACTTCTGAGGATTTGGAGGCTGCAGCAGGGTATCCAGGGTATGAATCGCGGCAGGGATGTCGTCTGGAATTGGCGTTCAAGTTGAGGTCTAGAGGTATTGGAGCGTTATCGTACCATTATGAAGCTGCATCTGAGCCAGACCAATAGCACCCAGAACCTGCTTCGGTTGTCCCTCTGTCGCTGAGAGATAAAATTTTTCCGCGTGCGCATGAAGACCTTCCGCATGGGAGACCCTACCAGCTCGAAGGTGGCCTTGTGTAAGGACCGTCAAGGTATCGGCAAACTGAATGGCACGCTCGGCCAATTTGAGCGCCTATCTCACGTATGAGCAATCACCAAAGCCACAAGCAACCAGCGCACCCTCGTGTGATTGCCTTTGCGTAGAAATATTTCACAGAGAGCATTTGCTGCAGCTGCACTCTTCTGATTCGCCCTGAACGCTGTCTCTAAGAGCTTCGTTCCCGAGATGAAAGCCTGCGTTCGGTCGGCCTCGGGCAGGTGGGCATTCTTGCTAACGTTGACAGCCTCAAGACCGAGAAGTAACTGCGCGGCCCACCCTGAAGGATTCTACTACAACCTTCAGCAGTAGTCGGAAAAGAAGGGTAGATAACACTCGCCACTTCAAGACTCCTCTGCCAAGCAGCCCTTGCCTTGACCTTGTCATCCATGGCCCATAAACAAAGTCCGATACCTATCCGAGGATCAGGCTGACAGTTGGGATTGTACCGCAAAGCATCTTGAAACAAACGCAGCGCCTCTTTGAAGTTGCGTCGAGTGTAAAGAATATTCGCCTGACCAGATGAATTCATCAGTATAACAAACAACGACACTTCAACGGATTGTAAACCACCTTTCCAAGAAGGGCGACTAAATTGGTTGGCTTTACGGCAAGAACACCGTCAAACGACCGCAGTGCATCGTCCATCGAACGAGTAGCAAGCTGTTGGATACCTGCAACCGATTAACACCTAAACACCAGGAAGAACGAGGAGGTAAAACCTCGTGTCAAGAAGGCCAACGTCTCATTTGTGCGCTCTGCGGAATCACGGGCAGCAGCATTAAGTAACTGTGCAGCTTCGCGGTAGTAATCTTCCTTTGGGCGTTGTTCAGTCATGAGATCCTGTCCTTGCTCATGGAGTTAGCTTAGAGGAGTTGGTTGAAGGATTTGTTCAGCCAAGTTACACGTACGGGCGTCAGCAAGTATATGTTTGGGAGCTAGCCTCGACCGAGCAATCGTCAGATTAGCCAGAAGATAATATATAGGAGGAAGTGAGGCCATCGATCCGCTCGACTGAAAAGCTGCACAGTGGATTAGTGGCTTCGGGCACAGCACAAAACAGAGACGCTCACAATCAACTGCAGTTAGCGCAATTCGTTCAGCCCCTTCGAGGTATCCCTTTCTCCAATATTCTCCCGCAAGCTTTGTCCATACCCAGTCTTTACATTGACCATCTTTCAATAAATCTAACACGTCATCTGGATTAGGGTCCAGGTTATCGAGATCAATTGTTATAACCTCTGCAGTTCCAAGGTCAATATCCACAGTACGGCCTGATGTAAACGTGTCAACTTCGTCCATGATAGCTGGCAGGATTGACGCGGGTATACAATGTCAATAATGCAACAATGTTTTATGAAGTGGTTTCAAGTCACGTGGGGTCGAGGATCTACACCTCCCATCGACCCCTGAGATCCTACATCTGTCCAACCTCCAACGAGTTCAGTCAGGCCAGAATTCATATCTTACGAGATCAAAATTAGCTACTTCATTAAAAAAGATCTACTTAACACTGTTCAAAAGAACATCCATACATTCGAGAGAAAAGATCTATACAATGAACCCAAGCAAGAACAGAAAAAAAAGATGGATCAACTACGACCCATCATCCAGTAATCAATTGCGCCATTAGATACAACGTCGAACCTCCAAACCGCTAGCAAAAAGTTGCGAAAAAAAAACCTCTCAATCAAAATAGAATCAAAAAACCTCAAGAAAAAAAAAACATACCACCGCATTCGTAATCGCCGTAAACGCAAGGATAAATGTCAAGTACCCCCTCGCCCTATTCACACTAGCATCCCTATCAAATGTACTCGACGCAGAAACACCACCAAGGATCGCCAATAGCAATAACCCCTAAAGCAACATGAGACTACACAAATAAAGCAGAGCAGACCATCGTCCAATAACTCACATTGGACAACACCCAGGCCAACAACACATTCGTTCGCACACTCGCATAATAATCTTTCGCAGCCTGCTCCTCTTCCGCGTCCATTCGCGCTCGATTCTTCTGATCAGCACTCTGTACAGGAACCCGATCCCGAAGATTGGCAAGCGCTTCTTCATATAACGAGTTGATATCAGCAATGTCCGAAAATACCTCAACGCCAACTTGAGAATCCATATCTTGCGTCACAGCTCCGAGATCTATCTCTACCGTTGTATCTTGCTTCGTTCCCCATGAGATCTACAGGAGAGTCATGTCAGGGTGGGGAGTCGATCCAGAGAAAACACTCACATCGTCCAGGTTCGAAAATGCATAACTGCAACAATCGAATCAGTGAGCATTTCAGAACAAACAGGATGACACAAACACATTCAGAATGTTGATATAGGTGGGCGACAAGAAAATATACGGAATAAAACTTGTAATCATATGCCAAGGGTCCAAAGCCAAAAGGCTACTCAATGCGTATACTTGTAGCCAGTCAATGAGCAAATAACCATATCCACGAAAAACAGCTACACTTACAGCCATAAGTAATCAGCAGACTAAACAGCATAATCGAGTTGGCAGCTCCGCCTTGTCCAGCAGCCTCCAGCGCGCATGCAATCGATGCAATGATCATATATAACATCAAAAGTCCAAGGATGATACTAGTCGTCTGATACTTCCATTTTGACCTGAAAAGAAAGGTGACTAAAATCTCATCTTATCCAAAGACTATAACACTCACGCTGCAGGTCGATTACCCATCGAAAAGATAAAGCACGATACAATCATCGAAGCCATAAGATACTGCACTAGAGTATTGAAATATCCGATTCCGGGGAGTTTGAGAGATCCGTCTTCGAGGGAAGAAGTCAGTATGACCTGGAGCCATCAGTTCTAATCAGAGACGAGTATCCAACTTGATGAAGAGATCATACAAAGAAGAGATAAAAATTCCCCTACATAAAATCAGTTCATATCAGGATGATACTAAACAGAATCTCTCTCACAATTGTAAACCACGCAAACACCAGGTTGACTATATTATAAACAGTCTCCACCATTAATGTAATTTTTCGAGCCATGCTATGACCAGATCTCAGGACCTGGCCAACATGGGCAATCGCATACGTAGCAGCAAAGAACGATCCATTTAACCATCGTCTTCGCTGAGAAATGAATTCTGGCAGGGAATCTGGAACGTCAGTCTCCCCAATAGCGCCTTTGACATATCTAAGAACCCAATTGCAGTTGGCCTTGGCTATCAGTTCAAAGCAGAGGATACGCTGTACAAAATAAGCACCGGACAGCCACAGACAACTTCAACAGCTTACATCTTCTGCAAGATCTGAAAAAAATTGTCCAATCATTACACATATGGGATTGCAATTGATCACTTACACATATTAGACGTAAAGATATCAGTATCTCTACCATGAAGAACTTCACCCTTGAAGTACGAAGCAAGAGGACCTTGCCCTCTCGAGTCATTCTGCAATGCAATATATCGATACGCTGAAAATGCACCAGGCTTTCGAAAACTATCATCACCAGAAGCCCAGATCATGAGCAGAAAGAAAATACACACCAGCACACTGATATAACCAAACATACTTTCGGTCGGTTTATCCAAGATACAGCTCATCTTGTACTCAAAATTCTGTGCAGCAACTAGATATACGCAGATCGTCAGCCAAAATTGCCAACGCGCGATTGAGATAACCATATACCCAGTGGATTCAAGAGCAACGACCAGTTTTTCCCTTTGTAGGCTGAAATCTCTCCACATGCACCACCCACATTTGAATTCAAATCAAACGTCTTCCAGAGCTTATAGATGCTATTATTCCCTGGTCGCGTGCCCACATCCAACAACACACATATATTCGGCTATCCTCCAACCTTGAGTTCGTCTTTTTACTATCAAAAATCATTGACGCACAGACCTGGAGCATGGCACCAAAAGCGTTGAACCCCCACCGATGACTATTGATCTTCTTCTGATTCTTCTCCTTCATACAGAATATAATTTGACATGGCACAATTCCTTTATCCGGGAACTTGAAATGCAGATTTGGATCTAGAGCGAACGATGTGGTATATTCAAAAACGTGAGCAGTGACCTCTTTCTCATTGACTCTGTTTTGCATGTGTCCACCTGCTTGATATACGCCCAAGAGCGTTAGACAATCAAGCACACGTTGATGGACTTTTTTACGACCGTCAGCTATAATACAAACCACAACCTGCGGATATACACCCAATAAGTTCCACTCGCGGTGAAAGCATAGCAATTGATGCGTACCTTCTCCCAAGCATTTGGACCCCAAGTCTGCGAATTCTTGCGCGTACACAAATGCGAAATATTTCTCATGACGCCATACAACGTCCTGCAAAACAGCACCTCATCTTCCTGCATCAGGACACCGATCATCATCTTCACACATCCTCCAAAAATGCACCACTCACATTATACATCGTAATCATTATCAGCAACTCCGTCCTCCTTCCCCTCTCATTCTGCCTCAAAAAAAATCCATTGTTCTCAAACTCATCCGGATCACAAGTCACAGCCGTATACCTCGTCTGCATCATCTCTTGCATTCCCCGCCTCGGCAAAACTAATTTTGGAGGAACATCCAAATTTACAACAAGATTGCCATTCGTCAATGGAACACGTTTCTTCGTCTTGTGTCGTCGTATCACACGACCAGAAGGTGCAGGACCAAAATGTTGTGTATCTAGCGGTGTTTCTGGGAGAGATGTATGATTTGATGTCGGTGTAGGTGGTTCAGGGTCATAGAGTATGTTATGATGTTGTTCTGAAGATGCGGAGTAAGCAGGATGGCTCGATAATTTTTCGTGTAAAAGGGCCTTTTCCGGATCTGCAAAAGCTCCAGTATAATGAGTACTATCGCTTCCCACGATATAATAGTCTTCATCATCAACAGCAGGAGTAGGCGAACGCGATCGAGGCACTCTGTACGGTGAAGTCGAGTACGCAGTAGCACTGGTATAAGCTTCTGTGTCATGCCGAAAATGATCAACATCCGATCCCGCAGGCATAGGTTCCGTGACAATGGAGGAGGACGAATGACCATGAGTAGAGCTGGCGTAATACTCCGAGGTGCGCTGACTATGGTAAGCGGAAGGAGGGGGTGGATGTGACAATTGTTGTTGTTCGTCGTACAGCGATTGATACAAAGCAGCAGGTTGAGCAGCAGAAAGATCATATTGCAGCTGCAAGGGCTGCGCGACTGGTGTAGTCGGGTCATTAAAAGGGTCAGATCGCTCTTCCGACGAATGCGGGGGGATGATGTCGTCAAGTTGAAGAGTTTCTCCAGTAAGGATTGGTTCAAGATACTGTCCAGGCTGATACGGCCGATACACTCTGGTAGCCTGTTCCTGATGTTGATAGGTGCGTTGTTGCTCATCATCACGGTACGTTGCTGCTGTTGCGTTGCGCATAGTTGCTGGGAGGGATGTACGGCTCTCTATGTCGTTGTTCTGGTCAGAAGAAAGGAGAGGCGTTGCATCTTGGTCTAAAGACAGAGACACTGGGCGATCCGTCAGAGTATAACGTTTCACACTGGGATCAACTGAGCTGTGCGTCGAAGTAGACTCGCTGCTGGGACTCGCAGCGCGTGGAACGGGCTTCCTCCTAGTCATTACCTTGGGGGATGTGTTGCGCAGCAGAGTACGGTTCACAGATGGGAATGTCTCAACTTCATTCTAAATTAAATCTGAGACACGGTATCAAGACGCGTCCAGCACGTGATCAATTCATAACCCTCGTTATTTGTTCATATCATGCACATAAGTAAATTAGTATAGCAGGAACCTCCATCTTTATATCAGGTTCTTTAATTAAATCATCAGAGAGATTAGTGTCTTAAAGCAATCCAATGAGAAACCCAAAGAAGACAGAAAAAATTCCAATAGATGCAAGCGATATTGCAGACGGGAGGGTAGGCGCAGTTCCTGATACACCTTGAAAATGGTCAAAAGATAAGACAGAATATACAAAAGAAAAGACACACTCGCAACACTTGTGCCTGAAGAGCCAGAAGAAGAAGGCAAGGTATTTGACCCCGTCGAGGAAGAGGTCGAGAGAGGGGTGAGAGAGAGCGAGAAGGGGCGCGTAGAAGAGAGAAGAGGATTTCCTCCCATTGACAAAGGGCCCAAAGAGGATGTGGTAGGAGGAAGAGAAGGGAGCAAAGAAATGGAGCTGGTAAGTGTCGAACCTGACGCAGAAGCGGGAGGCGCCGTACCTGAGCCTCCCGCTGCTACAGACAATTGCGCGAAACCGACTGAGGGCGGATCGGCACGGAAGACAGAATAAACATTTTTCTAAAAATCACAGAGACTCTATATTAGTTATCTCATCGGATCAGCATGACGCACCAAGAAAACATCACCGATAACCCAGGCTGGGTTACCAGAGCCAGCTTCAATATTGCTTCCAAGGCTAAGGTCAAAGATGCCTCCAAGGCAGAATGTTCCATCGATAGTGCCAAGGTTCATATCGACAGGATCGATCGACCACGATTTACCGCCAAAAGCCATGGAGATCCGGACATTTGTACTACAAGCTGTTGGATGGATTCGCTAAGAAAAGATTCTTTGTCAAAGACTGCCATAGCTCACGGAATGCCCAAAACCCTGGCATCTGCGAGCCGATTTCTTGTGCATTTGGTACAGCAGCCCAGATGGCTTGTACCTGAGCAGAGGGACCTCCAATAAGAGTCGTTCCGGTATCAATGGCAGAGATTGCAGAGGAGCCCGTTGGGATGGAGATGGAATTTCCTTGAACGGTGACACCTGCGAGAAGCATCAGCGAATCCCGACTCAAGGTGAAACGAAGTGGGTCTGATGCACCTGTCAAGCTCATGAGCCAGAAAGTGGGCTCTGACGAAGGCATATTGATGAATTCGATATCACCCGAGAACAAACTGGTGTTTGTACCACCCAACGTAAAAACACCTCCAAATGCCACATCGTCCGCAGAGGTATCATTATGAAGCCTGTTAAGCCAAAAGGACATCTCTTTGGTCTGAAGTTGGCCGTTGTTGGACAAGGCCTCCCAGAAAGGAGTGGTACCAGTGCTAGCGATGGCCTGGAAGGCAAGACCCATGATTCCAGAGACGGTGCTGTCGACCAGGCCGGACGAAATTCTACTAGCTTGGACTAGAGAGTATTAGGCTATGCATGCACATGAGAAATGAGTGGTGATTGCTCACCAAAAGGTTGATTCTGGACTTGGAAACCACCCATGGATACTGTTTCTGAGCCCACGGCCCCAACGATCTCGCCAGAACCATAAGTGATACGGACCTGTTGAGACACATTGGAGCTCGCTGTATGTGATGAAGACTTGTCTGCATTGTAGAAAGGAGTGTTTGAAGTACATCCTCTGACGCATGAAGAGTCAGCAACCCAGAGATCAGCGGAACCTGTATCGAGGACAACGTTGAAGAGCTGTGGTCTGGCAGCACCATATTAACATGAGGGCTGATGCACGAACAGGAACAACTCACGGTGTTCCTATGCCGATTGAACCTAGATAGCTAGAGTCCTGATTCTGGGGAGATATGAGAATGGTTCAACAGAGCCATAACAGTGCTTGGAACCTGGTTAATGATTGAAACACCGGCAACACTGGTGCGCTTGAGGACGCCATGCACCCCCCTTGTCGATGCGCTGAGTTGAGCTGCGGTGGAATAGTTATATTTGGTACGGATGCCTTCGGCTATGGCATGATAGTCAGAGGGATTGCGGTGGTGACTGTGACTCGACCTGGCGAGGGTGATGTGTATGGGATCTGCCACGACAAGGGTGGCAGGAAAGAGAACAGGGAGGAGGAGGACAGGAAGCATGGAAGAAGAAGGAATGGGAGAAAAGAAAAAGAATAAGAATAAATACACAGCTCCGCAGCCGGAAACCGTTGGGGAAAACCCACGCTACGGACAAGGGTGATCTGACATAATTGTTAGCCTGGGCCGCCATGCCAGTAAGCAGTGCAGAAATGTCCGCAAAATAACTCACAGCCATTTCCCGTCACTCACCTCCCACCCAGCCTCCACCGTGTCGATTCTTGGAGAAATTCCATTCAAACACCTTCTATTATTAGCTATCTTTCCTTTTCAAGCAACAGCACCGCTTTCCCTCACACCAGCATGGCTGCTGCCCACGGCTACTGCAACTGCAACTGCCCAATGCCTCCCAGCTACCATACCATGGACCCTCCCAGCGAAAGCGAGCCCCTCATGCAGAGCAGCAGCTCCCGATCCACCCCCGAGTCTCGCATCGTGAAGTCCCTCATTGTCATCCTTATTCTCATCCTCGGTCTTGAATCTGGCTATATCTGGTCCAACATGACCACTACCAACATCTACGACCCCCAAGAGCGAATCCGGATCCGTAGAAACTGGGATCGCGAATGCGCCCTATATCGTCAAAATATTACCAGGCTCTCTTTCGAACAAGAGCAGATGAGTCTCAATTGGACCATCCAGCATGACAGGCTCTCCAGTCTCCGCGACGATTTTGCCCGCGAACAAAAAGAATGGCAAGATCAGCGTCAAGAATGGGAAGAAGAGCGTCAGAAACGCCAAGAAGAGGAACGAGAACGTCTACGAAAAATCATCCATTGGGGTCAACTCAGTAGAGATCAGGAACCCTGTATCAGCTACGGTAAAGCTCGTTATCAGGCTCCTTTGGCATATGTTCCCCCTGGTTGGGATACATATACAGTCTGCAAAGAGACTCCCATACATATTCATGATAGGGACGTCGTCCCGACTGAATGTCATTTCAACGTGGATTATTTATGCTCTTGCGACCAAGATCAACACTGATGTTGGTTGATATAGGGACAAGACATGATTGGCATCTGGATCGTTGATTTTGATGAGCCCAGCTGCAAGCCTTGGTGGCGCGATTCACGAGATCACGTGTGTAATCCCGATCTTCATGTCTACCGTCCTGCCTGACTCCGTCCAAGGGATGTACCAGCCGACACTCGGGCCTCCATGTAAGTCATTCCACTTGGTTACTCTGATTAGAAATCCCAACGAGGTACACAATTAGCGCTATGAAGCACATTTGGAAGGCTACCTCGAGCCCAATGAATACAAGAATAATTGGGCCGACATGTGCGCTAGCACGCCACATACCATGTTTGGTCACACCTATGAATCCCCGTTCGATTGTGTTTTCTGGGTACGTCTAGCCAGAATCCCTTTGACATGTAGCTGATGTCAAGACTAGGGCAGGATTGGTGTCTATGGCTTCTGGGACATACCTGATGAAAGCTGTAATTGATGGAATCCAGTCTACTGACAAGCTTCAAGTTAACAAATGTTTCATGTTCTTGCTGTCAATTGTTGGAGTATCAAAGGTATATCAAATTGTAAATAGCATGTATAAAATAAATGTACAAGCTGAACAAGGATTGCTGACATGCACATTGTCTAAATAACAATTGCGCTCTTTTCGGTCATGTCTCGGTTCTGATACTCGCACGAGCAAACAACTGTCAAATGAAGTCACAAGGTTTGCTGCCAAGTGATCTGTCAAATTAGCCGGTTATATGTGTGACACTTGTCACACTGACCTGATTTTTTTTCAAAAAAAAATTAGCAATTTACACACTAACCTGATTCTTGACACCGCCCACCTATATCATGGATCCTGATAACCCTCACACATATCCACTTGGATACCCTCCCATTGACCCACACTATCTTCAGCACATTGAAAATCTTTTCCAGTCTCATGTAGCAACTATGGAGGAGACTTTTAAGAGTCAGCTTGATGCAGGACTTGGGTCATTGAAACAACAACAGAAAAGTACTCCACAAGAGGCAGTACTCTAAGTTAGTATATAATTAAGAGACTAGTTGAGCCAAAGTACAGCACCTTATTTATAGCCATCATTGCTGAGGTAATGGCTAGCTGATTGCCTTGGAAGGTTTGGTTGTCAGGTGTAATAATGAAACAGAGGCGGCATTTTGTGCAAGTACAAATAACCTGTGACAGCTGGCACACAAAGTCGAAGTCTTAGAAAAATACAATAATAATAATAATAATAATAAATAGTGTGACATGTGACACTATATATTGTATTTGACAGCTAAGTTGATTGACAGATCACTTGGCAGCAAACCTTGTGACTTCATTTTCATTTGACAGACCTGTCTTTGTGAAGCACGTGAAGAGTCTATATTTGTATTTGTCTTGAACCTGTTTGAACGGCAATTTACAATTTCGCCAACTCCTTCTTCACCATGTAAATCTCTTCCCGATCTGGCCTCAATCGGAATTCATCCACGTCTTCAGAACAAAAAACAACCCGATGGCACCTCGCTCGAAAACGCTATGCCAAGTTTGCTCAACCCATCAGCCGAAATACACCTGCTCTAAATGCTATATTGCATAGTATAGCCTGCTTTCCCATATCGATCCATATCCGTCATTTAATCGTAGTTTAGTTGTTCTGTTGCTTGCTATAAACGTCATCAACGTATGCATCCTTCTCTGAAACCGATCGGATCATTCATTCCGCCTAGCCATCATTGAAACTATCATCATCTTTCTGTTTTTTAGAATCAACATGGGGCGTCAAATCATCAAGCCTAACCAACGAAGATCATAACCAAGAACGATCAACAGCCAATGATGGAAGTTCGATTTGTATTGATGGGGATGAAGATCCTACTTCAATACTCGCGCCAAGCAGACCACCATCCGAACTCGATACCGATAAACCAAAACCGTTACGGCCGCTGACGTCTTTGAATTGGCCTTATATTCCTGAAGAATCGGCTTTTCCTGATCCACTAAAACGAGATGATCCCAAGGATCTACAACTTCGTCAATACGAAGCTATCGGTATGTTTTACTTGACCCATTCACATCAGCTGAATTCACTTCTTCAACGCACAGCTACTTCATCTAAAATACGCGAAATACTAAACAAACATGAAATACTGCCTGATCTTCTAACGGCCATCGACAAACTCCGAGGTGACGAGCGTGAAGGTGCTTTACACAAAGCCCTAGGTGTCACACCGCCTGATATCGACGATTGGAGAAAACCTCGAGGGGTTGGCGAAGATGTTTTAGCGCTGAGAGAGCTTGCAGAGGCTGTGGAGGTGGCTATCAGGGGTGGTAATGAGACGGCACTAGGGCTGAATTGGGGAGACGAATCGTAATCGTTATATTTGTATTCGACAAATAGGTGCTGTGATGCAGTTACGGTTGGAAATTGCGGTCCCATTTCATAAGAGGCTATGCTGCCCATTCGGTATACATCAAGAGCTGAACTGCGGTCATGATGTGTCAATATAATTAATCGTGCCTGACTGTGCTTCTGTGGACCTATTCATCTTTTTGGGTGCCTCGTGGACGCTTCGCATAGTCCGACAGTTTCTCCACCGATTCAACTAGGTCTTCGAATTACCTTTCTACCCGATCATGACGAAAATGACAAGGACAGTCGTTGTCAGCTCGCCATGATTACATCACAATGTCAACTCTGGCCGAGAAGTAGATGATGATAGATGAAGGGTGAAGGACCCATTTTAGATACACTCCGACGGATACATAGCCCGAAGACAAAAGCTAATATTCTCTCGTTCAGCTAGCATTTCCGAATCAGCCGTACTTTCAATGCGCTAAGGTGCTGCAAAGGCGAAGGAGACCGCAGAGGAACATGACAAGATACTGCGCAGCTCCCCGCAGCTGTCGCCCAGGTCCACTGAAAACCCATTTAAACCTTTGATTCATTGTATAGACCCACTACCTGACATGACCTATTCAGCTGAACTTGAAGCCACTCCACGTGCCTCCATCGACACCATTGTCTGCGAAAACCCTCCCGACTCAAAAGACGATGGTCATGACGGTGCCATTGTCCCACCTACCTCAAACAATATCCCATCTACCTCACCCGTAACTGGAGATTCCAGATCGGCGCATCTTTCTCAAGACCAGCCCATCCAATGGGAGCATATCAGGACTCGATTAGGTTTGGTGGATGCCGAAGAGGGAGGGATAGACTGGGATAGTTTCAGAAACCAGATTAGGCTGGCTGAAGATGACAAAAACCTGCTGAAACAGATCGGACGAGCACTCCTAGTGCTCTTGACATCGCCTTTCATGTTATTGTACGGTGCATTCAAAATGTTGGGAACCCTCTTCAATAATATTGGAGTCTTCTTCACGGCATCAGCTGCGTTGTGCAAGAAGCTGACATGGAAGCCAAAGAAGCGCAATACCAATAGTGACCAAAGAAGTATGTCATCTTTCGAAAAAACGAGATGTGTTAGAGATGAACTCATCCCCGAATCCTTAGTAACAGGTTCAATCCAAATTTAAGTAGACAGTCTGGATCCGCCAAAGATAATTTATTCAACGATGAGATCAACACCTGAGGGGTCCCAAAGTGGATCAGTATCGGCTTTGAAGAGACAGATCCTTTATTTAGTGCCTTCCTGCCATGACAAGTCTTGTGCAGCTTGAAAACAGCTCCGTCTGGCAACGTACCAGTTGATATTCAACAAGAGCTCGAGTGGAAGAGTTCGCATGACATGAACATGAACAAGAAAACAAATTTGTGCAAAACAGAGTGTCAAGAAATGATTCTCAACAGGTTGCAAAAGCGATTAGCAGGTCGGAAGCAGCCACATCTAGCGAGGGAGTCATAATGACAAAAACCCGGGCATTCAAGGAAGCTAGAGCAGATAGTATTCCGGAAGAAATTAGCAAAGGGTCTATGATGCTCTTGAAAGATGCTGTTCTCCTTGAGTCGGTACCATGCTGCAAGCTGTAGAGGGCATTGAATGGGGTTGAATTATAAGAGGATTAGAAAACCGAAATTGACATAAACAAAGCTCCAATCGTAGCCCTGATAAGAGCTGTATTAGGACCTGAGTATACGTCCGTCTGAGCATCCATCCAATGATGTCTGTATGCTTGACATGCACTAGTTTGCTTGCTGCGGAAATTCTGGATCACAAAAAAAGATGAAGTCACCTGAGTGATAGTGACTCATAGAATGACTCGAGGTATCACTATCGAAATTTGTTGTGCAATGCCTGGAGCTACACCACAGCCTGCTTCATCTCCACAACATCAACTTTGAAGTTGATGGTTTGAATCTACCCGCCCAACAAATCCTTGGAAATCTTCAACGAGATCCTTTTGAAAACGACACAAGGCGCTTAATCGAAGTAGAAGCATGAGGAACATCAGAGATCCTTCACACGAAGCAAGGGAGTGTGTATATTGTCATAATCCTCAGGTCTTCCACTTACAAGGTTTTCTCTTTCATCAGCATCCCTTCCTCTAAGGCCCTTCACGCGCTGTGAAATCTTACAACTCCTTGAATTAAATCTGTCCCTGCCTCTTATCGAAACATGATAATCAAACACGAGATACCAGACGACCCCCCTCCTCCGTATACCGCATCTGAATCCGATCTCGAACAGTTGATAGCCAACCCGAGGTACTGTGCCCTTGTTCACTGCCATTCATGTCAGTAACATTTCCCTCTGCAGCGGATATTCCCAGTCCTACCATTTTCCCTTTGAGGATGATACAAAGCACCTATTCTGTTCCAGTGATAATGCCGACACAGTCCCGTGTTGCCCCAGTTTTCGAGCTTGCGGTAGAAAAATCATCAACACAACCCTCCTTTTTACTGGAACGTCCCTCATAGCAGCAGGGTGTGCTATCCAGAACCTGGGCAAGATTGTAATAGGCTTCGGAAACACCTTTTCACACTTGAGATAACTCTTGGACATTTGTCCCAACTTACACCCCTTATACCGGAATATCTAAAAGAAAAAGGAAAAAAAAAAGAAAGGAAAGGAAAAGTAGTCATTCATGACGAGTTCATTAGTACCTTTCTTTCTCAATCTATCCAGCCCTTTGTGAGATTGTGTCCGCATTGTCGGAGCTTGGAAAGTATTCCCGACAATGCGGACACAATCTCTCAAGGCTCCATGGTTTTCATGCCGATAATGGTATTGTCTTTTTCCTTTATCTTATTTATTGTTTGTATTGTGAATGATGTTTCCGATATCTGAGATGTACCATCCACTATATGTAAATTAAATGCAATATGATATCAGTTCTTCCAGGCAGATTATATGATGTTTTCCTTTCTATAAGCAATCAAAAAGGTAGTGTGAAGAACAGGGAAGAGCACGAATAATTACACGAAATGATAGTTCAAATATCCGGTTCACTAGGCTTAATCTATGATAATTTATCCCGTGTCGTATCACCAGAGTCTAGAGCGTTTTCAGGCAGACCTATAGTCTGCCAAACATGGAAGCCCATCTTTCATCGACTGCATCCCATACCTATGCTGACTGATAGCAAGTACGATGAGGCAATGCCAAATCGTGTGCGAATTTGCCCCAAAGTGGTCCAAAACATTGCGCACGTTTTCTGGAAGGTGCCGTTCAGGCCAGCGATACGCGTAAAATGCAACACCGACAAGGTAGAATATTAAAGACGGTATGATAGGTTCTGTTGAAGATTGAGGCTCACTAAAGAAACTTCGTGGATAGAATCACTAACATACCTACAAATAACAACATTTCCTTGAACGAGTGAAGAATACTCATTCCGATCAATGACGCAATTCCAGAAAACGCGAATGCCAGGAAGAAGCCGATTCGATAAAACTAATATAAAAGTGATCAGTCTGGAAGTCAAAAGTGTGGATATTAACCGCAACATACGCGGTACCTGGGTTCGTTGAACCAATCCATGAAGGGCAGAATGTTTCCAAGTAGGCCCATTGTAAAATACAGGGCCTTAAATGCGTGGCCAATCGAGGGATGACATCGGTAACCATATTGTACAACAGTTACAACACTTGCGCTGATGAGCCAGCCAATTCCTACATAATCGACACGCGCACAGAACCGCATGCTCCTATGGTGAGCACAACCAGCCATTGTATGCCAGATAGCACTACCAAGAAGGCAAATGCAAGCAAACGACATATAATATACTTCGACTACATCGAGGTGAGTTGAATTCCGTATGAGTGAGATGATGTTGATAAGATAGAGAATGAAAGGTATAAGGTGGGTATGAATATTGACTACAACAGAAGGTCAGATAGAATCCAAATAAAACAAAGATCTAACATACGAATTTCATTGTGTAATGTGAAGAGAGACTTGATGAGGAGCGGCCAACGCTCCAGGGGTATAAATCTATGTACCTCGCTAAAAGTGATGTAAACATAGGAGAAGAAAAACGTACCTATATCCTCGGGTAACAAATGGATTATTCTTCCAAGCTTCTGGAAGATCCTGGTACGTTATGAGACTCATACCTTCAAAAGAATGCTTGAGGGCTTTCCCCACGTCGTAAGCAACCTTCTCAATGAGTACATCTGTCTGCTCTTCCGTTTCAACTGTAATGGCCGTGAGTTCTGCCACCAAGTCCGATGACGACAAGGCATCCAAAACATCACGCAGAATTGGTGCGAGTGATGGGATACCGAGCATCTTGGCAAATTCGACCTCTGTAGAAAAGAGATGGGAGTGGAGGGAATGCAGGCGCAATGAGAGCGTCGGAACATAATCGAAAAGTTTTCGAGAGTCAATTCCTTGAAAACATGTTCGTGCGTTGTCCAATTTCGAGCACATGTCAGCAAAACCAGGAACATGTGCCCTCATATCCGACATGTCTGGGAGACAAGGCATCTCGGGCAAGTGTACGTCGGACATCTCGGGAAGGTGCGAGTACACACCCACGAGGCTGGAGATCTCTGGTAGTTCTGGAATATGAGCACTCCGGAATCTCTCCACCGATGCTATGTCTGTAAAGTGGACGTCCGGCAAATGTGAAAGTACCTCTGCGCGGATGCGATTGAGCATGTCCAGAGCGGTTTTTGCCCAAATTCTTGCCTCTTCTATTTTGATCTCTCCTTTGATCTTCCAGGCTCCGAAATCAGGTGATTCTAGTTCAGAAAGATGTTGTTCAAGGTCAGATAGATGAGAGAGAACAAGAAAGCGAAGGGAAACAAGAGACTGTCTTGGAGATAGCTCTGACAGGTCGATTGTCTGGGCGGGTGCAGGTAATGACTTGCACAGCTGAGGATGGGAGAAGCTGGCAAGCTTGGAATGTCGTGATCTAATTGTAGAGAGTGCAGATGAAACATCTACAGCTGCCGTTGTCTTCGCTGTGGAAGACATCATCGTAGACGGTGATGAGCAGCAATTCGGTTCGATTCGGTTTAAAGAGGGAGGTTATGATTATGTAATGGATTCATGTTTTTGCCCGTGTTGGGGCGCAGCTGCACGGACCTTCTGTAATATGGGCCTCCTTCCCCAGCTTCTCGTTGTTGGCCTCGGAAACCTCCCATTGCCACTTACTCGGCACAGGTACTTCATCATAACTTCCTGTAGAGATGGATGATCAGTTTTTCACCTCACCAGCGTCGGCCACTTCATCGTTGACGGTCTTGCTACTCGCCTGGGAATTCAATTATCAAGCCAAAAAGAGGGATACATCGGCCAGAGCAAGGTCCAGCTAGGGGAGAAATCGGCTTCGTTGACTCTATTCAAGTCTAGTGCGTCGACAATTATTTCTACCTGCTGTTGCCTGACATATTATGCAGAATCTTTGATGAATATATCTGGTCCTTCTATAGCCGATGTCTACAGGAAAAGCTTTCTCGACCCGAAAAATATGGTCGTCATATCCGATTCAGTCCAGCATGACGTCACAAAACTCGCAGTCCGTCTGGGTGGTTCTGCCAATGGTCACAATGGCGTCAAAAGTATCATTTCTGCACTAGGGGGTGAGCAGAATTTCTGGCGTTTCCGTGCTGGTATTGGTTATGATGGAATGGGTATGTCCACCTATGTCCTGGGTAGACTCTCAAATCATGAGAAGCAATTCTGGACTGATGAAGGATTGGATCTTGTCCTTGCAGGACTTGAACAAGTAACCAACACTAGAATGATATTGATCTAATGCCATAAGAATACTTCATATACTTTTGAAAGAAAGCCAATTTCCATCTTTCTATCAATTACATATAACTGTTATTCCCTGGTGAAGATTGAAGACTTGAAAGCTGAGAAGTTGAAAGTGGAAGGAATAGAAGAGTTGGATCCTTTGAGTGAAGAGAGTACTTTGAAGGCAATTAAGATTCAGAAGGTGGAGCAGAACTTGGAGAGGCTGAAAAGGAAAGCAGAGAGGAGGTATCAGGCTGGTGAGTGATTTTCATTGGTTCAGGTACACAAGCATAATGACTTTGAAAAATTAGCTTTGGAATCTACAAACCAAAAGACTGTCCCCAATTTTACACAGTAAGCCTCAGTAGTCAACAATGCAGATTGATGACTAACTGTAAGAGTGACCAGAGCAGAGTGGACTCCAGAAGAATCCTTAGTGATATTAGACTCCTAAGTTATGTTACAACTCACCTCCAGGAGAATCCTTAGAGTTTAGGATAAGGCTCCTGGGGGTGTACTCTATACTATATATATTACTACAGTCTGTCTGTCCCTGATCCTACAGTCCTACCAGTCAGGGTCAGGAGTTGTCGAGTCCAGCTGGAGGTAATTTGTTAGTGTGGAGTCATGAAGACTCAGAGCTCAACCAGGGTGTGTCATGACTTGGCAAAATGGCAAAGTCATTATTTATATTTCTTTTATTTTATTTTCTTATCTGGACTTTGTTATCGAGAGGTAGTGAATGCCTCAGTGATCACCCTAGATGGATGTTCAAGAAGAACTCGATGGAGTTCTTCATTGGATTGCAGTCCTACTTATACTACTGTTA
>Ga0153944_1000253_pt1 | contig 23160 bp, 36 predicted proteins | sample TSNJ028MetaG_FD_104703 | JGI IMG/M metagenome (GOLD analysis project Ga0153944, IMG submission 104703) | Attine ant fungus gardens microbial communities from New Jersey, USA - TSNJ028 MetaG | ecosystem: Host-associated > Fungi > Mycelium > Unclassified | place: USA: New Jersey, Wharton State... | reverse complement strand
GTCTAATCCCATCGAAGCAATTAGCTGGTTCTCCAGCTTTCGGCAAGCGGCTTTATTGGTCCTTCTATTTTTGGTCCGGAACGTTTATGGGATCCGTCTTACTGATGTTCCGGCCTCTGCGCCAAGCATGATCAAATCGATAGTGGTGTTTGCCAGTACTAGACCAGTAAAAGCTCCAATGCCTCCCGATACCATCAATCCAAGTGTCAGAATGGATAAGCCGAAAGGAGGCACATAAGGAATATTCCTTCCTCAGCCGACTCATTTGAGGTCTCTGAACAGTAGTCCCGAGAGGCGGAGGCAGATAGGCCAGTAGTAGACAAAAACCATGGGATTGACAAGAAAAAAGCATGGTAACAGACTGGAGCCAAGGTAGAATTTTGTGGCTTTCGAAACGGTGACAAAATGACAAGTTTCGTCTACTTTGCAGGAGAGCAATGCTTGAAGACCAGTGAGTCCTTTATACCGCGCAAGTCCTCAGCAGCACCCAGATACGGAGCAGAGATCAACGGGAAGATGAGGTTATCAACACTGTCTATTGAACTTGTCATAGATGGCGGTGAACTACTCCTCAGGGATGCTGTGACCTCTGTTGAGTTAAGAACGAGCAACGCAAAATGGGGGAGAACTTGTTGCAAGCAACGTACATTATTACTACTACAGCTATTTATCTGTAACTAGAACAATAAAAATGAAACATTTTGTCTGTCCTGAACAATAAGACATTGCTAATTTTAGTATAGCGTTCGATATTCTAACAACCTCTTGTCACAGGCCCCAGGCTTACTCCAACCTTGAATTGACGTGCTTGTATCTCTGCAAATACTTATTACTACAGGTAGTCCTGCACACTGTTAAAACCATCTTGATGAGTACTCTCCAACACAAGTTGAAGTAAACACCCACGTTCGGTAATCACCTCTTCCCCAAGAACATGAATTAATTAAACTCTTGGATGAACAGAGGGGAGAATGTGTGATGATCATTATCACCAAGTGGTTTGTCACTGCCTCAGCTATCTTTCTTCAAAAAAAATGTAAAAATATTATGTGTATCATCCCATGTTTAATCTTCACCTACAAGTAAATCTCATAAAGAAAAAAAGACACCCATATCTCAAAAAAAAAACTACCAACCCACACCTCCCAATCCATCACCACAACACACAATCAACGAGACCCGCTCAACCTCAACAAATCACTCTCACCTCCCCCTCCCCCATTCACATGTCCCGCAACATACCCACCCACACCTCCACCTCCCATCCCCACAACAGTCTTCTGCATATCCGTCCACTCCGATTCTCTCGGAATAGCCATATCTCCAATATCATAAACATACAATCGACCATCACTACCACCCAAAGCAGCTCGTCGACCCTCCTTACGATCCCACTGAAGTTTATTGATCGCCTTGAGTCCAGACCCAACCGTCGTCGAAACAACAGGTACCTACGAGTACCATTAATCCAAAAGTGTCAACTTGAAAATCCACAAGGTGCAAGAAAAAACCCCTTACCTCCGTATCAAGATTCAAATTCCACACATCAAACTTCCCCAGCCCATCTACACTAGCCCACACAGCAGGATGACTAGGATGCCACTTGACATCATACACATAATCATCCGCCTCCTCAAACGAATAAACAGGGGGTACCAAATGATTCGACGTCGAAGGTTTCGCCAAACTCTTCGCTCTCCACAACTTGACCGTCCAATCCACCGAACACGTCAAAAACAAATCCGAAAAATCTACAGGCCCCATCAGCGGATGGAAGTGAAGTCCCATGATGGGACCCGCATGGCCTTTATATACGTCGTACTGGTTAAGACCAGCTTTTGCTCCAGCACGGTCGTATCGGTTGGCTTGATATACGTTGCCCTCCTCAGTACCCACCCAAAAGGTCGTGGTTTCGTTGTCCGGGAAATCGAGCGTCGTGATCGCAACTTCACCGGTTTTGTTGTGTCCCGCATGAATAAGCTCAAGTGTTTCCTATATATTTTGAGGAAATGCCAAGAAAAAATGGAGGGGGAATCAATTACCTGTGGTTGCGCAAGCATGTCAACCAACCAGCTGCATACCGTCCCATCTGTACTACTCGTGATAAGGTTATGTGCATTCTGCGTTCCAACCATGTGCATGGCATATACAGGATGTGTGTGTCCAGCAGCCGATAGCGGAGTTTTCAACACCGGTAGATGTTTCGCTCGTGTGTCCCACAACAATATTTGACCAGAATAGGTCCCACCAAATATGAGGTTGGAATGGAAAGGGGAGAATAGGACTGAAAGAACGTCTGACTAGGTAGCCATAAATTTAGGGAAGGTAACAGATGGTAGACCGGACGCACTTGTGAGTGGAAAACAAACTCTGGTCGCTCAAGAAGATGGAGATTCCACACAGCCACGATGCCGTCTGGTTCATTCAGAGCAGCCGAGTTCTTATTGTAGGACGCAACACTCAGTTCAGGATACTAAAAAAAATCATTTTAGTCTGACTGGAGCGAGAATAGACAGTGACGGACTTTTGGTGACCAGTCGACATCTGTAATTGATCGATTCTTCACATATCTCTCATCAACAAACTCACACACCTTTTTCACCCGCTTTCCCTCAGAATCATCCCTGCAAACTTGGTCAATGCCTCGTCTTTGGGAAACCAGTAGACAACATACGCTCCCGACTCCGTTCCAATGGTGTAATCCCGAATGTAATCATAATTGTCATTAAGTGCTCGTTGAACAATTTTTGATGATTGCTCAACGAAATCCAAGAACTCGGGTGCTTGGAGAATACTGGCACGTTCATCCTCAGTTAGTTCTGTAGTAGTACAAAATCAGCCTAGATACACACCGAACGTGCTCCGAATCATACCTCTGATCTCTTGGTCAATTTCCTGATCTAGTTTGACGCTCTCCTCCTCCAGCTCCTTATCCCGCGCCACATTCTCCGCTTCGAATTCCTTTTCCCGCATTATTCTCTGCCTGATCTCTTCTTCAATATATTGCAAGTTGGCATCTGCTTCTGGAGCAGTCGTCTGCACTTCCTTATTGTATATTACACGTTCCTAGAGATAGTATGGTTGACTGAACTGCTATCATAGTTCACGACAACAGACGTACTTTCTGTGGCAGCTCGAATAGTTCCTCTTCAATATCGATCAAGTTGACCACAGGACGGGGGTACATCTCCCTGCCCACATTTGGCGAATTAGAACATTGGGTCCAGAATCTTGCTTTATTCACCTCTCCACCATATGATCTGTCCCCGAGCTCATCTGCCCGACATTTGTCCCCCGATCAGATGTGCGATCGCTCTGTCTGCTGTTCGTTCTCGGCTGAAGACCAAGCCCAGAAAATGAAGGTGTACCAGGTATAGACGGTGAGGGCGTCAAATCACCGAAAGAATCCGTTCTGCGTCTCCGAGTACCACCCAAGAGGGAGTCTACGAGGTCCGATACATCCCTCCGGGGGGAAGGACCTATAACCTAAGAAAAAATGAATCAATTCATGGCGCTTGGGGACGGTGACTGATGTCGACGAACCTCTAGGCGTTTATTGTCGGTTTCTTTCTGCCGTTCTCTGTCGGCTCTTGCCTTGCGTATTTCAGCGAGCTTTGCTCGTTTTGCTTCTATCTCTGCTCTCCGTCTATCCGACATGGGGCCAGAGTTTGCTGCGAGGTCGTAAGAACTGGAGCATCGCGACGCGACCAAATCGGTCCTATATTTGCATTTGTTGTTATATCACTCTTTCCAACGTGAGTGATTCATGAATCTATAGATCCATGTCCTTAATCGGGCCTTCCTCTTCAGCAAACTCCAACCAAGCCAAAGGCAAAACAAATGCACGAAAGTCAGAAACGGCTCGTGTCTATGCACACCCTCTCCCCGTCCTGCTCCCTGATGAAAATCCTCAACCACCATCGCGTATCCGGTCCATCCTCTCCTTCCTCGGTCTTTCTCTGAATCGCATCTCCAATCCTCAGTGTGAGGGCGTATTTGACCCCCACACACGCTCAGTCTGGGTTTCTCGATCCGAGGATATATCGGTCTTATGGCGATGCGGATTCTTTGGAAAAGGTGATTTGTCGAGGAGTGAACCGAGCTGGTACACTCGACAGCTCAATATTCGAAAATCCGGTGGAGAGCGTACGTAACAATTTTCATGTCAAGTTATCTATCCCTCATCCGTCCACACACAGAAATGGCCTCGGAAGAGATAACGGCAAAACGACGAGCAGAGCGTAAACAATTCAAAGCCGATCGCGCAGCTGCCATAGCAGCAGTAGCAAAAGAAGCAGAGCACATATTCGCCACTCAAGGTCGTGTCATAACTCCAGCTCTATCAGGGCCTTCCATCCCCTCTGCTGCGACGTGGAAACCACCTTCACTTACCTCTGCCTCAACAAATGACGCACCACCAACATACCAAGAACACCTAGGCCCTCTAATCGACGTCGAGCACCTCCAACTCACTCTCCAAGAAGCCTTCTTCCTCCTCTGGACGCTCGACTGTCTCACAGTCCTCGACCCAGCTTCATCAAAACCAATGTCGCTCCAAGAAATCTGGACGTCTTTCCAACTCGCCCATCTTCCCCCCACACTCCCACCAACCCCCCTCCTTCAATTCGATAACCCATTCCTCATAAACTACATCGTCTATCATCACTACCGATCACTCGGATGGGTTATCAAAGGAGGCATCAAGTTCTGCGTAGACTACCTCTTGTACAAGCGAGGTCCTGTTTTCGCTCATGCAGAGTAACGATTTCGTCATATCATTAAAATGAGCCGAGTCGATTCATAATTTCTATCGTACAGGTTCGCTCTGGTTATATGTCCAGTCTACGAAGATCCCAAAGATCAAGACAACTCCACTCTCTCTCTCGAAAATTCACGTCCCTTTTCTTGGTCTTGGCTAAGCACCATAAACCGGGTCAACTCCCAAGTGCAAAAGGTCCCACTTTCGGTTTCTTGGCCTCACTCTCACAACTGACGCCTCAATTTCAGACACTTGTCCTCGTTTATATCACTATACCCGCGCAAAGTCGTGTCTCTCTCGATGTCCTCCAAACACCCGCCTGTTTGGCTCACTACTCCATTCGTGAAACTATCCTTCGAAGATTCATTCCAGCTCGTATGCGTGATTGAACATTTCCATCCATCATAAATGTTTTGGTTAATCACATATTCTATTGATGGCGCATGGTAAACACGACCTAGCCCTATCAGGAATACAAAAAAAACACGGAACCACCATCTAAATGTGACTATCCTCAACAGCCAAAAAGTCGGAATGAGCGTAAGTCAGGGTAAAGAAAGATCAGGGAGACGCAAGTGTCCAAATAAAAAGCCCACTATGAAAACGTGAGGAACGCCCCCTTCTCACTGTAAAAACCGCTACCATCACCACGACCCATCAGTCTGACAGGTCGAATGCGATTACACACAACTGATTTCGCAATCGATAGGGTAGTGATGACACCAAAAAAGGGAGCGATAGAAATAGATCATATTGCACCTTTAATTCCAACCTTGCGGTATTTTAATTCATAGACCTGATTGAGAACACCATTTGCTCTTTTGCAGTCAAGGTTTTCCTGGTTATTGTCCACGAAGAATCCACATGAGTGGTCCGCAAGGAACGTCCGTGTGGCTTCTAACGAGTCAAAAGCGAGTTCCTTGTGGACGAACGAGATGGGTATCGTCCTGTAACTGGATCACGAGAATAATCAACAGGAAAACTATCGAGTCTTCGGGCACGCACGCTTTCGAAATGATGATCAGAGCCCGAGTCCGCTCTCGATCTATGAAATGATCCATGATATAGCCACCCATATTCGGGGCTGAAAAATAGAGCTCAAAAAACGAGCAGTAGTTGCCCACAGCAAGTGCTCGTTGGACCCCCAATGCATGTTTCACGGCCTCATCTGCCTTCTGTTTCGGTGTTAGTTGACCTACATATAGATTGAGTTCTAACCATTCTGGTCATGAGCTCTGGAAATCGGTCATCAGCATCATAACCCACCACTCCTATTCCTTCCATGGAGGAACGTAAGTATTCGGTATGCCGTAAACTCTTCGACCTTGCCTGGTATACCAAGATCATACAAATTTTTTAGAGTAGCTTGGCACTGGTTATACTCCACCATATCGCTCTGACCAGGACTCTTCAGCTATTCACAACATTGAGAACTCACCAACGACTCACAGTCTCAAGAGCCATACGCGCATGAATCTCATAGACCTCAACGGTGAATTCATTTTGGATTCGCTGGACCTGCAACAAACGGTTACAGTGGTTATTCTGAGGCATCCAGAACATACCGTGAGATCTTGTCGCAGACTCTTGAACTGACTACAGATCCAGTGATACGGCGTCTTCTCTCGCCAGCGCTTCTTGAGTTCACCTAGGGTCACTTGCAGAACAGCGTAGGGCCTGATGACTTCTGGTTTAGGCTCCTGGAAGGAAAGCATGAAGCAGCAAGTCATCAACAAGATGGCATGACATACACTAGTTAACCGCAGATATTCTTTGAAGATCTCTTGTGATGTTCCAACAATTGTATGTTTATCCCAATCGAGCACATTCTATCAATTCACAGCATAAGTTCAATCATGGAAACCATATCAGCATGACTCACTGGGTCAGCCTCCGGCTCATCAGGGATGCTTCTCTTCGAAAAAACTGATCCATCTCTCCCGTTAGTCGCTTCGGCTGACGCCATCTGCTTCATTCTCTCCAAGTCATGCTCTCGCCGGAACCTCTCCGCTCTTCGACTTAGTGCAAGCTGGTCATTGTAATCAACAATTGAAGAAGAATGGGAACCTGCTGAGACATGCGCATGTTGAGCTTGTTTCAATGCTTTCTTTGCCTTCTTGCTCATTTGAGATGGACTATTCTCAGATGTGCTGAAGTTTTTTGAAAGTCAGAGGGATACAACGACTGTAGTACGAGAACATACGTTTTACGTTTCAGATGGGTGAAATTGAAGGTAGGCTTAGGAACGAGACTGGGATAACCGTCAAGAAGCCATGAGAATGCTATCGATAACCACAGGGCCACCTACCTTTTCAACTGGACACCTTCCCAGTCCGTCGTCCAGAGCGTTTGAGCGGTGAAAGCATCGGCGATTACCTGTCTAAGTTCAGCCTGAGCATCTTTCCTGTTTGCATCAGTCATTTGTCCGAGGCACTTTGCGACCCATTCTCTGTTTTGAGGAGAGGTGGAATGAAAGCATGAGCTAGCCGTTTTGTGCTTTTAGACTCACTTGAGTGGACGAGGCCAAGAATCGCTAGACATCGTAATAAGCGTCTGCAATGTATTAGATGTAGGGAGAAGGATGTCCAGGAGTATTGTGGCTGTGTCACGGCACCAAGCAAAGCAAAACATTATCATTACCGCTGGAGAGATTTCTTATGGTGGCAGGAGGCAGTTGAGTGAGGAAGTGTATGTTTTCTACATTTGTATACCGCAATAAGCAAGCAGCTGCTAAGACACGGGGTACAATATGGTACGCTACTGACTATACTCCTGGGTGGTGTGATTGTAGTAGGTGAAGTGGACTTGTCTTCTGACTTGTGGCAAAGGAATTTGAAATACATTGTCGGGATGGAATGGAAGGGGGTCCATCAATTGCATAGGTTGTCATATCTCGTGTTAGCTAGTTGGCTGTGACCTCAAGTCTGCGAGAGGCCTGTCTATCACCTGTTTCTGTTGAACACCAAGACTAGGATTTCATGGCGTCCATAGTCTCGGTGGTGTGCCTTATTACGCGGGATGAAGAAAGGATCGAAGTAACAAGAAAATAGAACGACGGATAAATATCTAAAACACACTAAACACAAAATGGAACGACGGATACATTTTAAATACGCATCTAAACAGATCCGTCGTAGATGTCGTTCCAGCATCATCGATGTCCATTAGCAATCCCTCCATTAGCAGTCCCTCCATTAGCAGTCCCTCCATTAGCAGTCCTTCCTTTAGCAATCCCTCCATTAGCGGTCCCTCCATTCACATGATCGTTCATATGCCCATTGGCAACCCCATTCTTTATTTTCAGACCGTTCATATTCCCATCAACAACTCCATTCTTTATCTTCAGATCGTTCAAATACTTGTGGGCTTTTCCAAGCATCCAGATCGGGAACGAAAACTTGAAGTTCGGGTACGCAATAGCGCAAGTCTTGTTGAATATACCTTCAATCGCTTCCTGTGGCCATGAACCATTCTACCAAATAACACCATTTCAGGTCAGAGACCAGCAGTTCTAGATGAGAGAAAACAACATACAGGACGTTGCCGAGACATTACCAGCCGAACAGCCTTTTCAATGGGTTCAGCATGGGGATATCCTGCATACATAAGGCCCATGACAGCCCAGCACGTTTGAACTACTTGGGTATCTTGATGTTCGACCCAAGCGCTGAGCTCACAAGACTGGTATCACATGTTAGGGACAAAATCCAGCATCACAACTTCAGGCTAGCATACCTTCCAGCTTTCGCCCCATCCACCATCCGCTCGCTGCTTCTCGATTAAAAACTCGCAAGCTCTTCTTGAGGAGTCACTCGTTTCGTAGGTCTCACCGACCAGAGATAGAGATTCAAGAGCAAATTGGGTAGCGTAGGTGAAACAGATACCCCATGAGCCAACCCAGCCCCCTTCAGACTTCTGAATGTCATGGAGATATTTGAGAGCGCGTTGAATGGTTCGCCTAAAACTAACTCGGACTTGCTTTTAGGCAGGAATCAGTAAGTTACTTACTCAATATCTTCAGGGCGATAGTTGGGATATATTTGGCGGAATATAGAAAGAGAAGTTATGACTGATGTTGTGCACTCAGGATATGTATATTCAATCATAATATCACCTGCATCGAAGTTCTTAGGAATTGGATCGGAATCTTTTTAGCGTGAGCGACTTACCGAAAACTTCAGCAGGGTTGAGCAACTCTAGCCATGCGGGGCCTCTGACAAGTTCATAAGTGGCATAGCCACCAGATGAATTTTGCATGGAAAGGAGGAGGTCGATTGCGTCATGCAAGCGACATTCCGAAACAAGCTTCGGCGTAAAGCTTGAATGTTGTTATGACATGGCTGAGAAAAGTAGGTGATAAAACTCACTCAAGTCGATGCTGAAGATACATAGTCGCTTTGAGGGCTTCACCTGTACAGTCACTGACCGTATAACCCTGTTCCTTAGTGCTAACACACGTGTCAAGTCGGAAGTTGAGGTAATTAACGTGAAAGACATACCTAAATCCCCACGCACCCTTCGTTGCCTGCCGATAGCTTGTATGGAAGTGTCTAGGGTTGTCCCTGATTTGCGCTTGGTCAAGCCATTCCAGTGCCTTGATCAAACTCGTTTTATTTTCGTCTAGTTCTGCGAGGCCAGTCTCGACAAGAGCTTGCGTGATGAAGCCTATATCCCAAACCTGACTTCCATTCGTTCCACACATCCTCATACCATCCTCTCCCAGCCACATGAAGTCCTGGCGCTTGCATTCATGCATCTTGTAAGCATGACTCTCTGGCCCATCGACGTGAGCTCGCACTACAAGATTAAACATTTTCGAGACAGGACCAAGGTTTTGATATCCAGTATTTTCATCTTCATAGACGACAAGGTCATATGCCTTTTTGAGGGCAGCCGAACGGAGAGGGGGTATCGTGCATTGTTCGTACGTGGCCAACATTACAGAAAGCATATCGTATAGTGTGGAGTGTGGAGCATACAGGTCAACCGAGCAGACATTATTTCGCTGGTCTGGCCAATAGATGGAATAATAATCCTGTGTATAGAGTTCCTGAGAATACAAAAATTATTAACATTGTCGTCGAACTTCTGCATTTCAGCTCACCTGACGCAACTTCAGGATGAAATCATTTTCAGGGAATGTGTACCTGATCCCATAGAGGTAGCTCATGGGAATGTAGACCGCACGAGTATGAATCCACCATCTATGTGGGTGAAAGGGTACCCAGTCTGGTAACAGCCTTGCAGTCGTCAAGCTAGTATCTCATCATCGTATAGCTGAACACACCAGAGTTCAGGAGGGACTGGATTGTTCCCTTCCCAGTCATAGACGTTTAATAAAGACAACCAGAATTTGCCCCAGGCAGGAATCGCAGTAGCACCACCTTTTTACGTTCAATTTCAGAAAATTTTAACTTCCTGGCTCTTACTTGACTACAATACCCACCTAGTTTATGTAGGCAAGCACGTGCCTTAGTGCAGACGGGGTGGTCGGCGTCGACGCCGAGAATACGGAGCGCGACGTAGTTCAATCCAGTTCCAAAACATGACGAGGGACCTTCAACATGTCTACAGAGTGGTTTAGTGGTTAGCTAGATTCTTGGTCACAGTAACAAACGCACATGCCCCAACCACCGTCTTCAGGATGAGCACGGTTAAAGAGGTACCTGATCATCTCGAGGCGCTCTTCTTCTTTGAATGTCATCCCAGATATATAGGAACCGATTACAAGACCAGGAAGTAAGAACATAGGTCCACCGTATTCTCCAGGCCAGTGTCCATCGTGCGACTGCAAGTGCTTGTAGAATTCATACCCGTTCTTTGCTGCTTGAAGCATGTTTTGTGCTGGAGGGAGGTCAGGAAGACCCTAAGACTGCTTTTGAGAGAACAGAGAACATGGCTGAGCAAGAACATACGGTTTCCAAACCCAACCAATATTTGTCGATTTCATTCTGTGGCCAGGCCTTGCATTCCTCGTCGGTTTTGAGGTAGTGCCATGTATGGCGGCCACCGTCACTTACAAGCAGTCTCCAGCGCGAGTAGTCGGTGAAAGGACTCTTGCCAGAGAGTGCGACGTTGGCTTTTACATACATAGCCAAAAGCTAAAGCTGTAGACCATGATCGTATGATTTTGTTTCGCGCAAAATGCCGGAGATGCCGAAGATGGCGGATCAGCATCTAATTCAAGTAGGTCTTGTTTTAGTTCTCACCAGTATGTCCTTCCGTGACGCGAATGCCATCGTCATTGAGACAAGCAGGACTGCTGTGAAAGCAGGGTTAGGTCTACCTGAACTCCTCAAACCTCCTCCAGTCGTGAGTCACCCGGTCTGCTGCTGACTCAGATTCAACGATGAAGGATAGGAAATACTTGCGCGTGTCGGTATCAGGAGGAACGCATCAGGAGACACTAATGTCCCTACACGTGATGCCAGTGTTTTTGACGCAGCGACAGCTTCCAGCAGCCGGGCAACATCTGCCCTGCCACAGCCCATGAAGCCTGCTGTTACGGATTATCTAGTCGGAGAGCAGTTGGATGAAGCTCTTAGAGCCAACCAGGACATAATCATATCATGGCCATTCGCCAAGGGAGATGTTGCAGATTGGATGCAAGCAGAGGCAATCTGGTGTGTGGATTTCCTGTCCTAACTATTAACTATTGTAAAAAAAAAAAACGCAGGGAGTATGTCCTCTTTAATAAGCTACAACGTCGGCGTGTCCAAAACGAGTCTCCAGTCTTCTTATCAATCTTTCCAGGACTCTCACGCTTAACCTATGAACGACTATGTCAGATGTTCTTTGAGCACTTCAATGTCCCGGGTTTTGGGGTTATGGAACGCCCTATGGCTCAACTCTATGCTGGAAACAGCCTGAGTGGTGTTGTCGTTGACATTGGTGACTATGAGATCAACATCACCCCAATATATGAAGGGTTCATTGTCCGCCATGCAATGATGCAAATGCCGTTAGGGCTCAAAGATTGTGAAATTTACCTTGCCAATCTTCTACGGTCCAACCAAAATATCATCAATGCCCTTTCTCCCCCCGAAAGTCCACTCGATCCCGAAACCTTGACAGGAAGATTAGCAGAGCTGGTTCAGCAATTGTGGAGAGATGGTCACATCAAAATACCTTCAAATGGTGGAACAGTCGTTCCTGACGACGAGGGAGTGACCGATATCGCAGCCATTGTTGTGGCAGGAAAGGAAAAGGCAGTCATCGAAAGTGGCATGAGGAGGAAGGCAACAGCGAGGGCAACAGCTGCTGAACTCGCCCGCGCCCGTGAAATTGAAGACTTGGACCTGATCACAGTACAATTCGCCGGGCTTTCTCTGACTGTCGGAAAAGAACGTCACAGAATGTGCGAGCCGCTATTTGACCCGAGGCTAATGAGTGGGATTACTCTGCGCGATAGTCAAGAATTAGTTCATCCTCTGCAAGAGCTGGTAGCACAAGCTGTCAGACTCACGGACATAGATCAACGCAACTCTATTTGGGGAGGATTGCTTGTCACAGGGGATATAACGCGATGCATCAAAGGTACGCACATTGTGCTTGACGGTACTACACTGAGACTGACTTCCCTCAAGGGATCGGTTTCGCTCTTCAGTCTCGACTGACACCATACATGTGCAACTCCGATGCATCTCTGGATTTCCAGCCTCGTGGCATACGTCTTCTTTCAGTCCCAGAATATTACTCGGAATACCGAGAAACAGGGAACGGCTATGCCGGCTTTCTGGGAACCAGTATCGCGGCCAAGGTTTGCATTGTCTGTTTTGCACCATTCCGCCATGTTCTGACTGCCCTGTAGGTCATCTTCAACGAACCCGGGGGACGAAACTATGTGACAAAATCAGAATACGGAAGCAGGGGACCGAGCTCTATAATAGACATGACACCCTTTCTCATATAATGTGTATAAGTGTTCTTGTCGATACATGTGCATGGTATAATGTGGAGCGATCTTCACAGCGCGGATCTCAAACAAAGTTAGGTGCATGGCTTTGACCATAACATGGTGAGTTATCAATCGCAAGGGAATCATATTTGGTGAATCAATTCACCACATGATCCGATTATCAAATTTAAAAATAGTATTTAAATAGACTTGTACCCGCTCCATCGACTTCACGCAATGCCGTTCACAACTAAGCAAAGGGACCCGCTTGAGAAGAAAGGGTGTGTAATCGCCTTCCGGCGAGGTCATACGCGTAAATCGCGTCAACAAACGCGTAACGCTGACTTTAATACCAGGACAATGACAGGCGTTGAACAAGGAGAAGGGCCAGTTGTTAAGAAGCGGAAGCTGGAGAATGGAGGACCGTTTGCCCCTCAGGCGTTGCAGTCACAACCCTCTTTCGTGGACGTTCTGGAGAGGTTGAAAAAGGAAGAGGAGACGAATGCAACAGGTATATCCGAGACTTATCGTTTCATCTAGTAAGTCTCACTCATTCCTCAGAGGCAGAAGGAGGTGCTGGTAAATGGGCGCGCCCCGCATTGCCGAAAATTGACCCAGGTCGAGATTCAATCAGTAAGTAGAGAGCAGCTCTTAGGACGCTTTATCATGAGACTCGGCTAGTTTTCCAACAGATAGACGTGGAAGAGGGACTAGATGGCAGAGGCCTTTTTGGAATCCGGATGTATGGTGTCACAGAGGTGAGTGGACTTGTGGCTCAAAGTTTAGCCTCTTGTTTTACAGTTTTGTAGGAGGGGTACAGTGTCATGACATATATCACCGATTTTCTACCTTATTTCTACATCGGAATGCCGCGAGGCTTTCGGGATGATGACCTCAGTGCTTTTAAGGAACATCTGAACGTAGGCAGCAGTGTATCCTCTCCGTTTTCTGAATGCTAATCATGCCAAAGCATCTGGCTGGAAGTAATTTAGTGAAACGAGTGGAAAAAGTGCCTAAGCGTACTCTGTGGGGTTATAAAGGAGACGACTGGATACCCTTCCTCAAGTTGACAATATCAGATCCCAAAAGTCTCCCAAAGATTCGAGATAAGTCGATGTATCCCCAGCTTTTTAGTTTGTTGATCTCACTTCCTTCTGCACGTCTCTTTGAGCGCGCAGAGTGCCAATTTAGAAATCTATTTCCTCCTGATCCGGTCCCTACGTTCGAGAGTAACCTAGTTTTCACTCTGAGATTCATGATCGACACCAAGGTATCGTCTCTTCACGGTACTCTAGGCGTATTCTCATGAACTACTAGGTCGTTGGTATGAACTGGATTGAGGTTCCGGCAGGCAAGTACAAATTAATCCAAGACCAACACAAGCGTTCTCATTGTCAGATTGAGCTTCACATGAGGTATTGAAGATCTTTTCCGTCGTCATACACGCTAATGCTCACTATCGCTAGATATGATGCTTTCACCTCGCATTCGCCAGAAGGTTCCTGGCAGAAAATGGCACCTCTTCGCATTCTAAGCTTCGATATTGAATGTGCGGGCAGAAAGGGCATCTTCCCCGAGGCAGAACAAGATCCAGTTATTCAAATTGCCAACATGGTAACACAGAATGGTGAGTAATTCTAAAGTGTACTCCATACGCCCTCACCCTGAACTCATATCAGGAGAGGATAAACCATTCATTCGGAATATATTTACGCTTAGTTCTTGCTCGCACATTGTTGGATCTCAGGTCCTGTCTTTTCAGGATGAAAAGGCGATGCTTGAGCAATGGCGAGAATTTGTTGCGCAAGTTGATCCTGATGTTGTCATTGGGTATAACGTTGCCAATTTCGACTTTCCTTACTTGATGGATCGAGCGAAGGCCCTGAAGGCGAACGATTTCCCTTACCTAGGACGATTGAGAGGTTCGTGTTGGACATACAGCTCTCTTGGTTTTGTGTTTGAACGTGGATAGGTGTGAGAACTGAGATCAAGAATACTCACTTCTCTTCGAGGGCTTATGGTCAACGAGACTCGAAGGAAACTCCTCTTGATGGCCGTCTTCAGATGGACCTTTTACAATTCATGCAGCGAGAACACAAACTTCGCAGCTATACCCTCAACTCAGTTTGTGCCCAGTTCCTTGGCGAACAGAAGGAAGACGTACACCATTCTGTTATCACGGAGCTGCAGAATGGAACACCAGAGTCTCGCCGACGTCTAGCCGTGTATTGCTTAAAGGTGAAAACTTCGATATTTTTCTGATATATAGTTCTCATCTTCTCCAAAGGATGCTTACCTGCCGCAACGACTGCTGGATAAGTTGATGTGTTTCGTCAACTATACGGAGATGGCACGTGTAACAGGCGTACCATTCAACTACCTCCTATCTCGTGGTCAAAGTATCAAAGTGCTCTCGCAGCTATTCAGAAAGGCGAATTCCGAGGGATATGTTATACCTGCACTCAAGGAAAAAGGTGAGTTAATCACGGTCTTGATGGTGTGCGTACTAAGACTGGTTCTACCAGGTTCTGATGAAGCCTATGAAGGAGCAACTGTCATTGAGCCTCAGAAAGGCTACTACGACGCGCCGATCGCAACGCTTGATTTCAGCTCGCTTTACCCTTCCATTATGATGGCTCATAATTTGTGCTATACCACTTTGTTGGATAACATTACCATCCACAAGTTGAATCTTGTCAAGGATGTCGACTATATCCAGACTCCCAACAACGGTATGTCTCATTGAGACCTATAGCGTGCATGCTTAACTTCATCAGACTTTTTCGCTACAACTGCAAAGCGGAAAGGCTTATTGCCAACGATTCTTGAAGACCTCATTTCTGCCCGAAAACGGGCCAAGGCCGACCTCAAGAAGGAAAAGGACCCGTTTAAGAAAGCTGTATTGGATGGTCGACAGCTTGCCCTCAAGGTATTTATTTCATCCACGTAATTCCTCAATTTCAGACCGACAGTCTTTCCTTAGATCAGTGCTAATTCGGTATACGGTTTTACAGGAGCTACTGTTGGCAAGCTCCCGTGTTTAGCTATCTCATCCAGTGTAACGGCGTACGGCCGGCAAATGATTGAGAAGACCAAACAGGTCAGACTTTCCCTTCTTTGATCTCGATAAATATTCATGAACTGCAGCAAGTAGAAGCTGAATACTGCATAGCCAATGGGCACACTCATGATGCTCATGTTATTTACGGTGACACCGATTCTGTGATGGTGAAGTTTGGGCCAACTGATCTCGCTAAAGTAATGGCCCTTGGTGCGTAAACTCGGTTGAATGTACGCGATTATTTGTGACTCGCTTTGCAGGAAGTGAAGCCGCTGAATTCGTTACTGCAAAATTCATCAAACCTATCAAACTTGAATTCGAAAAGGTCTACTGGCCGTATTTGCTCATCAGCAAGAAACGGTATGCCGGTTTGTATTGGACCAAAGTGGAAAAGTATGACAAGATGGATTCCAAGGGTATTGAGGTGTGATGTCTGTTGTACAGCTAGTTTTTTGGCTGACCACCAGATAGACTGTGCGAAGAGATAACTGTAGACTTGTTTCCACCGTCATTGAGACCAGCCTACATAAGCTCCTGATTGACAGAGATGCCAAGGCTGCAGAGAGGTTTATAAATGTAATCGTGTTCCATATTCTTCAACTTATTCTTTGTCGCAGTTACGTCAAGCAAGTAATCTCGGACCTCTTACAGAATAAGATTGATATGTCTCAGCTTGTGATCACCAAAGCATTGGCTAAGACGGGTCAATAAACATTATCTCGAGTAATGATCGACTAGATCTGACTCCATGCCATAGACTACACTGGGAAGCAAGCACACGTGGAACTTGCGGAAAGGATGAAGCAGAGGGATGCTGGTTCTGCTCCTGCTTTGGGAGACCGTGTTGCGTACGTCATCGTCAAGGGAATCAAAGGTATCGCAGTCGCTTTTTCGGACACCAGATCATTGCTGAGCCACCTATCCCAGGGGCTGCGGCATATGAGAAGTCGGAGGATCCTCTTTACGTGCTCGAAAACAGCATTCCTATTGACACAAAATACTACCTGGAAAATCAGCTGTCGAAACCACTAATGCGAATCTTTGAGCCTATCCTCGGAGAGAAAGCGACTTCCTTGCGTACGTCTCTTCTCCTTCCTTTCCAACGAATCAGAGCCATATAAAAAAATCTTCTGTAGTGTCTGGTGACCATACCAGATCGATACAGATAGCTACTCCGACCGTAGGAGGTCTCATGAAGTTTGCTGTGAAGACCGTTACCTGCCTTGGGTGCAAGACGGCATTGCGGTCAAATAACAGTGTCCAGAGTGTGTCTTTTTACTCCTTCCTTGGAATGTCAGACTGAGTTGGCGTGTGTCAGATGGTGCCGTTTGCAACAACTGCCGTCCCAAGATATCCGAATTATATCAAAAACAAGTGACGATGACTTCCGAATTGCAAGTACGATTCGCTCGACTATGGACACAATGCCAGAGATGTCAAGGTTCCTTACATCAGGTACGAATTACTGTTTCTCTGAGACATTTGGTTTCTGAGGAGAAACTGAAGGATGTCTTGTGTACGAGTAAGGATTGTCCTATATACTACATGCGAAAAAAGGCCCAGAAGGATGTTGAAGACGCGAATGGAGTGCTGGAGCGTTTTGATGAAGAGATGTGGTGACATTGACGTGTTTATGACTTGGCTTCGTATATATAATCCCGCTTGGATTGATACACTATTTGATATACCGCGAGTGTCATGAGTCTGTCCATCGTTTGTGTTGCGAGCTGAGAAGTTGTAAGGTATGTATCATCTCTGGTACGCCCAAGACAGTTGCGGATTTGGTAAATGAGCATGTTCAACCTATCTTCCAATCCATTTTAGGTGAGTGTAGACCATGAGGTGAATTTCCACACCATCAGATGCGAATAGCATCAAAGGGAGTGCATGAGATTGATTTATGAATCCTTGAATGAACAAGTTATTAGAATACATTCTCAGAAACATCATTCAACGGCAATTTTTTTTAAAAAAACAAGAAGTCGACAACCAATTCAGAACCAAAGTGCGCCAGGGAACAGCCTACGATACGTCGCAGGTTGTATGTGAAACTGATGCCAGCATTCCCTTGTCCTCTCAGTGACAAGCAACAGCCATTACTGCCTGCTGGGTAGGGCCTGAAAGTTGTCGATAGACTACCATGGATTTAATAATAGATTGTTGAACTAAAACGATAATCTGATCGGCATTCACCGTGATAGATCAGCACCCAATTGGGCATTAAGAACTGTATAGTTTCATCAACCATAACATACCGATATCAATCCTCGAGATATTACCGACAACTATCACACTAGTCAGCAATGGCCCCAACAAAAAAATCCAAGGCAACAAAAAGCACTGAATCAATCAATGCCAGGCTTGCTCTCACCGTGAAATCGGGCAAGTATACCCTTGGTTACAAGTCTTCCCTCAAGGCGATGACGAACGGTAAAGGTGTGTGTGCTTCGTTCCCTATCTTTTCGGGGGCTGGAGCGTGAGGCTGAGAAGGTCCCTTGAGCTGATAAAATACTTTTTTCCCCCGCTCCTCTGGATGGTCTTGATTTCTTCTCTTGGCTTTACTTGGTTGTTCTGGTTTCTGGTGGTCAGCCAAACTCGTGTTGATTGCTGGCAACTGCCCTCCTCTGCGTAAATCTGAGTTGGAGTATTACGCCATGCTCTCCAAGACTAGTGTCCATCACTTTGCTGGAAACAATGTCAGTCTTGGTACTGCTGCTGGAAAACTCTTCCGTGTTAGGTATGTCATTGTTGTGTATATGGTTCGATTGAAAATTTATCGATGTAGTGTCATGACTGTCACCGACCCTGGAGATTCAGACCTTCTTAACTTCGCTGAGGGTAATGCTGCCTAGGCTTATATTTGATGGGTCTTATCTATTCATGCATCTTCTTACGGTCATCCGTGTGTATTATGAGTACGACTCTATCAAGTGTTGGAATACTTCAACATGGAGTATGGATCAACGTCATCCCACAAGCCGCTCAGCTGAAAAAGAGCTCATTGACACGACGCATGGTATCAGCAGGACTTGAGACTGAATGTCCGATCGTACGAGGATCTGAAAATATCTCGTAGTCATTGCCACCCTAGAGAAGTATGTCAGAAATTGCATGTGGTATTGTGCAAGGTACTAACTGGGTGGCATTTGTCACCGAAGAAGTGAATCTCGTTGAAATTTTCGTCTTCAAGTCTACGAAGAGCGTACGTCTTGTCCCAACCACTAGGGAAAATATCAAATGAGAGTTGGCCACCGATAGCAAAAGTCAATCCATAATCAGAGAATTTTTCCCTGAGGACTTGAACGAATTTTGTTCGATAACCATTTTGCTATGTCTCAGAGTGAGTGCCACGAGAAAGCGGGTTTACGAATCGTACCTTATCAACTCGTTCGAATTCGACTCTTTCCTGGGCACTACCATCCTTCGTCAGTCATGAAGAATCACCATAGATATGACCTGACCTCGCGTTACGGCCGATTGGACTAACATTGATCATGCCTTGACGAAACTCAACAAAGGTTCCACTAGTGAGGTATTAAGATCTAGTATGTGTAGGTAATGATACTTACCGTTTAATGGGAATGTCCAAGTCGGCAATGTAGTGGAGAATGAAGTTCACTAGAGTTTTGTAACGCTCTTCTCCAATAAAGTTAATGAACGATTCGGAAGGTAGGGCTTGTCCCAATTTATATGCAGTCAGGCCATTTTCGAAGAAACAATAGTCCATGTCGGCAAGCACTATACTTATATTCCGGAGAGTAATTTTAGTGGGACAAGTATGAACTTACAGTCAGTTCCGGGTAGTTCCAGTTGTTCCTTGATTTTAGGAAGATCAGAGCCGCTAACAAATCCGACAGCAACCTTCTTGCGTAACTTCTTCAGAGTCTCAATCATCTCTGCGGACGCTGCCTGCCAACGTGGATGATTGACGAACACCGTTAGGGTGTACACTCGCTCAGATGAGAAAACATACTTGACGCGCAGGCGTAAGTGTCCCATCTACATCAAAAAGGCAAACAGCGTTGCGTGGTCTGTCTCTGAAGTTCTTGGACATAGTGATTGATTATGCAAGATCTAATGACAGGTCAATATGTGGTCAGTCAGTCGGAGATCGCCGAGACAGTGATATGATTGTTTTAGCTAAATACTGCTTTTCCAGCAACGAATGCAGTCGGTTCATAACATCCCGCGAGAGCTGTTGGACACACTGACCCTGAAAAGTTTACGTTTGGACAAACCGCCACCACCGGATTACAAACATGCTCCCAATGCCGACTCCACCGATGGTGCTGTAAATCCTGGAGCGAATATCGATGCTCGTGCATGTAATATCTGCTTGGGCGTCACTTTCATAGATGTAGACGAACAAAGGATACATTTTCGCTCGGATTGGCATCGATATAATGTAAAGACGCGACTTTCGGGCAGACAAGCCGTATCTGAGGAGGCATTTAGTCGGCTCGTAGAAGGTATGTTTTGTAGCTGCTTGCAGATCTAAATCAATGCACCCATTTTGTATAGCTTTGGATGACTCGTTATCTGGCTCTGCATCGTCATCAGAGGAAGGATCTTCAGAGGAAGATTCCTCGGATGCGGTGACCACCCTCATTAAGAAAACTAAGCGTCTCGGCCCGCAGGTCAACTCAGAAGCAGATGATGAAGCATCTCGGCAAAACAAAGTACCACAATCGCCAATTGTATGGTTCAACTCTCCGGAACATCATACTCAACTGGGTATCTATCGAACCATCTTTCCCTCATACATTGAATCAAATATGTATCTCGATGAACTCAGAGAGATACAGTCGGGCGGTCCCGATGGAAGAACCTGGGCCATGTTTATGGTTGCAGGAGGCCACTTTGCTGGAGCCATTGTCAAAGTAGGAAGATCAGATGAAGAAAGAAAGAAAGAGGAGGAGGAGGCTGCTAATGGAAGGAAGAAGAAAACCAAGAAGCCCATTTCGGAGACAGAAGTGCTGCGGCATAAGACCTTCCATCGCTATACGAGTGAGTACTTCATCAAGAATTCTTTGTAACCAGTCATATTGATATCCGACTTAGCAAGAAGAAAGCAGGGTGGCTCACAATCATTGAACGATAATGCGAAAGGTCCTGCAAAAAGTGCCGGTGCTCTTTTACGTCGTTATGGCGAGCAGGCTTTACGAGATGTAGAAATGCAGTTGATTACTTCCAGCATATATATATTGATTTTCTAGACAGGATATCCGCAATCTGCTCCTCGATTGGGCCGAGGATATCGACGCATGTGAACGAATCTGGATTCGCGCTAGCACTTCAAATCGCCGAATATTCCTTGATTTTGAAGGACTTATAACCAAAGGAGATGTTCGCCTCCGAACGTTTCCTTTCCCAACACGTCGGCCGGTGAGTTTTGCAAAATGCCTTTATTGGATTGAGGTCCAATATATCGGGCTAGACACAATCTGAACTTGCACGCTGTCTTCTCGAACTCATCAAGCCCAAAGTTTCTCACTTAACGGAAGAAGAACTTCGCGAGCAGGACGAAGCCTACCTTGCCTCCATTAAACCGAAGCCTCCTAAGCCTGCTCCTCAGCCACCGTCCCAGCAGTCCCAGCCTCTTCCATTACCAAAACCGAAGCTTACGAAAGATGATGAGATACTCAAAAACAAGTGGATTCGTGCATTTGACATGATATCTCGAGATCGCCTCGAGGCGTTTAAAGCGTTCTGGGACCGTGAGGCAGATGCATTAGGTGGAATAAATGCACTCATACCCGAGTATGCTTACGCCGATGTAAATGGAAATCTGAAAAGGGCAGCGACGTTTCTACAAGCTGCTGCAGCTGCCGGAAGTGAAGATATTCTTCAGTGGTTGTTGACAGACGGAAACGCGGATCCCACCGTACCGGTTCCTGCGGTTTGTCGCGATGACGATCAGGATATCCCAGATGACCTGCAAGAACCCGATGGAGAATCCGTCCCTTTAAAACCTGGCGGCTACCGAACTGCGTACGATCTCTCCAGGACGAAAGTCGTGCGTGATATCTTCCGGCGATGTGCCGCAACGTATCCAGACAAATGGGACTGGTTCGTAGCGGGTCGAGTTCCGAGTGGTTTGAGCAAGCAAATGGAAGATGAGAGGGATGAGAGAAAAAAGGCGCGAAGGAAAGGCTTGAAAGAAAAGTTTAAGGAACGAGAACGGGAGGCGACCACAAAGAAAGTTGCTGTTGGAATGGTTGAGTCAATACCAGAGCCTCCGCCTGCTTCAAAACCAGAAAATAAGACCGGTCCACAGAAGTTGGGAGGTGTTTCCGGTGCTACTGAAGGTACCGCTGGGCTCACACCGGAGATGAGAGCAAGGGTTGAAAGAGAGCGCCGAGCAAGGGCAGCAGAAGCTCGCCTGAAAGCTCTTCGGTAATGAATAAATACCTTCTTATAAATGCATTGCATGTCTCTGCCCTTCACTCTTAATGAGTGATCCGTCCCTTCAGCCCTCGTTCTTGACCTCGAGAAGATTGATGAGCGCGAGAACGAGTTTTTTATCGAAGAAATTTGCGCCGCTTGTGAGGCTAAGCTAGGTCAGTTGTGGCGTTCATCTTGATTATGATTCTTGAAATTCGACTGCGATATTGATTTCTCTGACCCGCATTATGGTTTTGCAAGTTAGCTATGAAGCACAATGTAGATATGCGACGCCGTCTTGTTTGATATGTGTTCCTGCTACTTTATAGGACGAGCTGTTTTTGGGCAAATCCTCATCCAAGAACACCTATCGCCTCTGGATTTTCCGGTCGGTTGGTCCCGTCTTATCCCAAGCTTCAGAGTTCCTATGTCACGAAATGCAATTTCCCGCAAAGACTGAGGTATCTGACCAACCTTCTGTGGGAAGATATTTATCAGAAATTATGTCTAACATATTTAAGTCTATGAGGTCGAAGGAATTCGTGAGCAGATATCTGACACAAGATGGGCCTTGGTTACACATCAGTCTCGATTGCCCTGGTCACTTATCAAACTTTTCAAATGCAAACCTCTATTTACTCTCTCTATTCGACAGGTGCATAAGTTGCTTGTTCCTCTCTAAAATAATACCCTTTCTTATCCATTGATTGTTTGGAGAAACCTCCCTTACGTTTTATGATTTGTAACATTTTATTTTATTTATCTACTACATTTGTCCAATATCTCTCATTATTCTTATCGCTGATGAGCTCAGTAAGCTAAAGGTTTTTGCCTCCTAGTGTAGCTTTCCACACCTGCCTTATCACCAATCATCACCAATCATGCCCCCATTGGAGAGTACAGACACAGGCTCTTCCTTCAAGAACCATTCAGGTGCCCTTGTGGCCTTGCTGAAATTAAAACCAGATACTACATCCTTGCGGAGTGCAGAAGATGCTGTGACTTCTCTCGTGGGAAATCACCTGTCCCATGTCATCAAGTTCCTTCTTTTTTTTTTTT
>Ga0153944_1000252_pt1 | contig 23266 bp, 23 predicted proteins | sample TSNJ028MetaG_FD_104703 | JGI IMG/M metagenome (GOLD analysis project Ga0153944, IMG submission 104703) | Attine ant fungus gardens microbial communities from New Jersey, USA - TSNJ028 MetaG | ecosystem: Host-associated > Fungi > Mycelium > Unclassified | place: USA: New Jersey, Wharton State... | reverse complement strand
TACATTAGATCAAGAAGATGCCAGAACATTGTTCTAATGGTACGGTTCTTCCTACGATAATCTCTCTGATCAGAGCTGAACAGACTTTACTACAGCTAGGTGCCGGTTAGTCATCTCTCTCTGGCATGTTTCCCGCAATCAATGAGTGTTGTTCCCGTACAGGTGTAAGCACTTCTGCAGGTATACCCGACTTTCGATCGCCGAAGACAGGTATTCTGCCGTTTTTTTTGTTTCTTGATTCCATGTGACCATAGTTGGCCTACTTATCTAGGTCTATATGTGAGCCTGTTGCTTTGAGCATCAGTCACTCGCTGACTAGGATATAACCAGTCGAATCTTGCCCGCCTGAATCTCCCATACCCGGAAGCCGTATTCGAAATCAACTTCTTCAGAAGTAACCCAGTACCTTGTATGTTCAGATATGCACCTTCTCGCTCCGAGACTAACTCTCTTAACCATGGCTGCACTACATCGGTCCACGCCACATCCTAGTCTATACTCTGGCACACGAGCTTTATCCTGGGAAATTCCGCCCGACACCTACTCATTCCTTTGTCCGTTTGCTATACGAGAAAGGCCTACTTCTTAAGTGTTTCACTCAAAATATTGATACTCTCGAGCGTCGTGCTGGTGTTCCAGGTAACAAAATAATCGAAGCACACGGAAGTTTTGCCACACAGCGGTGTATCGACTGTTTTACTCCATATGATGACATTTGGATCAAGGTCCACATTAAGGAGAAGACAATTCCCTACTGTGAAAGTTGTCAAGGCCTCGTCAAACCTGACATTGTCTTTTTCGGAGAACCGGTATGGCGCGATTCATAAATTCAGAGAAAAAAAGATACTGACTCTTGTAGCTCCCGGCCGAGTTCGGCGAATCAATACAGCTACTCCGACAAGCTGATCTTCTCATTGTCATGGGCACATCTCTCACTGTTTATCCCTTCGCCCAACTCACAACATTGGTTGATGATAAGTGTCCTCGTGTCCTGATAAACCTTGAGCATGTAGGCAATTTTTCCAGTCGGGAAGATGACGTCCTCTTGCTGGGTAAGTGCGATGAGAAAGTAAGGGAGTTGTGTCAAGAACTTGGGTGGGAAAAAGAATTAGATGAGCTATGGAAAGAAACAGAAGGTAGTCTTGAGGTTGACGAAGAAATACTTGATGGAAGAGGAGAGACATTGGTTCGGAACAAGCCAAGGACGGGGAAGGAGGAGAGTGACGAGACTGGACTTGGATTAGAGGTTGACAAACTGGCAGAAGCCATCGACCGCACCTTCACATTATTTGGCAAAGAACAGAATTTTACTGGTCACGAAAAGGAGCAGAATGAAGTCTCAGAAGTATTCAGGTCTGATGAGGTGAGGATAAATTTCGCAAAATGCTCATAGAGACTGAACAGAACATTCGATTATTTTCCAGCAGAAGGCAATAAACTCATGTATGTAAAAATGTGTTCCCCCTATACTACTCCGTTTCCAGCACAGTCCTTGCAACGACCGAAGTCCCCACGAGGGAACGCACTTTAACACAACACCCTCTGAAAGAGGATAGCTGTGCTTAAACCACTCATGCATAATTAATCTAGCCCCTTTGACCAAATTCGTTGGCTATGGCTTGATACCCCTAGTGAAAAATTTTGCCCGAAAGCGCACCGAGAGGATCATACCGCGGGGCAGTAGTCGGCAACTAGTCTGAACCACAGAGTCAGAAGTAGCAGATGCCTGTATTTTTAAAAAATAACGACAACGCGAAAAGACCAAATCCCCAATTAAAGATAGAAACATCAACAGGATTGTTAGCGGAAGAGATGACACAGATCAGATGGCAATGGCTGCTTCAGAGTCCAAAGATAAAGGGAAAAGATGTTTGACGAGTCGTTAAACCAGGAAACCCAAAGAACAATGCACGAAAGGAATCTGATATGAACACCAAAACATGCAACAAAAATGATTACTTATACAGATTGCACATGACAGTTATGATGAGGACGGAGCAGACACAGAAGCAGGAGAAGAGGCTTGCGACGTAGAAGCGGGCACAGGGTAAGCATTCATGATGCTAGCAATAGTCATTGGGACAGAAGATCGAACACCAACAGCAGGTGGTGTAGATCCCGAAGTCGTTTGCGACTGACCCAATGGCGTGGTAGGTTCATTGGCGGATGACGATCCGACAGTCAACGGTGGTAAGAGCGGTTGATCAAGAACAGATGCATCGAGTGATGGGGGGGCCGCTTGTTGTCTTTGCTGGGCCTCAGCCTGAGCGATGATATGTTGAGGGTAATAGCTCAGACCACGAGGGCTTGGGTTCACCTCTCGTTTCATTCGATCACATTCGGAAGGATATAGAGCTCCTATGGGTAGCGTCGAATCATAATCCTCCGGAAGAGCAGGTGTTACAGCAGCATGACGACCCCCTAGAGGACTAGAATGATCATTAGACTTCTCCCATGTGTCCGAGAAAATACACGTACCCGCCCTCAATAAAATTCTGCCAGACGTAATCCCGCAACCGATCGGCATTCGGAAGTTCTTGGATTAGATGCTTGATGGTGTTCTGACCCAAGCCAAAGAAATCGGGCCCTGAAACTGAGTTGGAGTGTTGACGACTTCGGATTGCGTTGGCTTGTTTGACAATATTTGACCAGGCGCCTGTCGCAGTGCCCGCAATAACAGTCTTGCCAGGTGCATCAGATGGAACAATTTGAAATTTGGGACCGTCGCCTCCATCAAGAATGGTGCAGTGGTATACAACTTCGGAATTAGGGTCTATAGTTGATAGATATCGTCTGCAGCAATGATGAGGTATGGGCTGACGATTGCCAAAGATCCCTCACCTCGTGACTTCATACCCTACCGGAAATATATAACGTTCTGTATGAAAATGTTCCCTCATACAAACATCACCCAATCTGATAACAGTCATGATGCCCACATTGAGTGGAAGCATAGGCTTCCCCTTCCTATCTCTGGGAACAATAGGTATGTTGTGGTTGCCACTTATTACGATGTGCGCCTTCAGACGTTTCGGTTTCTGCCGTTGATTCTCACTGCTGCTGCTGATGGAAGTAGGTGATTTCTGGATAGTTGGAGATGGCGAAAAGTTCGGGCTAGCTTGAAACATGCCTTGAGGTGTGATAGAGTTTGGGAGATGATAAACATAAGGATAGGGATATGTCGGCGCGTGAGGCGTCATCGGTGTCCCAGAGCCATAATACAATGCATAGGGGTTATAGCCTGAACTCGTTGTTCCTTTGAGAAATGCTGTGCTAAGTCCGAGATATGGATTATTGGCAAGACTAGGAGAGGGAACTTGATCGGATTCTGAAAAGGTCGATGAGGGTACTGCGACAGAAGATTTGTCTTGAGGCGCAGTGGAATCATTAGAGGATTCATTGGAGACACTAGGAACGACCGAGTTAGATGAGGACTCGGAAGAATCCTGAGCTTGTATAGAGGACAGGGAGAGCATCGGATCTAGATTAGGATCCAGGTCCATATTTACTGGTTGAGATGACGGCTTTTCCATAGTAGGTTTACGAGGAAAGGTTTCGGTGACAGGTATTGACTTTGTGAGCTTTGGCGAACGAATCGGGCGAGTTTCTTGTTGTGGAGCTGATTCAGCCGATGAAAGATCACGCATCTCAGAGCCTGGTAAAGGCTATCAATCTGAGATCAAAGGAAAATTTCTGCCACGTACCTACGCTAGTGTTCCTTTTGGCACTTACTTTCCCCGACAAAGTACTTCCACCCGGAGACGTTCGAATACGTTTAACAGGCCCCTTCGATACAGGGTGTTGAGAGCGTTTATATCTTGACCTCGTTCGTCTAGATAGAGGTTCCGACTCTTCAATCATGGATTTCTGAGCCTTTTCATCGTTGATAACGGAAGATGAAATAGAAATATTAGAGTGAGAGGGACTGTAAATAACATGCAAAAATCAAAAAAGATAAATACAAGTTGTAAATGATAGTAGAGACGTACCCATCATCAGACGCAACTAGCTGTGCGGAGGAGGATATCCTTTGTTTCTGGCGAGAGGCGGATTCGATATAACAGAGCTTGCAAAAAGAGGGAGATCCATTTCCCACATACCTGCACTGTATCTAGGGAGTCTTCCCCTCTTTTTTCTACTAACTTCTGATATCTGGTTAAATTCTGGGTTTGCAAAGTTGAGGGTGATCCGGTGTCCGGAACGAGTGAAGACTCGGCTCTCGTGTCCTTGGCGGTAACCACAGTCATCAACTAAGGCAGTTCGTCGTATATTTTCCTAAACAATACAAACCCGGAAATGATGATGGAAGAAGAAATAAACAATCAAGGTGAAGGCAAACGCTGGAAAGTGGGGACAAATCCTGGGAGGGACTGCACCAAATAAGCCACAATAGCACCATTCCAATGCCATGAGCTACAAACAGATCGACACTGTCCTGAAATTTTTGAAAAATTTATCCTTCCAATTGTAGAATTTTTGATAAACAAAAAATGTCTTCAAAAGCATTTATGTGATAGAAATCGGCGCAACAGAAAATGTGATTTGACCTTGACGTACCATTCTGAAAGAAGTTCTCTCATGGAACTCAACGCAGACTTCAAATTATACATTATACTTCGTATTTTTGACTCGGAAATTTTAGGATGCTATAAGTAAGACATGGAAAGTCCACAATAAAAATGTAGATGTCGTCAAGAATTACGAGCGAAAGAATTAAATTAATTAATACACGAACCATATCACATAGATGGTTTCACAATTCCAGGACTTAATTTGTAGTATACGATTGAAGCATCCTCAGAGGTAATAGCGAGATAGATTTCGGATGGTTTTCCGAGCGAAATGAAAGCATCGTTCAGGCTGAGGCTGATATTGGGATTTCTGCCAGTATATCAAGAAAGGGGCACTCACAGCTGGGTGGAAATAGTTTCAGAAAGTGTGCATGGCACAACGTGTAGGATTGTATCCTGGTTTTGAATGAGCGTTCCAATAGACTCTGAAAAACTTGGAACTTACTGAATCTCTCTTGCGTCCAGTGACGGCACCTCGTGAACAGCTCTCTAGTTCAATGACATTGACATGTTCCCACTGCTGAGCTTCGCACACATTGAGTGATCAGAGTCTGGGAAGGAAACTGTTCGAAGCACCGTATACGATGTCGTTGTAGGCCTGGAACAAGGCGCCTGAGCTTCGAGGGTACTTCGCCAGTAGGGGCGCAAGAGTCGGGTACTAGATACATGAGAACATATTGTATATCCTACATTTTACAGAACCTACCGAAGGGTGCTTCTCCATAGGAAGATAATTAACAAATCAAGATGATCATTTCGGGACCTACCGGTTAAGTACGTCATTACAAGTAGGCTATTACACAAGCAATTGGAGTCCAAATATAACCCCTTTCATGATCTCGCCTAGAATACCCAGCTTGTCTCCGACATCCTCAAGCGATCCTATACTTGTATGCCTCAACCTTATTCTGATTCTTTTATGCTAGTTAATTCAAGGCTTTATTAGAGAAAGGAAATGCTACCTCGGGAGTAGAGGCGACCTTTCTCCTTTCTGGAACAAAAAGTCATAACTGGGACTTGCCACACCCGACTATCCAAGTTAAAACTATCTACAGAGAGAAGCTACAGCTTTTTACGATGTCATCTTGGAGGCCAGTGCATTTTCCCACAGCAAAACCTAGGAGACGACCTATGTCAATGCCACTCCCTCTGCGCGGCTACTCGAACCCAGTAGACATAGACTTCCTTGGCTATCCACATCATCAAATTTACAAAATACAAAGGGAAAAATTTCAAGTCAATATAGCCCTTCGGATCAAACTCGCCTATTCTTTTCGCGTTATTTCTGGGATTGTCTTTATATACATTCTCTGCCATTCTCACTTCGACATCACACGAGTGGCTTTCTCTGTGTCACTTTCAATTGGATTTCTACCCTTTGTATGGCCAATCCGATGGCTGATTGTGGTCATGTTCAGGCTAGTGCTGTGGTGTTGTTTTTCTTTCCATGCACTCAGTACCCAAATCGCACGACCTGTTCATCACATCACTACGAATATCATCCATGACATCCGACAAAATTTCAAACACCAGACAACTAAAAAGGGTAGAGTAGTCGTGGTACAGTCTGCAATTGGAACACTCGTTCTTTATCTACTCGTTTCAGAAGTACCACTTATCCGTGTCGCCATACTCGGGATCAAGATATTCTGGACCACTGTTGATTTGCTGAGAGGAATCGTCCTTATGCAATTTTATATTATCATGGTATCTTGCTTGAAGTTTTTGATTTACTTGAGAGTGGATCGTATCCTCAATGTTATTGGGACAGCATGGTTCAGGTGGGCTATTCGACAGATATGGTCTGTTATCACTTGGGTGGACATTATCGTGAGTAGCTTTCTGTCATTCTTTGTGGGACCCAGCTCTGAATGCGAATAGTTGGGATTGTCCTTCTCGGCATTTTATTGCCTTCGTCTTTCTTTCAATGGAAAGGAGTGCTAGTCATTTATCTTTGCCTACGTACATGATCATTTTGTCTACGCAATATATACCAGTTTTCTCCAAGTTGTAATCTTGATTGTAGTCTTCACTTCCTAGTCACTTCGTGAGTCTTGTATGAACAATCTTTGTTGCAAAAGAAAAAAAGACACATCCCCAAGTTGCTTGGCAGAGTGCGAGGGAGCGGGTTCAACCAAGTTTGACTAGACAATTGAAGACCAGATAGAAAGTACAAACCTATTATATTTCCAAGATACCTCATCTGAAAACTGCAGGATGAGCGGAGAAAATACAATGGGAAGAAAGATAAAGAGGGGATGCGCACAAGAGATTAGATAGAGAAAAACATTCATTTGAAAGACCTGAAGACTAACTGGATGCTTAGTAAATGTAGCAACAAACCTGGTCTACTATCCTGCTTTACCAGAGAAAAGTGTTAATAGGCACTTCCAGCCCAACTGGAACAGACCCAGGGAAAATCTGACTATTCTCGACTCAAAGAAAATAGGGGATTGCCAAATTTGGAAGATGACCAACCTCCGGAAAAAAATAGGCACGTGCAATCAAGATGGGCAACCTGCAACAAAATCTCATTGATCTACAAAAATGGTACGTACATGCAGCCTTATCATGAGTTTCAAACTGATTCACGATTTTCTATCGAATAGAGGCCAATTCTACTACAGGGTATCAACCATTGTTGTTTTTCGTAAATCCCGTTCGGCTCACCTTTGCTTTTTGCCTCTAGGTCATGAACGGTCGCTGACCCAGATCAAATTCAATGCTGAAGGAGACTTGTTGTTCTCCTGCTCGAAGGATCTTGTCATTAATGTTTGGTTCTCACATAATGGAGAAAGGCTGGGTACATACGATGGGAATAACGGGACTGTTTGGACATTGGATGTCGATGGTGCGGCTTGCTTTCCATCTCACCATAATTCCATATTGAACCATTCGCTTGCCTATTGGTAATCATTCTTGATATGAAGTCGAGAGCAAATTCATGATATCTGGTTCTGCTGATAACACCCTACGCTTGTGGTCCGTGCAAACTGGAAAAAATCTGTTCACATGGGAATTCCCTACCGCCGTCAAACGTGTCGCGTTCAACGACGATGGAACACAGGTCGTATGCATCACTGAACAGCGTATGGGTTACCAGTGTGCTATTCGTGTTTTTGAAATCAATCGGGATGGAGATGGTACTAACCGTGAGTCATGAATTCTTCATGTTTCATCTGATGAATTAATTTTATTGGTTCTGAACAATTAGAATCGAAGGAATCACTTTATTTCTTTAACCCTATAGGTTCAAAAGCGACGGTCTGCGCATTCACCAATGCTCCAGGTGTCATCTTCACTGGCCACGAGTCGGGCAAGGTTGCATTGTTTGATGTGAAGAGTGGAGAAGAGCTGAATAGCAATGAAAGAGCACATGGCGATACTGTGACTGATCTCCAGTTGAGTAAAGATAGGACGTATTGTATTACAAGCAGCAAGGACAAGTCTGCTCGAGTGAGTATCTGGACAGACTCGTTTTTTATGGTCAGGTTGGCTTTGGATGCTGATTAACATTTTAAGATACATGATACTAAGACGCTGCAAGTCCTTAAAACCTTTACGACAGAAACGCCGCTGAATAGTGCATCTATTCTGCCCTGCTACCCTTATGTGAGTTCTTTAAGTAGAATATCTAAGAATAGATGTTTTCTCATTCTCTTTGGTTCATAGGTACTCCTAGGTGGCGGTCAAGAGGCTATGAACGTTACCACAACCTCGTTACGCCAGGGTAAATTTGAAACTCGTTTCTGGCACAAAATTTTCGAGGAGGAAGTCGGTCGTGTTAAAGGCCACTTTGGTCCCATCAATACGTGCGCATGCAATTTTACTTGAATTATGCACTGCTCTGTACTAACTTGCTACGGGAAATATCAGTATTGCCGTACACCCAAGAGGAACTTGCTATGCGTCGGGAGGGGAAGACGGTTACATTCGTGTACATTACTTCGACGAATCGTTCTTCAAAGCAAAACCATATGGAGACCTAGAGATCATTGACTAGGGTTGTAAAAATTATATATAGTAGTCCATCGGTATAGATAGATACCTTTCATGTTGCGCCACTAGTGCTATAGAGAGCAATTACGTAAGTGATACCAACTTTGAGAGTATGACAATTGACTATTTCAATCCTTCTCTCTCTGTTGCTTACTTCAAAACCCTTCACTCGTTCATCGTCTATCCTAATGCGCTCAAGCATGCTCCTGATGTCCTATGTCATTCTGATGTTACCCACTCACTCACTTTGTCTATCCCTTGATTACCGAAGTTGGAACTGGAAGCGTGCGTTTACGCTACGGATACGAGGGGACCAGAGGAATGTACCCCCAGAAGGATTTTACAATCCACTGGACTCTGGTGGCAGTATGCTAACGGTATGCTGTGCCTTTTGACAATGGCAACCGGCTTGAATATTTCTAGCAAATACCTGTGACATTCCCAATGGGCATGGGCGAACCATTAAACGCAATAATTTCTGGAAACTCGGATCCTCGTGTTCTAGTGAATGCAGAGGTCGACGGTGGACTACTCAACTACTTTATGTTTGTCACTTTTCTGGCCGGAAGCTTTTTGTCCTAGGGTTGATTGATCTACTGGCATCCATGTTCAGGTCGTTCGGTTTCTCTGGAGAATGTTTGGGGCAACATTCAGGGTCAGACCAAGCAGCCAATCTGGGTGATGGAAATGGTTCTAGTGCGTAAATTTTGATTTCTCTCATGCCGACTCATCTTACAATTGTTCTTATCATAGAAAACGAAACTGGTGTCATTCGTTGGGACTATGGTGATCCAGAGTTCGGCACATGCAAAGAGACCATTCAAGGGGGTAACCACTTTCGGTATTGGGTACAGGATGGCTGGTCTGCTAATAGGTACGCTCGCTGATTTCTCAGTTGGAAAGCGCTGCACTTCAAATCTGCTCGCTGACGACGATTCTGCCTGTAGTGGTGCCGTGTTCATGGCTTTGTCATACGAGAAGCCAATCTCTCGTGTGTTTTTCTCTTTGTTCTCGGTTTCTTTTGAAACACTCCGCTCATTTATCTTCGTCATTGACAGAACAACATGATATTATACCTGATGGATATAACCTTGCACGGTTCGTCTAGATCCCTCTCTTTATCCTCCGTGATTTACGTCTTTATCTCTACACCAGCGACTGGCTCGTAGGCAATATTACTCAATCGATGTTATCTACTCCCAACATCACGGATGGCACAACCTACACAGGTACGACCTCAAATAATGGGTATACCTACGAAACAGACATTCGTTACATTTCGGGACTCCTTTCGAATACTAGCGTTGGGATAAACCATAACATCACTGTACCTGCAGATGGAAGGAATGCTGTAGATGGGCTAGTTGCCGTTTTGGACGTCCGGATATCACAGTCTCCACCAACATCCTCGTGCGTACTCTTCTTCAGGACCACCTTCCGTTAACGTCACTTCCGTTAGCGCTACCTCATGGCATGCCACATCATCATCACTTCCCTATACTACATGTGTCTTATTGCTATCGTTCCTTGCGTACCTCCAATTATCATGATTGCTGCAGTTCCATTTTATCATTGACTTGACCTTTATACTTCGGTATTGATCATTTGTACTTTCGTATCTCACCGATTACATGCTAAAATTCTGTTGCTCCTATCAATGTTCGGCTTCTGTCGGTGCCTCTGTCAACTCAGAAGATAGGCTCGACGTGTAAGCAAGAATCCATTCCATCTTATTCTCAGTTCTTTAGATTTCAACATCGTTGCCACAAGAGTAAAGGCACCACGTGAGGAAGTGTACCTTGAGAATTTTTTGAACATTTTGTTTCCTGATTGGTAATTCCATCAAAATAGATCCGCACTACCTGATTCGCGCATTGAGCTCAAATGGGACTAGGCCGATGTACCATTGCATAGAGGGCATCACAATCACCACTTCCATCAACCATAGCTTTGAAATATCCAGATGGTCTTGCTAGAAGCGTTGCTGGAGAATCATATTCAACCTAGAGCAACAGTCAGGTTTCTGTTCGGTTAGATGACGAAGTCGACTCACTATGTTGCCAGCATCCAGGACAAGCTGAAATGAAAGTTTCGGTCAATAGCGTTGAGAGGAAGGACCAGTGTCGACGCTCACGATTTTGTCAGCATCCATGATAGTCTGAAGACGATGTGCAACAGTGATAATGGTCACATCCTTGCCAAGCTCATGCCGAAGGGATTGTTGGATGATGGTATCAGTCTTGTAATCTGCCCAAGCAAACTTTGAGCCTATATCTTAATCATTATCTGGTGCGGCTCACCAATAGCAGATGTGGCTAAAATGTATAACTCGTATCAGCAACCACCAGCTACTGACTGCAATGCTAACCATACCTTCATCAAGAATCAACAACTTGCTCTCTCTTACCATCGCTCTTGCCAGAGCTAATATCTGACGTTGACCAACAGATAGATTGGACCCTCCGCTTGAAATCTGACTATCTAAGGTCAGTCGTTTCTCGTCATCTTCTGATTGCAACGAGGACAGCCCAGATGCCCGAAGGGCAGCGTTCAGTGCTGCATCATCAATTTGCTCGAACGGATCCAAATTCCTCCTCAGAGTACCACTGATGAGTTCAGGCTTTATGTATGGGGTATTAGTTGACATGAAAACATGCGGGAGGGGGCTTACAATCTGTGGAATGATTGTTATTTTGGAGCGTAGGATATCGAGGTTGATAGTGTTGGTGTTGACACCATCGAAATATACGTCTCCATCAACTACGATGCATCGAAGAAGGGAAAGCATTAAAGAACTCTGGATACAACTAAGGTGAGTTCAGTGTATGCCTATGCTCTTGACACACCTTTCCGCTCCCAGTTCGACCCACTGAATCAGCAATCAGCCATATTCCGATGATCTGACTCAATTGAAATAAATACTCACCTACTCCCACGCGCTCTCCAGATTTCACCTCAAAAGTAAGGCCGTGTAATACACTAGGTCCACCCTTGGGCATGATTTAGTTTTTGTTGGTCCCATTGCCTCGAAATGGTGGCACACCTTTGAATAACGTGCTTTCAAGTTCTCAACACACAAGTGACCACTGGTTGGCCAAGCAGCTGGAGGGACCCCACCTTCCTTCGGTTTCTGCTCCTGTTCAATCTCGAGATATCCTTGGATACGCTCCAGACTAATTATCAACCGTCAGTAAAATTACATATCAAAGACTATACTCACCTATTTGCCTGCACCTCCAGATCATTGAAAACTCGGACCCAATACAGAATCATATTGCAGAAGTCTATCGCCATATTTAAAGTGAACCCAGTATTTTCTGCATTGGTAGAACTTCCATAAACAAGATATGCCGCCAAAGTTGACATGAAGAGAGCACCGAGCACGTCAATTCGAATAGAAACCCAGCGGTTAAGGTTATATGACACCCTCGCGGCTCTACTATAGTAGTCGATACGATTGAGTGACTCCTGCCTGAAAGCATCCTGGGCGCCATAAGCACGAATAGATGCTATCAAAAAGTGTTAACAACAGATAAAGTAAATATTGAACATTCAGACTTAAGCCAGAAATTGCAGCACCAAAATGAGCGAGAACCGGGGCTTTGGCATTGCTACGGACCTGTATCAGTAAACCAGTAAACACGCAATATTAGCGGTACCAATGCTGACCTCATTTCCCGTTTGACCGATAACTGCGCTTTGAGGTAATAATCTGCTGTTCTGGCACCAACTACAGCCACGAATAAAGAAGGCAAGAGGAAAGCTGGGCTAAACATCACAATCACTATGAGTTTAGTGGACATTGCAATGGTAAATTCAACGAGGATCAGAGTCCATTGTGCTATAGGTCCATCAACCGCTTGAATGTCTTGTGTACATCTCGTGATGATTCGAGATGTTGGGGTTTCATCAAGCCACCTGCATTGGAGTGTTAACGACAGAATACCTCTTTTTGGACAGTAGAACGAAACCTGAAAGTTGTACCCAGGATTGCATCAACCAGTCGTTTGTGAATAGTAATACATGCTCGAAAAACGCCATGTAGGTACAGGAGATCGGAAAATGCAGAGCTGATAACCGATATGACCAAGATGAGACAATATCCACTTAGGTAGCTGAAGAAGGGATTGAGAAGCTATTCCGCGACCGAAAAATAAAACATACAAGAAAAGGTTAATCTTTTTCGGGTCTGCTTCGGTATACTGGGAACCCCAGTATCCAAGGAGGTATGTTTGGAACATTGTGCTTAAATCAACCAGAAGCAGGCCAAAAGAAAACGCACAGAAGAATAGGATTGGGTAGCTGCCACCGACAGCCGAGAAGAAGAGCTTCATGGCTTTCCATGTAATATGCCCTTGCTGGATATCCTCAGCTACAATAAGCTTTCCCTGAGCCACACCGTCCGCGGGTATTGGATCCTCCTTGCGATCGCTGGCCGCTTCCCTGGTATCTTGACATTCCTCGCTATTTTTCATTTCCGAAATCAGCTTAAAGTTCCCTGAGATCGCTACAGACATATCGGTTCCTTGACTAAGAATAGTTCCATTGCCACCAAGAGAGACAATGAAATCAGCGAGGTCACTTGTCAAGGCTATATTATGTGTCTACAGGATCTAGATCAGTCGAAATTATGTCAACAGAAGCTAATGGGCTTACCACGAGGAGAACGGTTCTTCCTTTGATTAAATTTCCGCTTAAGCAGTGCTCCACAATCCATGCCGATCTGTTAGCCATCAAGTGAACCATCTGGATAATGACCGTCCATTTACTTACGTGTGAACATCTAATGCAGCCAGGATATCGTCAAGCAGGAGAATTTGCGCTTGGGAGTAAACAGCTCGAGCAAGAGTGATCCTGGCCTAAGATTGCCAGTTTAAGAATGTCATGTAAACCGGTACAAGCAGATACGAACTTTCTGGCCTCCACTGCAGAGTGTTAGTCGAACCATGACAGCGGTACAGCACCGGAGTATAAGACCGACCTCAGGCTCAGGCCCTTTTCGCCTACTTCAGTCATATCTCCAGCCTCAAAAAGCTCTAAATCACGTTCAAGGGCACACTGATAGAGAACTGTACCAGATAGTAGATGTTTACGGATGTGATATTGAAAATGAACAAACACATACCGGCCTTGTATCGCTCCTCATCCCAAGTCGCTCCAAATAGAATATTGCCCCGGATGGTGTCATTCTGGACCCAAGACTCCTGTGCAACATAGCCGATGCCCTTCTCTCGTGGAAGTCCGTGCCATGAGTTGAGTTGAGTCGGCAAAAAGTGCATCTCGCCCAAAAGTGCCATCAATACAGATGTCTTCCCCGACCCACTAGGACCAGACACATCAAGATTCCTGTGAATCTACATTCATAGGGTTTTTCTCACGTTGGTCCAATTATCAGATTGATTCCACCCTGTTTGAACTGTAATTCCCCTTTGATGCGAAGCGTAAACGCCTGCGGATCCACAGCGTGATTCTGGGACCAGACAAAATCTGCATCATGAAATCCAATGACCCCTGGAGGTGGCTCATTTACGATATCATGATGGGCCTGTTCAGAAGGTGGCTGCATGAAGTCAAGAAGCTCTGTGTTTTGCATGAAATCCGTCAAGCGGTCCAATGACACTTTGCCTACGAAGACATCAAAGATAGATCAAAAGACAGGTCGTGTTTCTAACCTTCAATAAATAACGAAAGCCCTTGAAAAGAGGCAGAAAGGGATCGACGAAAGAGGGTGAAAACAGCCATACTCGAAAACACCTTGGCCGCTTTCAGATAGCTTGGTATGCGTCGCAATTGAAGATTGCGATTGACGTACCACTTAAATCTTCTTTCCATATAAGTGTATGAGATGCATATGTAGCGAGCATAGTCAAAGCAGGGATCAGAAAGCTGCCGAGGGCCGGTATAAAATATCATTCTACTAATATGACTGAGTACGCACTTAACGATAGCGATGATTACGTCGTAGAACTTGCGCTTCCACAACCACTTCACTTCTTCCTCTCGACGAGCGGCAATCCTTTCATGCATTTCAGATTCCCATCCAAATAGCTTTAACATCCTTAAGACACTACAGGCTGGGAGAAGGCTCAATAGCCAAAAAGTGGAGATCAATAATACTTACTTTCTGTGACAGCCTGCACCCTGGAGTCCGTCTGTAGATCAGATTAATTGGTACATACATCCTCTGTTATGATTTACGAGTCGTTTACCATTTTCATTCTCTCAATTTGGACCGTTTGAATCATCTTCGCCATGATGACTGGAATAGGTGCCATTGCCACTATGGTAGCTAACCCAACAAAGGAACTACATTTTGCGCATATGAGACTGTTGGAATCAGGGGAGGATGTTAAAATACCTTGATCCCAGAACCTGATACAAGAAAACAACTGCCAGAATTATCTGTAGGGGATGAAACAACGCTACACCATATCAAGTCAGACTACAAGTCAATATACGCTGTGCTCACTGAGAAATAAGAAGTCTCTAGCCCCAACCACATTGGCCATGTCAGTTGTGGCTAAGTTATTGATTTTTCCAACCAAGTTATCTGCCTGAGGACGACGATGATCATGTCTCAGCACCGCAGAAGCACTTGGCCCGCTATCAGAATTCCCAGAAACTTCCGCTTTCATCCGAAGTCGTAGACTGTGCTCAAAGATGAGCTGGGTGAGGAGTCCTTCGGTATGAACGAGCATCCTAGTGGCGGTAAAGATGTACCATTGGCGACCAAACGACTCCATCATAGGGCCACAGAACAACCAAAGGATCCAGAACCAAGGTTTCACAGTGGCATTACGCCCACCAGTCTCAATATAACTAGGACCATGAGTCAAATGACGCAGTGATGCGCTGTTGCAAAACTCACTCCAGTATCATGTTAATACCAATTGGCGAAGCAAAGTTTGCAATGACCTGAACTAAGACCGTGAAAGCGAGAACGGAGTATTCGTAACCTTGAAGTCAATTTGTGAGGACAATGCTGCCTTTGCTCAGGGAACAGACTCACGATATGTTCGCATAAGACCAAAGAAAAGATGATGTTTCTTCGCGCCCTGAAAAACATCCAGATGCTAAAACATGGTTTAGTCAAGGTGAAGCAAGTAGAGGAAGATAATCACAGGAAAAGCTCTTTTCGTCGTATTTCTTGAGTAGTCGTAATCTGCAAGTGGGAAAAGCTGGTCATGTCTCAGATGAGGAAGACGAGCCGCAAGGAAAAGCAACGGGTCTAAAAACGTATAGACCATCAATGAAAAGAGAGATGCCGTTTGTTCTGGATTAATTTCCTTAGCAGGTTCCTAGGGCTTTCCATTAACCATCCGCCCAAAGCAACCCAGGTGATATACTCATACCTCAGGGTTGACTGGTACATATTTCCGGGGAGAAAATAGTGGGATTATGATTGCAGTGATCATGAGTAAACCAAATCTAACCCATAACAGAGGACCTTCTCCAGCATCAGCAGGATCTCCTGCATACTTCACTAGAGGCCATATATTGCGATATACGTCCACTGTAAGCGCACTTAACAGAAGGACAAAGCAATGCCGACTGAATGAGATCCTCCATTTATCACCAAAGACAGAGGCAGAAGCGACGAATAAAGAATAGACCTGCCCACAGTTATCAGTTGATGATTGGTAAATCCGAGAGAAACCAGTGCGCACGTAGAATGGAATCATTCCATGGGCTATTTCAAGCATCCTCGTATCGGAAAGGTCTCTGACCTCCAAGCAGACAGCAGCAAGGAGCAGTCCAATACATCCGAACAAGCGAGAGACGTTGAAGGTGAGAATGGTTGGTCCACCATGCCGCTTCACAAGATTAGGAAAGCCTGATAGGCATTCTTGGTTGGAAGATTTTGTGTATGGGTGAAATTTTCCATGAGAATATTGTACGAGCAGTAACACAATCGAAAAAACAGGAAGGAGCCTGAGAAACCAAAGGGTATCGCGGACCGGTCTAAACATCCTCAGTCATAAAGAGAGATAAAGAGCAGATAGATAACAGCTTACATGAGTTCTTTTGTTCCATCCAGGAGTCTCTCCATTAAATTGAGGTGTCTTTCTGCCGCCCTGCCAGAAAGTCCGCCCAGTCGCACGGCAACTGGTTGGCCACCATGAGTCATCATCTCCATCTGTCCAGGACCAGAGAACCAGAAGAAAAATATAATTCTGTTATTCTCGGACTCGTAAGCTGGACACACAGTAAAAGATAGCGTTTGATAAAAAGTGATATCAATTCATCTTCTCACGGGACAATCATCTAGCAATGTACTTTTTCAAAATTCTATTTATAAACTCTAGCATTGAGAAACACATGCTCATAGAAACCTGTGTAAAGAGGCTCAGGATTTCTTAAACTCGAAAACGATGGAGACAAAACCATGAGACGATTGTACCACTGAAAACTACTGTGTTACTGCTAGGTTTGTCCGTGGTATATCATACCCCGATCGGCTCATTCCGAGTCAGGGGGTACTTAAAATGCTTGCGCGTGCTGCCAGCTGTGGAGACGCATAAACACATTTTCTGTAGATGTCCCGTATAAATGGCTGAACAACAATGGGAGGAGGGCAGACCTCCTATTTATGATTTCATGAAATTCTGTCCTCCTAATTGACCACATTTATGAGCCTCTGTAAGGTTTTCCCTCTGGGATAACACTTCAAACAAACACAGGGTGCGACAGATCAGAGGATCTTACAACTCACTGTGTCTCAAGCTAAAGCAGGACCACGATAACGCTGGGACATAAATCTTCATTTTTTTGTCAAAATAAACAAGCAGACGAGCTCATGACTCAATCAAGAACTCAAAAAAGTAGACAAACAGACACATTCGAATCACCCATTCATCACATATAACCACAGAGAAGGCGAGACAAATCATTTCCCAAAAGTCACATTACTAAATTTCTATTTGCTTGCCAAAAAATACACTTCATGAGCGATGCCACCTACTATGACCAAGACAAAAGACAACAGGTAAAGAAAGAAAGAGAGAACTAACGAGAGGATCAAGTCATATACAGAGAGAGAAAAAGAAGGGAACAAGTCATAACTGTGTAATGCACGATATAAAAATAGGAAGCTCAGGATCAATTACAGACCGCACAAGACACCCATCTTGACAAAAATAAATAAAGAATTACGAATGTTTGCAGTACATGTAAGTTAAAGTATGCAATGAGGAGATGGGTGTCGATGCCAAATGGGTCGATGAATCACAAGAAAGATATCACAAGGACCGAAAGAAAGAAACTGGACAACAACGGAACATGAGAAAGAACGGAGAGAAGAGATACAATAAGAGGAAGCGAGGAAGATACAGAAGAAACAGTTCAAGGAGCGAATTCTTGCCAAAAGATCGGATGTTGATGATGATAGGCCAAAGGCAGGAAAGAGGTTATACACACTTGTGACCATGCAGAAAAGCAAAAGAACCATATCAGAAAGAGAGCGCATAGAGGTACACTTGCAGTAGGAATTTTGCGATCTTCCTGGAAGGGAAACATTGTACAACGCTGCTCAGCTGAATCCACAAATCCACCTCAGACACAAAAGAACCAAAAAACTTACTCACAGTTATGTCCAAAAACAAGTCCAGTATCAACCTCGACTCTTCGGCCAGATATCAGCAACAGTCCTCCGTTCCTTTCTCATGACTCCACCAACGGTGGCGGTAGTGTTCCTACTTGTCGCACTCACGCTCGAATCTATGAGACGTCTTCCATTCCCATTCCCTGTCACTCCCGTAGATATCGTTGCACTACTGACGCCCCTCGGTTCCATCTCGCCAAACTCTCCTGCCTCACCGCTGATTACATCATGAGAACCACCAACTAGTACTCTCACTTCATTTCTCAAAGGCATCGATGTCGACGAACCATATACAACACCCATCAGCTTTCTTGTTATCCCTCTCTCCCTCTCATGTGCCGACAACGATATCCTCTCCTTCCCGTTCGCATTCCCATTCGCACTTCCGTCCCCTGACATACTCCCATCCATCTCCACAGTAGCACTAGGAACAGTCGTGTGCCTATACCCCTGCAGCTGCTTCTGCAATTCCGATCCTCCGTCTGGTCTCGAAAATGTGGGTCTCATTAATGTTGAAAATATGGCTCCTCCGCGCTGAGAAGTGCCCATACTCATATTTTCAGTCCTAGCATTCTGTGTCTCCATAGACACCTCCATCAACCTCGGGCTCGTGAAATCTGGGATGCTCTCGTCCAGCGTTAAAACCGTCGTTGCTCCACTAGGTGTTGAGAGTGTTGAAGGTCCAAGACTGTGAATCGCATTCGGCAGTGAGTTGCTACCGGTATCATTTGTACCGCGGATTGTAGTAGCGGAAGTAGCTGATGCGATGGAAATTCTTCTCTCATCACGGCCTCTGGCAGCATCAGAAGGAGTGGCCTGATCATCGACACGTTCACCATTTGCAAGCATTAAATTCCTTCTTAAAGGTGTCTCGTACATTTGTCCCCCTCGGGAAGAAGTCAGCGTTCTACTTCTTTCCAGGGGAGTTACCTCATGCACCGATTGAAGTGGGGTGCGCTGATACTCTTGTGTCAAGATAGCCGGCACTTCTAATTCTCCTCTTCCCCCAGTGTCGAGGATACGATCAAATGATGTTCTGGATATTCTGGAAGCCGGTGTTGGTGATGGGTCATAAAGATCACCTAAATTTGACTGCTGATGGTGGTGATTGACGAGAGCCATCTCCCTCTGTTGACTCGGTGAAAACAATTTTCTCGTTCCCGGGATATTAACCTTCGGCAAACCCAGCGTTGCACCACCGGTAGCAGACGCAGTTCCAAGTGCAGGGGAAGTATTTTCCAACCGATCAAGTTCCCGTACAGCATGGAATGCAGGGGATGCACGTGCGAGTGGACTATCAGGTCGAATACCTGCTAGTCGGCGTAGTGCTTCCTCTCTAGTTCCTGCTACAACACTGCCGCTGCCACCACTGCCGGTACCAGTACTTACGCTAGCATTGCTTGATCCACTGCGTCGAACTGCTTCGCCACCTCCACTAGCACTGGAAGCAGTACCAACTTCCCAAGACCTTCTCGACTCCCTAATCTCAGGACTTACACCTCCCAACCTCGCATCTTCCTCACCTAAACTGATTCTCTTCCCATGCACAGCAGGACTTCCCCTCGGCGTTCCACCATACGTGCTTCGGATATCCGAGGATTGCTGTAAATACTCTTTCATCACTCTACCCACACCTAGTAACAAGCCCGTCGCAGCTCTGATCAATTCATCACTAACTCTTAGCCCATCTCGATAATCTATACCGACTTTTTTCCATATGTCTAGTGGTGTCAATGACGGGTCTCTGGATCCAAACACGGAATTGTAAGGGGGAACATAATCCCCTTCAACTTCAGCTTCAATCTGTGCGTCGATTGCACGACCATTCCCGATTCTGAGTATTGTATTTAGCCGTTCAGCGGTCACAACAAGTATTTGGGCATTGCGGGTGAGCATCTCTGCATGATTGGTACCTGCTGTACCAAGTGCCGGAATCAATTTGACGATTTGAGATTCAAACATAGATAAACTGTCGACCATGAGTTTCGCATGCTCAGATTGAATATTGGATTTGTGACTCTGACTGGATGTTTGGCTTGGTTTATTATGACCAGATGCTTGCCGGGATCCAGTACCAAATGAACCTGAGTATCGGTCTCGTAAGGATGCAGGTGAAGGTGAAGGTGTCGCAGTAGTAGAAGTGTTGTTGTGATATCGTCCGAGAACTGACCCCGCTCTGTCCATCTCCCTCTCCCTCCTATTCAATTCTCTCTCTTTTTCCAATAACATTTGTTCTCTCCGTGATAACGATACCTCTCTCGACGTCAGAGCACCCTTGCGTGTTCTCACTATCTGGCCATCTGCCTCCACATTGGCCCTATTCACGCCTCCATCCTCGTCACCCTGGTCGTCTTCGGAATCGGATTGCTGGTGTATAGTGGAGATACTTGTACGAGACTGGGAATTATAATTTGCCATAGACGTCGAAGCTCTTGGGGGAAGGGTACGATGACGTGACGCCGATTCAGGTGCATCAAACACAGATCTTCTAGATCTCCTCGCGGGCGAGTCCTCTGGATCCCATGCACTTCGAGTGAACACGTCAGGAGAATCAGAAGTCCGCATAGGCCGAGTTTTGTTGTTATCTAAGTCTGAAATGATTGTGTTCAGTGAGCGTTCACGATCCCGCCTAGCTCCAACAGCGACTCCCTGATTCAAACCAGCTGCTCGAAGTCCTTCGCCAACGAGACTTCGACTTGTAGGACCGCCTAGAGCACTTTCTGCACTTCCGCCTCTCAATACCTGACCCCTTTCTTTACGTGCAGCAGTGTGTCTTCCAATGGTGGCAGAACCTGAGACGTGGATGGTAGGAGAAGAGTTACCGTGATCAAGAGTTCTTTTTGTTGATATGGGTGTCGCCGAGTTTGGAGCAGGGACAGGGGTGGTGTACGCGCGAGATAGGGGGTCTCTTGGGTAGTCATCGCTGGCATGCAGGATTAATCTGCGGTTGGTGCTGAGCATGGGAGAAGTGGCGGCGGTGGCGGCTGACTCAGTATAAGGTGCTTTGTCTTTTGTTGTGGACTGTTGCCGCCTTAGCAAGTTTCATGAATATAATGAATAGACAAAACAAATACCTCCTCGTCTGCTGAACCGTCACGGAACTCGCGAGGAAGCGCACTGCGCCGTCTCGTCCCTATAAGAGGTGTTTTCTTGATATTTACAGCTGGCAATCGTTCATCATAATTATCGTCACTTGCAGAATTGTAGTCATTATTGTAAGAAACTCTTTTCCTGCGCCGCGCAGGTGAGGTGGTACTGGAATTACTGCCTCCGGCACGTTGATTCCGGTTCCTGTATGGAGATGCAGGTGCGGAGGATAATCGGTTCTCTCTTGAATCCGACATCGACGTCGAGTTGTAAATGATACTGTCGCCTTCACGCTCTGTTTCTGAACCAGAAAGAGCCCGCGACGGGTCTGGCATCGAATGTCTGTGGGTCCTCGATGAGCTCGATGATGGTGAGGCCCTTCCAGACTTTCCAGCAGCTAGTTTGTCCAATTGCTATTCAGAGGTCAAGAGTAACACAACAAATCACGAAAAAAAATTGCGCACAAGCTTGTTGCGCTGGGCAAGGCTGCGGGCACGCTCGAGGACCGACTCATTCGAGTCAGCACTAATTTTCAGCCTCATCGTTTGTTCCTCCTCATCGTGATCAAATTCATGTCCGTCGTGCGTTGCTGACAGCCTGCTACTACTTCTCGAACTACTGTTGCCCTCGCCACTGTTCTGCGAATTCTGTATCGTCTCCGCTATGCGCCTGCGAGCCATACTAGTTGGGTCACCTGTGCTCCCACTTTCTGTCGAGTTCGTTGCTGGGGGCGAGGGAAGCCCAGAACCGATGGGACTTGGAGGCTCCGGAAGATCGGGGATGGTCTGTGGGATAGAGCTGACGTTGCTCGCCGGGGTAGACGGTGTGCTGCCGATGTATATGGCAGAGAGCGGTCGGTCTCTGGACTTTATGGTCGTCCGTGGCGGCATGGATCGACGGCAGCAAGCATCGACCAACCAAAAGGAAAATTTGCTCGCTGTGGGCGGCGAGGAGGAGGATGGTTACACAAGCACATGACCTGTCATTATCGAGATTGCCAGATAAGGAAATGCTACTTATTGCCTGACCCGCTGGTTGTGACTGACACATTCTTCAGAGGCCTGTAAAAAAATCTGCTTCAAAAGAACCTACTCGCTTTTTTACTGCCGGCCCCGTCTCTATCTATCACGCACCTAGTACCTGTCCCAATCCCCATACCTCTGGGTTGCGCGGGAACAATGTCATTCAGTCTTTCTTTTAGATACAGTTCGTATATTATACAGCACTCCAAGAACGTTCGAGCACCTTTACCAGTATTACTTGGCATTGGAAGAATAACAGTCGGACATGGAATGAAGACTTCACCTGCACTCTCGAATTCAATGACTATTGTAAAATAAGTCACCTTTATATTGCTGCAGTGAGCGATCTGGCAACATGTGACATGCAAGCCATTGACAAAGATTATCCCACTTCCTTGTTTAATATCAATGATTTATTATATGGTGCTCAGCTGCAGTCTGTGATGAATCTACTTGACTACAAAAGAAAGAAAGAGAAAAGTGAAAATAAATCAGGGAAAACAAATCTAGGGGAGGGTAACTATGTGTATATATTGAGCAATGTCAGCAATGTCATCCTGGAAGCAGAACACTTCAGGATGAGGCTTTCACTGTGTCTACAGTAAGGCTTTCAGCCTACTAATTCTGATATTACCAAGCAGGCTGCCAGCTGCCCTCCTCAATAATCCTACATTTAAATGGAGTCTAGTATTCTACATAGAAGTCCACATGATATCCGAGGCTGTTCAAGCAATGCTAATCTTCTTGGGTGCCTGCTCAGGCAATGACTGAGGGAACATAATACTCAATACTCCATCAGCCATCTCCGCTTTGATTTCATCATCCTAGGAGACCGTTAACAAATCGAATCAATTCCTTTTGAAAAAAATCCTCACCTTCACTCCCTTGGGAAGTCGCAGAGAGCGGGAGAACTTGCCGAATCGGCGTTCACGAACAGCATATCCACTCTCCGAATGCTCTACTGATTCCTTGGTCTCAGCTGAGAC
>Ga0153944_1000250_pt1 | contig 23318 bp, 26 predicted proteins | sample TSNJ028MetaG_FD_104703 | JGI IMG/M metagenome (GOLD analysis project Ga0153944, IMG submission 104703) | Attine ant fungus gardens microbial communities from New Jersey, USA - TSNJ028 MetaG | ecosystem: Host-associated > Fungi > Mycelium > Unclassified | place: USA: New Jersey, Wharton State... | reverse complement strand
TTTTTGTTGGAAAAGCGGAAGAAGTGCTGCCGGAACAGTATGAAAAAAATAGAGTATTTGCTGATGTGATTGTGGTGGATCCGCCACGAAAAGGATGCGATGAAGCTTGTCTGGATACGATTGTGCGGATGGCGCCAAAACGGGTGGTTTATGTGAGCTGTGACTCGGCAACATTGGCACGGGATTTGAAGTGGTTGTGTGGGAAGGGGTATTGGGTGGAGAAGGTGCGGGCGGTGGATATGTTTCCGGGGTCCGTGCATGTTGAGTGCGTTTGTTTAATGACGAGAAAAGAGAGGTAAAGGTGCCGAAAAAGCCGATAAAATGGGCATTTCTCGGAAGTTGGAGCAAGACGTGAATGATTGGAGAATTTGAAAAAGAGGGTGAGATTTGTATGATGCCTTGATGTGATTTTGAAATCTGCCCTATGACTTATTAATCGATTTTGGTTTGGTGAGTGCGTAGGATTGCTGGCATAGTGTGAGTGTAGACGATTATTGACAGCAATCGAAGAGACTGAAAAGATAGATGAATGGCTGATGTATGAAATTGATGTCAAATGAGCAAGGAGGAAATTCAAATGATGAATTTAGGAAAATTGAAAGAAATAAAGGATTTGAGGAAAGTGTGGCCTCATGAAGCGTTGGATTTCACACCGTGGCTTGCTGAAGAAGAAAACCTTGCTTTGTTAACGGATGCAGTAGGTTTGGAGATTACCGTGGATGAAACCGAGTCAAGTGTCGGTGATTTTAATGTAGATATTTATGCGACTGAAACCGGGACGGATAGAAAAATCATTATTGAAAATCAGCTGGAGGACACCAACCACGATCATCTTGGCTAATTGATTACATATGCATCAGGCAAATCAGCGGATATTGTAATTTGGGTGGTAAAGCGCGCTCGTGAAGAACACAGGGCGGCAATTGAGTGGCTCAATAACCACACTGATGAGAACATAGCATTCTTCCTTTTGGAAATAAAGCTGTATCAAATTGGTAATTCGGATATTGCGGTAAAGTTTGAGGTAGTCGAGAAGCCCAATGACTGGACGAAAGAAATTAAACGACAGGCAAGCAGTTCTCCCACGCTGCAGGCAAGATATGATTATTGAGTTGCCTTTAACGAATATGCTTTCAATAATGCGGCGTTTGCTAAGGCTTTTAACAGAAGAAAAGCCAGCACTGACCATTGGATGACATTGAGTGTTGGATCTTCTGCCTGCCATATCAGTTTGCTGCAAGTCAGGAAAGATAACAATATTACCGTAGAATGGTACATTACTGACGATAAGGAACTTTATCAGAAATTTTATTCCCACAAGGCGGACATTGAATCAGATATGGGAATGATGCTGGATTGGAGAGAATTGCCGGATAAGAAAGCAAGCAGGATTCTGATAATCCATGATGCAGATTTTGAGAATAAGGATAAATGGTCGGAGCAGTTCGATTGGGCGATGGATGTTGCAATGAAGATGAAGAAAGCGTTTAAAAAGTATTTGTAGAATATACCTAATACAAAATCGAATAAAGTTACAACAAGGCCGAGGTTTTTGAACCTTGGAGTAAGATTATTAGTCTTACTCTGAGGGGAAAACCTCGGCTTTTTGTTGTAAAAAATAAAGATTAAGTTAGACTATCTGCAAGAGTTTAGTTAATATTAGCATTGTAAAAGTAATTATATTTACAATGCTAATAAAGGATATAAATATATTTTTAATTAAGATTGCAATTACAACTTATTTATGCTACAATTAAGAAGAGAAAGTTTAGCCTTTCAAGGAGGTGCTGATATTGGCGGATGTGAAAATGAAACCTAAAATACCAATGGAACATTTAAACATTGGTGAGTTTAACAGAGGTCAGTCTTCTAAGTTGATAAGAAAGTTAGTAGAAGATGATAAGGCTGCTTATATAAATAAAAACGGAAAACCAATAGCGGTAATCATGTCGAATGAACGCTATGAGAGACTACTTGCGAAAGGAATTGATATCAATGAGTATTAATATTTCAGAGAAATCGAATTTTATATGGAAAATTGCAGACCTGCTTAGAGGTGATTACAAACAGAGTGAATATGGGGAGGTTATTCTGCCTTTTACGGTTCTTTGCCGTTTGGACAGCGTTTTAAGAGATACAAAGGACGAGGTGCTGCAGGCAAATGCAACACTGAAATATAAAAACAAGGCACCATTCTTAACCAAAATCACAAACTATAAATTCTACAACACAAGTGAATTTACGTTTGAGAAGCTGAAGAACGATGCCGGAAACATTGCAGATAATCTGATTGATTACATAAAGGGTTTTTCTGAAAATGCCCGTACAATACTGGAATCTTTTGATATCTACTCACAGATTTCAAGACTGGATAAAGCCAACTTACTGTATCTCGTATTTTTGAAGTTCGTGGATGATATTGACCTACACCCAGAGAATGTAAGTAATCAGGAAATGGGTTATATTTTCGAGGAACTGATTCGCCGATTTTCAGAAATGTCTAATGAAACAGCTGGAGAGCATTTTACTCCACGTGAAGTAATCAGGCTGATGGTATCCATATTATTTGACCCAGATATGGCGAAAATCTGTGAGCCAGGATTTATGGCCAAGTTGTATGACCCGGCAGCAGGAACGGGCGGGATGCTTTCTGCTGGAATCGAATATGCAGCCGAGCAGAATGACCGTGCCATCATCGAGGTGTATGGACAAGAACTGAATGAAAAGACCTATGCTATTTGCAAATCTGACACCATGATTAAGGGCAAAGGCTACGAGAATATCCATTTGGGTAACAGCTTCACGGAAGATAAACTGTCACATGAGCAGTTCCACTATATGCTTTGCAATCCTCCGTTCGGTGTTGAATGGAAAAAGTATGAGAAGTTTATCCGTGATGAAGCTGAAGACCTTGGTTATAAAGGACGCTTTGGTGCGGGACTTCCAAGGATATCAGATGGTTCCCTTCTCTTTTTACAGCACATGATTAGTAAGATGATGCCGCCAGAGGAAGGTGGTACAAGAATTGCCATTGTATTTAATGGTTCTCCGTTGTTTACAGGAGATGCAGGAAGTGGAGAAAGTGAAATCCGCAAATGGATTATTGAACAAGGCTGGCTTGAAAGCATCATTGCACTGCCAGACCAGTTGTTTTATAACACGGGTATTCTTACCTACATTTGGATTGTTACCAACAGAAAAAGTGGTGTACGCAAGGGTAAGATTCAGTTGATCGATGGCACTTCATTCTGCGACCGCATGAGAAAACCTTTGGGCGAAAAGAGAAAAATGCTGACAGAGGAACATATCAAAGAATTGACAAATATTTACGGGAATTTCGTTCCGGGAGAGTTTTGCAAGATTTTTGATGAGTCGGATTTTGCCTATTGGAAAGTAACCGTAGAGAGACCGCTCCGATTGAACTTCCAGACGTCCGTAGAGCGTGTTGCTCGTATCAGCGAGCAGACGGTTTTCGCTAACCTTGCCAAGAGCCGTAAACGTAAGCCGGAGGAAATTGCTAAAGAAGTGGAAACCGGAGAAAAACAGCAGGCAGAAATTCTTGCAGCAATCGGAACTATGGATGCAACGGTGCTTTATAAAAATCGTGCCGAGTTTACCAAACATCTCCACAAAGCATTTAAGAAAGCAGGTATTACCGTAAAGGTACCTGTTCTGAAGGCTATTCTGGCTGCATTATCTGAAAAGGATGAAACAGCAGACATTTGTGTTGATAAGAATGGCAACCCTGAGCCAGATACCGATTTACGTGATACAGAGCAGATCCCTGTGAAAGAGGATATCGAGGAATATATTAAGCGTGAGGTTTTGCCATATGCACCAGATGCGTGGGTAGATGAGAGTAAGACAAAAAAAGGGTATGAAATTCCGTTTACTCGCCACTTCTATAAATTTACAGAGGTTGGTAATGCTGAACAGACCCTCCTTGATATAGAGGCATTTGGTCGAAGAATTCAAGCGTACATCACTAAGTTGTTTGGGGAGGTGTAAATAGTGAATACCTATTCTAAATATAAAGATAGCGAGAAAGAATGGATTGGCGAAATTCCTGAACATTGGGAAAGAAGAAAATTATCATCAATTGCAAAACGTATTACAGATTATGTTGCAAGTGGTAGTTTTGCATCGTTAAACGAAAATGTCCAATATTTAGATGAACCAGATTACGCAATGTTGGTGCGAACTGTGGATTTGTCTGGAACATCAGCTGATGCTCTGAAAGTATATGTTAATGCACATTCATATAATTTTTTGAGTAACTCAAATTTATTTGGTGGAGAACTCATTTTATCCAATATCGGTTCTGTGGGAAGTGTGTTTATTTATGAACCGATGTATCAGCGAGCAACTTTGGCTCCAAATGCAATACTTGTTGATATGGAAGAATGCAACAGATATTACTATTATTGCTTTTTAAGTCCGTTAATTAATGATGAACTGAAAAGAGTCGCTGCAAGTTCAGTACAACCCAAAATTAGTAAAACACAGTTGAGGAATTTTTATGTGATTCATCCGCCACTTAAAGAGCAAGAGTTAATTGCAAGTTATCTGGATAAGGAAGTTGGAAAAATTAATGATGTTATTGCCCAACAGCAAAAACAAATGGAAATGTTTGAAATTTACAAGCGAGAATTAATCGCTAATGCAGTTACCAAAGGACTAAAGAAAGCTGCTCCGATGAAGGACAGCGGTGTTGAATGGATGGGTGATGTGCCAGAACATTGGGCTGTTACTAAGATGAAATGGATGTTTGAGATTGTGAAGCGAATCTATGGTGCGGAAGACAGAGATGTTCTTTCCATTACACAGCGCGGCATCAAGATTAAAGACATTGATTCCAATGATGGACAGTTGGCAGAATCCTATGCGAATTACCAAGTGGTAAATGTGAATGACTTTGCTATGAACTCTATGGATTTGCTGACTGGTTGGGTAGATTGTAGCCCTTACGAGGGTGTTACCAGCCCGGACTATCGTGTATTCAGATTCCAGCCGGACAAACCACAGTGCCATACCTATTACAAATACCTATTTCAGATGTGCTATACCAACCGCATTTTTTATCGTTTGGGTCAAGGTGTATCCAACTTGGGCAGATGGCGTTTGCAGGCAGACCAGTTTCTGAATATGCGTTTACCACAACCACCAATTGAGGAGCAGGAACAGATGGCTGCATATCTGGACACGAAGGTTGGACAGATAGAGGAGCTGACTGCGGATATAAAGGCACAAATCGAGAAGTTGAAAGAGTACCGTAAAATTGTCATTCATGACGCTGTTACGGGGAAAGTAAAAGTAACGGAGGACGAATGATATGGCAATAGATACAAAAGAGCGAACATTCGAAGAAGAAATCGAATACTTCCTTACGTTGACAGGGAAGAAGTCGGAAAAATATGTGAAAGGTAATCCTGCTGATTTTGACCGTAAAATGGCTATGGATAAAAAGGTAGTTATTGCTTTTGTGAAGGATACCCAGCCGGACAAATGGAGTGATCTTTGCAAAAGGCACGGAGCCGATGTCGAGAAAGGATTTATAAAGCGATTAAATGATGAGTTGAATAATCGTGGAATGATTGATGTGCTGCGCCACGGCATAACCGATTTGGGTGTCGAAGTCCGTCTTGCCTTTTTTAAACCGGGCAGTGGCATGAACAAGTCTGCAACGGCATTGTATGAAAAGAATGTATTGCAGATTACCAGACAGGTAAAATACAGTGAAGAAAATGAGAATTCCATAGATTCCGTGATTTTTCTGAATGGACTGCCGATTATTACGATAGAACTGAAAAACCCGCTTACAGGGCAGACATATAGAAACGCAATTACGCAGTATCAGAATGACAGGAATCCTCGTGAAACACTGCTAACCTTTAAGAAGAGAGCCTTGGTGCATTTCGCGGTGGATACAGAAGAAGTATGGATGACCACCAAATTGCAGAGACTGGATACGGTGTTTATTCCATTTAACAGAGGCTATAATAACGGAGCAGGAAATCCTTCTGTTCGTGGTGATTATCGTACATCATACCTTTGGAAAAAGATATTGCAAAAGGACAGCTTGATTGATATTCTGCATAGATTTGTTCAGCTGAAGAAGGATGAAAACACAGGCAAGGAAAAGTTGATATTCCCTCGTTATCATCAATTGGATGCAGTCAGGTACTTAATTTTACAGGTTTATGAAAACGGGTGCGGCGGAAATTATCTAATTCAACATTCGGCAGGTTCCGGCAAGTCGAACTCTATTGCGTGGCTTGCACATCATTTGGAAAATCTACATGATCCCAATGACGAAGTTGTATTTCACAGTATTATTGTAATTACAGACCGTAAAGTGCTGGATAAGCAGCTGCAGCGTGATATTTTTAATATGGAACACAAGGCAGGAGTTGTTATGCGTGTGGATAAGAACGCAAGACAGCTGACCACTGCATTGGAAAAGGGCGAGAGAGTTATTATTTGCACATTGCAGAAGTTCCCATTCGTTGATGTCCAAAAGGTAGCAACTGCTGGGAAACGTTTTGCTATTATCGTAGATGAGGCACACTCTTCACAGAGTGGTAAAGCAAGTGAGCGATTGAAAGAAGTGCTTGCAGACATCTCCGATCAGGGCGAAGATGCGGTAGAAAAGAAACTGCATGAATTTGCTATGGAAGAGTCCAAGGTCGAAGCGGAAGAGCAGGATTCAGATGAAGAATTGGCTGATGCAATCAAAGCTGAGATGGCGGCCCACGGTCAGCAGAAGAATTTGTCCTTCTTTGCATTCACAGCTACACCGAAGCAGAAAACTTTGGAGATATTCGGAAGAAAGAGTGCAAATGGAAATCCAGAGCCTTGCCATGTTTACAGTATGAAACAAGCAATTGAAGAGGGATTTATCTTTGATGTGCTTGAAAACTACACGACATATAAGACATACTTCCAGTTGGGAAAGAAAATTTCTGATGACCCTCTGTACGGAAAGGGACAGGCGAATAAAGCTCTCGGTAAATACATGAGTCTGCACCCACACAACCTTGCCCAAAAGACGGAGATTATCATTGAACATTTCCACAGTCAGGTAAAGAATCGTATTGGTGGTCGTGCGAAAGCAATGCTGGTAACGGGTTCTCGACTTCATGCGGTTCGTTATTACTTCGAATTTTTGAAGTATATTAAGAAAATGGGATACACAGACTTGGGCGTTTTGGTTGCGTTCTCCGGCACTGTAAAAGATAATGTCACCGGGGAAATTAAGGAGTATACGGAGGAAAATATCAATAATATTCCTGAAAGCCAGCTGCCGGAGAAATTTGAGTCTGCGGAATATCAGGTGCTGCTTGTGGCGGAAAAATATCAGACGGGATTTGACCAGCCTCTATTACATACCATGTATGTGGATAAGAAGCTGTCCGGGGTAAAGGCAGTACAGACCCTTTCCCGTATCAACCGCACTTGTCCGGGTAAAATCGACACCTTTGTGCTTGACTTTGTAAATACCCGTGAAGAAATAACAAAAGCATTTCAGGATTATTATGTTTCTACCACGGTTGCAGAGACAACAGACCCGAATGTAATTTACGATGTGAAGAATGTTCTGGACAGCTTTATGCTTTATACTGATAAGGAAATTGATGCATTTGCAAAGGTTTTCTTCAAGGAAAGAAAAAAGCAGGGCAACATCGACTTAGGAAAACTCAACTCTTTTGTAGACCCGATTGTAGATAGATATAAGGCATTAGATGATAAACAGGACAAATTGGACTTCAAATCATCTTTGACGAAGTTCATCAGACTTTATGCATTCCTCACACATATTATCAGCCTTGGAGATGAAAGCCTACATAAGTTTTATGCTTTTGCAAAATGTTTGCTGAGAAAACTTCCGAAGGATGGTGGCGAACACGTGCCGAATCTGGACAGCGATGTCAGCCTTCAGTATTACCGTGTGCAGAAAGCATATGAAGGTTCTATCAAACTGGAAGATGAGGAAGGTGTTCTGAATAATAAGACATCCGGGACAGGATTGCCTCTGGAGGATGAAAAAGACAAATTGTCGGAAATCATCAAGAGTTTGAATGAGCGTTTGGGTACGAACTTTACTGAAATGGATAAGGTTTTGGAGCAGCTTGTTCAGGATATGTCCTCAAATCAAGAAATGATTCTACGCTCTAAGAACACCTTAGATTTGTTCAAGATAATTTATGATGAAAACATCATGGATGTCGTGTTAGGACGAATGACAAAGAACCAAGAATTTTGCGAGAAGTATTTGGAGGATGAGGAATTCCGTAAAGAAGTGGATAAAATATTGCTTCCTCTTGTGCATGAAAGACTTTCAAAAATTTAATATTGCTTTATTGAAGTAGTGGTTTTATAAATCGCTGCTTCTTTTAATGTAAATAATTTGTGAGTGTTCGCTGAAATGCGTACAAGCGTATTGACAAAGAAAAAGAAATTGGATATAATGTACATATGTTAGCGAACATAATAACTTAGAAAGGGGTATCGCTATGAATGAAAATGAAATGGCTTTTGGAAAGTTCATAGAAGAAAGGCGAAAAGTATTGGGTCTTACACTCCGTGGGTTTGCCGCTGAGTTAGACATCGCACCTGCATATATGAGTGATATTGAAAAAGGACGCCGTTACCCACCAGATAAGAAGCTGGATGAAATAGCAGAAATTCTTAAATTAAATGAAACTGAAAAGAACTCCATGCTTGACTTAGCAGCACTGGCTAAAACTAAATCAGTATCTTCAGATCTTCCGGAATATATTATGGAAAAAGACCTTGCAAGAGTTGCACTGCGCAGAGCAAGAGATGGAAAATTATCTGATGAAGGATGGCAGGAAGTTATCGACCTCATTGATAAGAAAATCGGTGAATAAGGATTGGGGGCATCAATTTGTATCATGAATATACACCAGAGCGGTTAGAAAAGAAAGCAATTGAGATTCTGTCGACCTATAAGGACGGAGAATTATTAAAAGAACCAATGGCTATGGATGTAGACCATTTTGCAGAATTCTACCTCAATGCAACAATTGACTTTGCGAATCTGTCTCAGGACGAATTAACATTGGGGTGTACCTGTTTCAATGATGGCATTCTCATGGTATGGGACGATGATAGAGAAAAAGAATATCCCATAGATGTCGAAAAAGGATACATTTTCATAGATAACAGTGTCTTAGAATATGAGGTTGAGGGGCGTGTGCGGTTTACCATCATTCACGAATGCTCTCACTGGATTTTGCATAAAAGATTTTATTATCAGAAGCCGGGTTGTCCTATCACAAAAATCAATTGTTCTGTTTATCATATTGAAAATTGGTCGAAACGCCCTACGATGTCAGATGAGGATATCCGGGAATGGCAAGCAAACCGATTAGGTGCAGCACTCATTATGCCAGCACCTACTGTGAAAATGCTCATGGCAAGTAAACTTAATTTGACGGTAGAGGTTTTATCGGCAGTTTATGTATCGGAACAGTTTGTGCAGGAAATGGCAGATGTATTTAGTGTTTCTAAGGCGGCTATGACAAAAAGATTGAGGGATTTAGATTTATTGCTCCAGTAAAATTGGAGGACTCTTCCCTGTGACGGGTTCTCTTATATTTTTACAGAGATGTTCGCAAATAAGCGCACATAATTACAACAAGGAGGTGATGCCTATGAATAAGCAGGAAAGGAGGATGCCGTGTGAATAAAATGAAATGTCCATGTTGTGGGAAAAGAGCGTTTGACATTTCAAGGCTGCCCAAAGAGCAGATTGAGATAGAACTGAAGTGTCCGAACTGTCACAAGTTTGTAAAAATACCTTGTGTTGCGGATTCGTGCCTCAGTATTTCAAAAGAAGGAGGTAGTCATTATGGCAAAGCATACGTGTAAGCAGACTTCAAAGTCTGTGGCGAGTAAGGCATCTTCCATTTTACGAGATGGAAGAACCAGTGCAAAAAATAAGTCTGTTGCAGCCAGTGCGTTAGCACAGACGAAATCAGCAAAGAAGAAATAAAATAGTTCAGGTTAACCATACCGAGCAACGGAGTCGAATGCGAGCTGCCAAATGGCCGGATGATTTACAAAGCGAAAGTTTTGTTATCATCCGGCTTTTTTTATCTAAAAAATCGCTATAGAGCAGGGGATTCCTTGCTTTATATATAACTTCCATTTCAATGTTCATCCCCTGATCAAGGATGCCCAGAGCAGCGAAACGGACACAAGAAAAAAATGTCAACCCACTGGGACGGTTGGCCAGTTAAGAAGTGAGGATTCATTCTTATGGCCAATTATTATGGGAAGTTCTGCGTGGATTCTCACTTCGGTATTCAGACCGAAGGAGGGTCTCCACAATGGACAAATATGAAAATCTACAGACAAACAACAGCAGCAAACAGTATTTCATTCCTATGGAAGTAACAGCTGAAACCATTAAGGATTTCGGAATCAACCCAGAGGATGTGGTCTGGACGAAAATCGGCAACCGCAGGGTACGTGTTATTAAGGTTGCCGTAACCGAGGAGCAGTATAGCGAGTATATGCGTCCGCTTTGGCGTGAGGACAAACGTCAGCAGAGACAGGAGCCGATGGTTTCTCTGGACAAGATGTACGAAGAAACCGAGTACGAAGCCGCCGACACTTCTGACCTCGAATTAGATGTTATGAAACAAATCATGATTGATGAACTGTATAAAGCTATTGATGAACTGCAAGAAATCGACCGCACTATTATGGGAATGTACAGCAACAATCATAGTGAAGCGGAAATCGGGCAAGCCATCGGCATGAGCCAGAAGGGTGTTAACAAACGCAAGCACAAGATTCTTCTGAAGCTCAAGACCAGACTGCAATATTTTGAATAAGGAATAGCTCCCTGCCTGTTCCATCACAGAAGTATGTGGTGGAACAGGTTTTTATAATTTTTTGCAATTGCGGTTCTTAAAACAGCCGGAGATGTCCTTTCACTCTCAGAGGGGCAAAGAAAGCACCTCGGAAAGGACGGTAAATGTATGACAAACCGATGCAGAACAGGCACGGATTGCTGCAGTAGTCAGGAACTCGATTGTGAGTTATCTGATGTGCTGATTGCAATCAGTGTCGTGTCAAGACGAATTGCTGACAGGCTTTCTGTTGTCAGCGGCAGAGAAAAAGTAAATATGGAAGGAGGCAGTCCAAATGGGAAAAGTAAGCGAATTGTCCATGCTCGTTGAGGAGCTTCGTAAGTGTGGAGAAACCATGGTGGGTATTTCGGAAGGACTGGCTGATATGTTTAGCGGTGCAGACGAAGAAAAGCCACCTGCGAAAAAGGCAGCACCAAAGAAAAAAGCAGCCGAGGAGCCTAAGCCGGAACCGCAGTCGGAGGAAGTAAAGGTTCTCACGCTTGAGGATGTCAGAGCGGTGTGTGCGGATAAATCCCGCAAAGGCTTTACGGCAGAGGTCAAGGCAGTCCTCACAAAGCACGGTGCGGGGAAGTTGTCCGAGGTAGACCCAGCAGAATTCAAAGCACTGCTTGCGGAAGTGGAGGTGCTTGGCAATGCCGGATAAACAGAAGGTGAATTGCACCGCAGGTGCAAGAGAGACTGGCCTGGACCACGCAGTATTATCAGCATCATCCAGCCACAGGTGGCTGATATGTCCGCCATCAGCTCTGCTCTGTTCCAATGCTGGCGATACCGCAAGCGAATTTGCTATGCAGGGTACAGATGCCCACAGCCTTTGCGAACATAAGCTGAAAATCGCACTGGGACAGAAGTCAATTGACCCAACGGCAGACCAGCAGTATTTCGATGAGGAAATGGCTGACTGCTCGGATATGTATGCCCAGTATGTGATGGAGCAGCTTGCGGTGGCAAAGGAAAAATGTAAGGATCCGATTGTTCTCGTTGAACAGCACCTCGATTTTTCCAAATGGGTGCCGGAGGGATTTGGCACCGGGGATTGTATCATCGTATCGGATGAGACTCTTATCGTTATCGACTTCAAGTACGGTGTCGGTATTCTGGTGGAAGCCGAAAAGAATCCGCAGATGATGTGCTACGCACTAGGAGCTTTACAGCTGTTTAACGGCATCTACGATATTAGTTCGGTGACCATGACTATCTTCCAGCCAAGACGAGACAGTGTCAGCACATACATCATTTCCAAGGAAGAACTTCTGAAATGGGCAGATGAGATGCTAAGTCCAACCGCACAGCTGGCGGCAAAGGGCGAAGGCGAATACAAAGCCGGAGACCACTGTCAGTTCTGTAAGGTCAAAGCCACCTGCCGTAAGAGAGCCGAATACAATCTTAAACTTGCGCGTTACGATTTTGAAATGCCTTCCACTCTTGAAGATGATGAGATAGAGGCCATTCTTTCTAAAGTTGACGCACTGACATCTTGGGCTGGCGATATCAAGGAATACGCTTTGCAGCAGGCAGTCAGCGGCAAGGAGTGGAAAGACTGGAAGATTGTCGAAGGACGCTCGAACAGAAAATATGTAAATGAAAATGCCGTGGCGGATACCGTTAAGGAAGCCGGATATGACCCATATGAACACAAGGTTCTGGGAGTTACGGCAATGACAAAACTGCTTGGAAAGACAAGATTTGAAGAACTGCTCTCCGGGTTTATCGAAAAACCGCAGGGCAAGCCAACTTTAGTACCTATGTCGGACAAGCGTCCGGCTATGAATAACAGCAAAGCCGCATCAGCGGCAGACGATTTTAAGCATTCCTATAGTACATGAAATTTGACAACTAAAAAAATCTCCCAGTATGATGTACTTGAGTTTAGTCGACTTAATACATCAAAAACAAGGAGATTTTTAACAAATGAAAAAGAAAAACCATTCCACTTTGAAACTGGAAGCAGTCACTTTCAAAACTCTGGTTGTCGGCGTTGATATTGCTAAGCATAACCAGTGGGCAAGATTTGTTGACTGCCGGGGCATTGAGCATAGCAAAGCCCTTAAATTTGAGAATAACAGAAATGGTTTCAACACCATTCTAGCAAGGATTTTCCAGATATGCAAGGACGAAGATTTTAATAACATCATTGTGGGAATGGAGCCAACAGGACACTATTGCGCGCACATAAAGTGCGTATAACAATGTATCCTAAAGCAGGATATTGGCATTGGTATCACATATGCCACCATCAACCGGCTTACCTGTGAGGGAAACCAATAACAGGGACAAGCGCATGCCGGTAACGCCATGAGCCAGTCTAATTGTCAGCACTGCGGCTGAATGGCAAGATGAATGTATCGACAAAGATAAAAGCTATACTGCCTGAAGGACAGTCCAAAGGGACTTAACCGGGTCACCAGCGAAATGACAATTGAAACGCTGGGTGATGATAATAATGGAATTCCAGTAGTGTTCTATTATAGATACCTATTATCAACTAGCCGCAATAAGCGGAAACGGACGAAAATCCTATCTGAAACGATACACGCTATGTTATACACACGAAATGTGGATTGCCTAAACCTGACATTTATTCTCATCAGGCATGGTAACGGAGTCCTCATAGTAGTCCGAGCAACGGAAAGCGTTGCACATGGCGAAGGAGGACAGTTTGTGATTTCCAAAACACAACAGGAAGGATGTGTGAGACATCATGAGAAATCCCGAAACTGTATTGGAAAACTTAAGAGCACATGCAAGCCAAGTTGATTACAAATACGAAAGACTATACCGAAACCTGTATAACCTGTCTTTCTACCTTTTGGCATATCAACAAACCTACCAAAAAGAAGGGAATATGACGGCAGGCATCGATGGTCAAACTTTTGATAGTATGAGTCACAACAGGATTCAGAAAATCATCAACAGTTTAAAAGACCACACTTACCAACCAAAGCCAGCCAGAAGAACTTACATACCTAAGAAAAATGGCAAACTTCGCCCGTTAGGTATCCCTTCAAGTAACGACAAATTAGTGCAACAAGCGGTCAAGGTGATACTGGAAAGCATCTACGAGGATACTTTCTGTGACACATCACACGGTTTCCGACCGGACAAAAGCTGTATCACTGCCCTCAGTCAGGTTAAGATTAACTTTACAGGCGTTAAATGGTTTATCGAAGGAGATATAAAAAGCTACTTTGATACCGTAGATCACCATCTACTGATTGACATCCTGAGACGCAGAATCAAGGACGAATACTTTATAGCCCTCATATGGAAATTCCTCAGAGCAGGCTATTTGGAAAATGGCGCTTTGCACAGACCCGCAAAAGGCCTGCACCAAGGCTCACTAGTCAGTCCGGTTCTTGCAAACATCTACCTAAACGAGTTTGACCGATATATGGATGCTTACAAATCCTCCTTTCAAAAAGGCGAAAAGCGAAAACTCACTCCGGAATATATCAGGATACAAAGTAAGGAGCAATCCCTTCGCAAATCAGTACAAAAACTAACGGTAACTGCACAGGGGCGTATAGAGAAGTTAAAACAACTAAGGCAACTGAGAAGTCAACGTGTCAGCATTCCCTGCTCTGACCCCATGGACAAATCATATAAAAGGCTATCTTATCAAAGATATGCCGATGATTTTATTATTGGCATCATAGGAGATAAATCGGATGCCCAACAGGTGAAACTCGATGTCTCTAACTACTTAACAGACCATCTGAAACTGGAACTTTCGGAAGAAAAAACTCTAATCACCCATGGCAAGGACAGAGCTAAGTTTCTAGGGTACGAAATAACTATCGGCAGAAAGGGAACCCCGTCCAAGGACAAACTCGGAAAACTATCAGATCGGCATCATGGAAGGGTAAAGCTTTATATTCCGCAAGCAGCATGGCTCAACAAGCTAAAAGAAACGGAATCAATTTCTATAAAAAACACCCCACACCATGAGGAGGTTTGGATTCCTCGTGCAAGAAAATCTCTACTATACTTTCCTGACCACAAAATCGTTACTATTTACAATCAGGAAATCAGAGGTCTCTACCAATACTTCAAAATAGCCGACAATGCGTCCGTCCTAAACAGATATTTTTTCATAATGAAATACAGTATGTTAAAGACTTTAGCAGCTAAACACCAATCCAGTGTTAGAAAAATCATGAAAAAATATTACCATGACGGACGAGTCCAAGTTTCCTACCAGGCTCAAAATAAAGCGAAAACGGTCAGCCTGTATGAGGACGGCTTCAAAAAGCAAGCAATTACCTTAGACAAAACCAAAACTACACAATCACAAGAACTTACGATACGCCTAAAATCTAACCGATGTGAATGGTGCAATAAACATCCCACCAAAGTGTCCGTACATCAAGTAAGAAAACTCAGCACCTTGAAGGGCGATAGGGCATGGGAAATGAAAATGATACAGATGAACCGTAAGACACTAATACTATGCAACAAATGCCACCAACTTTTGCACGCAAACCTCTTGAGTTAACACAAATGGAGAGCCGTATGAATCGAGAGGTTCACGTACGGTTCGGGGGCGAGTACGCGGAAACCTGCCCAAGGGTAAGGCGTCGTGTACTTAGCCTACGGAAGGCTTTTGCCAACTTCCTAATGAAGCAGGCAGGAATCACCGTGGTTATGGTCAATCCATACCACACGAAGAAGGCGAAGGAACTGGATGACAACAGCCAGACCAAGTCTGATAAAAAGGATGCGTTAACGATTGCCAGACTTGTGAAAGACGGCAGATATTTTGAGACCTATCTTCCCCATGATATTTATGCGGAGCTGCGGGGATTAACAACTACAAGAATAAGCATGAATAAGCGGAATAAAGCGGTGGAAAACACCATTACTGCTGTTCTGGATGAATATTTTCCGGAGTTAACAAAGGTATTTAAACATCCCTTTAAAGGAAAGGCAGCCATGCAGATATTGAAAGTATGTCCCATTCCGAAATTCGTGTTGGAATTAGGCGTTGAAGGGGTACTGTCAGAGATAAGGAAGGCAGTAAAGAAAACCGTAGGCAGAAAGAAAGCACAGCAGCTCATAGATGCAGCAAAAGAGACCATAGGGGTAGACTATGGGGAATATGCGGCAAGATTCAAAATCCAGCAGTTGATGGAGGAATTGGAACTGATGAACCATCAGCTGGAGGAAGTGGAGAAGGAGATGTCCTCTGCCCTGGATAAAACAGAAATAGGGAAATATCTTTTGAGCATAGACGGAGTAGGTGTAGTATCATTGGCGATGTGCCTGGGAGAATTGGGGGATCCGCTGCGTTTTGATGACGCAAGGCAGATGGGCCGGATGGCGGGATACAACCTGATAGAGGACAGTTCCGGTACAAATCAGAGCGGAACACGTATCTCCAAGCGTGGGCGGAAGAACCTGCGGTGTGTACTGTACCAGATGGCAATCACAATGGTGGCGACCAATAAGGAAATGAAGAAATTATACAACTATCTGAAAACAAGGGAAAAGAATCCCTTGAAGAAGATGCAGGCACTGGTGGTCATCAGCAAAAAGATTTTAACAATGATTTTCACACTTTCAAAGAAAAAGGAGTATTACAAACCGGAGCGTGTCTTCGGGGAGTTTCGCAGAAGCCAGTTAAAAGCGGCTTAATAGATTCACGGAAGCTGATATAGGCATAGGGGCAAGGAGGTGTCCTCCATCAGCCCAATGAGGCAGCAATTAAGCAAAATGACTCCCCTATGCCTTTATCCATAAAACAGGATGAAGGAATGTAAGGGCAGAGACCCAGCGAGGACTGATAGGGTAAGTGTATGGATAGTCAAGGCGGATGAATCAGTAACTATTAACCTATGGATTAATACCCATATGGGTATTGATATAAATATTTAAAAATATATCGGGAGATATATTGACAAATTTCAAATTTTGAGATAGGAGGACAAATAATATGTCAAAGAATTATACCAATCCAACCAAAGTTATTACTGGAGTAAACACTCGTTGGTCTTATGCAAATGTCTGGGATCCGAAATCCATCAACGGCGGTGCACCGAAATACAGTGTGAGCCTAATCATTCCCAAGGATGATACTGCAACTGTAAACAAAATCAAGGCCGCCATCCAGTCTGCGTATGAGGAAGGTCAGTCCAAGCTGAAAGGCAATGGCAAGACCGTACCTACACTTTCTGTTCTGAAAATTCTGATGAGGGATGGAGACTTGGAAAGACCCGACGATGAAGCCTATGCAAACTGCTATTTCGTCAATGCCAACAGTGCGGCCGCTCCGGGCATCGTAGATGCGGACCGTCAGCCTATCATTGATCGCAGTGAGGTATACAGCGGTGTATATGGCCGTGCCAGCATCAACTTCTATGCCTTTAATTCGAACGGTAATAAGGGCATTGCCTGCGGTCTGAATAATCTCCAGAAGATTAAGGACGGAGAGCCGCTTGGCGGAAAGAGCCGTGCAGAGGACGATTTTGCAGCCGATGCAGATGATGATTTTCTCTCCTAAGAAAATGCAGTGACAATCAACATAGGCGGTGGGAAACTGCCGCCTGCAGATATTATGAAAATGTGAGGTAAACAGATGGAATTATATGAATTTGCAAAGCAGTTTGATGTGATAGTGATTTTTGCGGTGCTGTACGGCTTTGGTATCGGCAGCTTGGTGTACTGGGTCATGGAACTCCTGCACTGGTGCTATAAGAAATGGAAACAGCACAGGGAAACGAAAAAGGCAGCAAAAGAAGATACAGCAGAATAAACAGTAAACAGCGGGCGGCGGAGGTACATTCTTCGCTGCCTTACTTATCGTAAGGACGGTGACAATATGGGAAAAATTAAAACGCTCTCCATTGATATTGAGAGTTACAGCGATGTGGATTTGCAGAAGTGCGGGGTCTATAAATATGCCCAGTCCCCTAATTTTGAAATCCTGCTGTTTGGTGTGTCGGTAAACGGCGGTGAGGTTATGGTTTATGATCTGGCACAGGGCGAAGAACTGCCGATGGATATTATTACTGCACTGACCGATGATACCGTAACAAAATGGGCATTCAATGCGGATTTCGAGAGGGTCTGCCTTTCCATGTGGCTGCAAAGGAACTATCCGGCTCAGTTTTGCAGTTACAGCATCAATGAAGATACAGTCGGAGATTACCTCGACCCGGCGGCATGGAAATGCTCCATGATATGGTCGGCATATATGGGTCTGCCATTATCTCTTGCTGGGGCGGGAACTGTGCTGGGACTGGAAGAGCAGAAGCAGAAGGAAGGCAAAGACCTCATCCGTTACTTTTGTGTTCCCTGCAAGCCGACTAAAATCAACGGCGGCAGGGCACGCAATCTGCCGAAGCATGATATGGAAAAGTGGAATCTGTTCAAATTCTATAACAAGCGAGATGTGCAAGTGGAAATGTCCATACAGGACAGGCTGAAAAAATATCCCGTGCCGGATTTCTTGTGGGATGAATACCACCTCGACCAGGAAATCAATGACCGTGGGATTGCCCTTGATATGGATGTAGTTGAAAATGCCATCGCCTTTGATGCGAAATCCAAGGCGGAGCTGGCAGAAAAAATGAAGGAACTGACTGACCTTGATAATCCGAACTCCATGGTTCAGATGAAACAGTGGCTTGCAGATAACGGTTTGGAGATGGACAGCCTTGGGAAAAAGGAAGTGGCGCAGGCTGTGAAGACTGCTCAGAAGGAACTGGCAGAGGTTCTGATCCTGCGTCAGCAATTATCCAAGTCCTTCGTAAAAAAAGTATCAGGCGATGCAAAATGCGGTCTGCGAGGACGGCAGAGCGAGAGGAATGTTTCAGTTTTACGGAGCCAACCGCTCCGGGCGATGGGCAGGCAGGTTAATACAATTACAAAACCTGCCGCAGAACCATATACCGGATTTGGAACAGGCTCGCGGTCTAGTTGAGTCCGGCAATTATGATACAATGGAACTTTTATATGACGATGTCCCAGATACTTTATCACAGCGGATCCGTACAGCCTTTGTGCCGAGAGCCGGGATGAAGTTTGTGGTAGCGGACTTCTCCGCCATCGAAGCAAGGGTACTTTCATATCTGGCAAAGGAAAACTGGCGAAGCGAGGTCTAACGGGGACATCTATTGTGCATCGGCATCTGCCATGTTTGGTGTGCCTGTGGAAAAGCATGGTATCAACGGGCATCTCCGTCAGAAAGGCAAAATCGCAGAACTGGCACTTGGCTACGGCGGTTCGGTCGGTGCCTTGAAAGTGATGGGTGCTTTGGATATGGGGCTTGAGGAGGAAGAACTCCAGCCGCTTGTGGATTCATGGAGAGCCGCCAATCCGAATATTGTGCGTTTCTGGTGGGATGTGGACAGATGTGTAAAAGATACGGTCAAAAACAGAGTAACCACAGAAACACACGGCATCCGATTTTTCTACCAGAGCGGAATGCTGTTCATTCAGCTGCCAAGCAGCAGGAGGCTTTCCTATGTGAAGCCGCGCATGGGAGAGAACCGTTCCGGCGGAGAGTCAGTTACCTATGAAGGTGTGGGCGGGATAAAGAAATGGGAACGCATCGAAAGTTACGGTCCCAAGTTCGTGGAAAATATTGTGCAGGCAATCAGCCGTGACATTCTTGCCTGTGCCATGCGTACCTTATCCTACTGTTTTATCTGCGATCATATTCATGATGAATTGATTATTGGATGCAGTATGGGAGTTTCCCTTGATGCAATCTGTGAGCAGATGGGCAGGACTCCGCCTTGGGTTTCAGAGCTTCTGCTCCGTGCGGATGGGTACGAGTGCAGCTTTTATAAAAAAGATTAAAAATACGGTTCTTAAAGTACAGGGTTTTGTCCTTTCACTATCAGAGGGCAAGACCCTACTTTTATGGAAGGACGGTATTTTTTATGAAAGAATTGATACCAAAAGACGAATACGGCATTTTTGCCGACACACATGACACAGCGCGGGTTGACAGCCTGTTTGTTGCTGATTTCTTTGAGGAAAATCACAAAGAAGTACTGCGTGATATCCGAAAGATTATAGACCCTGCTGCTGGGCTGAGTGAGGATTTTCGTCAGCGCAATTTTGAGCCGTCCTCATACACGAACAACCAGAATAAAAAGCAGCCGTGCTACTGCATGACTCGTGACGGATTTACCATGTTGGCAATGGGATATACTGGGCAAAAGGCTATGAAATTCAAGGAACTGTACATTCGAAGATTTAATGAGATGGATGTTTTTATTAAGAATTTGGTGTCGGCAAGACAGGAGTTCCCACTTCTTACGGCAAACATCAAGCTGCTCCATGACAATCCGAAGCCTTATCACTTCAGCAATGAATGCGATATGTTAAACCGCATCGTGCTGGGAATGACAGCAAAGCAGTTCAGGCTCGGCAATGGCATCAAAAAAGGCAAAAGCATCAGACCGTATCTGTCAAAGGAACAGATCGATATGATAGAAACCTTGCAGAAGGTCGATGTGGGATTGCTTGTAGCATTTCCGAATTATGAAGACCGCAAACGCCATCTGGAATGGTACAAGACAAAATTAGAAGAGGACAAATAGTATGTTTTTGTGAAAGAACAGCTGAATGATGCTGTGGAGGTTTCCATCCAAATTAATGATGAGAATGTATTTTGCCGTTGCCCGAACTGCGGCTCGGAAATGCAGATTAATCTTGCGGAGGTATTTGCCGATGGGGAGATTGATCTTTTCGGGACATCGGTGCTGTGTGATAGCTACAGCAGAAAACTGATGGGAGGTAATAATGCCTGCTTAGGATAGATTTCCTTGGCGGGCATTATTTTTTTGCCCTTTTGGTTCTTGAATGGGACGTTTTTTTTCCTTTCACCGTTAGGGGCAATGACCTCAGAAGCGGAGGACAAATATGGATACGAAGAAAAACGAAGTACAGGCAGCCACTGTTACAGAAGAATATCTGCGAAATGAGTTTGATTATGTGATAATACAGCAGATGCTTTCAAAAATGCTCGAAAAAAGACTGATTACATTGGATGAATTCAACAAAATATTGGCTCGTAATCTTGAAACATTCTCCCCTGAATTGGCATCAATTATGGCGTAAGAATGTTGCTATTTAAGGGGTTAGCGGTAATATGTCACACTAACGAAGGAGGTGATATAGTTGACAAAGGTTACAAAAATATTTAATGAGCAGGAAGAGACGAACAAAAAAATAAGGGTTGCGGCTTATTGCCGTGTTTCTACAGACAGCGATGAACAGATCGTCAGTTTGGAAGCGCAGAAAAAACATTACCAAACCTACATTAAAAGCAATCCTGCTTGGCAGTATGCTGGCCTGTATTATGGTGATGGCATATCCGGTACCAACACAAAAAAGCGTGATGAGTTCAACCATATGATTGAAGAGTGTAAAGCCGGAAATATTGATATGATTATTACAGAATCCATTAGCCGATTTGCAAGAAATATCATTGACTGTTTGAAATACATCCGACAGCTTAAAGTGTTGAATATCGCTGTGTTTTTTGAGAAAGAAAACATCAATACAATGGATTCCAAGGGAGAGGTTCTGCTTACCATCATAGCATCTATAACCGGTTTTTAGGCTATACCAAGGATGCAGATAAGAGCCTTGTGATTGTGCCGGAAGAAGTGGAGATTATAAAGCGAATTTACCGAGCGTACCTTGAGGGAGCAAACTATAAAGAAATATCCGCAGGTCTTGAGGCGGATGTGATTCTTACGGCGGCAGGAAATCCAAGGTGGCACGCAAGTACACTAAGACAGGCGGAGCGGGAAATACCTATGAAAATGGAAGATTGGGCAAAGCATCTTGACGGGATTTTGACCTCAACGGGTGAAAGGGTTTTTACCGTTTCTCGTAGCTTGGGGAACGAAAAAATCCGTGAAAAAGCCATAAATTACTCTTGACCTATTTACTGAAATACAGGCATTTTCAATGGATTTCTTGGACTTATTACCAGCAATCATGTGGACTTAGGCTCTGATACTGCAATCAAAAGTACCCGCTCAAGCCACGTAGAAATAATCGCCGAATTATGCCGAAAATAATATGACTATAGTGAAGCGATGCAAGGTATGAACTGTGATATCATACCTACTGAATGGAAGTCGAAAATGGGCAGTAACAGTGTTGTATTCATTAGATGAATATTATATAATAGTGCTATAGCATTTTATTATGAAGTCATTTTAAGGAGGAGTATGGGAATGACAATAAAAAGAGTACTTATTGTTGTTGTTTTTTCTATTATGCTGGTATTTTCATCATTTGCGGAAGCAGACAAGTCGCAGTCGCCAAAGAACAGTGCAGGAACGATATATAAGCAGGAGAATGTTACCTGGACACAGACTGATCAGGGTTGGACTTGCAGTTATAATAAGGACGGGCAACCGTTTACAGGGCAGTGGGTCTCGATTTATAATAAAGAAGGAAGTAAATTAAACAGGAAATGGTATTTTTTTAACGAAAGCGGAGTGATGCAAACCGGATGGCTGTTTTTTGATAATGATTGGTTTTACCTGCAGTCAGATGGCAGTGCAGTGATCGGCGATAGTTTGATTCAGGAGATTGATGGTTTTTACTATATGTTTAGTTTGCATGGTACTATTTATAGGAATGAGAGTATTATAAGAGGTGGATCGTTATATACATTTGATGAGCAGGGAAGGATTATTTATTCGGGGGACAACAAATATACCAAAACTCAATCTCGTATCAAAAGTGAAAGTCAGTTGGATTATATTAACTTTACCCGAAAGGAAAAAGATATTACCTTATTAATCCATGATAATGATCTGAATACAGTTGCAAAACAGGCATTTGATTTTACTACCGCAAATCAAGGCAGCATAACACTTTCAAAAGTGTATTCGTTAGCATTGAACCAGACCCAGAACAATATTATTCATATTGCTTATATCTATTGTAATGCTTCTGCTGAGAGTTATAGTATGTATCTCTCGAGTGAGGCAGAGGATGCTTTGTTAAATTTGTGGTTCACTAGAGTTGGTTATTACAAACAAGGTGGCAAGATTATGATTATCATGGCCGCCTATGAGGGAGAGTCAGCAACACAGCTTTCGCCGGAATTAGCTCAGGGAAAGTGGTTATTAGACGATGGGGAATGGAAATACCAGCGAAATGACGGTACATATGCCATATCCTGTTGGGTAAAGAATCCGGCAGATGGTGAGTGGTATCACTTTGATGAAAATGGCCATATGAATAAGGGATGGTTCCAGGATACGGAAGGAAAATGGTATTATTTCGACTTGGCAAGTGGAGTAATGCAGGTAAATAAAACTGTGGATGGATATTTGCTTGATGCAGACGGTGTTCGCCAATGATAGAAGAGCCTGCAAGTCAATACTTGCAGGCTCTTGAAGAATATTGTATATACAAGCAACGGGGATTAAAGGC
>Ga0153944_1000248_pt1 | contig 23425 bp, 30 predicted proteins | sample TSNJ028MetaG_FD_104703 | JGI IMG/M metagenome (GOLD analysis project Ga0153944, IMG submission 104703) | Attine ant fungus gardens microbial communities from New Jersey, USA - TSNJ028 MetaG | ecosystem: Host-associated > Fungi > Mycelium > Unclassified | place: USA: New Jersey, Wharton State... | reverse complement strand
TTGACTCTCTTGGGCAATTTTCCAAAATCTAGCTGTTTTATCTCTTCCACCTACACTCACACAGTTTTCACCGCTGAGTGAAGAAAGAGAAAGGATTGGATCTTGGTGGCCAAACAGAGTTTCGGTGTAACCCATGATGGAAGGAGAGAGGTCGTAGAGTTTGATGGTACGGTCGAAGGAAGCGGTGAAGAGTTGGTGAGTTGAGTGGCGGAATGAAAGAGCCTGTGGAAGGGCCAATGGGTGAATAAATGAGGTGATGAAATTGAACGTACAGATATAATGTCTTTGTGGTTCATAGGACCTTGGAAGGATTTGAGGAAGGTCAGTGTGTTTGCGTCCCATACGATCAGGCGACGATCACGACCGCCACTGACAAGATATTTTCCATCCGAGCTCAGGGCAAGCGCAAGTACTTCATCTGTGTGTCCTGTCTCTGCAGGAGTCGATACGGTGGTGGAGTGGGATGATGTACCCTTGCTTTTCTTACTCTTGGGGGCTTTGTGTAGAATCGCGAGCTTTTTGCCGGTAGGTAGATGCCATTTTATGATGGAGCCTTCTTTTCCTGAAGTGTAGAAAAATTCTGAGGAGGACAAGGTGACGGCGGAAGTGACGGAGAATCTGTGGCCGCGAGTACGGAGAATGGGGAGAGTGGACAAGTCGGACAGGAGGGGAGAGATAGAATCTGCAATAAAGAGATAGACTTTTCCAGAGTGGGAAAGAATGTCTTGTTTCAAACGCGAAGAAATAAGCTCCTTGTCGATTTCTGCAGCATCAAATTCGCCGTCGGCTAGATCAGAGAAAGGCGTGTGTTCATTTCCGGCATTTTTCTGGAAACGACGTAATAACACGCACCAAGAGACTCTTTGATACCGTTGAGATAGACTTGGGCAAGACGAAGTCTCTTTTCTGCGGGTGTTTCGTCCTCGTCCTCGTCGCCGCTCACGCCAGGGTCCAAATTTTGTTGCTCCTGCACGCCGCCCCATTCTTCGCCGCTGGAGTGTTGATCGGATAATTCTTCATCCATTTTTGGTCTTTTGGTTGCATGGCGCGAGGTCTGTGTGCGCTTCCGTTTTCTGGTTTTTGAAGTGGCGAAAAAGTTGTCTGGCATGACCCGCAGGAATGACAGAAAAAATAAGAGATGTAAAATTATATCACGTGCATCGAATGTCACGAGAGTGTCACCTCTACAAAGACCTTATCTTAGACAAGATCTCACCCTCCTTATACCCACCTGGTGTTCTAGGCATTAATAAATTATGGTCCTCGCAGAATTCTTGTCCAAATCCAACCCAAACTAGGTCAGGATTAGCCCCTATCAACAGAAGCCTACCATCGATGACAGACCCCTGAAAAGCTACTCTGAAGGAAGATCTGAGGATGAGGCCCCGTAATGAATCTACATTAATTCCTTTCCTTTCCTTTCCCCTAATTACTGCTATAACCTTCCGGGTATACTGCTACCCCAACAATCTACTAGAAAACTTCCCCATAACTTCCTTCTCTAGCCTCATGCCTTTTGTAGTTACGCCGCTCATGTTTAGGCCCTTGTGTCCGAGCAGAGATAGATTTCCAACAAAAGTTACGTCACGTGGCAACAGGCATAACCCAGAAATAATAGTTTTTTTAGTACCCAATTACATCACATTACATGATGGCCCGTTTCTTTTTCTCTGGAGCCCCCAACATGCGTCTACTAACCCCGGAACATCTTAACCCGAACATCCTCAATGTTCAGTATGCTGTGCGCGGAGAACTTGCCATAAAAGCAGAGTCTTTGCGCGACAAGCTCAAAACAGGCAACAAGACTCTGCCGTTTCCAAAAGTCATTTCGTCCAATATTGGGAATCCCCAACAAAAAGGACTTGACCAAAAACCAATTACTTTTACTCGTCAGGTGGCTGCCTTGACGGAGTGGCCTGCACTGGCTGAGCTCGCCCCGGGTGTGTTTCCGCCCGATGTTGTTGCCAGGGCAAAAGAGCTCTCTGATGAGATTGGATCGATCGGTGCCTATTCGCACAGTCAGGGTGTTCCTTTTATCCGTCAGAACGTTGCTAGGTTTATTGAAGGTGTGTTTATTTTATGCGGAATTCTTGTTGTGGAGCTTACCTCATTTGTAGAGCGTGATGGATATCCTTCGGATCCGGATCACATCTTTCTTACTGCTGGTGCTTCCGCTGGCGTATCACTTTTGTTGTCCATGTTGATTCAACACTCGAATTCGGGTGTGCTCATCCCGATTCCTCAATACCCGTTATACACCGCTGCGCTCGCCCAGTTCAATGGTGCACCGATACCCTACTACCTAGACGAGCAGCAGGGCTGGTCGACTTCGGTCGAGGCAGTTGAGACTGCGCTCAAAGATGCAGTCGCTCGGAATGTTGAACCCAAGGCCTTGGTTATTATTAATCCTGGTAACCCGACTGGTGCTCTCCTGGATGAGGCGACGCAGGAACAACTCGTCAAGTTGTGTGAGGTGCACTCGCTGGTGCTGCTTGCTGATGAGGTGTACCAGGACAATTTGCACAAACGTACAACACACCCGTTCACGTCGTTCAAAAAGGTGGTGAGCAAGCTACAGTCGGAGGTCCCGCTGGTGTCTTTCCACTCGACGTCGAAAGGCGTCACAGGCGAATGTGGTCGCCGCGGAGGGTACTTTGAGTGCACGAATTTGTCTGAGGATATACTAGGGCTGATATACAAGATGGTATCTGTGGGCTTGTGTCCGCCTCTGTCAGGACAGATAGGTGTAGACTCGATGGTGCGTCCGCCACGAAAGGGCGAACCCAGCTACGAGCTATGGAAGGCAGAAACCGACGGAATTCATGCTGTTCTTGCGTCACGTACAAAAGTTATGGCCGAACGCCTCAACAAGCTACCTGGCGTCACGTGCGTCAACTCCCCTGGGGCGTTGTACCTGTATCCGCAGATCACCCTCTCCGCCAAGGCACAGGCTGCAGCTCGCGCCCAAGGCAAGGAGCCCGACACTTTTTACGCCCTTCGGCTCCTCGATCGGACAGGAATATGTGTAGTGCCGGGCAGCGGATTTGGGCAGGTCGAAGGCACGTGGCACTATCGGGTCACGTGTCTTTGTCCAGGTGTGGAAGATTACGTAACTACACTCGAGACTTTCCATGCCGAGTTTCAGGCCGAGTTCGGCTCGTAGGTAGATCACGTGTATTTTCCGTAGTCAATGGCGAAAATGTCGCATCAATGCTGAGTCAGCTGGTCCGTGCGTTATGTGAGGAGCTCCGGGCCTGTCAACTCTGGTCAACGATGGCGATTAAATACCGCGCGACTGATCTTTCTCCGCAACCCCCATGGTCTGTCTCTCCCCTGCTGCCTGTCTTCCATTGCTCACCCGTCATAGGTTTTTATTGACAGCAAAAAGTACGCCTGGTGTGTGTCTTCCTCGTCGTCACCGTCGACAGCGCTCTCAGCCCGCCCCTCAGTGAAACCTGCATCAAGGGCCATAGATCCTCGGCATGCAAGCATACTGACCGTCCCCTCTTTGAGATCAAGAAAAAGGGCCGCCCAGTGACTCAGTGCGAGCACTGCAGAGAGCTCCGTAAAACAAAACAGGTCCATGTGAAATGCATCTGCGAGGTCAGGTCGGACACTGGCAAAGGTGTGTTGACCTCATGCAGCCCACCGCAACGACGGTTGGCTCATTGCCAAGGTCCTCTGCACTAGTCGCTGCAAAACCTCCAGAGAGCGCCGCCTTCCCAAACGGTCTCCCTCTTGCATTGGCGTCGGCTGCATACAGTCCTCTCATCCACAGCGGTGCGCATCAGCTTTTTTTGCTGTCGAGTCACCTGCTTATCTCACGTAGCTACATCTTCTTGTTGTTGCTCTGGCACTGCAAAGTGCGACTGTTGGACACCGCGCAAGTCGGCTCCCCGCCCAAGACGAAAGACAGAGTCAGCGGGTACATCAGCAGCCACATTAGCAGCCACAAGACCGTGGGCAGTCATCACCCCCACTGTCGGGACAACTATACCACCGACTACTGTAACTGCCACTCCATGTCCACCCGCTTCTCATATTCTGGCCCGCATCTCAGAACTTCGACCTGTTCTCCCACGTCCACCTCCTCATCATGGCCCCTTTTCTAGTATGGCCCATGCCCATCCCAATCGCCATCATCATGAGAGTTCTTTTTTCAGTCCCTATGGTCGGGCCTATGATATCAATCATCCTCATCATTTTCCTCATATCACCGCTGTTGATCACCTCGCGTTGACCGGCCCTCCTTCCGAGCCTCTTGCTACCTCTCCTCCCGCAACCACCAATGTGACGCTTCCCTCAGCCTGCAATTGCGGCGATGGTTGTAGCTGTCCTGGATGCTTCCATCACAATAATACCCCGTTTACCCCTTCCCCTTCTGCCCATTCCACCTGTCAGAATCCGTCATTGTGTCATACTTGTCTGGATTGTACCATACTATCCCTTCCCCCTGACGCAGCTTTGTCAATGCCTGAACCACAGCAAGCAGAAGTAATTGATGAATGGATACGTCAAATGTCGACTGATGCGGCTTGGGATGATGGCGTCCGGCAGCAGTATTCTGCAGCTGTGAGTGCCACTGATAAACCCGTTAGGACGTCACCTCAACCATCTGCGGCGATCGTGGCGCCAGATATGATGGCTTCGTCTAGTTTTCCGACGTTTTCAACGAGTGAAAGTATGTTTATGTCTGATGTGGATGCATTTCGGAGTCGTTCACCATCAATTTCACCTCACCACGGTGGCGATCAGTTCCCATCTCATTTATTCAATGGTGATGACAGGCTGTCTGCACCTCAGCAGAGCATGTACATCAACGGACGCGGATTTTATTCGGATCCCTATCTGTGTCTTGCCTCGAGCGACAGTTGTGGAGGAGGGGATGCGTTATCGTCGGCAGTATATCTACCGCCAACGACGAATGTGACCGATTTTGATTTTGCTCATCAGCATTTGCAACGGCAAGATGAGGTGCCGGTGACGTATGCTGTCAGTAATCCTGATTCTGATACGAGTTCGACGTCATTTGAGTCTTCTGTGGATGAACAACATTCATTGTTGGGTGGTGGTGGGAATGCACCGACGTCAGTCCACCCGACATCATCCCTCCAAGGGCGTCAATATCATTCGTTGTCTGTCTCGCCTGTTTCGTTTGATAACAGGATTTTGTAGTGGTGGACTAGGTTGAGGTTGTTTTTCAGACTGCGAGTCATCTAGACTAAAGTTTTTTTCTTTATCTCGGTTGTATTTACTGGTCTTGTTTTTGTGTATATGATAAGATATTCAGATAATTCATTTGTCTCGTTGTGTGAAATAATTCGATCTGTTGCAAGTCAGATTAAATATCAGGTTGAATGTGAGAATTGAATCAGAGTTGCTGAAAATTGTGGAGGGGAATACCAACTTTTTGTTCTAATCTTTTCATTTTGATCTCATGAGCGGTGCTATGATTGGACTGACCATGGTGAGATCCAGGGCTCATATGCAGCTGGTGCTAACGATGTGGAATGGTGTGGTGGTGATAGGAGATAATGACTATAAATTGAGATCTGTTGGATATCAGGGGCAGCTGTCCAAGAAAGTTATTCAGATATGATAACTCAATGCAATAGTTATCTCAAAGTGTAGACCTGTGGCTGACAGGTTTTTCTGCTCAACTGTAATTTCAGAGCGCGACTACGAGAGCGATCCATGTGATTGGAACGATACCTAACAGTGTAAACGGCATTAGCCGGAGACCAAGGTTACAGCACAACGCGATAGATTGGGATTCGGGCCATGTTGTTATAACAGTAGAGTGGCTAGTAGAAGGATGTGGGTGTTAAGGTTGTATTAATGGCAGGGGCTATTCTTGTTGGAAACCATACCTGGCATAGCAGATTGACTAATAGTGGCACACACGCACACAAGAACCAAATAGGGATGAAATCCATTTAGGATGTTATCCATCATCGTACATCATGCACGTTTTTGAGCTCCTCATTTCCCCGATCGAGGCGATGAGTTCATCTCTGTCAGGAGCTTTTCTGTGTGCATGTGTCGCGCGTCTGTGTGTGCTTCTCGAAGGCAAAGGAAGATGATGACTGGCTTTGTTCGAGTGCTTGATTATGCGGGCTTGAGGATAGAGTCTTTTGAAGACAAGAAGATAAGAAGCTAGATAAAGAACTTTGGTTTTGTTGACTCTGTTCCTACGGGAATTATGCTTCTGATTTAATTACTACTCTGGTGGGAGGGAGGGCCCGACTGCCCATGGGATTTTTTTTAGAAAGAAGACTGATTGTCTTTGAGCCACCTGTATGGTTGTTAGGCTTCAACTGGTCCTTGAGTGGGTCGTTTTGAATTGTGGTTCTTTCGTAAAGAATGGCGCCGTTGTCGGTGCCTCGGCACGGTGCGGCGAAATACCCCATAAGAGACAAAGCTCCAAGTACGTAGGTTGCTAGCAACCAGCTGAGGATCGGGTCATCAGGTACACCACCAGGACAAAGGAAACCACGAGCCTGGCAAGGACCTGACGAGTCATTATGTACGCGACACGTGTCTTCCTTTCGGGAGGAAGCTTCTGAAGGCTCTTGAACAGGAGCAGGATCAGCGCACAGCTCTAGAGATGATATGATATCATTAGTCCGTAGGAGCTGATTTGCAACTTGTCCAAGGTGCTTTGATGTTTGGAAGATATGGATCTCAGATTTATCATAGTGACGTCATGCTTGTAGATGGTATTGATGTCACGTGGATAACTTTTTTTGGTTCGGCGTTTCCGTTCCGCAACAAGCAAGCTAGTACCAAGACGCGGAAGTACGGATTATGTTGTTATCGAAGGGGGAGAGTACAGATGGATAGATGATACAAAGGTCAATGCGCTACTCATACTAACCCGAAACGTCTGGTAACTAAGAGATGAAACGTTACCTATTTTTAGTGTAGTGCTCGATATTCCAACACATATTTGCGGGAGGAAAGAATAGATTTTCTCGCATTTATGTGTCAATATCGTTGAAACATTTGAGGAAAGTAGATTGACAACGAGTTATGTCCACCGAATCAGAGAGTAGAATACTTGCATTTATAGTGTAAGTGTAGTGATAGAGATATATAAAGTAATGCTGACATGTAGTAGAGTGCCTGTCGATTCCAACAGGAACTGACACGGGAGTCTAGACCTTGTCCTTCATTTTTTGACTTGCCAGCGATTCTTCTACTAGAGGGCCATTATGCATCACCCACCTATTAATCTTGTTTTCTGAGCAGCGACATGATCCATGGTTGCATGATTGCCCAACGGAGCAAAATACTTGGATCGCGCTTGGTGTACCTGTCCGCAAGACACGGGGCTAAGCTATTGTGTTCCTTGATCATAAACACTGTCCACGTCTGTTTCTGCATTCTTCTGTGCTCCATACATCATGCTACCTACTATTAATTAAAATTAGAGAACCCACTGTGAATAGTCCTTCAAGCAACTTCCAGATGGTTTCGTAGAAACCTCGGAGATTCCGAAAGAATTAGCACAACAGATGGTCAGGCCACGTCGAAAATCGAGAAATTGGCCTGGAGTTCTCTTGAGGTTGGGATCGAAGACCAGACCTTTCTCTAGGAGATCCTGGTTAAACTTGGATCTCATCATCCTAGACATTTCCAGAGTCAAAACAAACAGGTATGGTATATGTATACATGACACCGCGGTCTTCACCAATGGGCCATATTTAACTCCTGAGATACCGTTCGAAATGATTCTCGGTTAGGGTACATTTTCTGCAGGTTTACGTTGCGTGCAGTAACAAGTAACAATTAAAGAACAATAAACGATCCTGAACATTTTGAATGTAAACCGTTCTCATGTCGATCGACCTGGAAAAGTCATTGGCTAAGAGGCACAACCTTCTTCAAACAGAGAGGGAAAGATGCAGCATCTTCATCGTTGATATAATAGTTAAGGCGTTTCATTCGACCCAAGCATGCACATATCCACACGAGTTATGAGGCCGCATCGCAGTTGACCCTTCTTTCCTGTTCTGGTCATCTGAGGCGAGGAGTCAATGAGTCATAATCCTTCTCAAGGGACTTAGCGACGTGTCTTGCTCACCTTTTAGCTTCAAAAACTCAGATAGCATCGGATAGAGGGCTTAGGGGATGGTTCTAACGATTAATTCTAGACTCAGTGTATAGCTACTTGATGTATGTTGATGATACTAAACTTCAAACAGGTTTATGGTCAATGGAGTCGGAAATCTGAACTCCGATCTTTTTCCAGATGTGAGGTCAGTTCTGCGTGTAAACTCAATCGGAAATTGAGATGGAAATATGACGAGGTCATACAAGAGAATCAAGCAAAGTGAGATTCGCTAGGGCATCAGGCCCACTAGACTTTTGTCTCAAAGAATGTATGCAGATCACACTTCTAGAATTATGTTCAATGGATGTCGTCGTGAAGAAAAAATTAGGTTAGTCGAACCTAAAATAGGAAGGACGATGACATACTTTGAAGGATGATGAGAGCGTGAGTCATTCAGAAGAGACTGTACAGATTGGCCTGACCACCGATATGTTGTATCCCTCGGCGGAGCTGGAGAGATTAACAGGTCATCATATTCCGGATGGGTAGGTGTACATGAAAGTAATGAAGTGATCCGATTTCGCGGGGAAAACGCCGGGCGGGAGCTGTTTTTAGAGAACTTGACCAAATGTCCAACTTCTAATCAGCAACATTATTGCTCTCAATCGCTGGAAATGCCAGTCATTGGTCATTCCAATGACTCCCAAAAACACGAGACAATGTACCTGTGATCCGAATCGCCGAAAGATCAGCTTCGGAACTATTCGGAATCTGTTCATTCATTCAACCTCAAGGTGCTGCACCAAGATGAGCGCTTCCGTCAGTTTTGATAATATAGCTGTTAGAAAGCCATGGTAGACTACATGAAACATAGATCCCAGTGGAAGAAGAATCTAGGAGTATTGGTAATCGTTGTGATATCTGAACTCAACAGCGTGCTGGAATCTTCCCGACTGGACACGTTACATGAGATGTAGAAGCTGATTACTCTCTCTGCGCATAAAATAGGTATTACTGACTTTCATACGCAGCAGAAAGATCGGACTACTGCACAGAATTATGCACGAATCAGTGACTCAGACAGTGCAGAGATACAAACAGCGATATTGAACGCTCACAGTTCAATGAAATGGGAAGGAATGCAAAGGGAAAAGCTTGGATTAACAGTTCATGCGCAAGACCGGTGAACATACGAATAGCCGGACTGTCTTTTAATAGAACACGATCGGCGGATGCATGATCCCACGGACCGGAGATTTGTTTATGCGGACTCAGAACAGCCACAGAACATGATCCAATAAATCCTGTTCATTGTCCTCCATGTACTTCCGGGAGTCGGCTTCCGTCGTCGTCATAAGTGAAGTCTCATTGGCCCTACTGCTGTATACCATCCGTCTCAGCAGCCTGACTACCAAAATAGGAGGCATCCAGGGAAAAGCCGGAGGATTCATTTCTAAGTCGGCATTTTCCAACGAGGTACTGGACGCGCCATCAGTGAGTGCGTAGCTTTGCCTAAGAAGTTCAGCAGAGCTTCTTGCTGGGGTCTGGGGTTTGCCAATTGAAAAGGGAAGGTGAGGGTTTAACACCTGGCTGCGTGGATGGTGGCGATCTCGAGCGTTTACTGGATGACCTGATGTAGGTATCGGAATCTTCGACAGTCACATATCTTCTGAAGGTTTCAACAGAGGATACGTCTGCGCTTATCATAACTAGTTCTCATAAAGCATGCTGGCGTACGAGAACGGTGTGCTATATACACTCAAAAGGTGACATGAACAAAATTAATTGAAATGGTCCTGTCCGCAAGGTCACTATCGAAGAATATCCAAGGTACCACAAAAACACTATCATGCTCTCATATCATCGGAGTCTGGTCGTCCATCCCGTCCTATTAATCGATGTATATCCTCAGTGCCACTCGACTCAACTCAAGATACATGCTTTCCCTGATAGCGAGGCCTGAGGCCCAAGTGAATGACTCGCCACTTTCCATTACAGTTGATGATGTTGAAGTCAACGAAACCGCGCGTGATCGTATCTGAAGGTAAATTTCAAAACATTACGGAAAACCACAATCATTTGACAGCAAGCCTGTTTCCAATCATATGCCCGAAATCATGGGGGAGATTAATAGTATTACAGAAGGATAATAACAATTGGTCACACATGCTGTTTGGATATACACTCTTGTAATATCACCCTTCCTGCAGATGCAGGGAATGCTTCAGATACTATTGCAGAAATGCTCGAAAACGGAGAAATCTGTTGTGCAGACCTCATAGCTCTCCCCATCACATCCTTGAGTAACTTGTACAAAGCAGGAAGGTACATCACTTGCTGAAGAATACACCCGTGCTTCGGGCTAAGCGCTGCTATTACAAATAAAACCGAAGGTAAGCATCTTGTGGCGGTTAACACATGCTATCGCCTCTGTAGGGAGGAGATCCGATGTGAGCGATCTATGTATACGCAGCAACAAGATCCCTGACAATCAGGGTGTGGGCCGGTCTCGATGAGCAATACATGCCGTTCAACCGAAAACTCGACATTCATCTAGTGGCGGATAACACGATGATATCAAACTTTTGAGTCACAGCAGGAACCGATCAGAGTAGTGGCTGTCTAAGATAATCTTCAGAAGCATATCAAGATCGGATGGTCACCTATGATTGTGGGCAAGAGTTGACGAAAAGAGATCTTCCCAAGGCGGAAGGGACAAAGAAATGCCGCATCGAGTGATACTCAACGGCATAGAAGATGACACGTCATTAGTTGTTGCAACAGCCGGGGATCGTGCTAGGATCAGCAACCTTCATACTGGATGCTGCCAAAAATCCGGGGAAAACCACGTCGTGTCGTCGGGTACTGAGCTCAGATATGTCTTTAGTAAAGAATAGATCCGCAGATGACAGGGAGTTGGACGACGCGTGTGAGGTTTTGGGCGAATCAGTACTGGCCTCATGACAACCCGCTTCTTCAACACATTTGCACATCCATGACAGTAGGCAGAGTTTACAAATGCTATTCCAGGTGGCCTCAACTTTAGATCTGATCTAAGACATCGGATGATCAAAACTCAGGTGCCTTGTGGCATGAAGAAAAACATATAAATCACACGACCTTGTCAACCCGGCTCCACTGGATTGGTTCTAATTAGTCTGTCCCGTCGCTATATATGCACATTTTTACCACTCACCTTCTTTGCACCACTTCCACCCTGTTTTCTGCCTTTCATTGGTCTGCTAAAAACAAGTCTCATAACCCCCATAAAATATGCCCGGGTTTCTCAGCAACTTAGACCCAATAGAGTATGTTCTGTAACATCCGAGAGTCAGCTTTGGATTGAATTTTTTTCTAGTGCTTTATTTCGTTACTTCAACACTGTCAAAGTTGGCTATCACATAGGCCCGATCGAAGAACGATTCGAGATGCAACTCACCACTGTCAATGGCACTCTTTACGCAACTCACTATCTGGCCGTGAGGCAATCAAACTCTCCCAATTCTCCAGTCTTGATGCTTCCCGTATGCAGAGACCTCTACAGGAAGGGCTTCTTCCCTGACCTTCCTTGGCCCAAAGAGGATGATCCGCATGAGAATTATAATCCCGACGCTGACGAACCGGACGTACCTGTCAAGATACCCTACTTGAATGCTCCCGTCTTGAAACTCTCACTTCCCGTATATCCCATATCGGTTCCTCACTTAATGTCGTTGCCTTTGGTGCTCCTCTTTGGGCTAGGACTGGAAATGGACATTGAATCTCTCCCCTACCGTCTTTTACCAGGTACAGTCATTGCCGAATTTCCAGCTGCACCAGCCATGGCGGAGATATTTGCCAAGTTCCCCGAGCGAGATTTCGAACGTTATCATATGTACCTCGCAGGATTTCGGGATAATAGCTACTTTCTTGGGCTGAAAAACCAGAGGATCATAGAGATAATAACTACAGCTTGGAAGGTAGCAACCCAGGCTCGTCAGATTCGACAGCGCCAGCAGAAAGTCTTACCCCAGCCGCGTCGATGAAACGACCTTGGACTCCCGACTACTTTATCCTTAACCGTCCTATGTGGGGCTGATATGGCTTCCACGCGCCGAGAAGCCATAGTTACACAGTCGGCAATTGGCGCTAGATTTTCCGTTGATAGCAAGGTCCGTGATCCATACTTCCGATAATCCGATAACGTCGTTCCATTCCCACAACATATAATGATATTCCTACTATGACCTATAGTACTTGATACAATACACCCAGTTATTCCAAAATGTTTATTGTACAAGACCTTTTAACATGAAATATCCGGTTACTGATTTGTGTTTTTCCTATTGCTGGTGAACTGTTTGAATAATAGATTGACCATAATGCTCAGAATTTCGAAGAATCAGGAACCTTAGATTTTCTGCATGCTTTGATGAAATTTTGGTTCCTGCTCACCCATATACCACATGCTGCTACTGGGGGAGGGGAAAGCTCTCAAAGCAGCAATAAAATAAGTAACTGTTCTGACAACAACTTGGTGAGTCTGAAGACTTGGTTCCCAGAAAAACAGTACTGAATAGTTATTTATACAATTATTATTGAACAAGTGTTTTGTTACACTTTAGTCACTTTTTTGACATCATCCTCACTTCTGGAACACTTACCTAGCAGAATACGTGAGTTCCTCCTCATAGTCTATGGATAATTGAGTAATGTAGAACTAGGGCTCATCAAGGGTAACCCCAGGGTAGATACCCCTTATTCTTGTGCCACTCCTACCTCATGTAATACCTTAAAGTACCAGTAGTAGTAGGACACTCCTTATAGTTAGTATCAGAATCAAAATCTTACTCATTCTAGGCAACATTAACAGTAGCTAGCTTTTGTGGTTTTGCTTTTATCTTGTTTCCCCCGCTGTTCCTCTGATCATTTGCACTGTCTCTATTCTGTTGCCTAGACTAAGTATCTGTATGATCGCTCTTTGGCAGAACTGAGCAGAATAGACTATTAAGCTTCTTCCTCAGCTATAATTTAGTCCAAATAGTCTAGCAGGTAATGTTAGCAGAGTCACTAGGATCACCTAGGCTATAAAGATGCAAGGTTGATCTTGCTGATGTCATCCAGTTTGACAGACACCGTGATCACACTTGGTCACTCTGAAGCACTCCTTATCTTTCTTGATCACCCAGGACAAAGAGAAATCGACATTGATAAGCAAAGCATTTTGGCGAGCCGGATGATTGAATGGCATCATTGGTCAACATGAAGCCCCACCACGGTTTTCTTATAAGTCGGTGGCCTCATTAAACCTTATCGACTCATACACAGTCTTCAAAAATCATTGCTCAGATTGAACAGCAGACCAAGGAAGACAGATTAGTATTCTAAGCTGATACAGTCAACAAGGGAATGTAAACCCCAAGACTCAATGTATGGGACTTGCCAAGTCCAGTCAAAAGATGCAATATCTTGCCTGCACATCTCAGAAGCGAAGTGGGTTGCTTGAGGTGCCCATAGGTCTTGTCATTGACGGGGCTTGTCCTGATCTGAGAAAAACCCTGGCAGATCTACGTGAAATTGACCTCAAGGCCAGTTTGATCTGAGTAGTTGATGGAAATGATTCCATCGGGTGACGCTGGCGATAGACAAGGTGTAACAGCCTAATTATTTGTCCTCTATTGGTTTCTCTGTTTTCGTGAAAGCGACTTACCTGGATATAGATACAGTAGTAGATCATAATCCCTAGTTCCGATTAAACATCACCTATACCAGTAATCACGTCCAACTCGTGCTCGGGCGATGGACCACTAACGGAGACCTGGATGGAATTTGGAGTTCAAACGTTTTTCAGATTTGTCTGGCATGATGTTTTTGCTCGAATTTCCAGACGAATAGCAACCTGAAAAGTATTTTTCACTAATAAGGCTCTTGAACCAACCAAAATCAGACGTGATGGAGATGATAGTTACTACACAAGGCCACTACTGAGGGTTGCCTTGAGGCCACATGTGAGGAGATAGGTACCAGAGTCTCTGCAGCCGGACCTTAACGGTTGACAATCACTAATGCGCAGGGAATAATGCGAGACAGTGGATACATAAGGAGCGTGAGGTTGGACATCATGGATGTGCCGTTCATGAAACACGTTCAATACACGAGGGTTTTCGGAAATCGGGCCCTACCACGATGCACTGGACCGCATAAATAATGCACTGGACCGCTGTACATAATGTGTTCCTGAAGACCACTGAGTGACAGATCGTTGGAATGAAGGGCACAAGCACAGGCACGATAGCTACTCCCTGAAAATATTCAGAACTAATTATTCAATGAAATGTATATGTACATAATGGCATACATCATATACAACTTGAGGCACATAATCGACATGCAGTATTTGAACGAGATCAGCGGAAAGGTATTGTGCAAATATGAACGTAGTGTAGTTAGCTACAACAACCGGAGAAAATCAGTTTACTCGTCGTCCTCGTCACCGTCTTCGTCGTCCTCGTCATCGCCCTCGTCCTCGTCATCCTCCGAGGACTCTTCCTCTTCGGTGTCACTGTCCATCACAAAATGCCTTTCATACTTTTCATATGCCTCAAATACCCCTGGCTTCTTAGTAGCCACGCCCAAACTCGTTACTGCGAGCTTCCAAGCAAAGCTGATAACACCCCAAAGATGATCATCAAAGATGCCTAATGCACAAGTATTTTGCCAGATACCGTGCACGACGCTGACCTGACAAAACAGTGCTGGGATGCTCAGCCTGTTTCCTATATAGCGTGCGAGTGATGCATGCTCTTCTGGTTTGTGGATCATGACCGTTGGGAGTGGCAATGGAATGAGGCGTTGGAGGAGGATATCGGGACTCCTCAAGTAAAGATACTCCAGTATAGCAGAGAAGGTTTGGGGTGAATGAAGGTATAAAGGGTGGATAGGAAGTGTGAACTGTCGAGAGGTGGGGTTCTCTACAGGATCAGCAACCTCAAGAGGTGGGAATGCTGGGAGCTTGGCACAATAAGCAGCGAGGACGAGACTGTGGACCGGATAAAGAGTAACTTTGGTTTTGGCCTCCGGGTCATTTGTGGGGCGCGGGCCATGGACGGCCATCATGTGAGTTGGTAAGACGCAATTGATGTCGTCCGTAGTCATGACTATTTCCTTGGGCAAGGTACCTGCACTCATGACGCTGCGGTCTTTGGCGGTGCACCTCTGCAAAGAGATATACATGCTGCAAGTAAAAACGAGTCAGATGATAAGAGATAGATAGAAAGGCGTCCAACATACCCAGGTGAAACTCCAAACTTGATCAAGGTGCCTCGAATATAACCTACGCTGGTGCCGACAAGCGATGGATCGACGGCTTCGATTGAGGCCTGAGGGACTTCCTCGTACTCAGGTAAGCCGAGATACAGTGGAAGATCGACGGTCTTTGGTAGGGATTTGTCTAGTGTTGCCGAGTCCCTGTCCTCTTGTTTAATCTGAGGTGACGGAGGACGGCCGAGAGCGAAAGTCATCATGTTAGTCGTTAACTTAATTATGCTCTTACGCCTAGCCTGTTCAACGGCGAACTTGGTAGACTTGGACCTCTTCTGCTGCTTGCGCTTGCGGTCAGCGGCTGCCTGAACACAGGCCCGCATGTGCTGCAGAGTCTGGCTCTCGAACTTGAGCGGAGTACTGTGAAAGAAGGCGTGATGTTTGGAGGAGATGTTGGGGTGGAGGACCATGGCAGGAGAAAAGAGGAGTTTGGTTGGTTGGGAAGAATGCACAAGGCTTTATAACCAGCGCAAAAACCAATCATGTAAAAATAGAAACATGGGTCCCAACCAATCCATCAAACCAATCCACCTAGATTCGCCTAATTTGGATGGTGATTTCGGGACCCACATATATCAGCACAAGCAAACATGAGTCGGTTATTTCCGACACCTACAATCCCCCGTGATAAAGCACACAATAGATTTGCACACCCATTCTGACTCCGTTACCACATATACTACAGAATATGATTTAGTGAACATGCGCCTATCTGGCCACTGACAATGCCGAATCGAACGTACGGGTGAACGGCTCCCAGATTTTCCCTCATTCATGAATTGACGGGCCTCCTGAGTCCCTCATTGGGTATAAAATGCCGATCGTCTACTTGTTGTCCACGGAGATCGTTCTGAAAAAAACAAAAGATGTCGAACAAAACCAGAAAACCTACGCCTCTGTGGCGACCGATCTAATCTCCTCTGGAGTATATCGTCTGGTGGAGGTCTTCTTTCAAAACATAATCCTAGGATCTTTTCAACAGTCGCAATCACTCCATGTAGAGCCGACATATAGAAAAATTATCAAGGGCCCAATACAGGGGCGTCGTCACCATCAAGTTTGCTACCTAGTTGAGAACAAGATTTGACAGAACTCAATTTCCTTTGTTTTCCAATGAGGTCACAATTCTTTTTCACATAGTACGCCACGAAATGTCATTCTGCAGACACTTCATGCACTAAAATTGGAGTATGACGATGCAGTCTTGACCCAAGTCCACTCGCCGGAAGCGCAAGAACACTTAACATGAGGGGCGCACAACGAGCACTCATAGAACACCAATATGTATAGGATAAATGCACTACCGTGATTTGTCATGAAGAGATTCCGTTTCGAAACATCCGCAAAAGTATGCTATAGTTAATCTTTTGTACCACCACTTCGGTGTGCGTGACTCGGTGAGCATGCATTTCGTTTACGTCATTGTCAGCTGGGTTTTGTCACAATGGACTGTCACAATGCAATCAAACATTCACCTTCCGTATCAGACTCGGCGGAGACCCAATTGTAGGTTCCCGCTTGACTAAAAATTGTCCGCGCTGTAGCATGAAGGCGTCTGAGCTCCCCATGTCTCTCCAATAGCTGGACTCAAATTGTTGAAAGGTACATTCCATGTGTCACAGAATGCCGTGTGATGCACAAACGTATCACGATGCATCAGCGTGACGTCGTATCCCTCACTATTGTTTGTTTGTGTAATTCTAAGTCCCTGACTGTGTGTCCTGCATTCTATCTGCAGCTGCCCCCTGCAATGCTGCTCTGGTACCCAAATGTACACTAAATGGTTATGGCCATACTGCATACATTGTAGCTCTGGTCGCAACCTCCGTCCCAAATCACGAATGATTATCACTGCGCCCAAATGCCGAAGTGACTGCACAGAGTGAATTCTTCGCTTCGTTATCTTTTCGCTAATACCCCCTACTCCGCTTATATTCTGTTCTTTTTTTATTATTCATTATTGTTACTTAGCGACTATCTTGTTACCCTGAGTTTCTCTCTCATTATTCAGTAAATACAGACACATTGTCTACAGTACTTGGATGTAAACCTGAGACCCAGTCTTTCTGTCTGGATCTCAGGTACGTGTGCTTACTGTTTCACTAGTTATGATAATTTATCTGAGTCTTTCTGTCTGGATCTCAGTCCAGCATTTCTAGCATCTGAAGACGTTCCTGCGCATACGCTGTGACCAAATCCTGTTCACGCGAGTTTGACTTCCTAGTAAGATCTCACAGCTGCTTAACGCAGTGTACGACTGATAACAGCCTAACATTCTATCACCTTTGTGTTGTCTCTCAAACCATGGCCAACGACTCTCTTAATTGATATGCCTCAGTCATGGCCTAGAATCATCAGCTTCAAGAGTACACCATATATTATATAATTGTCAAATAGTCTACTTCAACTAAAATTCAGATTTGATAGCATTTTTCAGACTGGTAGAAGCATGAGTGTTCGGTTGTTTAACAGAAATTCATCTCAACAACCATCAACAATCCTCCTCCTGAGCCTTCCGTGCCTCTCAGGTTGTTGAATTAGTGGTGATCTCTCATCATCCAGACCCCTATTTACATGTGATAAGTTAGTAGGTTTGCCCTATCTCGTCCTTTCTAGCAAGTAGGTTTTTAGGTTCCTCTTAATTGTTTCTGTTGTAGTATCCTGGGCCTTTCAAAACTGGCAAGGAGACAGTATTAGGAAATAGTAAATATCTTGATCTAGCAATCAAAGGTTAGCTCTTTTAGAATTCTCGGACTAAGCTTTATCAACTCTCCAGAATATTAGTTACGACAGATTTTCTAGTCAAAATCACTGCTCACTAACTTTTTCATAGCCGTGAGCTATCAGATTAGTTCTATTTTCAGTTTGAACAGCTATCGGTCAGGACAGAGGCAACTATCATAACCATCGATCGTTGATTGACTATTTGATGGATTGGTACATTGATGTCATTGGCCCTTAGATTGGCTATTCCGACCCCTTGAACTTGACTAACTTGGATATTATGGCATTATTGAGGTCACTGACCAAAACATGGCGTATATACACTGTCCTCTCCGCTTCGCCTAAGTGACGAGCGCAAAATCAGTTGCTCAATGACAGGCGCTGCACGCTAGCGGCAAGCGTTGGCTTCAAGGTGCAAGTTTGTAGGGCACTTCTAAAAATCAACACTGGTCGGGCGTGATCACAACCTGAGATTATTATTTATTCCTTTAAGCAACAATGCATAACATGTTCTCTGTTAGTATATCGGTCAGTACACGCGCCTGTCACGCGCGAAAGCGGGGTTCGATTCCCCGACAGAGAGTTTTCTTTTGTTAGCAACCAAAGTAGATTATTTTGTCTTCTCTGTGAAGTACGAACATGAAGTAAAATAATAATTTGGATCTTCTTAGACGTGTTTCCTTTGGAAGACTTGTATTCCATTGGGACCTGAACTACAGAAAGTCAGCCACTGCTTCTTCAATTATAAGGGTAAGACATTTTATTTCATATCTGAACCCGATGTCTTTTATTCTCACATCTTATCTTTCTACTATATACGCATTCTTCTGGGACGTGCTGTATTCCTTCTGGATGCACGAGGAAACAGTGGATTTTACTACCGAGCCTTACATTGTCAGTACTAACAGCGGAATTGCGGCTGTTAAGGATATCGAAGGTATTGTAAAAGAAATTTCTCTAATCGCTCACGATCCATTGAAGTCGTGGCCTCATAGCCCAACTTGTCCTCAGGAACGTTGGAGGGTCGGACAACGTCGCCAACTTGTCTTCCTGTTTTCCAGGCCCGGAAATCAATCGTGGCCCTTGTACGATATTCCTTTTCAGTAAATCCGGCTTCATTATTATTGACTTTTTGCTAGGGTACACGGAAGGAGAAGAAGTGGCTTTTATGCCTTCCAAGCTCATCGAGGCGACGGTCCATTATGGTGATAATCCAAATTCTGATTATGATTTGGACAGGCAGTCGATTCTTTCAGCGGAGACTACAATAACGGAAGAGAGCGAATGTTTCAGTGAAAGAGAATCCATGTCATCGTCAGTCACGTCTGTTGACGATGTTGAGAGTGAGAACGGGGTTCAGAAAATGGAGAAAGAGTGCGAAGAGGTCGGAGTCGTGATGGAGATCTTGAATGAGTCAGATGACGAGGATGTATTGTTTGGGAGTAGGTTCCAAGTTGGTGAAGAAGTGTTGATCTAAAACATTCTTTTTCAGTGCTTGAGTATTACTTCTCCAGGGAAGATATTGCCGAAGTGCGACCTGAAGAGGTTGACCCAGAAGACGGAGTCGTTGAAGAGGTTCGTCGTGTAGATGTCAGCTTGGGGCAGGAAATCAAGAATTGTCAAGGACAAGAGGGTGCTGAGCTGCTCGAAGTTCAACAGATTCCCATCCTCGACAGGCCAAATGCTCCCGAGGACGAGGAATCATCCAAACTTTCGTGTTCATTTCCTAATGATGAAACGAAGTCGAGTTCCATTGACGTTCCTTGGCCGTTTCGTCCTATTCGAGGGTCAGAGGAGGACCTGTCTGAGTTGTTCGACTTCATGCAAAGATGTGATTTCGTTCATCCAGATGATGACTTCTTGAGGGAATTTGGTGGGTATAGTATGTTGAAAACACCAATGTTTGCTGATCCTGGTCGAAGCGAATGTTTCTAATGACATTATGAGCCTATGTCTTGAAGGGGATGCATTCACCCCTAGAATAGGTCAGTTAAAGGTGATTATCTGTTGTGCGCGGGAGTTATTCATCATGGCCACTTCATTATAGTTGTTCAGAGTCCTTCATCTGAGGTATTTCCTCCATGTCCTGTTCGGCCTCGTCGTGGTCGGGAGGGTGATTGGACTAAGGTTTTGGAATTCATGGACGAATGTGATTCAGAGTTTCCAGTGTGGTTCGTTGAGGATGATGAAGGTTATGAAGGAGATTGTGATTGCTCTCTTGGTGAGCCTGAGTGTTTTGTCCTGAGGTGGTTTACGATATGCCTACAGATTCTATGCAGGGTTATGGTCCAGATATTGTCCAAGGGGTTGATACGGAGCGGAATAAGTTACGCCCGAAGACAGGTCAGTGGTTATCTTCATACCTCCAGCGAATGGTGAGTTTCTTACATCTAGCTCGAATTGACAGTGGTGCATGGTCGTGAGGAATACGGAGGCGGAGGAGACAATCGCGACGGTTCACAGTTCATTTTGAATTGCCATGCTAACGACCTCGGCGTCAACTTTCCACAGGAGACAAATGTTTTCCTTAGCGTGAAGAACGACGACAATGGAAACCGTGATGCCTTGGCAGAAGGCCATGAAGATGAGTTCGATGCGATATTCGACATCATCGATAATTTTGGTATTTCGATTGAGGAAGGATTGGTATTTTTTGAGAAGGCTTCAGAGTGGCTAGCAACAAGGGCGAGAGATGAGGCAAGAAGGATGTTATTGACAAGACCTCGGAAGGATGAAGAACGGAGTGTTAACGTGCACAGATCGTTATTAGAGGGCAATCCACTACCAGTGGATCCAACTCTGAGAGCTGGAACGCCACTTAAAGAACATTCAATGCCGTCCGCCATTAGGGATCGGATAGCAGTTGCACCAGAGGACTATTTGCAAGGTGAATCTCATGTTGATATGTGAAGGGCGTACTGACGATACTTGATAAGTTCCGAAGCGTAACTGTAGGAGGTATTGACACATTGCAGTTGTTTGGGTTTTCGATTTCTTCTTCTTCTTCTTCTCTTTCTTTCTGTTTCTGTTTCTGCATCTTTCTGTCGCTCCGTCTTTAGCTCTCTGTTTCTGCCTTTGTCTATCATCATCTATCTGTCTCTGTCTGTCTTTTCTTTTCTTCTTTTTTTTTTGATAGAAAGCTATCTATGGAGGATTGGATACTTCTATCTTTGGCTTCTGGTATCATAGCTTGTAGTGTGTAGTGAACGATATACCATTAATCAGCAATAAAAAACCGTACAGACCACTAGGAAAATCACAAAGACCGCTGCCTCTTCTGCTTTGGTGCCTCTGGCTCCTCAATATCTTCCTCTTCAAACTTCGACTTCAAACCTTTCATTTTTCTCGTCTGCAACCTTGACAAATCTTGTTTAGCAACGTGAACACGACCCCTCAAATCGCCCATCTCATCAACCTCCATATTCTTCTTCTTCTTCCCGAGTCCCTTCTCGACATCTTGCTTCTTGAGTTTCGGTCTCTTGAGCGCTTGCTTGAGAAGTTCTGGATCAGGTGGTGCGAATCGTCGGAGGGAGAGATCAAGGAAAGGTCCCATGGGATTGAGTTCAACTGCGGGTATGCGGGTGCCTGAAGCTTTTAGTTTGATGGTGTAGGAACGGATGTGGACTTTGGGGAGTGATGAGGGGTTTTCGGGAGTTGTATTAGGGAGGTCGGTAGAAGCGGTGGTGAGAGTTTGGGGGGTAGGTCCAAGTGAGATACTGATGACATGTTCAACGCCCGGTAAGCAGACAGATTCAATTGTCTCGCCATTGAAAAAGGATATAAGCATGGATTTGAGTTGGGAGAAGCGGGGATGGGTTTCGAAGAGGTCTGAAGCAAAGTGAAGAAGGGGTTTATTTCCCGGTGTTGATTTTGGAGTCTGAACAGAAACATGATGAGAAGGCATAGGAGGGATGGAGATATGTACCTTGAAGTTGGCCATGCTAACAAAGTTGTCGACACCGACTTCGATCATGTCGAGGACACGACTGTCGAACATGCGGACAAAAGTGAGACCATTTGGTCGCTTCTTGGTAGATTGTCCAATGAGGAAGAGGGATGCATCGTTTTTATTGGACCAGAACTCGAGAGACGATTGGGAGTCCGATGAGGAGTCAAATGGGTAGATCTCATTTTTCTTATTAAATGCAACTGCATTTGGACGTTTCAAGATCATCTAGTAGGAAGCATTCAGATAATTCAACGAGACATGAGAATAACGCACGAGCTCCTTCATGGCATAGTTTACTATTTCACCAGTATGAGTTCCCTTGACGAAAACACATGTGCGAGGATCCTCAACCTCTTTCGGCAGACGGGCCTCCATAGCCCGCTTTGAACGTGCATTTCGTGGTTTCCTAGACGATGTTCAGACAATCGGCTTTGGCTCGGACAGCGTACTTACACTGTTCGCAGCATAGCCTGCGGAAAATAAAATTGCCGGGCCAAAAAAACGCACGTGACTCAACATTGATCATCGCCATATTGAGTAGAGAACATCTCTATCTCCACCATGTCTGTATCGGATAATTCAATTTCTTCAGTCGCTACTGTCGTTCCTTTGCCTCATAGGCAGGGTACTTCTCCCAGCTCGAGGGCCCCAGTATGGCCGATAGACTGTGCAGAGTCGGGTGTAGTGACGCCTTTACTTGCCAAGTGCTCTCGACATTCCCGCGCAGACGGAATCTGTTGCAAAGAGCTCAGGAAAGAAGAGCGCACCCTTATAGACCCTGATGTTGTCAGAGATGTGTGAGTTACATTTCAGTATTGGTGTTTTCATAACACATCTTCTGATCTGGGTATAGCATTATAGGTCTTTCAGATGGACTGACAGTACCGTTTGCTCTTACTGCTGGCCTTTCTTCTCTAGGCAATTCAAAACTTGTAGTTCTCGGCGGCATTGCCGAGCTCATTGCTGGTGCCATTTCCATGGGTATTGGTGGTTTCCTTGCTTCTCAGGCTGAACGTGATCATTACCGGTACCTTCAGTCCCAAACTGCATTGCGCGTCAAACGTAGCTGTGCCGGAGAAATGGAGCGTGAAGTTGCCGAGATCCTAGGGCCTGTCGGTGTTGATGATAAAGCATGTCATGCGGTGGCGCAATGTTTACGTGAGGTTGAGGTAAACGATAATGGGGAAGAGTTTACAACGACTGCGACGAGTAGCCACGAAGCTGAACATCAAGGGCTGAAATGGAGTAAAGAAGTCGGTTTGACTGCTTTTTTGCTGAGATTTGGACAAGGTTTGGGTATGTCTTTGATGTCATCGTTGATGTTTGTAATTTTGACCAACGGTGTTCAGAGGAAGTCCCAACTCTTCGTCTTTATGTATCGGCGTTTACGATTGGGA
>Ga0153944_1000241_pt1 | contig 23653 bp, 27 predicted proteins | sample TSNJ028MetaG_FD_104703 | JGI IMG/M metagenome (GOLD analysis project Ga0153944, IMG submission 104703) | Attine ant fungus gardens microbial communities from New Jersey, USA - TSNJ028 MetaG | ecosystem: Host-associated > Fungi > Mycelium > Unclassified | place: USA: New Jersey, Wharton State... | reverse complement strand
ATATTTATGCATTCCATTTTTCTCTCTGTCATTGACATTTACGATCTCCAACGCTTCCTCGGTTTTTATTCAAAAAGCATCAAGTCACAAGTCTCCTTTGCTTAGTCGGTTACGCGATCTTGCCAGCTCATTGTATTCGAGAAACTTTTGGCTTGACGCGGCGCAAAGATATACAATTTCTCTTCATAGAAGGAATTGGTATCGGTCATTGAGATAGCTCGCTGTGTAAAAGCATGCACGCTAATAATACTACCATAGAAAGGACATGAAACACCCAGTGCATCGCTAGAGCAGAGAGACGTGCTACTGAAAATTTCATGCGCATAACGAGAGAATATTAGTTATATGAACAGTGATTCCAACTCCATAAAAGAAAGGTTAGGGTACCTCAGAGGTGGGAAAAGATTGTTTCTTCTTGCTATCCAATTTATCAAAGCCGCATATGTTGATTCACCTCAAAACAATACCCGCCGTAAATTTCGTTCCGGAATTGCGCTCATAGATTCATGACTGCCCATTGGAAACTTGCGCAAAAATTTCGGTTTATAGTCTTATCTCCGGACACGGCCCATTCGGTGGGATAGAATCTGGGCACCCATCGGCTCTAGACCGACGAAGTATCGCCGATTCATGATCACGGCTAGGGAAAGTTTTTTCTCAGTAATCTCTACGTCATCTCGTAGCACGACAAGAAGTGACACCTTCAGCGTCAAATCCATCAATCATCGCGCTTCGTATTGCAAATACACAAGGCCCTCTACAGATGAAGTCTCCAATTAACACAGAGTCATCTATTTTGAGGTCCATAGTTAATTGATATCACATGACGTCATATCAGATATTCGATAAATCCGAACTGGTTTATGTCGACGCACTCAAAAAGAACCGCTCGGAACGTGTGAGGTCGGCCTCATTGACTGGATACTACTTACGCGTGGATGCGCCTTGTCTAGACTCTTCAGGGTTCTTTGAGACACCGGAAGATGCGGGCAAGAAATCAGCGCGGGCGACAAAAAAGCTTTTCCGTTGCCTTCTCTGATCGAAATGAATCTAAAGGGAAAAAATGGGGACGGAAGCCGTCCTACTTGATAGTGCTCATGAAGGAAAAACACCCCTACCTCCACGCGTACAGTCTGTGGATCCCGGCTTTCATGGATTCCCGTGTTTATGATATGAGAACGCGACATCTTGGGAGGGCCTACTCTGCCGGTCTCGAGCCAACCAGGATAGTATAATCAACGTCTTATCCCGATCCGAGGTCCCCGGGTACCGGTAATCGTCCAAAAATATTTTCTGTCTGTATCTCAATTCGCTTTCTGTTCTCAAGTCTCTTGAGTCCGGTAGCAAATTTTGTCAAGGTCCGATTATACCAGGTTTCAAAGGATCGAACAGCCGATATTAAACGTACAAACTAGTACGCCGTAACATTATAGTTGAAAACCAATCATTCCCGATGGTAAAGTTCCAGAATCATAGAGACACTTGATGTTTTGTAAAAAACCTCGTGGATGCCTTCCTTTATGTGGTACAAATCCCGAGTCTATGACAGGCCTAGCTGCGCCTCAAGCCAATGAACCTCGGTCCTGCCTTGGCTTCCAGGTCTATTGTCATCTAAGCAGGGTGTCAGACGTGAAAGACGAGTTTCAGATGGATGGGTGGATATAAATAAATTAATAAGACAGCTCAAACCATGTAGAGAAAACGTCCTTGAGGAACAAGAAAACGATAGCGGCCTACTCAATTAGCTTCTCGAAGCGGCAATGAACGGAAATTCCACTCACAACCTTTCATCCAATTCGCGGCCTACCAGATACTATAAGAGGGTCACTATAGATGATAAAAATTCGGTCAGAAGCTTGTCTTTGATCAATTCAGCGCGAGAACGGTCTCTATCGATGGTCTATTATCAGTGATTCCAAAACCCTGGTAATCGAAGACCCTGACAAACCCGCTATTATCAAGCTCATAGAATTGAGTGCTCTCAAACAGGGTGATGGGTTAGAGCCTTTCAGAGACATAGGTTCCTGTGCTGTGGTGCATCCACAGAGATCACGGAGGTGTAGAGAATAATCTGCAACCCACGTCAGTAGTTAAAGTTAATTAAGGGCTTCCACCAATTTTTGCGATCGTTTCGTTATTCATCTCTCTGGCAACGATGCCCACGACCTCAACAACAGCATGCTGGAAAGAGGACCGATTGGATGGAAGATAACGGATTCTGTGATAAGAGCTCGCATCCGATCAACCTCTTTGAGCTGCCACACACACCCACTGGTAAATGATATCAGTCAGTCAATTGATAAAACGGTCGTCAGCTCAGATTGGAGATTTGAACTAGTTCAAGCAGTCAGGCAAGATATTTTTAAGTACAATGTAGTATACAGGTTCTCAATTTTGCCTCTCTCGCCGAATGGTCTTCGCGAAGACCATTCGGCGAGAGATTCTATTGTTATTTAATCCTTTCCAGATATCAAAAATGCGATTCACGTCCACCAGGAAGTCAACCAACATAAACAATTCTATACTTCAACGTTTGAGGTCTTGGACTTATTGCCGGCGAACCAAAGCGAAGCATCCCTCATAACCCGGTACATCGGGCGGGCTAAGTGTGTCTCTCCAGCGGCCAACCAAACTTCCGTGGGTGTTACCAACAAGGTACCCTCTGTAAAGCCATTGCCCTCTGTCGCCGTCAACCTGCAAAGTGTTGTGAGCTACAATAGATTAGCCAGGATCAGCATGGTCTGCATACGTATTCCTTCGACAGGCTCATGAATCCATCATAAGGTCTCACTCGACCAACCAAGTTGAACTGCCCCCAAGATGAGTAACCCTGGACAGAAAGATAATCAGATTGGCGATTCGAGAATTAGCGGAAACCATACTTCTCCCATTAGAATGACATCTGCCATCTTCTCCGCTTCCTTGCGCTTGGAAGTATGAACACTTGTGCGAGAAGCCCTTTGATATCGAAGGCTTCCGCTCCGTTGGGGTGTACGTACAGTTAACCCTTCGCGGTCTTCTTTGATGTGTGTCCCGATGGGAAAAAATGATCTAAGAGGATCGCCCGCGGGGAGGGGGATAAGACTTGAGTCCAGGTCTAAACCAAGACCGGTATCCGGATCTGAGAGGTCCCATGTTGTGAGGTGATATTCGCGAAGTTTCCAGGTTTGGTCATGACGTGCCACAACAGACTTTTGCAGGGCATGAGGTGAGGCACCACCGAGGATGGCTGCATATGCAGTAAATTCGGTGTACTAGAAGCTGCATGTGAATCAACCAAATTCGGAGGATCGTGATGATATCAGGGTTTACATACCGTAAATTGACCTTCCCAAAATCCTTCTGCACTATATCGATCAACTGTTACCGAATGACGAAAGGAGAAGGCCTGGTCCATACCTACCTACCGGGTTTGAATGCTTCAGTAAAATGGGCGTTGTGTTCTTTCTGGGCCATTGACTGGCATCTGGCCCATTCACTGTCCCATTCCGAACTCGACTTTACGCGGACGACCGATCTGGGCGGATGTAGTAAGGGTCCGGGATAAGAATGTGGACTGACAAGGGTCAGGAAAGAGAGTATAGCAGGAATCGCGACAGGTAGGAAAGTCAACTCAATTTCCTGATCGAAGTGTGTAATGTGATTTGAAGGATGGGAAATTGAGGATGGAAGGAAATCCGTCCACGGGATCACAGAAATGTTATACTGGAATGATGAGATAGATAAAAACTGAGAAAGAAAAAGCACTGTGCCTACTCTGTGTGCTGCAAGCGCAAAAGCTCCAAGGACATCAAGAGTCTTATCATTAGGCTTGTGGCCATCTAATCGACTCTCGGATAAGCTATGTATACCAACTCCAATGTCCAATGACTGACCTGGTTCCACAAGTAACCAATATAACCACATTGCTAACGTTGTATTCTGATCTCCGAGGGGCCACTCATTATGTTGGATCATGTGCATCGCCCTTGAAGCGCCATCATGACTGAACAAGAAGTCGTTTAACCAACAGTCGAGCTTGCCGTACTCCCTGAGCTGCCTCTCGTTTTTCCCATCACTCTCCAACAACCAGATACATGAACGCAAAAGAAGCAGGTGCAACGTGCCCGGTGGCTCCTCCCCTTTCGGCTGATAAGCGTCCGCCCGTGCTCGCAGGCACTTCAGGTAAATGAATCTTCGCCTCAATTCCGCCGATATTGTGACTGGGGAAAGAGACTCCTTCCCCAGACGCCTCATGGCGGGTTTGAGATCAAACTTGTGTGTGAAGACGCGGGCATAGAGGTGAGGGTTTGAAGTAATCGAGAGTTGAGAGTAGATTCGGCGGCTGGAAGCGAGTAACGGGACAAGATCAGACGGAGGACCCAAGAAAGTGCTAGTGGCAGCGAAAAAAGCAATATGTTCGAGCACCTCCTGCGGAATGATGTCAAGGGGAGACATTGTAATGGTAGTAGAGCAAGTGGAAGGTCATGCGCCGGTTTCATATGTAGTAGCCGGTGCCCGTTGTAGGATTAACCATTCCAACTCTGGCTCTAGGATCTGGATCTCCCATTTCTTATTGCACACGTTCACAGCCATGGCGCAGTACTGCTCCATTTTCATTGTGAGTAGCGTGTACAGTAGCCAGAATTCATATACCTCAGCCAATCAGATCAATCATTGATCGCATTACTGATATTACTGATCGATTATCTTCGATTTCAAAAATTTTGAGATCATTTTCATCTTGTCTCACAAAATGTCCGTGGATTTAACCAAGCTTAACGAACACCTCGCCAAAAGGTCATATGTGGAGGGGTCCGTCGTTCACCTCAGACCATTCCTAATTCCTACTGATTTCTCCTCGCAGATATGTCCCATCCCAGGCCGATGTCCTCGTTTACAAGGCCATTTCTTCGCCCCCAGACGCCAAAGAAGCTCCTCATGTAGATCGCTGGTATAGACACATCGATTCTTACGCCTCTGAGCATGCCTCACTCCCGGGATCGAGTTCTGCCGGCGAGGCTTTCCTTGGCAGCGCTGAGGCTTCTGCAGCAAAGGCAGAAAATGACGACGAAGACATTGATCTCTTCGGATCGGATGAAGACGACGACGAGGAGGCAGAGAGGGTTAAGGCTCAGCGCGTCGCCGAATATAATCAGAAGAAAGCCAACAAACCCAAGACTGTTGCCAAGGTGTGCTCATAGGTTCCTTGATTGTGCCTGGACTCACACCATTTGAAGTCTGTCGTTACATTCGAAGTTAAACCCTGGGATGACGAGACTGACATGGTCATGCTCGAGCAAAAAGTCCGTGAAATCGAGATGGATGGTCTTGTATGGGGAGCGAGTAAGCTTGTCCCCATAGGCTATGGTATCAGAAAGCTGCAAATTACCCTTGTTGTTGGTGCGTGTTTCTTGACAATACCCCTGGTCCAAGATAATTGTTTAATACCTTTCATAGAGGACGAAAAAGTCTCCATGGACGAATTACAAGAGAAGGTTGCAGAACTGGACGATTACGTACAGAGCTCCGATATTGCTGCTATGCAGAGTATGTACTCGTTCTCTATCAGTGTGATGTCAATTTATACTTGCTCTAGAACTATGAGTGTGTGGGAACCTATAGAGTGGTGTATTACGTTTCAAAATTGTTAAATCTGTCGGTTGAGTACGAAATAAATTGACTGTCGTCATAAATCTTCCTTCAGAATGGAAATGGAGGACCGAATAAACCGATGGTCGCCAGCGGTAATCAGGGACACTTTTCACCATCGACACGCGAATTTAATCTCGGGTAGGGCACTATAATCATCGGCATACTCGCTGAAACTTGATCTAGAATGGAAGATCGGAAATGACAATTGGGAGAAAAAGGACGCCGTTTCTTCCATCCCTGGAAGACAATGAAAGTTGTGATCAAGAATGTCGATTGGAAAGCCTCTTCTCGACTCGCAGTTCGTTATATAATGTCGTGAGCTCGTCGACGAACACGCTGCTCTATTTCTCCTGAAATAAACTACATTCGTGGAGCAAACCTTGAGCCAAACCCGTTTCTTACAATTTCCGATTCTGACAAGGCAGCCCTGCCAGATCCTCCTCCTCTGATTGTTTAGTCCATCACCGCATGTTCGCGACTATTCATTAGATGGTGTAAGGCCTTTTTGTTCCTCATTCTTCAGCTTTCCCTATCAGATCTCAGCGCAAGTCACAGGGTCTTCTGGTTGGCCGTGGTAGCGCTGCAGAACCGGCTTGCATCTGAAGATTCCAACCCACAAACCCAAGTTCATCTTGAGATCGGATCAAACCTCATAAGTGTCAGTAAGCCACTCAAGACCACAAAAGGAAAAAATACTTCGATCTCACAAACTGGACTCCGTCAGCTTGTTTGGGAGAATTTTCACAAGAAGAAATACGCCGCCATGAAATTTGGACCGGGCGCTATCGTTATCATGGCAAGTATAAGAATGGGTCAAACCAGCGACTGTTTTTCTATATCTCAGACATGGTTAGTTCACTGGATAGTCTTCCTTCAGACATTCTTCAACACATTGCGCTCCAGGCGACAACCTATTCGTATCCTGCATCAGGTACAGGTGCCATTGTGTCTCTGCTCTTGACGTGCTCCACGCTCTACCATGCTCTTTGCGTCCAGTCCTGTCCACATCTATACGCGGACATATTCCGAACAATTTTCGATACTCGTGCTATCACAAGGACGTTCAAGTTTCAAGTCACCGACTCGCAATTAGCAAGTGAACTGGTTGTCCGATTCCAGATGTTGCAGCGCATGCGAGAACGAACCTTCTCCATGTCCGAACTTCATAAAGACCTTTGGACGGCTCTGTGGATGATCTACGAGAGCGATGGTCGTAACGAATCACATTTACAGAACGTATACATTTCCGAGTACCTACTCGATATAATCAAATACTGGGATATCAAGGAAGAGGGGCCTGGTCATCAACTTCGCTCTTTGGTTATTTGGATACTCAGCCTTACTCTCACACAACGTAAGCTATTCGGGATACTCGTTTCTAGTTTGCCGCGTTTATTCTCTCATGGAACGGACATAGAACGTATCTTGTCCCTAACGGCTAACACGAAAGCATCTCTTCAACAATTTTTACTTCCCCACTCTGGGAATGTTCATGAGGTACGAAAATATTTTCTTCACAGTTATCAGATCCCTCTCAGCTTAACTATTTTGGATTTGTTCTTCTATGTTTGTGCTCTGAGTTGATCCAGGCGGCGGCCAATAGCATTTCAGCCCACTTATCGCACAATCCTTCACGTGGACAAAGGGAAGTTGGGACCAATGATGTCCATAGCGAGTTCTTCCCATCCACAAACAATGAATATCCGATTCAAACTCAGTGGAATTACAAACATGGGGCAAACTACATAATCAAGTATGGGCGCGAATGGCATCTTACCTGTCCAGATCCTGCTCCCGCCGCGATCAGTCTACTCTTCTGCTTGAAGGAAATTGGTCCTATTTCTATCCCGGACCACCTTCCAGAAACTCGTTCGATTGCTCTTGCCAGTCAAAGATTTGGCCCCACTAAAGAAGACTTACGAATAATCCGAGGGTACAAAACAAAGTTGTTCGCTGACGCAGTTGCCTCAGATTGCCATCGTATAGATGCTGACCAAAGGAAATATGGAAACCGACGCGAAGGTCAGGAATCCGATTTTCGAAGGATATTGTCAGGACAAGAGGGCACTGTAACGGTCGAGGCACCCTCAACAATGCTTGGAAAGATGACAGGTACTTGGGAAGGTTTCTACATGGTCAGTTCCCACTGGGCAGAGTTCATCCTGACAATACGTGAATTCACACGGGGTAGCAGTTAGCGCCAAGTACAGAAGCTGTTGTACTAACCTCCGGCTCTATCGGTCAGAAACGACGGCACCACGCTCCCGCAGACTTCGTGTGCCGAAAGCCAATGCAATTGGTGCTCGTCGAGTACGCTTGCTTCGCGGAAGCCAACTCTGATTTCCCTGTCGTGAACGATGAATCAGACTTGAAGAAGCTTTCTCAGCTCTGTTCAGAGCCAGATGTGCGGCGCTATTACTCTTTTCTTCTCGTTAGGTAAAATCACTCAAATTTGATATTTTAAATGATAGGCTGGATTCGAGCTTGACGGTCGTAAATACGAGAGGCTCATGGTTGATCCTGACCCACACCAGGGAGCTTGCGAAGGAAAAGCAACGCGGGAACCCGTGGACATCGTACTACTGGGTAAAGTATGTAGTCGATGTTTGTTCAGATAGCTATGCTGATCGGAGAACCAGACCATGGAAGACCACGAGCAGGCTTGGGGTGGTTTTAGGTTTTTTGGGAGGATCCGCAAGGGTGGGTCGATCTTCCTGAAACGAAAAGCTGTAAGTATCAATCTGTCTCTCGGGGAAGGGGGAGAGACTTCTGACTATGATGCTGTGAAATTGAGCAGAAAGAGAACGGAGATGGCACGTCTGCTGGAACATGGATCCTTGAGGGCAAATTATGTTTCGGAACGGTTTTTGTTGGGATATGTTCTCCAAGCATGACCGCGACGAATCAATCTAGCCCCATACGTGGTGTTTTCAGCATGCAGAAACGCGCTAAGGACTTCACCTCGTGGTGATGTCGTGTATGATCTTAAGCCCGGCACGCTTGTTGATCCCGTAGTCATTTCATTTTCTCTAAAATGTTTTGAATATATGGTAAAAACATCATCAAAAAAAGTTGAGTGTGAATCCTTCATAACATGACACAGGTATTTGTAATCGCCGAAAAATCCAGGGTATCCAGGGTTCACTAAAATCCGGGGCTGGAGGTCTCGAATCGAAGTCGTCGTACTCAATTTCCGTCATCGTGGTTGATTCTCACTCTAGAAAGAAAGGAACTTGTTTTCTGGTCCGATCATGATCACGATACTCCGATTGGGACAAGAGCCTAGAGCGGCAGTCACGCGCATCAGAGAAGACCTGGCATTGCCGATCAAGGACGAGTCAATTTGAAGTTGAGCATGAGAGAGGCACGGCGAGTGACTCCCAATTATGGACGGCGTTCGCTCAGGTTCTCAGCGTTTGGTGTGACGAGATAGGGAGCAAGTTGTAATTTCCCTGGAAAACTAAATTTAGGTCGCCTGACCGACCGAAGAGATGCTACTGCAGATCCAGGGGTAGGTAGAACGCTGATTTACCCAGGAAAATTACTCATCTAGAATTGATAAACTACTATTGCTACTATACAGGATGCTGAGAAGGTGATTAGACATGCGCCGCTTGGGCCATGAAGGAGTGAGATGCCATGCGTTCAGCCACCTTGTTCGGAGAAAATCGGTGAGGAATTGTCGCTGGTTCGGTGGATCGAGAAAATACTTCAACCGGCAGAATAGAAAAATTCCATAGTCAACAGAGTCAGGAGCGCTGAAATCAGGTGTTTACAAACAATACCATTGGTTGTTGTTTTAGGGCTTCATTTAGAAAGAGGCGCGAGAAACACCGAACTTGGTCAGAAAAACTAGTATGGACCTGGTTTCTAATTGGCCTTGTTTTGGCAGCTGACAAATGCTGGTCAAATAATGGGTGTTCTTTCTTGCTTCCCTCTATCATCGTCGTTAAACCCTTCGTTGTGACCTTTGTCGTCGTCGTCGACAGTAAACACGTCCATTCCTTTTTGCAAAGATATGAAGACTTGGGTCACTCTCTCCTTTTTTGCCTCTTCTGTCCTGGCACAGTCGTCGGTAAGTAATTTCGTTTATTTTGTTTCTAGCGTTTACGCCTCGTGGTCAGTCCGTGAAGGCAACTGCCTCATCAACATCAGTGGCTTCGCCAGTTTCATCGGGGATTAGTAGCCAGTGTAAAACCTTCATCGACGCATTCGATACGGACAGTTCTCTCACCGCTTGCTCTCGCTCTTTGATTGAAGCCACTCAGGGCTTTGGCCCTGGGCAAGGCGCAAGCTCAGAAAATGTCACTAGTGCCATAAACGACATTTGCAGTGGTTCAGTTTCGTCTGCTTGCCCGGACAGTCTCATTCGGGAGAAACTCGCCGATTTCTACAGCGCTTGCTCCGCTGAGCTCACTTCGGCCCCTAACCAGCAAATTCGTGACCTATACGACGTCCTCTACGTTCTTACGCCATTTAAGCAAGCCATTTGCTCTGAGGACGACAGTGGCAATTCCTGTCTCCTCGATAGTAGTAACTCCTCTTCAAACAACACCGCTCTTCCGTCGCAAAGCAGTTTCGATCAAATCCAGAAGTCTCTCTCCTATACGCCCAGCAATGGTACTTCCCTCTCCTCTCAAAGTGAAGATGCTGTCCTCGCAAATCTTACCACTTTCCACAACAACAACATTGCATTCCTTTTCCGTAATGGGACCTGGGACGAGTCCAATCTTTGCACTACTTGCACTCGTAGCATTCTCACAGGTTACTTCAATTACGAGTCCGATAGTCTGTATGCTCCGGGTCTGTCCAACAGCCAATTGCTTGGCGGTCAGGACTTACTCGTGAGCGCCATCCAACAAAAGTGCGGAGTGAATTTCCTGAACGGTGCTGTCCAGGCTGCTGGTGGTATCAAATCAGGTTCCTTCACCTCCGGCGCGGTCAAAGGTGTTAGTGACAGGTTCGCTGGCATCATGACTGTTGTAGCTGGTGGATTGACAGTTGCCATCGCTTCCCTCATGGGTTGATTCACCCCCATTGGTTGCCTCGGAATTCTGATTTGTTGCGATATTTTCTCATTTTATCTAATTTATACATAGATACCCGTATCGTATCCTATGGCGACCCACCTGTCTTCCTCACTTTGATTTGTTTTTTGCGCTCTTCAGTGAATGGCAGCCAGTATTATGTTTAATTACGACAATCCATGGGAGCTGAAAATGTTATTTGGAACTTGATTAAATATCGGTAGCATTTGGATCTCTTGCAACTAGAATTCTACACTCAGACAATGGGAGATTGTTCTGTGAATGGATGTATGTGAATGATTATAAAGATCATTATAGATCATTTAAATTTCAGTAAGGTGTACATTTTGAAGTCCACTGAGAATCATCGGGACATGACTATATGGAACTCTAGAAAGAGGTAGGAAGCAGCATCATCATATTGAAAGCCAGCGCCGATAAAGAGAATCCGCTAACGGAGTGGCATTCGTGAGGACGTAGATTAAAGACAGATTATAAGCTGCTTCTCGGACAAACGTCGCGTCCTGAACCAGGGTAAAAAAAAAGAATTTCAGTCCAAAAGTCAGACAAAGCCCAAGGAGGATCATCAACTTACTTGACCTGTCTCTGCCATATCGATCACCTTCTGATATTGTTTAGCTGCATGCGAATACAAGCCTAAAAAGATATATTAAATACGGTTCATATCGAGCACGGTTCACAGGAAGGATATTCACTGAGTTGATGAAAAGCTCGCCCGAAATTGAATTCAACCTCGCCAAGTCCACGGGGATTTGTGCCCCTCAAGTTCCTATATTGTGTCAGGAGGGCCATTGCCTTCATGAGTGCAAACTCATCAGCCAATATTGGGTGCTAAATCTTCAGGCTTGAAGTCATACCTGAACTACCAGGTGATGCCTATTATCTGATTGTCTCTGCATGGCACGCCCAATTGAAGCGATAGCAAGGCACAGACAGATCATAGGATCCTTGGGACAATAATCATATGCCTGAAGGAGATAAACTGGGATATAGGTCAGCTTTCAGTGACAATGAAGAGGTCAACAAACGTCAGAATACGCACAGATAGCACTCTGATAGCTCTTTGCAGCTATGCATATTTGGCCATAAATGGTGATTATGACTGGATTAAAAGCTGTTGGAATAGGAGGAATGCCGGACTTGGCTTCAGGAGCAGTAGCTCCTGTTGAAGAAGTTCCGACATCTCGACTGATATCATCATTGTCTTCTTCGTCTTGCTCCTGTTCGGTGGCTTTGGATCCGTTCGGCGCATAGCGTTTATTCAAGGGATTCCATTTAAGCGTTTCGGGATGTCTGACGGCTGTATCTGACAACTTCATCTCCCTGTATAGATGCTTCTGGAGTGTCGAGGTAATAAAAGAGTCGGTAGGGACAAAGCCACTACAGAGGCTGGCGAGCAGGATGCGAAGGGGTTCATTTTTGAATTGATGCGCAGTGACTAATTTCCTCGAGTGATCAACCGCGGCTTTGTAATCTCTGATAGCGATTGCAACAGCTTCGGCATCGTCAGAACTGATGGTGTGATGCACATGTGAAAGGGCAAACTCACTGATGAGCGACAATCTAATGACATCTTGTCTAGCGCGCGTCTGATAAGCGTTGGACAGTAAAATGTGACTCAAGACTTCATTTGCCAGATCAGATTGTCCCTGCTTTGTTAGGAGGAAGGAGTACTATCACACTGATAAAAAAAAAGACCCAGAGATTTGATAAATGCTGCTCACCTGCATGAAGATCCGCAGCCAATCATCAAATGAGACACCCCGGAAGATATCCACCGCTCCTTGTTTCTCTCCCCATTTCAGTCCTCGTTTAGCAAGATTTTCACGTTCTGATTAGAAAGTGATGAACGCTACACAGATTCGAGCGTTAAAAAAAGGCCTACCCAGATCCAATTGTAGGCGAGATGCCATCCTATCCTCGTCCGCCTCAGCCTCCACTTGTTGCTTTCTCCTTTTTTTGGGAAACATCCCTCGAAAAGGATGAGTCTGGTGGGTCATGAATCAGATAAGATATAACGATGAACAGCCAGCTCACCCTGCTTGTCAAAAACAAATTACGCGTCTCCCTAAACGTTTCCACTAGCCTCTCTGATTCAATGAGCCATTCCTTCTCTGCTTCAGGATCGCCAGCGAGCATTCCTGGCCATAACTCTTGCATACGTTGATAACCTTTAAGAACTTCCTCTTCTTTCTGCAACTCGAGATGTCGGAGTTGTGCATGTGTCAGCCTTGATGTTCGAGACTGCTGCCTGATCTTCGGTTGTATTTTCTCTTCGAATAAAGAAGTAGAAGTGTTATTGGGTTGTCCTTCTGCTTGGTTTACAATATCTACTTTGATACGACGTTTTCGAGAGTCGATGACTACATAGTATAAATATTGGTGAGGGTTGCTTTAGTCTTGAAGAAATTAAATTACCTTCATAGACAATTTCAAGGGCTTTACGGGGTTCGTTCATGGATTCATAAACTTCGGCAAGTTTCATCTTGGCGTCATTGTTCGTTGGATCGATTGTCCTGACTAAGAACTATTCGAGTATGTGTTTATAGATGAACCTGACGCTCTTACTATGCTCATATACTTCCGCGGCTTCTTGAAGCTCCTCCACCATCTGACGACATGCCGCTGTTTGAAGCAAAATATATAAACTGCTAGTCTGTGAAGTCGATTTTAGTACATTGAATTGAAATGCAACGCATATAATTGCCTCCGAATCCATGCCAAGCAGTTCATATATGGGTTTAGCGTCCGCCCATAACTGCTTCTCATAGTATGCATCTGCAATCTCAGCAAACAGCACCGAGAAGCTTTTGACGTCCTGAGAGAGGATGACACTGGCATGTAACTGAGATTATAAGCCCCAGTGCGATAGCTATAAGGAAAAAAGATGGACACGCCTTGCCCTCTGTGAGATCTCCTGACTTGATCCTGGCGACGGCCAGTCGGTGGCGTGCGTTGATATCAAGGGGGAACCGACCGGATACAACATCTGTAACGTCCTCTCCCCTACTGTTCAATCGTGGAGCCCACTCGGGTAAATCGTATTCCCGATCATCCTCACAGAGGTCCCAGTACTTCTGCTCAGCTCGACCTTGAAGCCAGCGAGTACCTTTTCGAATAATTTCAACAGCTTTTTCATATTCACCTAATGTATTATAAAGGTCAGCCAGGAGCAGGAGATCATGGTGCCCAAAACCTCCGCCCTCGATAGTCAAGTCGTCATCAGGAGAGGCTCCATTAGGATAGAGTTTCTGATACTGTTCGAAAGCCTGCCCGAACAGGTCGACACAGCTAGAAAGGTCCGAGAGCTCAATAAGAATCGGATGAAGTTGACGCAAAACGTTAATATCATGAGGGACTCGTCTAAGAATGGCCAAAAAGGCACTGCGCGCCTATGCAGACGTATGAAAAATGGAGTGGCAATCGGAAAGTGACCATAGTTACAGTCCTGAATTCGCCTATGTTCTTGGCTAGAACAGCCCGCTCCCAGAGAGCGTGTACATTGGCAGGATCGAGGCTATAAACCTTTCGGTAGCAGTATAGTGCTTGTTGATTGTATCCCATATCCCTGATTGTTGTCTATGGGGTAAAGAAGGGGACATATGTTGACTCGAAAGGAGATTACCTGGATTGCTGGGCAAGTGCATCCCATTCTTCTGCATCATGACGCAAATGGGCTGCCATGATACGAATTTGCAGAGATTTATCTCGCTGGCCCATATCATCATAGCAGTTTGCGAGTACAGACCATGCCGCCGTGGCACGGGGTTCTATGCGGATGACTTCTTGCATGATTCTAACTGCTTCAGTCGTATTTGCATCGACGAAAGCTTGATTTCCCTCCCCTATCATAGCTAGTACTTGTTGAGAGAGCGCGGGTCCGGCTGATCGTTCTTTCTGAAGTATGAGAACATCAATGTCGCGTCAATGTTACCAGGGCGTATCTAATAACAGCATACCTTTCGACGTCTTTTTCCAATACCTGATGCTGCCCTGAGATCATCACGGAACTCTGCCTCCTTCTCTGCAATATCTATGTCCCAGTCACGAGATAACACACCAGAGCTACTGTTGCCTTCATTTTGTCGGATTGTTTGAATTAAACGACTCGAGGCTCGTTGAGAGGACGTAAGAAACCAAGAAGCCAAACAGCTTACTCAAAGTCACTCTCGATTTCCTTTTCGGCGTTCGCTTCTTCAAGAGTCGGTATGTCCTCTTCACTTTCATATTCAGATTCGTCAGACTCGTCATTCACCGAAGATTCAGAGCCATCAAAATAGGAATCTAGCCAGACTGTACATATAGGGAACCTCAGTGCCTGGAAGATAACCTCGCACCAGATTCGTGCTCTTCATCACTAAGAATATCCTCATCTAGAGTGTGATAAGATGTTGAAGCTGATGTCATAGGGAAAAATCAGGGGAAAATCATAGAGGATTTCAAATCAAAGAAGTGTCATCGGAGGCCAATCCTTATAGTATCATGTGATTCTACAGTGATAGCTATGAAATAATTTCTATGAAATGTGAAGAGTTCACCCCAGGGTCTATGCCTTGCACTTTGACAGGCCAGTGAATTTTGGGCAAATTTGTACCCCTGCTTTGCACCTGCTATCTGCACCTGCGAGCCAGCCAAAGCAAATTTAGCCGGCCATATCCACCGCACACAAATTTATACATTACTAAGTCTCTTGATGAACATGGCACAAGTGTACGACATGTGAAAAACATCCGGGTCCTCAAAAAGGCTTGGATGTATTCAAGTGTCTACCATTCATGACGACCATTACCCCGGGTGTCGATTTCCTTGTCAAAGGGACATTTATTCTATCTTTTCCTGCAGTTGCTGCCTATGCAGTCGGACTGGTCAGTGAACGATTTGGAGGGACGCCGATCACCACATCGGCTCTGATCTCGACTGGAATCATCATTGTCCCTATCCTCGCTGCAACTCGTATTAGCCTTACACGTCTGAGACAAAGGCGGCAGGCTGCCGCACTCGGGGCAAAGATGGTGCCCTGCGCTCGAGGAAAATGGCTAGGGAACGCTGACGTTTTGAAAACGATGCAGCATAATTTTACCTATGGTTATCCAGGTGTGTATACACTTAAATGAGTGTGTTTCGCTCCTTTTTGACAGGATGTATTAGGTGATGGGTTGAGTGAAATGATAGAGGAAAGGGGGCCTGTTGTCAACCTACGTGTTTTCTGGTCCGACTTGCTGCTAACCACTAGCCCCGAACACCTCAAACTGATACTGGCCACTGACTTTGATAACTATGTCAAAGGTCAGAATCATCTTCCTCTTGCTTGAGCAATCCGTACAACCACTCTTTGGAATGCAGGTACTAGATTTCAACGAAGGATGGAAGACTTTCTAGGAATTGGCGTTTTTAACTCGGATGGTAAGCTTACTTGCCGCGATTTCATCTCAGAAAATGACGCAAGCCTCTGCAGGCGATATGTGGAAGTAAGGAGTCTTCATCGCAGGTACTTCTCAAGTGTTCACTACCAGACAGATTCCATCGCTCTATAACTCGCCCAGCATTCACTCGAGACAGGATCAGCGATTTCGAGCTCTTCGACCGTCATGCTGAAATTGTGATTCATCAACTTAAATCCAGATTCCGAGAAGGACAACCAGTCGACTTCCAAGACCTCATGGGTCGTTTTACTCTCGATTCCGCCACTGAGTTTCTTTTTGGTCACTGTGTACATAGTTTAAACGCTGGCCTTCCCTACCCTCACAATGTGTCCTATATCCCTTCCAATGTTCTGACTCCAGAGAAGTGACTCGCCAATAATTTCTCTGCAGCATTCCTTGACGTTCAATTCGCTGTTAGTCAACGGGAACGCCTTGGCTTCGTATGGCCTTTACAGGAGGTATTCGAGAACAAGACCAAAAAGCCTATGAAGGTTGTCGACGCCTTCATTGAGCCGATAGTAGCCGATGCAATTGCTAAGAAGAATAGCGCTCGACGAGAGGAGAAGGTTCCTCAAGAAGGCGAGGGCACGCTGCTGGATCACCTCGTTCAGGTTACCTCTGATCCCAAAGTCTTGAAAGATGAAACGTGAGGTTTTATGTATAATATTGAGGGCTTGAGCCTGACTTCGTGCTTCCCTTTAGTGTGAATATTATGCTTGGTAAGCCAAGTCGTTTCCTGGTTCCACAATCTATTCACCTACTTTGCAGCTGGCCGCGATACCACTGCTGCAACCCTGACATTTGTGATCTATATCCTCTCACAGTATCCTCATGTCATGGATCGTCTAAGGCAGGAAGTTCTGGCACACGTAGGATCCACGCGTCGTCCTACATTCGATGATATCCGAGATATGAAGTATCTACGTGCTGTTCTGAATGGTAAATCCAGTGCCATGATCTAATTCAATCTTTCACCTATCATCCAGAAACTCTCCGTCTATTTCCCATCGTACCTTTCAATGTCCGGTAAAGCATGTCACTATCGCACAGTGGTTCCCTGGACTCACACCTTCTCAGGGAAAGCATTCATCCCACCACGTTACCCAACCCTGATCCCAATGACAAGCCTTTCTATGTTCCTGCCGGTACCAAGTATGTACTTCTTGCTCGACTTGAGATAGTCGACTCACTCGCCTCACCAGAGTTGCATATTCCGTCTTCATGATGCATCGACGCAAAGATCTCTGGGGACCTGATGGTAAGTGCGACTGATCCCTCTGTCGACCGGCCATCATCGGTCATACACACAATATGCAGCCGAAGAGTTTGATCCGGACCGTTTCCTCGATGAGCGTGTCAAGAAATATCTGGTCAAGAACTCGTTCATCTTCCTGCCTTTCAATGCAGGCCCTCGTATTTGTCTTGGCCAACAGGTTCGTTCATTTTTCATCGTTGCCTATTTGTTCTAACGAGATTATCGCCGTCAGTATGCCTACAATGAGATGTCATTCATGCTTGTCCGTCTCATGCAGAGTTTCTCATCTATCTCTCTCGAGCTCGACTCCTTCCCTCCCGGCTCTCTGCCTCCGGAGGAGTTCAAACTTGCTCCTGGCAGGAAAGGCATTGATAAGATTTGGCCCAAAACAACATTGACTCTCTACGTCGCTGTATGTGTTAATATGCACATTTATTGGAAAACCGTTCATCTAATGTCATCATTTAGGGTGGACTTTGGGTCAAGATGCAGGAAGCTAATAACGCCTAATGCGCCTAATGCGCTCGGTAGTGTATTTGTATTTCTTTTGTCTGACAAATTTCTCGACCACAAAGCTGACCCGTCAAAGTCTTGGTCTTCTGTACAGATGTAATTAAATTGCTGTGAATTATGAAATTACTCAAGTGATGCTTTTTAAGTCCATGTTGTAGCAAAGGTACTCCATAAAAGTCTTGGGTAAGGACAGAAGAACGTGAAATCTCAGATACAAGATGACCGACTTAAACTACAAACTATGACTGCTGCTCGATGTCGTGAGCGGGGCCCGCCAGACTCGCAGTGACGGGTTGAATCTGTCTCAGGCTACGGGTCTCGTTTGGACGGGTTTCGGGTGGGTAGCTACCCATAGTATCACGGCGACCATGAACCGCACCAGTGTAATCAGAATGGTTGCGAAGCATGTTCATGAGCGTAGTGAGAATGAGGAATACAGTCCAACCCCAGAAGATCCACGAGAATGCTTTGATAGCTTCGAGGATGCGACAAGCTTCTGCGTAGCGACACCATCGGAGATTGGAAAATTCGCGCTGATACCTCGTTCTTGAATGACAGAATGAACCATGCAACTCCAAAACTCACCGTGACGACACCAGCACCCACAAGGGACATAACGAACAATATCGCAAGCCAGAAATATTCGAAGCCATATACACCAAGAAAGCCGCGACCGACTTTCGCAAATAGACAAAAGAGCCTTAGGAGAAAACTTAGAGATACAAAAAGAGTTGAAAGTATGGGATAGGAAACGTACATCCACAGTGAAAATAATGTCCCCAGGATAGACACCGTGAGCAGTTCAGCAATAATCGGTGCTGGCGCCCAGAATTAACCAAACCCAATCCAGGAAAACAATCAAGATTGACATACTATAAAAATGCGTGCGGGCCGTCAGTACGTCCGTTTCAGACTTTGTCTTTGTCGAGTGTATACGGTATGCCGTCAGACCCATTAGAATAACGGAAAACATAAACTAAACAAAATTGAAATGAGTGACATTGCCCCGTTTTATCGGAAGAAGCAGAAGCCTCACGAAGAAAGTATACATGACAATCCGGACGGGATGAAATGCCATGATGAATGAAGGGGGAAGTGAGAAGTGAAGCAGAGAAGGTGCTCGGAGAGAATCATCTTGGAGAGCTACGAAACCTTATAAGTTGACTCAGGATGTCTCTGTCTCTGTCTCTCCAATGTTCGGTATAACTCAGAAAAGGGTTTGTGAGCGGGAAACATGACGTCTTGGCTGGATCAATTGGTCGATCACTTCGGCTATTCCCGTCTGTCACGAACTAGGAATAGAAAACTGGGAAGGGTCCTACGGTGTAGGATCCCTGTTTTTGTATATTCGTTTTTCTAAGATAGGAGATCTTTCGGTTGACCAAAACAAATCTCCCCGTAGGATTAAAATATGGTGGTTGGGCTTTAGTTTTTATCGATAACGGCAGCTTGATGATGAAAACAGGAGAAGTTGAAAGGAGTAATTTGTATTGACAATAACCACACCATTTATTCGATTCCATGAGTAGGCAGGGGAGCAATGTATTCCATAGCTACACAATAGCGGTATATCACATGTGTCGCAAAATAAAAATTAGTATATGATTGTCTTGGTTGGGTATATGTTCAGTCGCTTTGGTAGCGTCCGAAATTGTAAGTTAGTGCTATAGGTTCACAACGTACGTCTAGCCCCGACTTGAATACATGCTGATTCTAGGATCCCATCTACCATGTAAAGGCTGCTGGAATGCATGATTCGCAACGCTGAACAGCACAGTAACAACCAACAAGGCTGTCAGAGTGATCCAGCTCAACCACGCGAATCCAAGGAGAGCAGATAAGACCTGACAAGGCTCGAATCGTTGACATCCTTCAAGGCCCTGCCAGCTTGACTTTGATTGAATAAAAATTCAATAATCAATAAACGTTACCAACTGTGGGATGAAATAAAAATGACACATACAGTAGCGATTCCTGTTCCAACGATCCAGAAAAACCAAAGAACGGCGAGAGCGATGATCTCTCCAAGAAATGTAGTGATAAAACGAAACTCAAAACGCTCGAACATGGCAATAATGCTGTTTCTCTGTCAGTTTCACCTCTCCCAAAGACTCATCGCCAGAAACTGACACGAAAATGCACCAGACCATTGTTACAATTCCCGTGAATATCAGTTCCGCTACATAAGACTCTGAAACCGATTAAGTGCGTAAGATGACTCATAAAAAGGACACAACACACCATAAAAGTTGAGTTTGGTAGTATAGCTCAACCTGACAGCCGTTAGAACGAAGAGGATGAAAGAAAATAACGTCTGCAAGCTTAATTCAATGAAAATTCAACAAGGTCAGAAATGAAGTATACCAGGACGACATATAAGCCGAGTCGAACAGGCGGGATCTCGAAAGAAAGCTGCGGCATATTCAAAAGAGATCTATAAAGAGTGTCAGCAGCGTAATCCAAGAAAGATAATGGTGTGAAGGTAAGGACCACGAACCCTGCTCAGGAGGCTTAAAAGTGCTGTAATTGGTGATTGGGTGGCCAACACGAGGAAGACGGATGGATGCCTGTCATCGTCACAAAGTCTTAAGCCTTAAGGCAAGTGCCCGTCTTGCCAAAAATTGTGTGGCTCATAATTCTGATGCATCAGAGGGAGATGGCCTGAGAAGATGCTTGTACTGGGGACTTGATAAAGTCGTCCGAGAGTGATGATCACAGTGATTCAATCGTGCACTGGGATCAACGATGCAGTGCGCCCGCTTTTCAAGAAGTATGTGACCGTGAGAATCATCACACTTATTTTTAAATGGATATGTGAGTGCAACGACATCCATTCATTCCATTCATTGCTAGCTTTTGACCTCAGAGAGACAGAAAGGAGGTGAAGGGGTCCAGGTCCCCAGTTTTTGACTAATGAAAATAATCTCTTAAAGTGAATTAAAGGATATATGTCATATACCAACTATGTTTTGGTATTAGTTTTCTCAATAAATTACACTTTCCAGTTACACTAGTCCCACCTGGTCACTATTCTTCCCCTCTTCCTCCTCTTCCGGCTTGCCTCTCTTTTTGTCGATACATTATCCCTCCAGTACCCTCCTCAACAAGATGGTCTCTGCAGTAGTGCAAAGCCTCTGCCAATTTTACTTTTTTTAATCTCGGACAACGCATATTCGAGCCTTGAAGTTCCTCGCACTGGACGAACACCTCCGGCTTGATACATGATACAACCGCAGGAATAATTTCGCGTCTCCTGTTTACACATAGTGGGTCTCAAGATATGGGAAAGAGTGTTGAATTATGACAGAAGTTGGAGGGTCGGACAAGGGCTTAGAATGAGTAGAGATTCACGATGTATAATACATGCTACGATAAACTATGTTATATACAAGTGTAGATAGGAGACTTTATGAACAAGACCAGGCTGATTTAGATATTCCTGTTGAAGTTGAGCTGGTACACCCTCTGTGTTGTCGGAATGGACAAATGCGCTCTTACCGACTCATGGAGTAGGATCAATACCAGAGTGTATCTATCCGGTAGCGTTAAATACATTTTTCTCCTTGCTATATACTGACTTGGTATCCATATTTTCTCACTATACATTCAAATAACTACGTAGTTAGAAGCCTCACTCCCTTAGTCGTCTACATCACTCTACGACATCTGAGCCCATTATCTCCCAACTCCTAATTCATTCAGACTGTTCCGGAAGTGCCAAGTGCGATTCTCAGCAAGGCAAATTCACCTTCGTAGGAATGAATGGGACTCATGTTATTCATATGTGGTGGATTCTATCAACACATCAGGAGAGTATAGCTAAACTATAGAAGCCCAAAAAAACAAAAATTGGAATGCACAGGTCACATTCCCAATGATAGTCATTGGTAGACAAAGCAATGATGGAGTGGGAGAATATGTATTAGATGAAATTAATAGAGATATTATTCATGCTTTGGTCCATGCCAAAACTATTTTCTCCCAATAATACGACGGGTGTCTTTATACCTGGTCCAAGGCTGTGGACTCTGAAGGGGGAGGATCTTGAATAAAAATATTGTCCCCTTTGACATTCAAGAAGGAATATTCAGCGAGGTCAGCGGTAGAGTCACGGTTGAAATTCAAGTATACGAGGTTGGGCTACCGGACCTATGTTAGAAGCTATACCAGAATTCAAACATGAAAGCCTACTTCTGTCCAAAATGGCCTCAAACCAGCTTCTTCAAGCATCTGCCACCACTCAAGGATCTCTTCAAATGTCTTATGCCACAAGTGAAGTTCAATCTGCAGTTGACCGAATGGTAATGGTTTGCCAATCGTTAGGTAGGGTTTGATTATGGTTGCAAGGGTCGGAAACTCTGCACTTTCGATATCAATCTTTAAGATATCAATGAAATCGTGTCCTGACATGATATGAGCCTAGGTCAGATGAGGGAGAAAGTGTATGAACCATTGATCTTCATGAGTGTATCAAGGGTGTACACAGGGATTTTATCCTCCGGACCATGCTTATCCTCACTTCCAAGATCATAAGGCCTGAAGTGAGTGCGATGCGAGCTCTCGCGAGGAATCTCTCGACTAAATGATTTCACAGTATAATCGTAACCCCATATTTGGCAGTGCTGAGTGTTTCGCAGAATTTCTGCCTCAAAGGAGGATTCATAACCGATTCCTGCATGAAATAAGATCAATGCGTCGACACGCATCCGCATTCCAACTAGGCACCACACCAAAAGAATAGACCACACAGTCGCGCTTGTTGCGGACACGAGACAGCCCACAAACCCATTTCCCGCCATCGCCGAGGGCACCGTGACGTTCTATTTCGTGAGGGCAGTTGAAAGCCGCCGGGAAAAAGTCCCCTACATGCCAGGCATTAATTAATTAATAACCACCGCCAGATAATTATATTGTGGGAAGACGCACAGACAGTGTAAGGAGGCCAAGGTGCTTTATCCTCAGGAAAGCTATCTCGAAATATATCAAATCAACATACCATTCCTTCAAGGAAATGATCAGCGACTCACACGGGTATATCTTTAGGGGTCGGCCCAAAACGATCAATGAGTTTTTTGCGGTTCTCGAGGACCTTGCTGTAGATATGGTGTGCACGTTCCATGCGATTGAGTAAATCGTTGTCAATCATATTAAAGAGTGGTTGGACGGTAGATTCATGGTTTAGTGGAACGAGTAGGTACAAAGTTGTAGCAAGTATGACCAGGATGAGAAGGGTGAAGCGGGGATGTCGTTGCCAGACACCGGGCATGATAGCTGGATCCACAAGTCAATAATAGTACACCTCCGACAGACGTGGGTGTAGATAGTGAGAACTCTGAGCGGAGAGTGAAGCGCAGCTACCCGTTTGTTGTTCCATGTTTTGTACTGTGATTCACCAAGCCAAGGCTTCTCGCCGATCTCTGGACTCCACCAAGTCGACTTATCGACGACGTGCACTCCAATTTCCATAATTGGCGGTTCATGTGAAATTGTTCTGACAGGTTTATAATGACTGGAATACCTTGACAATACCTTGACTTGTATATGAGGACGTGACGTAAACAGGTCGACCTAAGACTTTGTTTGTAGCTTCAAGGATCTAACTTCTTATATTCTCGAGACTTGATTTTCCTGATTGATACAAACTTCGATAGAAAATCCAATCCTACTACCTTCATGGCGATTTACAATAAGTGCAGAAACCTTGTGTGCAAACACTTTGAATGGTGTTGCATGTAAGGACATCAGCTTATACTTAATTGTGACGTGTTATTTGGTTGATT
>Ga0153944_1000240_pt1 | contig 23687 bp, 29 predicted proteins | sample TSNJ028MetaG_FD_104703 | JGI IMG/M metagenome (GOLD analysis project Ga0153944, IMG submission 104703) | Attine ant fungus gardens microbial communities from New Jersey, USA - TSNJ028 MetaG | ecosystem: Host-associated > Fungi > Mycelium > Unclassified | place: USA: New Jersey, Wharton State... | reverse complement strand
AGAGAATCAGAGATCATCCACAATAGTCCATTCGTACCATGGTCTCATTCTCTAAGTTTTAAATAGCATGCGTCGCAAACAAGTTCCGTGTAGAAAACGCTGGACCTCGTCTAGTTTTCTCAGCATCTTTGTTCAAAGCAAGACCAGGCGCAGTTACCAGTAGCCCAGCCAAATGAGTGCACGTGGTAGTCTGAGGCATCCAGAAATAGGTTAGTGAGATCAAGGCGGTGGTGAGATCCAGGACGCCACGTGGCACTAATCGATACAGAAAGGTTTCGGAACAAGCTTCACATCTTGAAAGCTATTTGTACCGACAGAAAATATAAAAAGGGTTATGCATTCTTATTCATAGAAAGCTGGCACAAGAGTTGATGATATAGAGTTGGAGAGTTGGGTCTTGATCATGACAATAAAAGATCTCGTGTCAATACGAAGGTGATTGCCGGTCTAGTTACCGCGTGGATGAATGCCACGTGGGAGCGTACCAACGTCACCATCAGTTGTGACATTCCTGTCCTTTGTTCTCTCTTAGGCCTTGATACCCTAATCTTAGGCCTCGTTATCTTCCTTCCTCACTGCCTCAGATACCATATACCCGCCTGTATCTCAAGCAGTGCAAAAATTATCCATTTTTAATGCTCAATTGGAAGCCCAAAACCAAAGGAAGTAGCTCCTCAACTTCGGACAGTGGTGATTCTCCCACTACTATGGTGTGTTCTAGCTTCAGCTATCCTCTCGAATCGCATTGATTATTAAGACTCAGATTTTAACATCAAGCGATGGCTGCCATTCAGGACAACCATCGATTGTGCAAAGCGTGGAATTATCTGACAGAGAAAGGCCTGTTCAGTGCGTTTTAATTCCTGCTTCTACCCGTCATGATCACTGTACTACCTCCTTCCAGACCAATGTCTTTGCTTGACTACCAGCCCCTAGAATCCCGAACCTTACCTCCTTCCTCAAAACGAATACCAGGATCAGTGTCCCAGCCTACTCAGGATGAGTACTATACCCGAAACGAGCTTGCGACATTCAAGTTCGGATCCCCCAGAACCACCTCTATGACAGAAACCTATTCTCAAATTGACCCTCTTTCCTCTGAGGAAGAGTTTCCTCCTCATGAAGCTGATACTACACCTCGTCCCTCTCTTGTCGTTCATACTGGAGCCCCTCTCAGCAGTCCATCGCGAGCTTTCAATCTATCTGACCAGTATCTGCCAGCCGATACCCGACCCATACAAAGTGGTGCACCGATAAACACAGTTACAATAAGGTCTCTTACGTCTACTTCCACACCTTCCTTGGTAAACCCTAGTGATAGAGATAGCTCGCAGAGTCGAGCGGAAATGTCATCAGAACAATCGTCTGATGATGAACCTCGTGCGGTTTACTACACTTTCCCATATGTTGAATCAATCTCTTCTAGTTCTACGGATAGCAATTCCACTCGAAATTTATATGATGATGAAGATTTCTCCGATACTGATCTCGAGACCAGTAGTGCCCTTATCGATGAAGTAGACTCTTTCGATCAGAGTTACTGGGATATGCCGCCTAACCAAGATTTTATCGCCAACTATCTAACACAGCGAAGGGCAAGCAACCCTATCGCTATTCCAGGGGCACAAGAAGGGTTTCACCAAGGCCGTGACAGAGAAGATAGTTTAACAACTGTCATGTTTCCCACTCCCAGTGCACCTAGTTCGTCAAATTTGTCCCCAAGATCTCCAACTGCTCCTACCCTAAATGCTCTTTCACTTCCAAATAATGAAGCAGATTGGGGTCAACGAAGGAGAGCTATCCGAAATAGGCTTGAAACCTCCGCGGCTGGAGTTCATCCTTCTATTCAGGTCCTTGACTTCGTAACATCACCCAACCACACAAGTGTTTCCAGGGGCACTCCTGCAACTCATCTCAACGATACAGCTCTCGAATTTGATATGAGTGAATGGAAAGACATTTCGAGTGGGATCAAGGGAGGTGGAGATCTTAGAGATGTAGGCGCAGCACCCAGAGATCCAGTGAATCCCAACTTTTGGTCAAGGTTCACACCCTATGATGCACTACGACGCCCTAGCGTTGCCTCTACCATTAACGATACTTTTCAGAAACATGCCCTGGCATACAAAGACCAGGATTGGTCGTTCAAGAAGGAAAAGGGTGATAGGACTGCTTATTCAAAGAAACGTAATACTTTCATTCCTTTCCATGAGCGACCCTTGAAGAAAGGAAAACCATGGAAAGGGATGACTGTCGGACAAATAGAGTATTGGCACAATGATCTTACTGGGATTTACAAAGTTGAGAGATTGGGAATACCAGGTAAGGCGCGAGATTATTCTCCAGCGAGTTAATGGCTGATTTTGTCTCAGGTGGCGAAAATAGGCCACCACAACAGCGACTGTCCGTCCAACATGTTCGTGGTGCATCTACACACGCTCAGGGACTCTTCCCTAAACTTGTCTACGATAATGGACCTACAACCACAATCCATAAGCACTCAAGGGCCGCTGCCTTCTCGCTCAGCCGGCATTACAAACCGCAATATAGATCAGCTGAAGCACGCAAAAGCGCTTCAAAGGCACAGCCTCATCAGAATGCTACCTATGCAAATCAAAAGAAAACGGCCATGATCCTCCTGGCTTCTCGAATGGTTCAAGAGGCATACACCAGTACCACTACTACGCGGAAACTAAAATCACATGGACTGTTGGGTGAAACGCACAGGACCCGCGAATTGGAACGTTTGGAACGTTTGGCTGAGCAAGATGACAGACTCAAAGAGAAGGCACAGATGAAGGAAAAGGCAAGGCACGAAAAAGAACAACGAAAAGAAGAGAGAGCGAGGAAGGATAAAGGAAAAGGAAAAGTAAGACGGGAGTTGACGAATCATTCAGGAGCATCTGAATTATCTCAAATCGAGAATGACTTCGCTAGCCTCGGCATACTGGTACCTCACCACTCATCTCTGTCAACTTCCCCATCCAATGAACTTGTTCAAACCGAAGCTGAGATCGACTTTTCTTCGCCTGAAAAATTACATGCAGGACTACCAGGTACACTTGCACAGCACACGCCTCTTGAGGGTGATCATTCTATGCAGTCACAAGTTCCTCACAACTCGCCGGCGCAAAAGCAACACCCCACTGACTCCGCTCCCGAACCTCTTGTGATTCATGCAAACCAAGCGTGCCCCTCTTCGGGAGAACATCTATATGGTCACGATGAAGAGGAAGACATTGATGATGAAGATGAAAAACTTGGTCTAGTTCCTCGTCGACGCCGGCGTACACCACATAATGAAGCTTATCACACGTTGCCTCCGGAATCTATTGACTCGTTTGCCACTCACCAAGACATCCATCTCCGTGGATTTCTTCCATGGTTGAGTGGACGCAACGCTTCTCACCGTACACTTCGTCTTGATACACCTTATCAACCACCCTGGCTATCTGCTCCCTCTCGTCCGAGCAACTTCGATATACAAATGCAAGTTGTTGCGGGGCTAAATACCTCATTTCAGGACGTTGGGTTGCTTCCATCAGGGACAGAAATTCGTGAAAACAGGAAGCGCAAGGCCCTGAAGAGTCAAGTCCGTCATTCCCGTGCAGAACGCAAGTACATTAAGGAAAAGGATGTTTTTACTGATATCCCCGACGACGCTCTTTATATGCTCCTGCCCCTCTGGCCCTCTGAAACTGACCCTGTTTCATCAAAAGATCATCCCTTCAAGGTTCCACCAGTCGCCATTGCAGATCGCCTTTATCTCCTAGTTTATTACAAGCCATGGTATCCGTCGGAAACGTTTGGTAGAATCAAAGACAAATCCAGGATATCACGCGGTTCTCCGACATCCTCCCAAGATGGTGTCTATATTGACGAACGCAACGTCCTCATGAGTCAGTTTTACATTGGAGCTCGTACCATCGCATATGACGACCTTGAGGGTTCCAATGTTCGTGTTCCTGAGAATGGCCTTAGTGTCATAGGACCTTTGAGAGAGGCTTGCGAATGTATACCCGTCAATAATCGCCCCAGTAAAACCAACTCCAAAGGAAAAGGGAAGGATGCGGGCAAGGAGAAAGGCGAAGGTGTCGGCAAGGGTAAAGATTTTTTTGATTGTATTATTGGTTCCTATCAGTCTCGCGATTACCCAGTGGAGTTCTATCCCGAAGGTTTTGCAAGGATGAAATTGGCAACCCAGGAAGAGGAAGTTTCGTCACACTCTGACAATTTTGTTCCTTTGGGATCAACTGCTGCCACTCCTACTTCTGGCCGCATCGAGAATTTGTCTAGCAGTAATCCTAGTACCAGCAGTCTGGCTAGTGTCTCGTCAGGCAGTGGAGCCAGCCAGCTTGATTTGAATAATATTGCACCGTTTGGCGAGCCCACTTCGGTCAAGCATATCAATCCTCATCATCTTATTGCCACCAGCGAGGAAATTCCAATTCAAGAACCTCCTATTCGGTTGACACCTATTGGCCGAGCCGTGCTAGAAATGGCCTTTATGGGTGCATTAGCTGTCACTGGTTTCTCACCAGAACCATTCTGGTAGTAATCTTCATTCGCCTTCCCCTATAAAATTTTGTCGTTAATGTAGATAGTTGAATCTTGGTCCTCTCTTTGGTCTTCTCCTTGGTCTTCGTCTATACTGGTAGTTTCTGTTTTTGTGTATAACTAAATTTTGTAGCCAATCCAACTGTGTCCATATAGCTCTGTAGCTTGCATTGTACAATATATAGAACAATTAATATGCCCGTACCTATCGATGGGCAATTAGATGGATGGACTTCACTATATACCAGGACCTATATGTGTATACTGCTGGCTCTCAGGTTGCGAAGGTGCCTTTTTTCGTTTGGATGTCTTCTAGTTCAGTGGCGTCATCCGCCCTCGTTGCCGTTTTATGTCGCGATTCCTCTGCCAATCTGCCGTCGTGTAGTTGCTCATCAGCAAGACATTTTCGCAACTGCTGAATCCACGGCCATTGCCTGACTTTGGGATAACCCCGAGGATCTCTGCGAACTCTGTCCAGGTAAGTCCTCAGCCCGGTCTGACCCTTCATCTTGGTCAACTGGGGAATCTAAAAGTCCCTCATCATGACTTCCCAGCTCATCTCCCTTGAGCTGAGCGGTTCGGGCCCTTGTCACCCGTTTATTCGATTTACGACCACTAGTCTCCTTGGTCGGGTTAGGATTTGGAGGTCGGAGGTTTGCTATACTTCCATCAGCCCAGCAGATAGATCATCTGGATGAAATTACCGTGAGTGACTGGAGCTAAACCATAGATCCTGTAGAGGTGAAAGACAGCTTGTTCTTTGTCCTTTGCCTATCATGATATTACTACTAGAAGCGGTTCAGCAAAAAAAATATCCACCTCAATCATCAGATCTAAGCCAAAGGGATATATGAGACTACATTGCTCAAAAAAGGAAAAAGGAATTTTACCCATATCATCAGGCAGATCGGCAGGAAGTGTTTCGCAGCGATCTGCATGGGCTCTGCGTTCCATCAGGGTGACTGCGCCAGGCCGTGGTTCGCTGAGATGCTGCTTGGGTCGGATACCACGCCGCTTCCATATAACGTCTGCACGTTTGATGATTTCGGATGGTGGAATGGAAGAAGGGTTGAGCATGTCATGATGGTAGTCTATTCCAGGCGTCAAGAATGATAACTGGAAAAACATGATTGAGTACCAACCAAAAACAAGGGGAACGTCAAGTTCTTCACAAATTTCAAGAAGATCCTCGGCATTATAACATATCTAGTTCAACTTTGAGCCACCTCCCTTTTAAGACAGTCAATAAATAACTCGCCTCATCGTTTTCCAACACAAGCCTAGCCCGTACATTCGAAGGCAGTATTTCTGATATAGTTTTCTTAATCCGTTCGATGGCCGACGGCTTGTCACCGTATGTCCCACCTCCCTATAAGATCTGAGCTTTATATCACTAAGACGCTTTGGATGCTGCCTACATGAACGATCATCACGCCATCGGATCCGACACCCATAAGGTCAAGCATTTGACAATGATAATTTAATTCTCTGACGGCTGCATCGGTGACCTTTGACTTTGGACTACCTAACTGGGTGAATTGACCAGGGTGAGTCGTTAATCTGTGGCCATATTTGTTGGCGAGATCGCCAGCTTCCTTCAGAAGCGCAGAACAATATTCAAGAGAGTAGCCATATTGTTCGTGCGACGCAAACGGAAACATCTCGGAAGAGAGGCGAAGAAAACGGATCAACTGATATGGTCCTCAATCTCACCGTAAAAACTGGATAGGGGGAATACACACATTATCTTCATTCCACTGAATCATCGTAATAAGATCTCGAACATTCTGGCAGCCCAGTTCTTTGACCCATTCAATGCCGTTCTTTTTTAGGCTGTCAAGCCTGATGGCATGCATTTGAATCATCATATATTAGATGTATTCAGACATACCTGCAAGTTCGCGAACAAAAGATAGATTCGCTTGCGGGCTTCTTGTTCCGGAGAATGGTATTGAGACAAGCATAGCCTGCACAAGGATAAGTCCACATCAAACGAGAAGAAGGTGATACGAACCAAGTCTTCCTTTGAATGTTGTTTCTTTGCGCTCCACGTCGGGGATCACGTACACAGGCTCAGGTTTTGGTGCTTGTCTCCTGCGAGGCTTTTTATCAGGAACAAATTCCTCGTCATGGTCGTTGACTTCAACATCTATCTGACTAAGACTGCGCTTCTTGTTCTTGGCTTTTCTCTTGGTCTTTGGACCCTGTCTGGCCTGTTCATGCGACATCTCTAGTGCCATCGTCGATGGGTCCAACTCCATGGATTCATTGTCTACAACGTGAATATTCGCTGCAGATACAATTTCGCGCCTCTGAGAAAGTATGGAAGAATTTTCCGTCTCAAGAAAGGAGGTAGCATGTGTTCTAGTCAAGATTATGTTTCTGGAGTTTGATAGTCTTGTGCTGCGCCGCAAAGTAACTCCGGCATTAATATGAACCATTAAATGAGTCCTGTGCAAGCGACGATGAAGAAAGCCCTTGAGGGTAGAAAGCATGCGACTGAGGAGCAGACCATTTTGCAGGTTATGTCTTATTCACGCCGGAATAGGAGCCGCCAATTTTCTCGATCGCCGCTTTCAATCGCAGTTATTTTTAACTTGTTTATATAAGCACTTATCTTCAATTCACTGTAACAATACCTTTCATCTCCCTACAACATGAGCTGGGCTGGGTATGTCTAATGCTTCTGCTCGCTGTTATTGACGTTTATTGTTTCAGATTCAAGAAGTCTATGAATAGAGCGGGGACTACTGTGAGCCTCTCTAATACCCCTGAGGCCTGGGCCACCGCTGATCTTAAACCACGGTGAAAAGCTCCTTCAGAAGACAGGCCAGATAGAACGCACTGTGGACAGAGAATTTGAGGAAGAGGAAGCTAAATACAGATTGTACTTGTCATTAATATGGTCTGTTGATTTATGCTGATGATATCTGTCTGTCCCTAGGTTCGAGAAGGATTGCCAGGCACTCCAAAAAAATGCCAAAATGTACCGGGATGCCATGCGTGGTGTGTGTGTTGTCTCCTCTCCTAGAATTTGAATCATTCATGGCGTTACATTAGACATGGTCTTGTCGCAATCACGCATCGCTGAAACTGTTCAAACATTCTATAGTGCCGCGGATCGAACATCCGAAGGGGCCATGGCTGGTCATGCGTACAAACGTTCTGTAGATGACCTTGACTCAAGCTTCACGCGAGAGCTCGTAAGTTTCTCTCCTCTATCCGGACTATTTACTGACTTGAACAAGGATGGGCCTTACCGAACAACTATTTCCGAACCATTGGGTAAAATGTGCTCTCATCTTCCTGTCGTGAATGAACACATAACAAAACGAAACAAGAAAGTATGAAAAGTATATTTCACTTGCCCAATTCGCAAACGAAATTACCGTCTTACAGATGTTGGATTATGACTCTGCACGTAGTAAACTGCGGAAGCTCATTGACAAACCAAGCGAAGATCCCACCAAGCTTCCCCGTGTATGTTTTTTTCCCCTGTCAATGTTTGTGCTCACATCGCTTCACCAGGCGCAACAAGAGCACGACGAAACTAAAGAGATGTTTGACATCCTAAACGATCAGCTGATCTCGGAGCTTCCCCAGCTGCTAGAACTACGAGTTCCTTACTTTGATCCTAGCTTTGAAGCCATGATTCGTATGCAATACAAGTTTGCAGAAGAAGGCTACGAGAAATTGAGTGGTGTGCAACGGTATATATTTTCACAGAACACTTAATGTTGCTACTTAATCCTGTGTATCTACTAGATACTTTGCTGATAACGTGAGGGATGACTATGCTGCTGGACAACTTGATGCACAGGTATGTTTATATCCTTTTCTAGCCTTTAATGCATTATCCATTTGTATACAGGTGGTCAGTGGGCTAGAGGAAATGCGAGGTCTGTCCATTTGTGGCGGAAACTGAGGCCACAGGTCTCATTACAGCCTCATCCTACACCTCCGCCCGCCTAGTTCGACTGGATATCCACAATCTATACCTATTTCGCCTACGTATTCGATGATTCATCGCGATGATCAATAAATAATATGTCCAACATAGTCATTCTGATTTGAGACGCTGATTCAATGAGCCGTTTGCCATTTGAGTTACATATCACTCTTATCTAAGTCGAATATGACTTTGGATGAAGCAATATTAGTACAAGGTATTGAAACATACTGAAATCCAGAAATCGTTACCATTTGATCACTTCCGACGATTGTTTGTGGATCATGGGCTGGGGCTGGCTTTCTCGTCTGCATTCCGAGTGATTATTAACCCAGTTGATTCCACTAAACCTTCACAGTCTCTGTGCTCAAATGATAAGTTGCTGCCTATTGCCCCATTCACACAACAATTTGGAAAACAAGTCGATTGACATTTTTGGATAATACATTTTTGGTACATCCTGAAGACGAAAACCAAACCTCGGCTCCTCGAGTTCATTCAACGGACTCTTTCCTAGAGGGACTCCTACTGAGCAGCAAATCAGCTGCTCACTGACAATCAAACTTGTACGTGACCATTATTCCTACAAAATCTCAGCTGGGATATAAATTTGTTATAGGAGGGTCTTTTTGAGCGCATTCGGGAAAAGTGACATGATCGGTTAATGAATGTCCTCTTTGAGATCAGGCTTCCGCCGGCTTCCTCATCAAATCAAGTTTGAATAAATAGAGGGATCGTCGACATTGGATATGGTTACTGAGCTACTTATCGAAAAGACGTAACAAGCGACATCAACAAAGTGATTCACATTGTACGAGGGCGCGTATTGCTGTCCATGTATTACGCAGCATGTTTCGTTGAGAACAGGCAATTACTTCCATGTACTTGCGGAACGTGACGAAATTCACGTCATCCTTCATTTCCTGTTGATGCTGCTGCGAGTACCAGTCCACCCGAGTTTTATTTCACCACTGGCACTCCCAAACTCATGTTTCGGGCATATCACTTTTTCGATGTCACTGAAGCCACAAAGCTTTGCTTAGTGGAACGAGACCGATAGACGGCCGTCAACCTGGCCAGGGTCCTTTACAGTAAGTCAATTACACCACATCTCCGTCAACTTCTCAGATCATTTTTCTTCTCACCCCAACTATTCATTTATCTCCTCATTACCTCAAATTGAACCAGAAGCAGAACGATCTCCAGCCTCCTATTCTAACTGGATCGATTGGTGTGAAAGCCATTCATTTTTCAGCATCTTTTTTCCTTTTCAATAAAGTACCAGAGAATCCTACACCGTTAGCACCTCTTTACATGACTTCGAAGCACACCATTTTGGGAATTATGAGATCGCTTCACCTTCTCGAGTTCCAGGACATCCTCATGGTATCCGCATCGGTGTTGTCTTCTTCGCCGGTACGGTTGCTTTCAAACACGAGAACCCCGAATCATCTTTAATTTACCAATCCTTTATTCAACATTCCCAGCGAAATCCTCTATAGATACTGTCATCGTGCCTCTCCAATTCAATATAATTCTAGTAGGAATCCCGCTCACATCGGTACCATGGATCGCAAAGGCTATCTTCCATGGTCGAGTCTGAATCCCGAGACGAACGGATTTATCTGACTCCTTCTCGATGATGGACCTGTCTTTCCGCGTGAAGCCAGTTGAACTCAGATGAGACGTGTACAAGATGATCGACGATCAGATGCCTTCACTGGTCAGCGAATTACTTGATGCGAGAAACGTTATAGATGGATGAATCTCTTTGTGTTCCTTCAAATTGTGATTAGGAAGCACCTCACCATTACCATGGCTGTAAGGAGCTCTGGTGTAGTATGGGGACTGCTTTAGTCAAATTGGCAAGGGTCTTCTCGCAAATAATCTCGTTTTGGCAGCTCAGCATCATTAGATTGTTTTCGTTATTGTACATGCTTTCAGCGATGGTTTCTTCGTTAAGGCAAACGATGCCAAAAAGTGGAGCTAGAATATCCGAACAATGGGAATATAGTCCCAGCAGGAAGCAGTCACCAATTACACTTCCGACCTGAGCGGCATTCCAGCGGCCTACGTTGTCCCACTGGTACCCACATCTCTGAATTTAGTCAGACAAACACTTAAGCTCGAAATCAAAAGTTTCAAGAATGTCTTCGGCTGTTTTGCACGCGGATAAAAAGCCAATCTACAGCAGCTCTCACACCTGTTCTAGTAACTTCGTAAGTCAACCGAGATTCGGAAAATAAATTCAAGTGCCAGATTTACCCTTCCAGAGCAGAAATTCCCATAACATCCAGGCTCGCAATCCGCTGTCTTCGAGCGGTAGTCTCACTTTCGCCCTCACCATACCTTGAGATTCGTCGCGCGCTTTCCAATTTCCGCTGATACCAATCTTCGTAATCGTGCCTAATCTCGTCGACCGAAAAGCTTTGCGGGGAATCTTGTTTGTTTGCAAGTAGTAAAAGAGGGACACCAAGAATCTGGGGTGCGGATAAAACTGAGTCTAACCACTTGGGAAATCGTATTAGAATTTTCAAAGGCGGGAATAGTATACAAGAAGGGAAGGGAAGGAGAAAAGATGTGAGGTAAAGACATACCAAATACCTCCCAACCTTCACTAAGCCGTTCACGATCTTTGGCATCAATAACGTATACGACCGCGTGGCAGTCATCATAATATCGATGCCAGATGTTACGAATGCCACGCTGACCGCCGAGATCCCAGAATTGGAGAATAGTAGAGGGCAAGGTTATCTTCCCGGCTGAAAGCCAGTATGAGCGCAGTGCTAGCTGCTCAGAATGGATCCCTGCGCACTATTCTGGCCGACAGTAGGACCAATCTTGTCAGGACTTAAGCCGGGAACGTCATTGTATAGCGTCTTGATTTTCTCAAGTAAAGTCTATCCCTGCGTCAGTCAGTGCATTTCGAAAAACGGCGACTTGTCACACGGTTTTTCCGGCACCGTCTAGGCCAATTATTATGACAGAGAATTCTTCTTTTCTTGTGAGGTACTGGTGAAGGCCCTTGAGGAGGTGATACATGACCAAGAAAGCCCAAACAAGGACCAACAGGTGTCGGTTTGTTAACAGTCCTTATTCACTCATACTCATCACTGCTAATGGGCTATAGCTACTATTCCTATGGCCTCCCACCATCTCTTCTGACCCTCCTTCTGCTCTATCTTTTGTTTACAGGTGCGCATGAGCCCTAATGATTGCCTTTGTTCAAACCGTGCTTGCAGGTCGCTTTGATATTGGACAATTCCTGCAAGAATCAAATCCGTATGCCTGGGGGGCAACAGGGATTGGCCTTTGTATCGGTTTGAGCGTGTTGGGAGCAGGGTGGTATGTTGCTGAAAGTCTTATTATGACCGTGCCATGACTGGCATGGCTGCAGGGGAATATTCCTCACCGGTTCATCCATTATTGGCGGTGGTGTCAGGTCACCGCGAATCACAACAAAGAACTTGATTAGGTATATCCATTTTTGAGTCATCTGGCCTTCGCCTAACATGACACAGTATCATTTTCTGTGAAGTCGTTGCCATCTACGGTGTTGTACGTCTCGTCCAATATCGACCAATGTGACCTATTCAACTCGGATAGATTATTGGCATCGTATACTCAGGGAATCTTCAACATGTCCCTGATGAATTTCTCCATACTCGCAATAATTTCTTCACAGGTACGCTTTGGAAGCTGTAGGCTTTTGATGTGCTCAATAATTGTAGGTTTCGCATTGTTCTGGGGTGGCCTCACCGTCGGAGTTTGCAATCTCCTCTGTGGTGTCTGCGTAGGTGTTACTGGCTCAACTGCGGCAATTTCGGATGCTGCAGACCCGGATCTTTTTGTGAAGATTCTCGTTGTTGAGGTCTTTGGCAGTATTCTTGGTCTTTTCGGACTCATTGGTAGGCTCAACCAATCATACTTTTCTTCAAGTTTTCTCACTGCATACTTCCAGTTGGCTTACTCATGACAGGCAATGCTAGCCCTTTCACTGCCGATACAATGAATGTTGCACGAGCTGTTGCATCCCGTTTTGCCCACTAGTATAGTTTGTCAAATCCGCCCGATGGACTAATTATAGATACAGGAATAGATGAAGATATGTTAACAGATATCGTCTGCGATAAAATGCACAAGAGAGGTGTAATGTCATTTCCCGTCGTCGTCAAAAGGACTTTCTGCATACTCTAACGAGTCGGAATCGGATTCACGCTTCTGTGTCGGTGGCTGAGTTTTGGGAGAATCCCTAATTAACGAGATCGGCCGTTTGGGCAAGAGACCAAGTTTTCCTGAAACAAGCTAGTAAGTCAGATCATTCTACAAAGTGATCATGCCGAACCTCCGTCAATGGGATTAGCTGGGCTAGGACCTTGTGAAGGGACTGGTGCAGATGTTGCTATAGTCTGCGGTGATATCGGTGCGGAGCTTGTAGTATTCGCATCTATGCACGAGTTAGATGAGATTGCTATAATATATATCAACTTACCGCTAGTGCCCGAAGATATCGGCTCAACTTCATACCCTTGAACGGGAACAGATGACTGCATAAGTTTTTTCTCAGACAAAGTCGGTGAAGTGAATTGATTGGACGATGAAAATTCCACCGGTTGCGATGAGGTGAGAGCAGATGAGGAATAATTATGCACCCCGCTATGTCCTTGATATGATTGGTAATTCGCTGGCAGAGGCGCTGATTGACGTGTGGTGTTTGGGTCGTAGTATGAAGGACTTTCGACATCACTCCTTGTCGACTGAACACCAGATGGACCTGCGCCTGTGTCTGACCTTACAGAACGAGATAAACTAATTCCATTCAGCGCACAGGATTGTAAGGAGCGTACTTATCGAATTCCTGGATCTTAGCTTTCACTTTAGACACCAAGGCAGCTATATTCTTCTTTCCAACTATGAAGTGATCAGTCCATTCAATAAATATAACTCCATCGGTTTTACATACTTTCAGCATATTTATTCACTTGCTCTTGTATTTCCGACATCGTGTCCTTACTGCTAGCAGGAGACTGCTGCCGTTGTTGTTGCAATGACTGTCCCTGCATGCGAGAGCTACGAGGACGATACTGCTGCTGCCGTTGTTGGGCTTGTTGCTGTTCCTCGAGCATCAACTGTCTCGCAAACTGTTCGTCCAAGTCCTCCTGCGTCTAAATACACAGGGTTGAACTTTTTCGATATTCTGAAAGCAAGAAACGTCTATTGACGCACCATCTGCGGCTGCTGGGTCGGAGGCATAGCCTCACTCCTGAAGTCTGGGTCGTTCATTCCGAGCAGAAGATCGATAGCACGATCTTGATCACCACCCACCGATTCTAGGACTGATTGACTGTCCATGGTCCACATACAAATCCAAACGATGCCAAAATGTCCATCGGCCCCGCATTCCACGCGAAGCGCAAGCAAAATTGGATAAATCGAGCTATCAGTCCAACTGTAGATGAAAATCCACCGAAGACGCACAGAATGGCCTCATCGTAGTCTGGGAAGATGCTTCTCAATGATGCAACCTGCGGATCCCTGGGTTCATTTTGAGATGTTACTGTGTCTGTAGCTTCAGGTACAGGAGACTGTGAAGACATGATACCATGTTGACTAGGTTGGGTAGCAGCTGACACGATGGGTGGAGACGATGTCCTGTCCTCAGTAGGAACGCCGACTACCCCTCCGGGTTCATCTATAACATAACCTTCATCGCGAGGCTTGGAGTTGTCTACCATAGAGGGGATGTAAGGGATAGTGATGGTGCAAGTATATAACCAGAATATCTTATGCACAGCCGCAAGAATGACTTGCGCAGGTATCACTGCGGATAAGTGGACACAAAGCATGGCGCTAGGCCTTATTCTAATGTGATACAATTTCCCCGACATCAATGTCTGGTTCTCTTTCCTTTCGCTAAAGAGTCGCTGGAATCCGCTTTCCGTTTTCTGGCCTCTTCTGCCCAGCTGTTGTCTCCATCCTTTAGGCCTTTCAATTTCACCAAACAGCCATGTAAAACATCTTTTTCTCCGACACGAACAATGAGAGCTTGTCGTTTGTTCAGAGAAAGCGGACCATTCAACAACACATGATCAGCCTAAAGCAGGTCCTTGAGTTTAGGCTTTATCAGCAGCGCAAGAGTTGATTACCTCCAACGATGTCGGATATTCTGCAAGCCGGCGCTCAATAACCAAAATCAGGAGGTCATAAAGTGGCCCCTCGAGCTTTGGCTTGGGAGGCTTTGACTTTTCTCGCACTTTTACCCACTCCCGTTCTGAAAGGAGCAAGAGTTTTGTGAAGGAGATCATTACAGTCGGCACTTGAAAGTCATAGTCCAGGACGAAGATGCTATATTTTCCTTTAAGAAAGGACCGGGCGTTTATTGTGATACTCACTCTTCACCGCCTTGCTCCAGCCACCAGTCTATTCTTTCTTCTATTTGGTCATCTTTGGTGGTTTCTGATCTGATCACAGACACGATCAGATCGGCCTTGATCTCGACAACATCTCCTGGATTTCCAATTCCTCCAGGCAGTACGTCAACGTGACCATACCGACGGAGCAATTCCGCGTTTGGAAGATCACCGTATGTGTTCCACTGGGAATTGAGGTCAAGTTGGTAGTAATCAAAGACTGCATAACGTACAATCTGTTCTCCAAATCTGATCGGCCTCGTGGATACCATCTTCAGCACTTCCTTCTCGTAGAAAAGCTTGGCCTGATCCAGTCAGTGACTAGTGATGCTACCCACAACAGAAGTATACTCACATTTGCCATTTGGTATCTTGCATTCAGGATATCAGCCATTGGGACCATGGCAATATCAGAAGAATCGTCTGTGTCTTCTTCATCGTCGCTCCTATTACTGCCGTCATCATCATCTTCATGGTTCATGTTGGGGTCCTCGAAATTCTGGTCAACCTTCATAGCACTGTCCATCCCTGTGTCACCGACATTGTCACTCTCATCCCCATTTTCGTCCCAATTTTCCATGGAAAAGCTTCGAGAGAGGATTCGACTCCCCATAATGTGATAAACGTCCAGAGAATAATACATCGATAAATCTTCAGGGCCGAAAAGATCAGGTCGTGACTTGACAGCTGGGAGTAATTTCATTGTGTAGTCTGCCTCAGCTTCGGCTTTTCCAAGTTTTGCTGCGGATAGCACTAGTGATGAGTGGTGATCTTAACAAAATGATGTGTTTGAACAGACCTACCACCGAGGTACCTTTCAATTCTGCAAGATCATCCTCACTCCAGAACATTGGTGTGTCAAATTTGTTCGGAAGAATGTCTATCACAGTTGTTAGACTAATCATCTTGAAATTGTGAAGAGTATGATTCTATCACCTAGATAGGATTTCCACTTTGAGGACGGGCCATTTGCCTGTTCCCACATCATGCAAAGGATCAAACCACTCCATCCACGGTGAAGACTGGCTTTCTGCCAAGCATCAAGGCCAAACAGCAGAGGTAGCTGAGATGTACGCGTAGACAGTGTAAGACTTCTCGGTATCGAGAACAACACATGTCCCTCCTGATGTTCAGATATAATTGATCCATCACTGGGAAAAGGACAAACCGGCCACATACTGGTATATATTTTAGGGCAATCGCACCTCGTCCCCCTTCAGACGGTGAGAATTCAGTGATCCCGAGAGCAGAGGTATCTAGTTGAGCTTCATGGGATTGAAACCAGTTGATGAAGTCCTCCATTAAGGTTTTGCTCAAGAATAAGGACCGAATTCGTATGCACGTGACCCAGTTTTTCTGAAATACAGTGCAAGTGTCGTGATCTATTCACAATTACCACGACGTATAGATGACGCATGGTTTATAAGATGAATTATGCTTTACAATCGAGCGGCTCCTTTGATCTGACCACAACACCCAAATTGACATCCTCGTTTATACTTGGAGGATTCTTGATAAAATACCTGATTCTAAATGCTGCACTGCGTTCACTGGCTCTGTATGGTCAACTGGAAGCTGAAAAGCACCAAGGACGTAATTCCTCTCAGTTAGAATTCCTTGACGTCTACTCTTAGTAGGTCATCAACAGCTTGCCACTTGATGATCTATGTAATTCTTGAACATACATCAAATCAAGGCTGGAACCACGGTGTGGCCCTTCTTCCGGCAGTTTCATGCATCAATGACCAATTAGCTACCCAAGCCATCCAGGCTTTCAGTCCTATCTTGACCTCGGCTAGACTTCGAGACCGCTCTTTGGGAAATCGGATAGATTTAGCCTGGCAATCCGATAGGGTCATTCCTCCCTAGAAGTCGGACTTTCTGGTCCATGCCTTAGGATGGTTATTGTTCTCGCAGAGAGGCTCATATTAGCGATCGGACACAAAACTCCACTAAGCTCTTCAATTGCTCTTATGACTCCTCATCGCGTAGAAATGATGATTCAATGTTGCTGACTTGCTTCTGAGGCAGAGTGGTACTCCCTTCTGGTAATCACCTCGGTTTTCTAGTGCAAACTTTTTCGCTGCTCATTTCTAAGCTGATGGGCTAGTAGTATGTGATCCGACCAGTGGTATTTGGACGTAGCCTCGCGGCAGCACGCCTGCTTTCCCAGTTCTATCTCCGACTGCATCTTTTGGATATAGAATCCTGAGGAGTCACTCAAGACCTTTTCCACCTATGGAGAAATGGGGCGAAAAGACGGTCAAGCTTTCCTGCCATCTGAATCTCAGACTGACTACTTGCCAGTGTTCTCCTAGGCCCTCGGCTTGTCTAGTTGACCTGTTACATTACGTTGTTGAGTGGATTGTAAATTGTCAAGCATTTTCTCAGTCCGAATCAATTCATGTGCCTTCCTTGAAGAACTCTCGGTGGCAAGTAATTTTTCTGTATCGCAGAGTGGTCGATCCTAGCTTGACAGTTGGTTGGCTCCAAGTTGAAGTGACTCTAGTCCGGGAATATATGGCCTTGCGGATCGATCAAGATTCACGAGCAAGTCAGTGGGATCATGGCCTGCCGGGCCTACAAGTTGACCATGAGTACGTGTTTCCCCCGCGGATGAGCAGTTTGTTCTCCGCCTATTCTTTGTAGAACGATTGCATGCGATTTACTCTGCCTTGTATCGTAATGCCGCACTGCATCGTAAGGATACATGCCCCAAATCTGGCAAGTTGGGTCTTGGGTCTTGATGTTCAAGTATGTTTTCAAACCCGTAGTCTCAAACGCTTGTACGGCCCTTGGTTAGCGTAGGAAACGAGACCAAAGTCTATTGTTCTATTGCTGATTACAAATTTAGCACAGCGGTCAGCCTCCAGGAAAAAATATCAGCTCCAGGAGATACATCAGTTGAGAAGCCAATGGAATAACATTCTATCTTTCATAGACCCTCCACCGTGGCAGTGACAATAGCAAGTAGATGATTATAGGAATCACAGCAGCTTGGCCGAACTGAGGATGTATTTGCAAAGTACACATTATATTTTGGAGGGGACGCTCGAACAAAATAATAAGTTAGTTTCAAACAAGCTTTCTGCTGATGACGGTGGGAAATTTAATACTCACCGCCCCAGTGAAGTCGGGCCGCTCCTCCCTTGTGATTCATCATGCCGCAACGCTGCAACCACGGCTGTGCTTTCAACCACATTGACGGGTACACAAAGAATGGAAATTCGGGACCTACTCTGGGCCAATTCTACAGGGCTGCTTAGAATTCACCGCGAGAATATCAACCACGTCCTAGACCTCCAAGCTTCCTTGATCCGAGACATCCTCCCTTCTGTCGTTGATGAATTCGGCCTGGGTCCGGACGCCACGGAATGGGCAACAGAATGGTTGAATGACACAGGTACTACCTTTCTGTGGTTTTGAGTCTCTGCTCAGAGTCTCTAAATTTCTTCTGGGTGCTGTTTCCTTTGCAGGGTCCATTTTTCGAATAGCTCGAGTACGTCTCCCTTAGCACACAGCTGACAGGAGCTTCAGAGTATCTTTGGCAGTACAATAAGTTTACAAGGTCGTTTGCACTCGAGTCTATCCGTAAAAACTTGGCGTGGCGTTTGCAAAATCTATGGCCCACGAACTCCAGTCATGTTCTGCCTCCTACCATTCGTTGCCTTCCTAAACACATCCACGACCCTTGTGGGCGTCCTATTCTCGTTGTCGAATTCCTGCCCGTCAATGAAAGCCCTGAAGTAGTCAAGTCATATATCATTCAGGCATTTGAGGGGCTTCGGCTTCATCTAAAAAGTCTTTCTGGCGCGCAAGACCCAGAAGAAGGGCCCGTATTGCAATATATCATTTTACTGGACTTGGCAAAATTGTCATTACAGTCATTAGTCATTATCCTCTACCCTGTCAGCGACCAGCTTCTAACCCCCTATCACGTAGGATATCGATGCTATGACCTGGACTATTCGCGAAGTCATCCCGCGATTCCCAGGTATGCTGGCTGCAGGTACATCAAGGCTTCCTTAAGACAAGGTCCTTTGGCTGATGACACGTAGTGTTCATAATCAATTACTCATGGGCCCATTCTGGCCTATGGAGCATCATCAAGTGCGTTTTAACTCCTGTCTGCGGCAATTCTATTGTACCGACCGGGAAGCCAGGCATCTCCTCCCCGAATCATCGATCTCGAAGATATTCTTTCCGACCAAGACAGATTTGCTGACTGCATTGAGTGCAAGTGCATTGCCAAAGGGTGAGAGGCCACCTATCACTTCTGAGACCCTCTTGTTACCAATCGTTGAACAGATTATGGCGGGAACCTGCCCTTTTTAAAGGATCTAGACGATCCTCTACGGCCGAGGAGAACTTCCCTCCCAGAAGCCAGTGCCGTAGGAGGTGAAGTACCTTCAGCAATCTCTCATCAGCCAACATCAGGTTATGTCTCTTCGATATCTCCGACTTCTCTGTTGAATCCTTTTTACGGCTATCCTGCCACTTCCATTCGTGGATACCCGCAATTACACCATAGTCGCCGTCGAAAACGGGACCTTGCCCGGACTTTGGTCTGGCTATTTTGGCTTCGTTGGCGATCTCATATTTCGAGCGTCGTTGTTCTTACAACTCTTGTTCTTGCTTCGAATTTTGCTATTCGCAAGGGCTTTTGGCGTATACCAGACAGACACCTGTAGGCTGGCGATTTTGTCTTTCTTCATACCATCAGAAAACACATCTGGAGAAGCGCAACGACTCAGGTGTGTCTGAAGACGTGGTTCATATGTCAGTTTTGATACTCTTAGAGATATATTGGATTGTCCTTTACGTGGTTGTCAACGGTTTCAATGTCATCATATTATTATCTAGCACATGAATATCACATTGCAGTAATTGGTATCCAGAGTCTGACGATTGCAGTTTCACCAGGGGGGTATCAAAGAAAGTATTCGGGTAGCTAATCACAAGGAATGAGACAGGTGAATAGGCAAGGAGAGTAGTACCGATCCTCACCTTCCCATTTGCGTTTTGAGCGCTCTGCTGGTTCGGGCCGTCTCTGTCATTCTCTGGTGCAGCCTCGAACACATTGAAAAACATGGTCTCGCCAGGTCTAACTTCCAGAATACTTGCCGAATTCCCACATCGATAACAATAATTAGGAGCCGACCACACGGTGGAAAGATGCTTATCAAACAGGGAGGAGTATCCTTCCATACATAGTTGGTGTGCACGAAGAATATGAGACATCCCATTCTGATCGAGAAATTTGTGAACAACGCCTGAACCAAAGGTATACCCAGCACCACTGAAGGTGTGAATGAATAAGAGAAATCACGAATGCTCGAAATCGCGCATACCGTGGTGAGATGGCAAAATCTTCCTTCTCTGGATCAGGATCTGACCAGACAAGGTCCGCCATGGGACCTTCGTGCGGAATTTCTGGCTGAAACGTGAGCGTGTAGACAAGATTGGGGGCTAGAACACGCACCTCGAAACCGATCAACAACTTTAATCTGATCAATGGAATGTATTGAGGGTGAAAGGCCTATAACAGGATTAGTTCGTGAGTACTTCGGCTTAACAACTAGCGATTTCCAAGATACCTCCGTGGACGCAGAATATCCGGTCGTCAATCACGACAGAAAGCGTTAAAAAATCAAACATGTCGGTGAAGTATGTCCAGACATGAGAAGAGCCGTATTTTCGCATACACTCTGTATAGAAACCATAAGTCTGTGGAAATAAGATTAGATTCCAAGAACCTGACGGTTTGGACTACCTACTTGAGTTACTGCCCTTGATTCGTGATTCCCTCGAATGAGTTGAACCCTGCTAGGGTATCTGAGCTTGAGGCACGTCAAGAGGGAGATAGTTTCAACGCTGAAAAGTCCCCTGTCTACATAATCTCCTGGAAAGGACCCGAATTTGAGTAGTGGTAAGTATTAGGTCGCAGAACTGACCAAGGAAAAGATAGTTCGTGTGGGGCGCATATCCACCTATACGAAATATTTCTATTAAATCATAAAACTGGCTTGATGAATCATAGAGTTAAATAGGTGGGGGAGAAGGTTCAGATGGCTCACCCGTGGATATCGCCAACAACAGTAACAGGTGCACTAACATGCACAACGTTGGATTCGCGCATCAGTACTTCCTTGGTCTTTTCGCATATTTCGCGTATTAACGCTTCGTGCAAGAGTTGTTTCTCCAGAAGCTGGTCTATACATGCATCGAGATTAAATGGAGCCATTAAGAGATTGCGGGTTCCAGGTAAAGGCGAATGGGTATTTGAAGCTGTTTGGTTGAAGCTTCCGATTCATTGGGACCTGGGACAAGGACATTCAAATGTCCTTGAGTAGTCTTTCGAGATTTTTTAATTCCTTCTTCCGAGCGCTCTTGACAATCGCCGTCTTACATCTGCCCTGTCTTCGTAGATCACTGCATCAATCTTCCGTCCGGTCCACATCGCGACTTTTTCGCAATATTTGAGCATCTGCGTTTATCTTGTCTAGCAACTTACAAACAGACTTTCACCAGGTACGAGCTGAGGCATTTTCCGAATTAACTAGAGCAATAACCATGAAGAGACCAGATGTCGTACGTCACGAGTAGCCCCTTTTTCGGAAACTTGCAGATGTTTGGTACAACATTTCATCCCAATCATAGTTGTTCTTGGAACATGTTTTTTTGAAATTGTGCACCACAGGAGCAGTGAACCTCGAATACTCTGATAATCTGAGAATTTACTAAATGAATTCTGTTCCGTGCCATGCTGAGTTTACCGAAGCGCCAGACTGATTTGGATGAGAAGACTTACTCGACAGTCTGTTCTTCACATTTGACCTATTTTTGACAAGTCAAAATCACTTCTCAGACACAGAGTTATCTTCTCAGAGTGTCCCATTAACAACTCAACGAGGCGACACGTCATTGACTCGTCGACGATTTATTGAAAGCCGGAGTGTGTCGAAGATTCCTTGATTGGTCGCTTTACCCCCATGCGTGATCTCTGACATGGGGGGAAATCCCGCTAGCCTTTTTCGGTTTGACTTGTCCTCAATTATTTTCACCCGCATCCGAATCTAAGTTCCTTTCAAGCACATCTGTAGATTCGAATGATTAAACTCAGCTACCTATCCGAATTGTACTTCTGGCGCAGGGTTCCCATGATGAAGCTCCAGGCAAACCAGACGCCTGAAGTGGAATCCTGGAAGGAATGGCATTCACTTGACCGATTTCGACGTGAATGAATACAGAAGCTTCCCTGGACCCTCATTTCTCGTGGAGTGCTCGTTTTCATGTTGGTAGGTCTCTGTAGGTTCCGCCTCATCGGCTGACGCGCAGCCGTAGATAGCGGTCGCGGCTCCTTCCGTCATTCGGGATCGAAACAACTAGAGGTGATCTAACTCGCGAACTCCAGTTCGCCGAAGGGATCCGTATTTCCCAGTTCACCTATGACATCTGGGCGGCTCCGACCTATTAAAGGACCAGAAAATTCTACCTGGTCTACCTAATATCTTCCCTCCATCTTGCTCCTAAACCTCCCTTTCCATTCATGCATCGTGATGCCCGTTCCTACTACGAGGATCCTTGCACAGGGGGTCAGTATCCGACTGGTCAATACTCTTCTCCAGGTCATACATATCCCTTGCCTGAGGCCTACAGCCCAACGACATACGACTATCACGACAGTCCACAATACTATCCTCCAGATACTCACCCCAATGGCGGTCGGTATATGTTGTGTCTCTTGCTGTGGCTCTTTCTCATTAGAGTCCAGGTTCTCAACCAGCTTATCGTAGCATGTCACCGGCATTACATCCGCAACGCTACTCAACCAGTTTTAACTACCCCCAACCCGCACTGCTTACCTCGTCCGCCCCACTACAACACTCATATGATGCTCAAGCTTACTACAACGATCAGTATCCTAGCAATAGCCTCGGAAATCGCTCGCCGCCAAATCAAACTCAGTTTATCCCAACACCGTCAGATATGGCCAGCTCATACCCTAACTACCCACAAACATTACCGCCCTATTCGCCAACAGCTGCTACCTATGGGCCCAGAGTAGATGTCTATTCCAAACCCGTCACAGGGCCTCCTCAGCGACCTCGAACCTCGCGTATCTCGATCGGACGTGCTCGAACTGCGTCAGGGGCTACTCTCCCACCGACCTCAGCAACGTCACCTTCAGGGGAGAGATTCCCATGTGAGGACTGCGGCAAGACATTTTCTAGGTCTCATGACAGAAAACGACATCAAGAGACATTGCACCTACCTAACTCAGTAAGTCATCGCTGTCGGTACTGTGAGAAGGAGTTTAGTAGGTGAGTTCTGTTGTGTTGGATAATCATACGGAGAAATTACTGACTGTATTCCGTAAGAGCCGATTCTCTTAAAAGGCACCTCGATAATGGTTGTGACGAGATGCCCCGATGACTTTCTCACTCTAGCTTTCTAATTTTTCTAAGAGCATTGCTCTAGCTTTCACAGTCACTTCGTACTATTACTTCTTGCTCTATACCCTTATAATCCAATGTCAGCAATGCCTTATTCTCAGTCCGCTTCGATATTTATATGTAAACTGGCTTATGGCCCGTAGTATTTCCCAGAAAATTGGAATATTTGCTTTTTGCACTTGATCTTGCATTCCCTCGGGGATTGATCTACACCAAGCAAGCCCAAAGATGGATCAGTGTGCGGCGGCACTATCAGATCTTATGCTAACGATCTTCATCTCTTGTGGAAATCCCACGATAATATCCACTCTCATT
>Ga0153944_1000238_pt1 | contig 23899 bp, 29 predicted proteins | sample TSNJ028MetaG_FD_104703 | JGI IMG/M metagenome (GOLD analysis project Ga0153944, IMG submission 104703) | Attine ant fungus gardens microbial communities from New Jersey, USA - TSNJ028 MetaG | ecosystem: Host-associated > Fungi > Mycelium > Unclassified | place: USA: New Jersey, Wharton State... | reverse complement strand
CAGCAGTTTTTAATGAATACAATAGGATTAGGCAACACAGAACTTCCACCAGGGGGAATTCATGGAATAGAAGCGAAGCGTGCACTTACTGAGGCATTGGGCAATGTCGAGAAGGACGGTAATGAAAATCTGAACGCCAGTACTTTTGGCTCGAAGGATAGTTGGACATCGTCAAGGGGAATGGGGAAGAAATGTGTTAGTGGTCCTTTGAACATTTGTCCATATATAAGTGACACAGAATTTCATGTCCGAAAACTCTCTTTGGGACAAAAGGTCAAAACAAGTGAGCCAGATCTACTTGACGGATCGATCCTTGCTGTAAAAGGAAAAGGCTGCCTTGATTTATCGTTGGCCTCAATTCAAGTAGTTGTAAATCATGACGAACCTTTTCGCACACAACATGCCTGCATGCGGTATTCATTGTCATCTAGATCAAAGTTTGATTTAAGATGGGGTATGCAAACGGGGTGAGACATCAAAGCTGATTTGATGCGGAGGTTAAAAGAAGGTTATCATCCGCCACGTATTGTTTGACCTCTTCCATGAGTATCTATATAAGCTAGTATATAAATGAACAGAACACCCAAGGAGGTGCTGGCACAGGGAAACACAATGAAATAAGTAAATAAGGTCATTGATCTTGAGGAATTCTCCCCTGATCCCGCAATACAACCCTGCTGGTAGAATCAAAAATCAAATCAGTCCGGTGTCCATGTCTCAAGAAAACTATCAGAGTTCAGACTCCGATCAAGGACGTTCAATTCGTGGCGGTCTCCATCACTTGGTCTCATGAAAAGAGAATTCTGCTTTGTCATTCTTGCTCCAAGAATCATACTCCTATGATAGTTCTATATGCCAAGAGTATTTGGAGACCGAAGTAGTGATGTTGCTAACATCTAGTAATGTAACTGTTAGGCACTACCCATACCATGCACGGGAGATTATTTTTACCGTTCGACTATTGGCTGATTTCAGTGCAAGACAATAGCGATTCTGTGCACTTGTACTTTGAGGGGAGCATGAGATAAAAACTGTAGTGATGCTTCTGGAACCATTGGTGGGTCACCCAGTGAGAAGTGTCTTTTGAGGTCGTGCATAGACATGAATTTCTTGTGACAAGTTTACTGTGAGCTTACTAAGATGATGATCGGCATCTCGGCACAATGCATAGGACTTGGGCGTCTGGTCACACACTGTGTCGTCCATCACGGCGTGCTCCTCGCGCTGGCGTCGGGCTTGCCAGTCCCCATGCCCATCCCCCTCTTCCTCGCCGTCCTCGCCGTCGTCCGCGCACAGACCATTTCAACCTCAACCTCCGTTCCTCCCCTCCAGTGGATCAATCTCTCCACCGTCCTCCAGGGCAATGCCTACCCTCCACCTCTCAAGGACGCTACTATCGGCTACGACGAGATAAGGTCTGTCCTTTGTCCTCCTGCTCTGTTGCTCATCTCATGTGCTACCAGTCGCAACATTATTATCTTTGGAGGTGAATCACAAGGCGGCTTTGCCCAGGGACAGACCTATATGTGCGTTATCAGTCCCTCCATTCATGCACACCGTAATCCGATTATTGTACAGGCTCAATCTTGATACCTTGAGCTGGACAACACCCTCTCCTCCTTCAGGTCTCCAAAGCACTCCTCCTGCTCGGACTGCTGCACTTGCCGGCGAGGATTTTGCAGCTAGCAAGTCCGTCTTCTTCTTTGTTTATCTCGACGGTTTCGATCCTGACTGTCCCATCCAGTCGTCACGCTTTTGTGGTTTACGGTGGGAAGGGATCAGACGGGAAGGCTTTGTCAGATGTCTGGGTACGCTTTCCGGATGTGGGTTCTTTCGGTTGACCGACGCCTTTGACAGGCCTTTGACTTCATCAATCAGTTCTGGTCTCCAGTAATGCTATCACCTGGGGGTCCATCTGCTAGATGGGGGGCTGCAGGCGGCATTGACCCTCGTGTACACCCCGTTCAGGATCCTATCGTACCAGGGCCTAATAACACATTCTATATGGCTGGAGGTACGGACGGTGCAAAGGTGTTTCCTCTGTCTGATGTATGGCGACTGCATCTTTCTGGAACACTCTCTTCCAATTTACCAAATAATGTCAATGGTAATTGGGATAAGATATCGATAGGCTCATTTCCCTCAGCTGTGGGAGAAGGGAGCACAGTCGTAGGCCAGCAGCTGGTTTCAGTACATGGGTGTACTACGACACCGCCCCATGTTTCGTGCGCGCAGCAAAAATCTTTTGTGCTAAATGTTGAACGGAGCTCTGAAATATCCCCTGGAGGGTGTCCACCACCACGGCTTGGTCCCGCCGTGACGCCGAATCTCAATCCTTTTTCGTCTTCTTTCTCTTCTCAAGTCTTCTCGGTAGTAGGAATATCCAACAACTCACTTTGGAACGACACTGGCGGTTCTAGCAAGGGGGAAATTGTACGTCTTTCTTCCTCGGACATCATATCTGGTTACCGATCAATCACAAGGACATCCTGGATATCAATGCTGGTACTTGGGCCCGAGTCTTGCCTTCCGGTGACCCAGGAACCACTGGTATACAGACCTTTCCCAGCCCACGTGAGGGTGCTTCTATCCTATCATACCAGACAGGTCTCGTTGGACCTGCCAGGAATTCCTCCTCCGATACAATCGTAAGTCTTTATGACATTTTACATCTTGGTTACTCATACATCCGACAAGATATTTGGAGGTCGTGATACCTCGGGCCAATACTTATCTGAGGTTTGGCTGCTCCGTGCTTACAAGGGCTCAATAACTTCCACAGATCTCCAATGGGAGGGTTTTGGAAACGGTCGGCTTTCGACCGGCATTGGAGCAGATGGCTCAGGTGTCACCGTTCGATACTTATCGCAGTGTGCGACTGTTATCTCCACCGGTGCTAACATCACTGTTTCGTCAGAGCCTCCAGTTCCCACTTCGACCCCCACCTCTACCCACACTAGTCGCCCATCTCCCCCAAGTGATCCCATCACTCTCACATACGAAACGTCATTACTACACAAGTTATTTGCGCCCCTTTCTCTGATTATTTTGCAAGTTATCTTCCTGATTTTCCGCAGCCCTATTCGGCCACCTTCTATATACTACTGTTTGGCGGTTGGTCTAGGCGCCTATGGGCTTGGAGTTGCTGGATTTGTCCTTGCTTTTTCAACTATCTCTGTTTCTCCGGATATACCTTCCACAATTTTGTATCACCTGCATACTGTTCACGGGATTGCCGGTCTCATCTTTTTCCTGTGCGTTTATGCTCTTGTTCCATTATCGATGCTTATCAATGCATCCACATCTCGACTACGAGATTCATCGCGGAAAGCATTTCGTGGCTCCCACCAAACCGGAGGGAACGATCCAGGTCCTGTGCACTCTGATATTGTAGCCGATGAAAAACCTGAACATATTACTGGCAGTCGAAGTGCTCCGCAAAGCTTAAGCAATATTTCTCCACCGTCATCTCCTAGACTGCGCACACAATCATGGGGTCCTTTTGAGGCAGGCATGTATAGTGACACAGATTCTTTCACATCTGGTATTCCGCGAGGCTTTGAGGTTGTCAATAGACCCCCTCGGCTCCGGCAAGCCAGTGGAAACACTGTTCCGGCTGAAATCCCTCGATCAGCATCGAAAAGTTTGGGCGAAGTTGACTGGCTTCTACGACGACGTAGTCTCAATTTAGTGGTAAGATGAATCAATCATCGTTGTCCCAGGCTTACAATATTTGTTCGATCAGGGTGAGCTTGACTATGCTCTCATGCACTCTCAGAATGCTCGATACTCCACACCTGGGACAGCGGATATTTTACTTGCTCCGGCAGATAATACGACTGAGCCTCCGGTAAAGCTACCGACACTGTTAGGCATCGTTTTTCGTATTTTCACGCATATTTCCATTATGGGACTCAGCATACTTTCGCTCGCTGTACTGTGGGACCATACTTCAAAAGTCTTTTTCGTTCTTTTTCTCATCTGGACAGTCGCTTTTTACATTGTTTTGCTTTTCCTCGCCTGGAATTGCCGTCCTTCTGTCTCCATCCTTTCTACTTTCTTCTATCGTCTTCGTCATTCACCTCCAACGTCCGAAAAATTATCCACCTCCCTTCCTCAATCGCCTCTTAATACTCGCCCAGTTTCACTTCAAAATACTGGTCCATATCTACACCAACCACTTTATCGAGCTGCCGCCACAGACGAATATTCTCACTCTCAAGCAGGTCAAAGGAGTGAAGCTGATGATGATGATATTGATGAGGTGACGAGGCAAAGAATCATTGAAGAGGAGATGGACAGACGAGAAGTCTCTATTGTCACTGTACCCAAGCGTAGATTATGGGTGGCGAACCCTTCCTAAAAGCAGCGCTTTTTGCTGTTTAAGTATATCCTTTTCCCTTGCTTGTGTTTCTTAGTAATGTTCCGATACCGTGTCACGTTTGTTTCATATGTGCCTAATCAATTCCTGTACTGAAGAGTTAGAAGTGCAGAAATGCCTATCGAAAGAGAATGTCCCAAAATTTATTTCATAAATGCAGTAAAGAAATGAACTACTGAAGGCAAGAGATGCAGGTGACAATTCCAAGTTGGTAACTGTATCATCTTTCCCCCTCTACAGCGACATCCCGACGCCACTTGTCGACACGGCCAAATTTCGCTGCATCATGTGCAGGAGGAGGTGAGGGTATAGAAACAGGGGGTTGCATCCACATCATGTGGTTGTATGGTGCCATCATCGGAGTGGCTAGCGGTGGGGGAAAGAATCCAGAACCCATTTGAGGGCCGAGAAACATGTTTTGAATTTGAGTTTGCATCATCATCTGCTGTTGGTGCTGCTGCTGCTGCTGTGCAAACATTCCATACTGGGTGCGACGCTGTTGCTCAGGATGTAAACCTAGCGGGCGATTGTCATCGTCTTCACCGTCTCCAGTATTCAATCCGGATAGCACCCTCGAAGCTCGCAGACCGAGGGGTTGATCATCGTCTTCATCATCTTCAACCTTACTGCGAGTCTCGCCCATGGAAAGTTTATCGAAATTGATATCAAGCACCGGAGAAGTAAGTTTCTTGATTTTGGCATTCTCTAGCAATGTGGATAGTGGTCGCTCTTCATCGTCGTCGTCTTTCGGCTGATTGGATTGCTGGAAATTAGAATTGAGGTTCTGCTGAAATGCCTTGTGGAAGGTAGCTGCAAGTGGGACATCCTCGTCACTTTCGACATCCACAGGAGGATTAGATGCCCGCTTTCGAGTCCGAAATCTGGGTCCAGTCCCAGTCGTACGATGAGGTCCTTCCTCATCCGACGACCCAGCATGCCACGCTGGCTCGGGAGCTTGGTGTGCAGATATGACAAGACCTTCGTCTTCGCTTTCATTGTCGTCATTATCCGCTGGTGGCAGAGGCCCTCTTAATGCGGATTCAATCTTGGGCAACATTGGTGGTTGGGTCGACACTCTGGGCCCAGTACAAGATTCAGATGGGGCCAAATTCTCAGGTGATAGGATTGCGGTATGTTCTCCCTGTTTCTTGTTCTTGCGCTTCTTACCCTTCTTTTCCATTCTATGTCGCTCCTCTTCCTCTTGTTTCTTACGTTCTTCGTTTTCTAATTTCTCCTGTGCCTCAATCTCACGAAGTTTTTGTGTCTCACGCTCCCATAATTTATCCACGCCAAAGACAGACCGACTATTGATGGGACGACCAGGCATCGGGGCAGTTTGAGGAATCTTGTCATTTTCAAACGATAGAAGGGGTTTGATGTTTGTAGGATTCCTCTGAGTAAGTCCTTCTCTAGATTTCGAATGGTGTAAAAACTGGGACGCTGGGCGTGCGAGCGCGGCTGAGTTGATGAGTGTACTGCTTCGTTGAATTTCACCACGGGCCATCATTGATGGACGTTGATCACCATAGAATACCCTGCTGAAGTATTTAAAAACAATTGAGTATACTAAGTAATACAGTCCTACCTCTGCTTGCTACGCATCTGGGCTTTTCTTGCTTCCAGATCATCGATGAGACTCTTCCCATAAAGCTTTCCAGGCGGGCGTTTGGGAGCAGAGGTTTCAGGATGTAGCGGGGGCGGAAGTATTTCCTCGGCTTCTACTTCTTCAGGATAAAGTTGAGCTTGTTCTCCTTCTTCTGTCGCTCGGGGAAGATCTGAAGGAAAAGCATCAAAGCGTCCATCAATAGCCAGTGTACTGCGGAAGAGTTGTTGAGAGAGGGTAAGATCTTCCAGTGGATTCGGAGTGAAAGAATTGGATGCAATGCGTGGAACAGTGTCAGAGATACCGAGGAGAGTTGAGTTCCTGCGGTTAGTTCGAGCGCCTGGGGGCAGCGGAGGACCGTCCTTAGACAGAGTAAAACCATCCCTGATGCGATTGTCAATTGAGGAAAGTTCGGGTGGAGCTGTTGATTGGAGCGGACTCGGCATTACAAGCACTTTGGGTCGGAGTAGATCAAGAGTAGTTGAGTAGCGACGGTCTCTGGTAAAGTCTCCACCAGCACCAGTCATTACAGAATCCAAGTCATCATTGAGAAGAGCGCGGGTCCCCAAGGATGCATTGGACATAGTTCGAGCATGGGCACCGTATTTAGGGTCAAACCGCGATGTATGTGAAGGTGGCTTCAGAGAAAAAGGATTATCTTCTTGGACTACAGCCTCTCCGCCTTCATCGTAAGCTGATTGTGGTCGACTCTCTTCCTTTACGTCGCCAAGCAACATCCTAGAATTCAGACTTGCCATTGAGAAAGTATGGGAATTTACTCTTCGACCGGTTATACCTTCAGATGGACCAGGGGAGGTAGCACGAGTAGAACCGGTGGGAAAAGGAACGCCTTGTGGCGGTCCAGCCGTATCCTGCATGATACCAGTGGAGCTAGAGCGATGTCTTGGAAAGGTTGCATGGTTGACCTCTACATTGACGACATCAAGAGGTGAAGCGATAGAGCGGCGACGGGAGTCTGCGGGGGCATTTCCAGCCTGACGGAGAAGATCAACGGAACTGCCTAGGCTCATAGATCGAGAATAACTGATCGCACGCCTGGGAGCAAGAAAAGCTTGTTCAGAGCCTGGCAGCAAGTGAGAGCGTACAGTTGTCGTAGGAGGTGCTGTTGCAGCGATAGAGGGCACTTTTCCCTTTCCCTTTCCTGACTTGTCTTTTGCTATGAATGCATCTAATCCCCAGGAGGTCAAGTCCACTTCTATATCTTCGGCTTCCTCTTCGCCATCATTACTATCGGCTCCAAATGGATTGCGCAAAGCATCTATTGAGCCTCGAGATCGTCTAGTGCCTAGAGCAGACTCTTTACCGCCTAAGCTTCCTGTCTCGCTTGGTAAATTGATGCCCAAGTAATCGCTTTGCCTCAGGGCAATTCGAGACGCTGCTGCAGGGTTACGGCGAAAATGTGCGAATATCGCACTTTCCTGTGCGTAACGACGTGGCGTGTCAGGATTATCCAGATCGTTGTCATACTCTACAGACGAGATAAGCGGGAAGCAGCAACCATGACGAGACCAACTCACCCAGCAATGCTGCTGCTAGTTGCAAGCGAGAGAATGATGCAGGCATTTTGGTGTCTGTATATGATCAATAGCTGAAGAGTAGAGGAGAGCCGAGCAACAGGTAGATAGATCAACGGCCGTGGGCAACTTCTTTTCTAATTACACCGTCTCAGCCTTTACATAATCTGAAGATATATTCCCTTATGAATTAAGATACAAGGCACGAGACACATCTCAAAGCTCGTCATGCTGCGGCTCTTTGCCTTCAGAAAAGATGTCCTCGTCATCAGCAAGTTCCTCCATCTCAATAGAGATTTGGTCTTTGAGATGGTCGGGAAGCACAACTTTCGCTTTTCCGTCGTCCTGTTCGTCCAAGCTTTTCATGTACTCTTCCATGAGTTCTTCTTCAGTAGGCATCGATGGATCTACAGGAGGTGCAGGCCTGACGCTCTCATCTGTAGGAGCCGTTTCGGACACGCCCAAGGACCTCCTTAGCGCACGGTCAATCTTGAACATGAACCTTTAAATTAAGATGCATAAGCAAATGCGGAAAGAAGTCATCTGGAACTTACGCATTACTATTGGGAACTTCAAAGCCAGAGCGGACAAGTGCACCATCGATAAGAATGGAAGCCACCTCTTGGAGCTCCTCCTCGGCTTCAAGGTCTCGCTCGTCTTCCTCGGTTGGGAGATCTTTGACACGACGCAGCAGGCCCTCAATCAGAGGAGAACGAGGGTTGATCTCGAGGTGCTTCGCTTTCAGAGCATATTCATGGATTATACCGCCCTGCTTTGCCTGACCTTTCGATGAGGCTAAACGTGATTCAGTAGCTTGTCTTGTCAATCATGGTGATCCAGCTCACTCATCATCTTCTGGACATTGGCAGTGTAACCACCAGGAGCCGCAACAATAGCACAGGCGCTCTTCACGAGACGGTTCGAAATGATTACTATAAAGGCGAATTGGAGCAAACAGCTGTTTGATTGAACAGGTTGAACTCACCGTCTTGAACAACATCCTTAGCCTCCTTTTTAATCCATTCCAGAAGAGGTTTGTACTCTTCTGTCAACTGTTTTTGCAAAGCTTTCTCTTCCTCCGGATCCTCAGCTGAAAACAGATAAGTAAAATACCAAGGGCGACCCAACTAGCGCACCTTCGTCACCAAACTTGAGACCAGATTTGGCGACATCTTGGAAGGGTATTTTACTATGATTCATATAAGCTCGAAAAATTCCTCAAAGAATGACCAACACTCACTTCCATTCCCGAATGTTACCAAACATTATTTCATCAAGGGGCTCATTCAACAACAAAATTTCATAGCCACGAGCATGGAGCTTCTCAATGAAGACACTCTCAGCTAGCTGGTCGACTTCTTTTCCAATCTCAGCAAGGTAGAAGATCTGTTACAAATCATATGAGGACACAACAGAAATCCAACAAATTAGAAAACTCACGTGTCTCTGACCCTTCTTCTTGTTCTGGATGTACTGTTCGAGGGAAGTCGTGTTACGCTGGTTGGATGCGAATCGGGTAAGAGCAGTGAGTTTCTCGCGGTTTTTGGTGTCCTCAACGGCACCCAGCTTGAGAACCGAGCCATAGACGTTCTGAATTTTCTGAAATCTCTCCGGTTCTTCCTCCTCGATTTTGCTCATGAGCTGTATCAGTCTTTTGAGAATGATGCTCTTGAGCTGTCGAAGAAATTGGTTGGACTGGAGAGTCTCGCGAGAAACGTTGAGCGGAAGGTCATCAGCTGGAACCATATTCATCATAGATGCTTTTATCGAAAGTACAGTGCACTCACCGTCAACAACGACTCTGACCCAGGTCGCCCACTTAGGCAGGGAATTGTCCCCCAAATCTGAAGTAATAAATGTCCGCTTAACCATGAGCTTGACACCCTTTGATTGATATTCCAACGGTTGCTGCCAATATTGCTCCTCACTGATGACATTAGGACTTGGTTTGTTTGCCTGATGTCAACACTCACAGCTTCGAAGGGATATATACGATGGCTTTGAAAGAAACACCAGAGCCAGAATCGCCAGAAAAATGTTGCCAAGCTAAGGGCTCATCATACTCCTTGAAAAAACTTTGGTAGAATTTCTTATATTCTTCGTCGGAAATCGTCTTAGGATCACTAAAGGCAATTGAAGAACAGTCCAACCGACACAAGAAGCCCAACGCACCGTGTCCAGATGGGAGGCTGAGCGTTCAGTTGCTCCCATTCGTCGATGATCACCTTTTTCATTTTAGGAGTTGGAGGGCTCTCATCTCCGTCCTCTAAGACTTCCTCGACAACAGCTTCATCTTCGTTTGTCTCTTCTGGTGCGAGAGGCTCATCTTTTTTTTCGGTATCAAACTCAGCGTCTTCATCGACAACCTCCCGCTCTTTCTGAGTGAACAGGTAAATGGGAAACGAAGAGGAATAAGAGGAGTGTTTATGACTAAATCCTAAGTTAGTGAGAAAATCAGACTCCGGGTACAGCTCCTTACACAAGATCTTTGATGTTCTGTTCCTCGAGGTAATCCAAGGAATCATCTTTCAGGTAAAGCGTAATCTCAGTGCCCCGGCCAAGAGTGTTTCCACGAGGATCAGGGTAGACATCGAATGTACTATCCTCTGCAGCAGAACTGAAGATGTACTGCGTCGGATTAGGATTCTTATTTGTGGCAGGGGGAATCGAGGCGACCTCGACACGATCGGCAACCAGGAAACTACTGTAGAAACCGAGACCAAATGCTCCTATCAGGTTTCCTTGAGCAGCTCCTCCTTCGGCTCTTTCTAGAAACTCGGAAGTGCCAGATTTTGCAAGGGTACCCTATACACCTCATCAGCATGTCACACCTCAATCAAGAACTCAGCTCACCAAGTTTGTTGCAAGTTCTTGATCTGACATGCCAATACCAGTGTCGGAAATAACAAGCTTTCCAGATTTTCCAGTTTCACTCTTCTCAGCTTTTATAGTGATGTTCAGTAAGTCGCCACCATTCCACACATCCTTGTCTGTGAGGCTGGTAATGCGTAGTTTCTCGATTGCATCATTAGCATTTGATATCAGTTCGCGGAGGAAGATTTCCCTATGTGTGACTTAGAGAAAGCAGGGCGAGTGATGAAAGCAATGGGCCTACTTGTGCGAGTAAAGACTGTATTATGCGAACAACACATGAACATGAAAACGTGGTTGTATATACGCAAGCACCTACCTGTTAATGACAATCTTTCGCATGCGGGCAACATCACTCTGAAACATCGCATTAGAGACATGAATTGGGTTTAATAGGGAGACACACTTGGTAATCATGCTTGACCCTAGATGCATCCTCAGCAGCCCAAACGTCGACCGAGAGGAGGGAAAGCGCAACAAAGAATGGATGAAGGAGCCTCATGACAGCTTTCCCTTCTATTCAGGTTCAGCGTAAGGTGCAAGAACGGCAGCAATCAAATATCACTGGATAAATAAATAGTGCTCTGCAACAATTCGAATGACGTGTCATTGTCGTGGTCGTTTTCCGCCACGAAACGCGTGACTCCTGTTACTTGAGGTACAATACTATGTGGGAGATACATCATATTACGATATTGATAAAACTGAGACACCAATCCTCCCAAACATGAGTTGGCTCTTGGATCCGGCTGGTATATCAATATCAAGAGACATGAACTGACAACTTGGGGGCTGAAAGATTTGCTACATATTCCTATTGAAAATGAGCAATCAGTTGCTGAAGATTATTCCAAAACCATAGAGCTCACTCGTAGCCATATTTCTCTTTCTTTAGGAACATGATCAAATACTGTATAGCGCTTGTCGTTCTACAGGCCCAATTAGCCAGGCAATTCGGCAACCAGTATTCACGCATACCTTCAAAACCTTGACCATCTCTGCTAGTTCTACCCTTTTTGCGAGCGCCTTCATGTCGACTGTCCCGCCACCCCCTTCTCCCTCATCCTCTCCCATTTCATCGGCTTTGACACCTCCATCCACACCCTCACCGCCGATCTTGTTCAGTCTTCCCCAAAACTCAATGAAGGAGTTTTCAACAAGCATCTCATTAAAGGCTGCTCGAGCGGCGGTTGTCCGCTGCCTTTGCCAATTGTCGTACTCGCCTTCCAGTTGATAGATATCTAGACCAATCTTTGTAACGGGTGGACAATTGAGTAGAGACTCGACGGGTAAATCACTGAAAGACGTTGCTAGTGAGGATGAATGTACTTGGAATAAATTATGAAGATTCGTCATATGTTTTTGACGAAGATGAGCGATGTGTGATTGAAATAATTGTAGCTGCTGATCACGAGGCAGGATAGAGTCACGGAAACGAGGATCTGTTCTGAGTTGCGGTAGTACGTCGTTCCAATTCACCTGAAAGAAAAAGTGTGAGTGTTTGTACCAGATTCAACTAGCCAGTACCTGTGGATCTCGGATAGCATCAACGAGCATTGAACTAAGGAACCATGTGAATGTCAAGTCCCTTACAATCAAATTGAAGCCCACACTTATAATCACGCTCACCCTCCTCCTGATTAATTCCCACTTTGGATCGTTCAATGTTTATTTCAATCCGGCTACGCTCAGCTTTGACCTTTTCTTCCCGCTCTCTCACAGCACGCTCCCTTCTCTCTTCCCTAGTAAAAGCTGCTGGTTCAGATGGCATGGCTTCGGGGTTTCCTGAAGACAAGGGCCGCTGGATGCCTTGCATGAAAGTATTGAAAAGCTCCTCTCTCAGGGAAGAAGATCCTATTGCATCATATCGTGGGTCCTGCGTCAAGCTTTTCTTTGCCTGAAGTATTGTGAGACAAGGCCATAATCTAGCATTGATTGGAATGGCACCTCTTTCCATAAGATACCTTTACGGATGTCATTCTGATGTTCTTTTAATAGTAAAAAGAAATCCGCCTCAGCCTTTTGAGCAGCCATACGTTTCTCTGTCAAAAAAGTAAGGTGACTGCATATTCTGAGGATAAGACTCACTCTCTCCGAGATCCTTGAGGAATTCCCGGAAACGTTTTTCCCGCTCCCGATCATCTCTACCCCAGCCATAGAACCTTCTGTCCTTCTTCCAGGCTCTACGGAAATCGGCCCAACTTGTTCTAGTACTTTTCACTTCTCGTTCGAGGAGGCGTTGGAAATCCTGCCCAGGATCTACTGTGTTTCTTTCTTTCTGAACCATATTTGCTTTGAGTTCCCGAGCACGGTCGCGGCAGTATTCATCAAAAGCATCGCGGCGTGCAGTAACAGAGGGTAAAAGGACATATCGAGGATCATTGACGAATTTGGGCAGTGATGTATCCCAAGGGTGGAGTGGATTGATATCTTTCTCCCTCAACAGCGACTGTAAAAGCTTTGTTAGACGAAGCGACCTGACAGACCTCGCAACTTACCTTGAATAAGGCTTTGGCTTCGTCAATGGACAAATCGACCTTAATCGGCATTTTTATGACATTTTGAACTGTCTTTGTTTCTTCCATCTGTCGTTGGTCCACTTCTTTCTCTTCTTGCCGCCTGCATTCTTCTGCTGCTTCTACAGCCAGTTGAGCAGCAGCTTCACGTTGCCATTCTTCCTCTTCTTCCTCTTCGCTATCTTCGCTATCTTCGCTATCTTTGTCGCTCTCTTTTCTGACTTTTTTAGAAACGACAATTTCATCTAGAGGCGTTTCTTCATCAGCCTTTCTCTTAGTAACTCTCTCCGTCTCTTGCTCAACTCGGTTTACTTCTATTTGTTTTTCTGCTTCAGCAGCATGAGTGAGCAATTCTGTCTGTGCCTTTTTCTCGTCTTCCCTTTCTATGGATTTCATCGCTGCCACTGCTTCTGCTATTTCCTTTGGGAGTTGCCAAACACTCGCCTGTTTGGTACCATTGAAGTAGAATTTATTGCCTAGATTCGTGATGACATACAACCATTCTGTGTCAGGGATGCGCTTCTTGAGTATGGGTTTCTCTTTACGAATAGAACCTCGAGACTGTGTGGCAGAAATACTGGGGAAAGAGGGAGTGGGACGAATGTAAGTCGATTCTTGTGTCTCAGTATTGTAATAATAAGTAACCCCTGTAGGACCTGAAAAAAGTCAGTTGGAACGTTGAAAAAAGGTTATACGCACTTAGATGTTCAGTCCATGCCGGTGGCAATGGCAGAACCATAAGAGGAGCAGAGGGCTGACATGATAACAAGTGTCAATATCTACAAATGACATATCAACAAGTGTCAATATCAGCAAATGACATATCAACAAATGACATATCAGCAAAAGTACAAATGCGATTAGCATTTCAGATGTCACCTCTACGGTTGACACTTGAGGTCTACATAGAGTAGCCCAACGTATATGTACTGAAGTTACCCTAACTACAAGTTAACCTGCTGCTTGAGGCTAAATGTCCAATTCCACCCTATGTACCAACGCGTCTCGGGATGTAGCATAATTATCCGTGCCCTTCGTTCCGAAACCATGAGAGTGCCCCAGTTTATTCTAACATCAAGATACGGAGGCTCCCAACTACAGGAGGCACGTGATTAAAGGAGTAGCGTGGGGCGAAGTTTGCAAGTAGATAGGTAGAGTAGCAGGTGTTGTCGGAAAAGGATAATGTGATAACGCAATCGATCCATGCCCTCACTCAGAGCAAGGCGAATTCCTAGCTATTGCTGAATTTTGGAATTGCTCTAGTAAAGCCAGATGACACCTCCACAGCTTGGTTGAGGACGACGCAAAAACCACTAGTGTTGGAAAACCCTGACCCCTTCAAATTTCTTGACGCTTTAAGGGACAAATCTAAGCAATAGCATATGGATCAGTGGATTACGAAGTTTAATCGAGGCTCAAGCAAGGACCATCACCTCTTCGACCTTAGGATTGATAAGAAGAAATGCATTCAACCGTCGTATGTTAAAGGAGGAGGACGATTAAAACATATCAGTTGTTCGGTATCACTATGTGCAAGAGCTACTCTTTAATCACGCTCCGATTGGCGAGTATAGAAGTTCATTACCAATCATTCTTGTCCCTATGGCATGAGTGATCTCGCTTCAACTACAAGACAGAAGATCAAATGGTTGTCAAGCAGTTCAGCGACAACCTAGCTGCGTGAGCATGGACTAGCAACATATCATAGGATGGGTCTCTTGTACACTACGCAAATTTCTCCTCTCTATTTCTAATTTCTCTTCTCTTCTCTGTGCGTCATACATAAGTTTCGAATTTTTTGGGATCAGCTGTGAGTGATTTCGGTTGCTTTGCATTTTTCAGTATACATTGTACACCACTGTTGACTGCATTTGAGCACTACATCATAAATTCCTGAATTCAAGTAGAACATGATTCAGTAATGCATCAAAATAGTCCACACCATGAGAATGTCCAGATGATGAAAACAGAGAAGCCTTCCCAGACTACAACATCTGGGGAAGTCCAAATTCAGGCCCGGCATCTCGGTATGGAACATTGGAGGGTCAAGGCACAAGGCACAACATGATAGCAACATGATAGCATGACCCTGGGCATGACTTTGAGTCACGACATGTGTGTGGCACATGACATAGAATGGGAATTCCATTCACCCTGTGTTTGAGTTGCACACTACAGTATACAAATTTCAACATTGGATTATTCGGTGATATTTATACTGCTCAAGATAATAGTTGGAAAGAATATATATTGCATATATATTGCTCGATCAGATCACCAGTTTGTAGCGGTTTAAATAGATACATGGCGCTGCATGCTTAATTCCCTTGTGACTACTCACCAGCATCAATCTCTTATCTTCATGAACGATATTATTGGCTCTCCGTGAAAGATAAATGCCTTGATAGCTCATGCTAGGTTCACATTCCACTCTGTCCATTACAATGCAACTTCATACTCCCTCCCATATTCACAACCCAGAGCATGCGAAGATGACTAGAAATATTCTCTGGAAGTTGGATTACCATGTCTTGCCGCCACTAGCCTTAGTGGGTTCTAGTGCTATGATAAATCGTTCCTGATGCGTCACAAATCATGATTAGTTGTGGCTTGTCAATTTCATCGACAGAAGTAACATAGGTAATGCGAGGTCTGTCCAATTACTGGGTATTGGGAGCTAGTAGTTCAACTCCGATTTAGAATTGCAGGTTTGGAGCGAGACGCTCATCTTCATGGGAATCAATTCAATACCGTACTTGCTGGTACGCCTTGAACCGGACTGGTATCATGTCAGATTATCTAAAGATTACCCAACCGGGGCAGTCTTTTATGTGACGTGAAAAGATCATGTTTTTATTCTATAGTTCACCGCTGAGATGTTTGTAGCTACCTCGTCGTCGAAGTACCTTCGAACAACGTCATGAAGGTGATTAAGCCGAATGTATGGATGTTCCTCCCAGAATACACGTCCGTTCTCATGTGTTCCAGCGCTGGATCCCTATCCTTGTTGCTGTTTGGGGATTCGTAACTATTATGACATTCCTCGTCGGTGCTGCTTTCAGCTAGATTGATCGGAAGTCTGATGGGCTTAACAGGTTAACAGCTATAGTGGTCTTTTAGCCATCCGTATCTGCCTTGGTCTTTGTGAGGGGGGCCTACTCCCTGGAATTGTGACCATTTTCCTCTGTACATTGTATGACGCGGTCCATTCTGACCAACCGACTGCAATAGGTCTTGTACCTCAGCACCTTATACAAACGTCATGAATTGCAGCTAAGGTACGTGTATTCATTCACAGCTGGTGTTGCACCCACAGTTACCTGACCAGGGTTGGTATATTCTATGCATCCGGTAAGTCATTTAATCGCTAGAATCCATTCCAAAAGTCGTAATGGAGATTACAATAAGCCTCATTGTCCGGAGCCTTCGGTGGTAAGCAAACGAACATCTTGTACCACACTGATTGGCCCTCTTATTCCATTTCCCTAGGTCTTCTTGCTTCAGCAATAATCCAAATGGAAGGTGTGGGCGGTCTCTCAGGTTGGCGATGGATTTTTGTCAGTTCCCTCTTCAAGCACAAAGAAAGCCAGCTGACACTGTCAGATCCTCGAGGGTATTGCAACTGTCCTTATTGCTATTGTGACAGCTAGCGTACTTCCGGCAGACCTGGCTTCTGCGACTTTTCTTACGCAAGAGGAGAGAGAATTTGCTAGTAAGGCACCTATCAATCAGTGATTCAAATTTATCATGTGGGGGATGTAGCTCGACGATTCCGGGAAGACGGTGAACCAATGAAAGGTATTTTGACTCATGAAGTCCTCCAGAAATAAGAGTGTTCATTCTTTCTTAGAGTCTTCACCACCAAGTGCACAGTTGGAAACATATTCTGAGAACGAGCGTTTTGAATGGAGAGAAGTTAAAAGAGGTAGGTAACCCGTTTTCGCTACTTCATGGCATTCATGAATCTGGGACATTAGGCTTCTTGGACATACAAGTTTGGTTATCCGGTTTCGCCTACTTAGGACTCTTGGTCAGCCTCTACTCGTATTCTCTTTTCTTGTATGTCCATTTTTTATGGGATTACACACATGCTTCATGTCTTTATAGGCCCACAATCATAAATGGGCTCGGTTACTCGGGTGTACAAGCTCAGTTACGCACGGGCAAGCAGTCTGTTCTATTTCAAGTTGCGGCTTCTGAATGAGAATGTGTCATTCAATAGTACCACCTTATGTTCCAGCTGTATTTCTTACTGGTACGTCTCCATCTGGAACTCCCAGCTTAGGACTTAATTTTGATAGTCCTGGTGGCTTACTTCTCTGATCGTCTCAAATTACGAGGTCCCCTCATCTTGATTTGTTTGCCACTTACTATCATCGGTGAACATCTACATATCTTGGATATATTTTCAAATGCTCAGCGTCAGGCGTAGGGTATATCATTGCCATTACTGCTGCTGATAATACCACGAGATACATCGCCGTCTTCTTTATGGCAGCTGGCATGTGAGCTATCGCGTGTTTCCGTGTAAACCATTGAAGAATTGAGTGTTCTGTATCTAGCTATCCAGCCGCGCCCTGTATCCTGTGAGCCTGTACCTCTGGTTGTAAATGTCTGGCCTTACGCGCATTCTGTCCAGGTCTATCTTACCCAATAACAGCCGGGGTCATTACAAGAGGGCCACAACAACGGCCCTGCAGCTCACAATAGCAAACATGGCGTAAGTCAAGCCGGTGTGGAATTCTTGTCTTGTCATATTAAATGCGACCACAGCGGCTTCCCCGCTACCTTTGCTTATACGCAAGGTAAATGGTTTAGAATATACTGGTATAGGTTTTTTATAGCCCATTGTTAGATCAAGCGCCCGAGTATCGCAGAGGTCATTCAATTGTTCTAGGATTTGTGCTTTTAGCATGGATACTTACAGCGGCTAATGTGTACGTATACTTTGTCCTCTTGACATCTTTCTAAGTCTCGTATGGGTTTCAGGTGGTACTGCATTTGGGAAAACAAGGCAAGACGCGAGGGACGTCGTCAAGGTAACATCGACAATTATCTGCTCTTGGTAAGAGAGGGGAAAACCAAGGCCCCCATTGGAGACCGACATCCTGACTTCTTGTTCACTCCATGAGTAGTTCTGGAAAAAGTGACAATATGTTAGTGGAATCTACTGCAAGAACATACACAAGAATACAGATTGTACAATATATGACTACATGATTCTTTAGTCAGAATGAGGAGTCCAACTCTGTAGCAATGAATACGGCAAAAAAGTGCGGGTGTAAAAACTGTGGTTGCAAAATGGGTCATGACCCAAGGAAGCTAGGAAAGCTGTCAGTGTCCAGGTATTCTGACATTCAACTAGAAACATACTTCTTGTTAATCTCGTCGAGGAAAGGCTCGAAATTGACTTTGGCTCTGCCATCAAAAAGGACCAAACAGGTCTGTTTCTCATACTTGGCCTGTAGTAGATCTTCCATCAAGATGTTTTGTGTAGCAACTTGACTCGTGATGCCGAGCATCGTTGACTCCAGGATCAGCGTGAAGACGCCGACAGAGTCGGAAGAGACTTTGATATGAAACTTGTCGTATTGACGGGGAGAATATTGTTCAATGGAAAGAAGGATCTTTTTGTCGTAGAGATCTCTGGCAGTATAGAAGTACGATCCGAATTTCGGAGTAACTCCCGCCTTCTGGAGTTCGCGGATGTGCCAATATTGTTTAGTAAAGGGAACAATAAATCGTTTCTTCCTGAATCTCGTTCAACACTACAGGCATACTGTGGTACAAGATTGACGTACCCTTTTCTCTGCTGCATGGTGCTCATCGCAGCCTGCACATGATCCTGATAGCTGCTAATCTGCTCTTCGTAGTACTTTTTTCGCTCTTGCAAGTGCCGTAATGCCTCTCTCATACTTTCCATCTCACGTTGACGCTGTAAACGCTTCCGATGTTTGCTCCGGACATCACCAGCTATTGCATTCAGAAGGCCCTGGAATCCATCATCGCGGTTGATCTTGCCTTGTTTTTCAAGTTCAAGAAGATTTGTAATTGCCAAGGCTTTCACAGCAGCAAATCTCCAACTACAATGAAGTGAGGAAAGAGTGTAGCCAGTCTGATAAAACTCACGTTCTAATGTCTTCCAACCTGTATGCATCATCAACTGCTGATGGCTGTCGCTTTGAGTGTTGTCTACCTTGCTCGCCGAGAGCTTCAGCCTCAAGGATATCCTCCCAAACAGATTCATCTTGCTCAGTGACAGGGCGCATCAACGATTCCAAGAGGTCCTGGGCAGGCTGTACTCGTAAAATCGCTAGTACTCCACGTTTAGCCTGAACCCAGAGCGTCTTTTCTTCTGCAAGAGGATCTATCGGGGATTGCATCAATCAATGAAATTACAATAGATAATGAGTGTGACCTTTGACTGTAGCAAATCGATTGGTGAGCTCAAGAGTGATGGCCGTATCTCGGGCATCTTTCAACTCTTCATCTGCAAGATTCGGTACTCCTAAGAGCTCATTAAGTATGATTCGCAGTGTATCATCGGATTGTGGTGCCTTTGGTCAATGTGATCTGAGACCTTGTTGCGATATCAAATTCTGATGTCTTACCAAAAACCTCAGATGTTGCAAGAGCAGGCCATGCATTGTATAAACCTCGTTTGGTGAGATATAGATGGGTTTTGGTTGTACCGTAACATCCAGGAACTCGTGCGCGTAAAAGTATGATTCGGCATCAGGTACGTCAGCGACTGCTAGAATTAATACCGTTTTTCGAAAGAATAAAGAATCGATCACACCTTCAAGGAGCCAAGCGCACATGCGCCCAGATGCCTCCCCGACGAAATCGTTGATTGGCATAAACGTGGGTTGGTCATCTCCGAAATGTCTAGCAGTGATGATTTGGGTCAGAACCTTGGATACCTGAGCAAGGTTCTTGCGTGCGGTGACTTTGACAGTCTTTGGAATAATCTCGAAAACTTCTGGAGTCCTGTAGGAGAATATTAGCTAGTACGATAAGCTACCAAGTCGAGCTTACATAATGATAGGATAAATGTAGCGGTAATAAACCAAGCGTCCAATGCAGGCTGCGTATTGTTCTTCTGCACCATCGGGGAATCGTTCCTACTGAATTTCAAAAATTTGTATTTCTATCCAAGAAATCACTTACTCTTAACGCAAGAAGAGTTTCGCGAGCAAGGTACCTCATACTGAAGGGCATCTTCTTTGTAGATGAAGTGATGGCTTTCACAAAGGCATCTGTCCACCATTGGACGAGTTGAAGCTCTAATAACAAGTTGAGCGAGTATCAAATGATTAAGAAATATGCCTACGGCGAATGTACATAGCCCTCGTCTCCGGGTATTCGAGAGCTTCTCTGAAATTAACATCTTTAGGTATGGGGCTGGTCACTCCTGACTTGAGTTCCTCCATAGTTATACGGGAGTGATGTAACTTTCATCATAATGAGTGACATTACTGGTGTTTAGTGATTTGATGTAAGTGCGTACCAGTGTTGGATCAGTCTCGAGGTCCAGATCGATTGAATCAATGACCTCTCTGATAATACTTTGGAAAGTATCCCGGGCAAAAGTGCTTTGTTTTGGTCGAATGTAATGAACTGTGATGTTCAGATAGATTGGATGGTTCCGCACAAGATTGTCGATAGAATCTGTATTCGTGATTTCGTCTCGAATTCCAAGCTGTATTGATCAGAAAGTAATAAGAAACATTCAAACAAGAAGACGACTTACCTGGAGCAATTTTAACAGTAAAAAATCTTCGCGGCGGTCTTGACCATAACCGAACAATGTCAAGACCACTCTCTCGATGAACCTTCGACTAGGCTCCGGCACATTGTCTAAAGATAGTTTAAGGAAAAGCCGACTGAGATATTCACCGCGAGTCTGTAAGAGGTAGAAAAGTTGTTGATAAAGTTCAAGCTTTCTCCTCGCAACATGATCTACAGCACTAGATCCAGAGAAAGGATCACCGTGTTTCGCCAGGAGTTTAACCCTAGCAGCATTAGTTGTTACACTATCAGCCCCCTTTCGTTTCTTTGCATTATCAACTACTAGCGCAACTTTCACGTCGAGGTTGTTAACTTCATTCTCCAAAGCTTGGTTCTCGCGGATACATTCCACAACCTGCTTCCTGAGCCTCTCGACTTTAATTTCCTCGTGAAAATCTGCCTCAGAATCGTCGAGCAGATGAACAAAATTCTTGATTGTGCCCACGGAAACGTTGGTAGCCATCGTAAGTTGGCGATATTGCTCACGAGTCTCCTTGGCCCTGAAAAGAGACTGAATCTTGATGACTTTGCTAAGATTAGTACAATAATAGTCCATCTTCTCTTTAAAATGACGTCTGATAAGAGCACCACGCAATAATGCTTGTAGGATGACGGCGACATAGTTGCTACGATGAAGGTGTTCGCGCCAAGCATGATAGTCATTTCTGACAATGACACCTCGAATATAGGCTTGAAAACCTGTTATATTGGGAGTTGCATAATCAAGATTTCGTTTAAGCTCGAGATGGCGAAGTCGAACAAGACTGGCTCGAGAAAAAGCCTGAAGTGAAGAGGCCATTTTTAGGTTCCTCGGAGTTTCAAGTGACTTAACCAGTGTTGTGTGCCTTTGACAGGCAATTTTTGCCCGGGCTTGCGCTTGGAAGGTTATCATGAGTGGAGTGACACGACGCAATCCACGTATGAGGGCAAGTAAGCGCTTCCTAGCCAGATATGTGCGCGTGGCTGCCTGTATGCGGATCACTACGTCTGTGAGATTCTTCAATTTCACTGACTGGCTTCGAAAACGACGTCGGACCAAAATTCCACGGAGTTGGGACTGAACGCCAATGAAGGCCGGGCTCAGCTTAGCCAACCGACAATTCTGTCTTTGCAGAGACAGTCGAAGGAGTGCACCCCGAGCCAGAGCTTGGAAATGCACAATTGAAAACCCGATTTTAGGTCGAGTGAATGTCTTCTTCAATTCCTGTCGTGCTGCTCTTGTGATACGAGCACGAGCGAATGCCTGTAAACGGGTCATGGATAAGCCGATGGTGCGAAGTGCCCCCTTGAATTTCCGGAACCGACGACGCTGCAAAACACCGCGCGATTGCGCTTGAGCCTTGACAAAAATGGAGGACATCACCCCGATGGAATGCAAATAGACTTTCCATTGGTGTCTGACCAAAGTAGATCGGGCAGCCGCCTGCAAGGCGATAATCCATGGAATGAGATTTCTTTGCTGGTGTCTCTTAGCCTGGATCTGATTTCGGAGCAAGTGACCTCTACATTGGGTTTGAAGCTTAGTAACGTATCGTTCAGCAGAATGCATACGAGCTTGAATATTAGCACGAGCCCTTCTTGCAAGATGGCTGCGAGCTAGAGACTGGACGGCAATGATAGAACTCTCGTTCTCATATAAGAGTCGGTGTTGGCCTGAAAAGTAGTAGGATATGGGATTTCACTCAAGAGAAACTGGTAGGCTTACGCTCTTCCTGTGACTCTACATCAATCTCTACTTCCTCATCAATTTCTTTGGCCAATTCTCGTCCGACATTACCGAAATTAGGCATCGGAACACCGGCCTCCTTCAAGCCTTTCTGTGTCTTTCGCAGGTCATCGTCGGAAAAGTGGAGATGGCCAATCAGGTTGCCAATTCGTTGAGCCATTCCTCGACGTGCGAGTAGGTGACTCAAAACAAGGCACGTTGTGAGTACAGGACTTGGAAAAATAAAGAAAATAGTCACCTGAGTGCGTGAATACAGTAGATGACTTTTGGTATATTCTTCTTCTCATATAAATCTGTGAGTTCAAAAATGAAGCCCTATTCTCTTTGTGAGGTACTTCATCCGACGATCGATTTTTTTGAAGCTAACCTCAGGCAACCCTGCATCACGAACGAACTTGAAGAATACATTGATGTTATCTGAATGACGGAAGTCACGAAGGTTTGACGACTAGAAAGCGAAAGGAGGTCGACATTGTATCCCTCAGCTAGGTTTACAAATTATACCTCAAAAATCCGTCGAACAACTCGAGGATGAAAGGCTCTGACCAATTTTGCAAGAACGACGCCATTACGTAGACCTTCTTCCATTTCTAAGATGTTGAAGCCAATTTCTTCTCCAATGCACCCCTCAATCCATTGATGTGCTTCTCCGACATGACAGAGATACTCATATGCTTGAATAAGATGCCGTTGCGTGTCGGCCCAGTTCCTTCCATAATATCGAGTCGACAAATTGGGAGCAGCATGTCCGCTTGGTGCTTTCAGCTGCAGGCGACCGGGAAGCCCTGCAACACCATCACTTTCGGGAATGGCAAACCCCGGAATTTCAGGAACGCTTTGGCTACGGAAAAGAGACGCCGACGTTTCTGCATATAAATCTTGTTTAAGCTGGCCTTTCCTCGTAGATACTCGGTTGACATTCTCCTGAATTAACTTTGGATCCTGTGTAGATGCAGCTTTCCCCTCTTCCCAGCTCTCATCGCCATCACCGCTTGCTACACGAGGGAAGTGATCTCTACGACTGCCGATAAGATTGTCGTGTGCTGAAGCCCTCTTACTGGACATGTATGAACTTTTATAAGGGACTGAGGATAAAACGGATGGGGACGAACATCCTATAGGCGTCGTCAACGATAACTGTGATAGGTTACTCCACTTTTCATCTAACTCCGATGAAGGGGTGGTAACAAACACTTTTGCAGATCCTTGAATGTAACTGAGGGAAGTAACAGATTTATTACGACCGAGGGTATAGAGTGGTTGTTCGGCACTCTTTTTGGGCGTTGACAGAATGGAAGATTCATGAAGAGATTGTGATCGGTTTCTGGGACTATCCATTGAAGATGTGGCTTGAGAAAGCGAAAAAACATGATGAGAATGCTGAGCAGCTACGGGTCGAATGTCAGGGCTACTGTCTGGCGAATTCGTTGATGATGGGTGTGAGGATAGGGATATATGGTTACGAAGAGGGGAGCT
>Ga0153944_1000232_pt1 | contig 24029 bp, 29 predicted proteins | sample TSNJ028MetaG_FD_104703 | JGI IMG/M metagenome (GOLD analysis project Ga0153944, IMG submission 104703) | Attine ant fungus gardens microbial communities from New Jersey, USA - TSNJ028 MetaG | ecosystem: Host-associated > Fungi > Mycelium > Unclassified | place: USA: New Jersey, Wharton State... | reverse complement strand
CTGCCGGCTCTCAAGGATTGTAGCGATACCATGAAGAATGATCCGGGACTTTCTACTGATAGCCAGGTGGTTTACCATTGGGGCTCCGAGGAGACATATCAAGAGGATAGCGAAGCGAGTTGGGCTGAAGTGAGCTCCGAGGAAGAAGTCGAACTTGAACTTGATTTTGATTCTGATGCTGAAAACCCTGGTATTTCCGATGAAGAGGTGAGAGATGCTGGAGACGGAAAAAGTCACGACTGGACTTTTCAATCACACGAGGAAAACCAGACTAAATGGGATCCCAAGCATCGAGATATCCTCCCGATTTCACATGAGTTGATGCAATATCTCTTTCCTGAAAAGAGGGAAAATGCCAGAGTCCCCATCAAGTGTTTGTTAGAGACTGATACAAGACATTTGCGAGCTGCGCTGGTCCAGTCGAGGACGACATACAAAGGAGAGAAGATAATTTTCTCCCGGGCGATTTGAAGTTGACCAAAGACCTTGTTGTGATTCGTTTCAGGTCTGTAATGTAAAACAAGATAGCTCTGCATACATTACGGATCGAAATGAGGCCTCAAAATTGCTTCGTTATGTCGATAACATGAATGTCCATGCACTTGATAGACCTCTGTTTACAGATCCAAGCATGTCGGTCCTCTATAAGAGGAGACAATCGAAGGGAACGAACTTTGGTAAGGTGCTGATATTGCTGAACAATCCATGGCCACATCGAAGTACATTACTTCCTGTGTAGTCACTCAGGATAGGAAACGCCCTCGGTTTCATTTCCTTTTATTTCGTGACCTCCACACTCTCCTTGGGGCCATCTATATTGTCCTTGTCGACGGCGATGCTACCTATTCTGAGCTTCGCCTTTAACCCAGACGACATGAAGCTTGATGTCGACCTCTTCAACGACGCTACAAAAATATGAAGGGTCCTCGTTATCATTATCAGCTTTGCTCGCCATTGTCTTCAAGGTACGAAAAGAGATGCCCATCGTTGTCCTCCCATGGACAATCGCCGAGGAAAGAAGAGATTCGTCAATCGTCAAAAGCAGAAACGAATGCCGATTAACCTGATTCTCGATATGCAGGCCAGGTAGAATGATGAATGGGCTAGTTGAATTCCAAACCTACTGCCTCTCAGCATGATAAATTATTTTCCGGCAATCAAACTCATTGTCGATACAGTCATCCTCGAAACATGGACGAAACAAATTCCATTTAACCGCAGGGAAGTATGTTGCTCAAGTCTCATTTTGAATATCCTCTTCCTGCCGATGAATCTGTCCCAGCCTGAGCACTCCAACTAATGTATTCCCACGGCACTCACCAGGTCCGCCAGCGCTGTCCACTCTCCCAGACTCCGAACGTACTCGTCTCGCCCCTCGTCCACCCCTCGGTCGCTTGACCACACTTGCACAAAGCGGAACATCCGCCTTCCAGTAACTATTCCCTCTTGCCGCTGCTCCATAACCAGCCCCGTGTATCCTGGCCCGACTTCCACCTTTGTCCCCTCCATCGTCCGTCCCCGGAACGTTGTTTTTTCTCCACTCACCTCCATGTACGTTGATACTGGTGCTTGTCCGTCGTATTCGATGTAGAACGGCATTAGGTTCGGTGTACATTCCTTTGCTTTCGTTAATCCATTTGTTGAGAGTGCACTCATTTTGAGAAGAAAGAGGTGTCGGACCTGTATTTTCCCCGGGTAGTTAATGATCATAAACATAAACTAGTACAAAGTCAGTTGAGCGCAAATCATTATAAATAACCTGAGTTTCTTTTTAATGTGGTGCTCTGCGTCCGCGGCAGAGCACAAATGGCGTCTCGTTCCTCTGGTACATAGCGTGACAGTTTCAACAGTTGACCTGTGATTGTCTTTCTTGAGGTGACGTCCTCTGCTGCCGTCGTGATAGTCTTAATTTATATGAGGCCAGGTCTAGAAAAATGAATTTCTCGGCTCGCTAAGGAAAGGCAAATTAGAGATTGACAGGCGTCCTAAGGGAGTAACTAGCCGAGACCACGTGTGAAGGACAGAAATATTAACCACTAGACCAGCATGATTCTCGACGCAGTGTTAGAGATTGATAAATTATGGAAGCTCTGCTGCTACCGTTCTGGCTTCACTAGAGAAGTCATAATTCCCTAACAAGAACACTTCCTTGAGTTTAGAATCCCTTTCCATAATTTTTCGAGTTCTGTACTAGCTAGATACAGCACTCCGGCATATACATCATTCACAAACAATACGCTCAAAAATGACGAGTTCAAGTAAGCTCAACTCGTCCCCCCCAGTGGAAATCACCAGGTCATGCTTCTTTTCAGCTTTTCAGCAGTCGCATTGGGCGGGCTCGCAGTGGCAACTAGAAGGAGGAAGGAAGGAAAGTCGGTGATTAGTGTAAGGTCATCGAGTACGGAAAGTGTTGGATCCTCACGTTTCCTTGCAGTGGCAGTGTTGGTCAGTGCAACCAGCCTGGTCAATAGCGACGAAGTTGATCTAGGGATTGCGGTGAAACCGTCAGGGAACAGGACGACGAGTGTTTAGAAGAAAGGTGTCGCGTACAGCGTTCATGGTAATGTTGAGAGTAAAGATGTTTCTTTGAGAGGTCAAGTGGGTAGAAGATTCTGCTCTTCGACAGTCGGTATGCTCAGGTATTTATGCACTTCAAGCTTGGAGACTAATCCATAAACGACATTCTGTTATGGACGGTTACTGATAGTTTATTTCTGTTTCAGATAGCACCTGATGGTGGAGACCGGCGCTCTCCCCCCCATCATTGCGTGTTAGCCAGTTTACCTGAACTATACTGAAACAGATTACCCCATATCCGTGGCTACGGTCACGAGCTCGTCCCGCTTCAGCAGAGACTGTCGTTAATGCGTCATACAGGTTTAGTTGGATACAGTCTGGCCAAGATGACGACATATTTGGGATATCTTCAGCTTACCATTTAAGACCATATGAAGAATCATAGCTATTCAGCCAAATTTATCTTATCTAGAAACAGTTATCAATGTCAATGACTGGGTGAAGGCAGGAGTGTCCGCTAGACAGTGATGCGACAGGGATGCTTGGCAGTCTAGAGCCTGAATTTTGAAGATGTCAGTAGTAAGTCCGATATCCAACCTAGAACAGTGTATAGGTCGGTCACTATCAGCCTCTTGTCCGCTGTTTGACCCAATCTCAGCTTTTTTTTCAGTTTCTGGCACAGAATCAATCCAAAAATGGGTAATCTCTGAAAGGAAGCATTGACAAGGTGGATTTGCACTTGCCAAGGCTCCCGGGTTGTCCAGGCAGCGGGACGAGTGGGCTGGGAGACAACACATAACCCATATGGACCAGCGTCCTACGTGATGAAGACAACCGAGCAATTTTACTCGAACTGGATGGCATAGAACAGCACACCCACCTCCTGAAAAACCCGAGTTGTCAAAAAAAGTCCACGAGGGCGTTCGAAACATCGGGTTTTAGCACATAATCACTCCAATCCTCTCCTCATGTCCATCAAATACGATCCCCAATGATACTAGGGGTTTTGTTGGAATGATTGCAGCTGCATGGCATTTTAATTTCTCTCAATTAGCACCATGACACACTTTTGGTCCCATATAATCATCATCATTTTTGCGGTTTGATTTCCAGAACAACAGGATGATTGACATTTTGACAGTAATTGTAACACCAGAGAAGTAGAGATCAGTGATATTCCGAAAGGCTGGCATTCTGCCTCTGGCACGAGTCTCGTAACAAATGCTGCAATCATCTACCCTCCCCGGCCACATTAATGAATCTTCGGGGGATGGAAAACATGAGAGACACTAATCTGGTAAAAAGAGGTGAGCCTGTGATGAGGTTTCATATATGTACGACAAGCACAGCTGGCTGTGTCCCAAAAACGAGAAAAACGGCACAGAGAAAATGCTTACACAAAAATGTACCAATCCTGCTGTCTGGGGTGTGCACGAGCTCTTTTTCTGGCTCGACATACCATATGAAATTCCGGATCCCTTGTTCACTTCTGCGAGAATTTAGGACCATCATAGTATACAAAGCTGCCCGTCGTAAAGAATGTTGTCATGCTCCACGATAAGGGGATGTTACTTACTCTGGTTTGGGACATCGGCGCCATTGAATTAGTCCTGTCTCGGTAGTAAACTTCCTAGCTCTATATCATTCCTGTCTTCTCCATCCTGAACAGGCGCTACACTGAGACCTTCCTTCATCTCCCGTCTGATACAGAGCTGTTCTGCTGTGATGATAGTCAGCGCAGCACCTCCAAGCAAAACTACCCAGAAAAACAACGACGTCGGTATCGATGCGGAGTAATAAATCGTGAGAACAATGTGGTTAAAAACGAGAGTCAGGGCAAAATCGAGGATCAAACGAGGTCTTCGGACGAGAATATACAGGTAGTATATGCTAGGAGAGAAGCTCTGAATCAGCTGACTGCATGGTTGCATACTAATCCACCCTACTTACTCTGCACTACAAGCCACGAGCCAGCAAATTGCAATCATCCATGCCCGCAAAGGATCTGTTCGACCACTCCATTGATCGCTCTTCCAGCCAACACCAATCATCTTGCCACCACTCCATGCATAACCATGAGAGGTACCATTAAGGCCTCGGATCGTTGGCTTGCCAGCCATTTCCCGCCAGTCCATCACCATGCCTGACGGGGTTGGCATGAATGCCACTGCGACTGTGATGAACAATGAGGGGAAGCTCACCAATACTTGCAGCACCCCCTTCAAATGCCAAAGATTCCTGTTCGGCAAAAATATACAACAATGGAACTACGAAAAAAGATAAGGTCAAGTAATGGAGACTCTGTAAAGAAATAATCTAAATTGAAGTAAATAACTCGTTATTGCTGTTCAGGAGGCGTATAAGTTACCTGAGATATCAGCAGCACTGGATCCCAGTTACTATTAGTCGAGCCGGTTTTCTGCTGGGCCATTTTTCTGTCATAGATTCATACAATGGCAGTAGGAGGAAAGATAGTATACGTGGGACCAGTTTCCTTATTTGGCTTAAGCACAGCAGTTTTGTAACAGTTTTGTTTATATATTATTACAACTGACGGTGGCCTCAGAATTGTTTATGACAGCTAATCCATATCAGCGTGTCTCTCCAGATGATATAGACCCTCCTGTGAAGGAAACTCAAATTGATAACTTAACCTCTGTCGATTCTTACCGGGACAACGAATACGACAGGGCGTCGGACAAAGATTCCCTGCTTGAAAAGAGTCTACCGTCCTCTCCCAGCGTCGCAGAACGTGGAGATGCTGGTCCTGGATGGTCGTCATCTGCATCTAAAACTGACCTGGTATGTGAAGCGGACTGATACCCAGATGCCGCACGAATAATGGACGTTTCATGGTAGCCAGGGGTCAATCTAAAATTCGTTCTTTATCTATTGCTCACCTTGGTCTCGTTCTCTGGTCTCATCGGTATTATTGCCGCATATACATACTCTGGAAACCCGACATACCATCCTCCTGGCGTGAAGAAGATCACCATGGACCATGTGTTTAATGGAACCTTTTTTCCTGTGAGGAAAGGACTTCGTTGGGTCCCAGAGGGTACGTCTTACAATTCGTTTCTAGGTGCATGTGCTTATTCTCCATCCAAGCTGGTGATGGTGTCTATGCCATACAAGACGGTCGTTTTATCCAGTTAGTGGACCTCAAAGGGAATTCTACGCGTATCCTCGTTGAGACTAGCGATGTTAAGGACGTAAGAACGTCATATGTCGATCGTCTTCAATGAAGCTTGAGTATTCTCTAGGAACATGGGCAGCATCTGACGTGGTATCAATGGCAACTTTCGCCTGATATGTCGTATCTCCTCATCAAAGCTGATCCCAGAAAAGTCTTCCACATTTCATGGTTGTGTCTCGGTAACTTTTCCTAACGAATCTTAACAGCAATGGCGTTGGTCAAGTTTTGGCAATTATTATGTGCACGATATCCAAGCGAAGACTACCCATCCTATCATTCCACCAACCAACCCTTCAAAAACTGCTTATGCCACCTGGTCGCCTACCGGGAGTGCTATTGCCTATGTATTTGAAAACGATCTCTTCGTTCTGCCAGATGCTTCGTTAGTCATTTATCATGTGCCCCAAGCCCGTGCGGAATTGAATCTTCTCATATAGCCCTAATTCTAACCCTATACGCGTAACGACCTCGGGAAATGCTTCTCTTTTCCATGGAGTTCCCGATTGGGTTTACGAGGAAGAGGTATTTACAGGTGATCACGCTCTCTGGTGGTCGCCGGACTCTAAAAAAATCGCATTTTTGGCTTTTGATGAAACTCTCGTCCCGGAATACACTTTCCCCATCTATAACCCCACAGACGACTCAAATGCAGTCATACCCTATACTACTAACGTTGTCATGAAATACCCCAAACCTGGCTACAACAATCCCCTCGTGACTGCCCATGTGTTCGACCTTGATCTCTACCTTGCCAAAGACCAGTCAACGACTCCTGGACTTGGGCGCGCAATTTTTGATTTGGACTGGGAGCAGCGCAAGTCAACCACTGATAGCATTATTTCAGAAGTAGCCTGGGTGGGAAATGCAACACTCCTCATCAAAGAAGTGAATCGAAATGCAGACGACGGAAATGTTATTTTATTCAACCTTGACGCCACTCGGTCCAAATCGTATGGCCGTGTAGTGAGGAAGCTAGGGAGAGCCGGCGAAGAAGGTGATGATGGTTGGATAGATGCTGTAAGTTAAGACATTCTGGCTTTTTTGAAGAGTTATTTTATCGATTGGCTCTATTCATGCAGGAGCAAACTGTATATCCACTTCCAACAACCTTGAGTACCGCTGGAGCCGCTGCATACCTTGATATTGTCCCTTCGTCTGAAGGTTATAACCATATTGCACTCTTCAGTCCTGCAAACTCTGATTCACCACGTTTCCTGACGTCTGGAAATTGGGAAGTCACAGGCGGTATCAAGGGCCTTGACGCTCAGAAAGGCGTGGTGTGGGTTGCATGTCGGACTCTTTTTAATGAAACTCATGATTCTCCCTCTTAGATATTTCGAAGCTGCTAATCCTTCATCAATTGAACGCCACATTTTTTCTGTCCCAATTCCAACTATCAGCTCCCCGGAGACAGCGGAGCCTACTAGTCTTACTGACACCAGTAAAGAAGCCTGGTACAAATCAGCTTTTTCTCCTCAGGCTGGGTTCTATGTCTTGAGCTATGAAGGACCCGGAGTACCCTGGCAGAAAGTCATGCAGACGAACGACACTAGTAATTTGTGATCGCTGTAAAATGTTGGAAGCTGACTGATTGATGTAAGCAGGCTTTGAACTGGTACTGACCAACAATGAAGGCCTACAGAATATTACAAGAGAATACGAGGCGCCCACAGTCACGCATAGTGTCTTTGTCAATGATGGTTATGGTATGTTTTTTGATCTTGAACTGGCTTTTCGGTACCTAATGCGAATTGACTCAAGAGTTAAATGTCAAGGAAATTCGCTCTCCTAGGATGGATGATTCAGGGAGAACGAGGTACCCTGTCCTTTTCCTAGTGTGAGTCTTCTCAAATATTTGAAAAAGAATGGTTCTCTGCGGGCTGGTAAATAACTTGCCTTTTCTGGCTGCTGTCATGTGGTCTAGAGTTGGTATCTGGCTACCAATTCCTTGATGGTGCTTTAGAGTTGCGAGACTCTAAAAAACTGTTTTCTTTTTCATATGCTTGACATATAGGTCTAGACTTTCTATTGAGTGTACTACTGTCAATGAACTTAATCTGAGAGCTAGAACACGTCCAACCCGTTGGCAGCTTGTTCTTGACGTTACAGTGTGACGAGTGCATGATCGACTATCCTCGTGATTAATTTAGCCTCTGCTGACAAGATCTCAATTTTAGATACGGTGGCCCAGGCTCCCAATTGGTTGATCTCAAATTCGTTCGTGATTGGCACGACTACCTTGCTTGCGGTCTTGAATATATCGTGGTTGTGGTCGACGGCCGTGGTACTGGTTTTAGAGGTCGAACTTTGCGAAATACAGTGAAGGATAATCTTGGCTATTGGGAAACAGTGGATCAAATCGCTGTAGCTAGGTGTGTGTGTATTCCCCTTTTTGGCTGAGGAAGTCTTCATCTCGAATTTCGAATCCGCGAGGCTTGCATCTCTACTATTCCGCATGGATGAAGTTGGAGTCGATGTTGCGGAAAGCCAAATGCTTTTTTTGATATAGTCAGCCATTGCCTACAGCATTCGTCACAATGGAACAGGCTTCTATCGAATGCTGGTCCAACGTAAATTGGAACATCCTTTCTGATTCCTCATGCAGGGCCTGGGCCTTGAAGGAATACGTCGATCCGAAACGGATAGGAATTTGGGGCTGGGTGAGTTGACAAGGTGTTCTTTTCACTTGGGTTGATGACGATGAGTAGTCTTATGGCGGCTTTATGAGCTCCAAGATAGCAGAGGCTAATGCTGGTATACATTCATTGGCCATGGCTGTTGCGGTAAGCATAGGTTTTGTTATCTACAGTGAATTGGACACGTCACTTTGAAGTGGCGGCATCTGGACTGGGCCAGACCGTGCTAGACATGTATGATATTGTCTAAACGGGGCCTTGGATGTCTGTCTGCTTTTTGTCGGGTGGCTTCCTATTGGTCACTAGTCGATAGGATGCAAGTGTCGATGTAAATCACGCCTTGTTCGGCTCGGTCCACAACCCGGCGTCCTTATGAGAGGCCAAAGTCTGGACCGCTGGGTTTGATTGGTTGAGGTCGTAGACTAATAAGACCTTTGGAGGCTCGCGGAGTTAGCGTCTTATTGATTGGCTTTCCGTCTGCAATCTGCCCGGGAATTTACTGAATTCTAAACTATCTAGCCTGTGACGAGTTGGCGGCTCTATGGTGAGACCCAAGTGACTGCTGTTTAGGCTTACAGTTACGATGTTTCCCCAGATTCAATTTACACTGAGCGCTATATGAATCTCCCTTCACTCAATCCCGGTGGTTACGTGAACGCATCGATATCTGATGTGACTGGATTTGACAACATTGACTTTTTGTTGGCACATGGGAGTGGGGACGACAATGTCCACTTTGCGAACAGTGCCCACCTGCTCGACATGCTGACAAAGGCCCGTGTACGGCGATTCCAATTCAGAATGTTTACTGATAGGTACGCACTACCCTATTTTTACATTATTTTTCCGGGGGCAACCGGGCTGGGGGGGTGTCTGATTGGCCAGAGATATAGTGGATCAACCCCGCAGCACAGGGCCTCGACCATTGGACGGTTCTAATTATGACGGACAGTGATCACTCGATTGACCGGCGAGGAGCCAACCGAGAAGTTTACGAATACATGACTGGGTTTTTGAGGCAGAAATGGGGAAAAGGGGGGCGGCGGCGGCGTGATTAGTTGGGCTATATATGGTAGCGGATCTTGGATCTGGTCTAGACCCTCATGAGCTGAATCGGCGGACGGGGAGAGAGATTTGGAGAGAATTTCTAGACTGCTGAGCTGGTCCATTGGATCACCAGCTCAAAACTTATATATTCTCCTGTTATCGTCTGTTTTTCCTCGCGAAGCCCAAAACAAACATGCCGTTCTCGGTTTCTTTGTCTTTCTCTTCCTCCCGCCATCACTCAATAATGCCCTCCTCATCGTCGTCCTCGTCATCCCCCCATGAATTAAGACCTCCCATATTTTCCCAACGATCACGTCCTATTGGTCTGTGGAAAACCCGGAAGCATGGGCGCGCCACCGTCCCCGCTGTTCCACCACACACTATACACCGATTGAGCCCTCCAGATAGCAGTGACTCGGAAAACGACAGAGATCCTTGTTCGTCATCAGCCAGCCATCCCATGAACAATAACCAGACTCAGATATCTTGTTAGTACAGTCCTCGACGCGGCAAGACGCGCACAAGCACTCGTGACCAAACACCAGGCCCACTCACACCACTACAAATACATTCCCGCAATTCCACAGCAGGCCAGTGATTCTTCTGACGACGATCCTACAACTTGGACAACGCGCATAATAATCATGGACGTTTCAACCACTGCTGGTCCTAGCGGCCCATTGTCTTCCTTCTCCCATGACGACTGGGTTGACATCAAACAACTCTTTGTCAAAGCCTGTGAACGATATGATTGTGCGTTCTCTGGCCTTGAACGTTTATGCATCGCAGTGATTCTCACCCCATTGCCATACAGCCAGCGAACCAGCCGAGACCATTCCTCTCTTCCGCGCCATCATCCATGAATGTCATCGATGCCTCCTCGTTCATCCTGACCCTTCAGTTCTCTTCTTTCCCTCAGATGACCAACCCCAGGAACATGCAACTCGATCAATAGCCTCCTTTTCTCGCCATTCGTGGGTATACTTGCTTATTTGAAGGGTTATCTGACCCATGATTCACGACTAGTCCCCCCATCAAACATACGACATACCCAACTGAGATTTGCACCTCCTTCCACACCTTGCTGGGCTCAACCCTCTTCTTCTTTGGAAATCTGATTGCTGCCTGTCCTCATCTTGCTTTGTCTGATGAATCCTCTATTCCTGTCCCCTACTGGATCGCAGCTCTAGACGTGTTTGAGGGTGGTGAAAACCTTCCCAGTCGCTTTGAGGGCTCCATTTCCAGCACGCTCAGAATGGATGACTTGCCTGACGACTACACGCCCCCACCACGCGAGGACTGGCGTATGAGCGTCATGTGGGGACGGACACTTGTGGCACTTGCAACCGAAATGGTCGATCGTTACAGGAAGGACCCCCCACCTCCCCGACCTGTTACTTTCCTTTCTCCCTTTCCGACCAATACTGACTATCTCAAGACCGGTACCATCTGGGACGACGAGCCACGCTGGCCTCGCGACAGTCTTTTTGGTCTGATCAATGGACGTAGGCCTCCTATCACCAGACAAATGCTGCTGATCGACGTTACGCCTCATGGTCTTCTTCAAATTGCCGCGGATCATTTCTATCGCGGCATTTTCCATATGCCACACAGCTCCAGCACCTCTGCACGCACTTCTCGCAATACGGTTGCTCCACACTTTTCTCGGTCTAAATCGCTTTACGAAATTGCCGACGAAGTGCTACTTCTCGCAGAAAAGCTATCAGATCCCCAGGAGCGAAAGGAATGGGCCAACTATGCCAGTTCGGTCTTTAGCCAGATTCTTGTCCCCCGATCACATAGGTTTCATGGGAGAAGCACAGCGACTGCGTCGGGATCAACGACCTCCACAGACACGAGTGACCCTCGATCCAGTATACCACAAGGTTTACTTGCTAAAGCTCGTGGCCGGGCATGCCTTGTGATTGGTAGTACTATTGCCGAAGTGATCGAGGAAAGCATGAACCAAGGAAGCGAGGAAGCTATCGGATCGCTCCTCCAGAGTGAGGAAGCGCAAGAAGCCAGGGATGCTTTACTCCAAGCTGTCAATCTTTTCAAGGAGGCAAGAATGTACGTCATTGATGACTTGCCATACGACGAACAGGAGCCTGAGGGAGAAGACACCGAAGATATCCTGATGAATATTGATGACGAGAGGGAGGAGGCAGATGAAAAGGAAGACACTGGGGTCATGATAAGCGCCCTCACTCGTGGAAAACAGCAGCAAGACTTGGATGCTAGTGAGGCCCGACGCATTACACAAGCAGAAGCTCGTTGGTCTTACCTGAGAGAGGCTGAAGAAGAGAAATTGGAATTATCCTATCTGCTTGCTGAGGCACTTTGCTCTTTGGCGAACCTCACGGAAAATAAAGAGCAACAAGAGGAATTATATCGTCGAGCTGAAGCAGAAACGGGCATCAGCCTATTCAGTGAGGACGAGGATATGGACGAGGATCGCTAGGCACCGCCTCATCTCATGTCTACGCACTCTGGGAGTTTCACACGACAAATCATCCTGACAGCCCAGTTTTTTTTGTCATATTCATTTTGGTGTTATTGCACGCTTTCTCGCCAAGTGGCACAAGGTACTCTATGGTTGATTATTTTCAGTATACCAGTTAACACACGATATATCCATGACCTCACGGGCTTTTTATAATTCTTCTTCATACCTGTCTGATATGCTCTTGAGATTTGGCATGAGACTTTTTTTTGTTGGGCCATTTTCGCGTTTATGTAGTTGTAGTCTGTATAGTAGTAGTATGGTGCAGAGTTAGGGACAAGATGTTGTTGGAGCCTTTATATATCCTATTTCAACACACGGAACCCTCGTTCCCGTACTTTGAACGACATCATAATTCAAAGGGAAAACTTTCGTTCTATGGACCGGTCTGGTGGGGCCTAGACCTACATAAGCACAAGCCAGATTTAATAGCCTTCTTTTCACTTTCCACTCGTGTATGAACTATCCCATAAAGGGCTGTAATTAAGTTTTTTTTCCCCTCGTTGACGTGCTTGGTAATTTAATTGGGTCTGGAAGGAGACTACTAGCATTTGACGTTATACGAAGAGTGACGTGTAGAGAGAATGAAGGCCTGAGCGGTCCAGATTTCCTGTCATGGGAACAGACCTGCCTACCTCTTCACACCCGGTCGCCACACCACCACGAATTTTGGCAGCTCCTGGTTTTCTTGGCAGATAAGGCAGGAAGGGGGGAGTTAAGGCTTCTTGAGACAAGCTTTGTGTTTGTCAGATGTATTTCATGCGTTTGATGTATATATCGGTGAATGTTTTTCGGATCTAGAAATGGAAAAAGCTATTTTGGTAATTCGAAGAGATATGTAATAAAATATTGCCCCCACCCCCCTATTTTCGACAGCTCGGTTGTTGGTGTGTCTTTGACTTCTTAAATGAAGGGTTTTCAATTCAGTAAGTGGGTCCTGAGGTGGACATTTAATTTGTTTTTTTTCTTTGCCAGGGGGGGTAAAGGCGAGGTTGTCTACGCCAGGTCAAATGTATTTTCCTTCCTGACAGCTCATCTGTCCGACAATTAGAAGAACAAGAAGCGGGCAAGATTAGCCGTCCTGATGCTGGCCTCTTGTGATTGATATTAGAGCTCTTTCTCAAATCTTTATGAAACGAATAACTTGACGAGCGAAAGAGAAGACTCGCATTTTCTGGGATTTTCTATGAAGCCGAATCCGGGAGCAAAAAGTCACTAGACTCTGATAGCCATTTCATATCTATTACTCACATACTTGACCAAAAGAGTACGGCCAGTTATGATGAACTCGGGGGGAGAAAAGCCGGTCAGTCATACGACACCTTCCAAATGGGACACATACACCACACATGGGAACTGGGAAGACCATACATAGGAGAGATCATTGAAGATCATCTTCTAGCGATGTCTGTCCAGCTGTCCAGCGTGGTCCACTTTTTTGGGGAAATGAGGTCAAACGTGGGCCAGTTCGGCTGCGAGTGAAGCGAAAGGGACCTAGAATTTGTACAAGACAGTTGGAAATTTTCGTCCTCTCACGGCTTAGGAGCAAGCCTTTCTCCATCGTTAAAGGCCTATGAAATTCTTTTCTTATCATGAGAACGCGCCCATGATGTTGAAAGGGATTTCCTCTGGGAACGCACGATGGATGGTCGGTTTTCATGTCACAAAAAGGAGAGGATCTCGAACCAAGGAGGCCACGCTGATTTTGGAGCGGTCATCCTCATTGAAAAACACGACTCACCGCATCAGGCCCCGGAAGAAGACACCAGTCCCTTCCACTGTATACAACAGTAGAAAGAATATCCTTGAAGGGATGAAACGACTCCATATTATGACCTCTCCGTGGCGCCGTTAGGTTACGAAGAACCTCGGGATCTGTATAGCTCGATTCAGGTTTTTCCTACCTGACAACACACCCGGTGAAGAGATGATAGACGATGGCACAAGACAGGTCTACACATACTACTCCTCCAGTCGAAAGAACTGGCCATGGGTGTTTGCTGGACAACTTCCATAGAGGAGTGATTTCGAGGTGGGGTCACACAAAGTCGACAGGCTACTCCGCATTGTTAAAATGGTCCAGCGCACTTCCCTAATACATCGGATCAACGTGCAGCAGTGGATGAGACGCTCTGACACATTCATCTATGACATCCTTTGCCTTAGACCTTTAGGCATGTAGCACAGCTGGCATTAAAGACGCCCCCCTGTAACACATATTCTCAGTCGTCTACCGGTTGGTTGACATCTGAGGTATGTATCTCTTACTCATTCATGACACTCTGTACTGATACTCGTCGCGCAGTCGCTTTATCTTTTGGGTAATAAATCAGAGTCGTCTACCAGTTGGGTGACGTCTGAGTCGTTGCGTCTTTTATGCATTGACAACATTGATAGGCGAGCACCGACTGTGAAAGGACCGCCGCCACGGTGGAAGTCCTCGAAATTCCTGGGTCTGACAGGTTACTGATTACACTGTCGTGAGGAATAGAAAACTGTTCGATCCTGATCAATGATACTTATTTTTTTAAAATCCTGCTTAACGGAACAGATGCTCGTAAGTGCGAAGAGAACAGACTTGCCACATCAACATTTGTCTGATTGTCCGGGCCGATCAACTGTGACTTCATCAAGAGTGGAGTGGGTACAATGCAAGAACAAGTAACAATTTCTCTTCGCGAATAATAGCTGCAAATATTTTCCAGAAGTTCTTGAAGCTCGCTTTAGCTTGATTTGATATCCACATCCACATGTAACCGCGAAGTTGTATCAAATGGGAATTCGATCACCGAGCTCGTTATCCCCTATCATAGCATCAAACATGTCGCACGCACTTACTGCGATCGTCCCAGCAATAGAGTTTGATCTAGGATGAAGTTGCCTATGTGTAGTCAGGAGTCGACCCTGACCCATTGACACCGCTCAGTCAATGAGTCTTCATTTGATGCATGTCCCTGCGTGCTTACAGGTACACTTCCACGGGAAGAAAGGGGTCCAAATAAGGTATCCCAAGTTTTCCGGGAATAACCGATATTATGAGAACGCACATTTCACAACCGACAAACCAATGTCTTCTCATAGAAATTCTGCACTTGTGAACTTTCAGCGTGAGGAAATTTGAAACTGTTTTTTGCCAGACATGGGATCACCTGTCACGACGCGACACCTGAAGAGCTGCTTGCATGATTGACAACAGTCTTTACGGTATACTATAGTACTCTTCAAGCATGTTATTCTCAACATCATTGTAGAACTTTTCACTGCCCTCATGTTTGAGAGCTGCTTCCAGATCCATGGCTTTTGACGCAGGAAAGTGTGTTCTATTTTGGGGATGCTGTGATCCGTGGAGACAACTGTATCTGGGGTGCGGTTTTGATCCGTCTATCAAAAGGAGAATGGGTATCTAGGGAAGAGTTTTTCTAGGCCACGACATCTGGGAATGTTAAACCCTGAAATTTGATTTCATGTCCGGCATCTCGGCACGAACTACCCAGGGCACTTACAGGAAGCTACCCATTAAGACACGATTGGAACTTTTTGGGAGAGAGAAGATGTATGAATTGACCTTGCAGCATTTTTGACAGTAAATTTCATCCCTCTAAAGTGAAGCACCGCCTGAAACCGCTTTAGATTGTTTGTAACAACATTTGACATGTGACAATGTAGTTGGAAACCATAGCCAGCCACCCGGTCTTTTCTTTCCTTCAGTTACTTACTATACCCGTTCACTCCGTCAGCCATCGCATTTCTGCTTATATTGTTCATTTTTAGCCTCTTTTCTAAAGACGCCATGTTTTCTATCTCGATATTCACTTTGGTTACCGTTCTGACATCAGTCTTCTTCGCTCGTGCCCAAGTCAATCCTAGCGAGCCGTCTCCTGGGAGCGTTTACCCGGAAGGTGGATCATGCCCCATTGTCTGGGGAGGTGATCCCAATTCAGTTGATACCTGGAAAAATATGAATATCGAGCTCATGACAGGTGATAATTTCGACATGATACACATAAGCAGTGAGCCCTACTCTCTGTTTGAACGAAACATCTTGTTTAAACTCCCATAGCTGTCGCTACTGGTCAAGATGGTACTGTTGATGGGCAGTTTGGGTATACCTGCCCCCAGGTAAGGTTTTATACACTCGAAAACCATCACTTCGCTGATAAGCCATACAGGTTACCCTGCATTCAGCTGTCTACTTTTATCAGTTCACCAATAACCAGACCTCCGACAAGACTTGGACTACGCGATTCGCTATCTCTGATCCTGCCGGTACAACTACTCCTCCGCCTAATGCTACCCAACCCGAAACTGGTGATAGCATTCCATGGGGTGAGGGTGCTCTCGTAAACCCTTCCGAGGCCGTTGATGCTCCGGGTGCTAGTAGCGCTGGTAGCACTAGCAGCGTAATCAACGTACCATCCAGTTCCAGTATCTTCATCGCGTCATTCACCACTGCCCCATTCTCTTCCACCACCCCTGTCATTCCTGTTTCCATTCAGCCTTCTCTATCATCTCAGCGGATTGCTACAACTGCCGTCGTCGTATCGTCAAGCACTCCTTCGACTTTGACCACGAACGTTGGCTCCAACGGTGCCATTGCATTGTCAGCCACGTCTGTCATGATTTCCCTCATCATCCCTGTCTTCTCATTGATGTTGATCTGAACATGATATGAACATCTGACACTATCGTTTTTCAGTGGAAATCTGTGTTGTGGACTATTAGGATTTTGCTTGTAGGGAGTAGACAAGTTTTTATCATCTCACATCGTACGCTATCTATTCTGATTTGAAGCACTCGCCGGTACACCAATATTTTGCCTATGAAGATGAGCCGCCCAGCGAGTGTTCCAGTATTTCCCAGAGAAACACATGCAAATTTCACCCAGACCTTCCTCCTCTAGCTACATGCCTTCTGTAGACACATCTCTGACGTTTAGGCCTTCCGCATCTTAACTCTGGTTCTCTTGTTGGGGAATAGAAGTTCTGAATCAAAAAAAAAAAGAAGAGAAACACGTGCCAAAAGATAGGTGTCGATTTCCCTCATCAGTGCGGAGTTCACATTCCTAAGTACGAGCCGTTCCGATACTCAAAGCTCACATGCTTTCAGTATGTAAATGGCTGTAGCCACTGGGACCATTGATTTCAAGATATCTCTTAATTATCTCTTGATTCGACGATACAAATAACACGACTCCAGATAAGAACAAAAGTCACGAGAAATAAACAAATGAGATCTCGGAGATCTCGGAGAGTCGAGATCAAGCGTTATTTACTTCGAACAATCCTTGTTGTCTTCTCTACAATCCTTAGCTTCCAATCATATGATATCTGTAGCAACGATGATGTTGAGTTTGACGACTCGAACCATGGGTTCTTAGAGAATGTTTCAAACACTAGCGGCCCGGTTGATGTATCTGAGGATTGATCATAAAGTAGTTAAAAAGGTTTTCTGAAGCCAGCAGTCGTAATGAGTAGCTTCATCGCATGAATGTATTATCAATTGGATCGAACGAGCGTCTTAATGATCCGCTGACAAAGGCATTTGCGGATGTTTTCCGAAGCGGTTCACAACAAAACACTGGTCATTTTCTGAGCTGAAAAGGAGACGATGTGAAAATATGATTGAGGCTTACACAGTCGCTCCCCCAAGGTCGTTCGATCTTTCAGACGTTTGAAACGTCCAATTACGCCTTCAGTGAACGGGTTGTTCTCAACGCCTGACATGTAATTTGACACTTTTGAATTCCAACTTAACGTCTTCGTTTTGTTCTCCAGTGATTCCTATTGTCGATGAAACGAGTTGGAACGAGGGCTTCAACTGGTATACACAATCAGGGGTGATACTGACAGTCGGTGATTAACTTGCTAGTGATCAGCGCGTGGTTCTATTCCTTTCTCCCTTACGTAAAGACGATCGAGGTCGCGGATTATATCGAGGTCGCTCGAGATAATTTCGCTTTGTACTTGCCAGACGGGAAGGCTGAACATTTGAGATATTGCTTGTGAGGTCGTGAATGCATTGAATGATCTTTTGTTCGCAACAAAAATCAGCAAATCTGTATATCTTGAAAGAATTGGACTTTGATTATTTGGGATCGCGGCTGCAGGTGGAGGCAAAAATTCCCGCAAACTTTTCCGAAAGTGAACCCTCAACCCACTGTTTTCCAGTACGATCCCAGAGTGCCTAAGACATATAGCTCAACGCCTCAGGCAAAATGTTCATTAGCGCTTCGAGCTGAGTTACCATTTCAATTCGGAATGGCGAAGAGGTTGGGTCTTGAGCGAGTTAGGTGTAGCAGAAGAATATGCGTTTGTCTTCCTATCCTTAGAAACATGCATTTTAGATAGTTTTTTCGGCCCAATTGACCTCAAGCTTAGATGGATGGCCATCTGTAAATGATATGATTTAGCTTTAGGACTTGAGTCGACTAGAGGGAATCCTGTTTCAAGTCGGAAGCTCACGCGTTGTCCAATTATATCACGTCCCATCTACTAATGAACTTCGCCCACACTTGAATCCTTGGGTGATATGCCTTCTGCTGATACACTTCAGACGCTGGGCCTTGTAGACTACACCCTCCATACATTGGCACTAATTTGGTTTTTTGTGGGAGAAATATCATCGAATTCGACATATCGAGGGGCAAATTGGCTATGCAGAAAGGAGATAGAATAACCCCTGACCAACAGTGTCGGCAGCATAATGGGGATGGAGATCATGGTCACTATTAGTTTCGAGATGGACGACACCCTGGTGGTAGGGGGCAAAATCAATTTCTTCCAAAAGAAATCGGCATATGCAGGATAGAGGTTAGCTTCGTCAACACCAGCGCTGCTCTCGACGAGCAGCTGTTACAGATGATGGTTGCTGAGATGGTTCTTCAGATTTGATAGATGATGTGAGGCATTAATAAAAGAGTACAATGCTAGTATCATTTCCTAACAGAATGTGAAGTAGGAAGTTGAATTGGCAAATTGTGGACATTGGTCTGGATTGTTGGATGGTATACTATGATGTTTGATGTGTGTGGGTGAATGTGTGGGTGCAGAGCGGGATGGTGGATAGTCCTGCTTATGAGCATCCAATTATGCTGGATGTACATTTGATCTATGGCTTCTTTCAGACAACAAAGTCTCATCGCGTATAAGCGGCTGTAAATGAGTGTTTAAATTCAATCTCACGTTGAGCTGTGGACGAGAGCTTAAACTATAGTTACATCGTTTCCTTGAGTCATCCCCCAAAATTTAATCTCGAGAGAAAAAAAGATGGATCTCCCTCGGCGATAATGCCTGCACCCCAGGGTGAGTCTAAATTATTTGATGAGGGTTCAATCTAGGTGCACGCAGAAGGTACTTGCCTCCAATTTCAATATTGCTCAGTTCTTTCATGGTATGCGTAAATCCCAACGGAACAAATACTGTGTCCTGGTGTATTAGCGTTGGGATCAACGTATCCTCTGAACAGGTGGCTCGATCGCTTTAGATTCAGCTTGGATTTTCTGTGCTCTGGGAACCGAGGACTAATTTTCAGTAGACGGAAATTTTCCGTGAGTTCAAGTCCCTTGGATCCAATTGTTGAAGTGGCTGTATGGCTGAGAAAAATTGTCAAGTGGAAAATGTCACCAGCAAGGGATTATTCATACCTTAAATCGCAAGCGGTGCAATCTGGGGCCACAGAAATGGTGCTTGAAGGTGACAAAACCTCATCTTTCCCCTTCTCGGATAGAGATGGACGGCAACGCTTGCGTGGATAGATATTGGCTAAATTCTGAGATTCGGATGTCAACAAATCTATAGTAAAGTCTTTGGGTAGTAAGTAAGGACAAACATGAGGATATCCAAGATCTTGCTATTGTTGTCAGGTCAGAAAATTTATGGTATGACAAGCAATCACCCTACGCACATTATCGTCTTGGTCAAATCCGTCGTGAGGTTCTTTGCGTTTGAGCGATGTCCGTCGAGGTAAAACATGTACGTCTGATGTATTTGAATGTCCAGCATCGATGAAATCTTTCTTGATTACTCGATCCTTCTTTGACGACTGCTCATCCTTGACTTTGAAGGCATTCCGTGGCCTGCTTTCTCTACTAGCAAGTTGATTTTGAGATGAGGCTGATTCATGAATGACACCCACATCGTAGCATTGAACTCGTGATTTGCATAATCCACGGCTGCAGCGCAGGTTGTGATGCTAGCAATCATGACGTCGAGTTGTGCGTTGGTGATCGGAGAGCTAAGGTTAGTGACATCAGCCTACTCCGAAGACGTTTCATGGGACTCGACGCTGCGAAAGAGAGATTGAATGTGTACCACTCACGTCAGCAATTTGGCTGGTTATTGGGGTGGAATGCAAAAGAAATCAACTCCAGACAGAACGATATATAGATGTTTCGATTGAACACCTTTTTCCATCATGTTTTGCCTCGCCCATAACACGCTATCATCAGATCATCATTTTGAGGTCCGCGAGGCCACGTGTGCTGTGATGTGTTCATAACAAGCTGATTCTCCGCAGGGCTCCCACTAGGCGCACAGGTCTGTGCCGCTTAGTCATCCATTAGTAATGGGATAAGTGCAAATTCAAATTCCAGTTTAATTCACCAACGAAATACCAACTATAATATGTCTGAATAATGTCAAGGGCATGCCCTCCAAGTCATCTTATGGCCAATTGCATAACATTTTCTACACATAGGGGCTTGTCTAGTATATTGGGAGGCTGGCGGCTTCGATTGCATGTATTGTAAACAGTTAAGAAGCCATTTTTCTCTCATATTGAGTTGTAAATGCATAGCCTCTTGATTTAGCCCATTAATTGACACATATAGGGTCTCTTGCGACTAAAAATAACCCTCAGGAGGGAGGCAGCCAGCTGGGAAGGCTGTGGCCATAGTTGTGCTATTTGAGTCAAATTTGTTTGTGAATTCAATGTGTTTTGCATTGAATTTAGCCTAATAACCAGACTTATCCCATGATTGATTGATGACTAAGCGGCACAGACCTGTGCGCCTAGTGGGAGCCTCTCCGCAGGTATTGATTATATAATTACTTGATGAATTGATAGAGCGATTTCTTGGACCTCTTCGGCTACCTTATTACTATAAGGTCAGACCTCACTCTTCCTTGTGTACTGTTATGTGGGCTAGTCCATGGCCGCTTCACATCTGGTGTTTTGTGTAGTGGTGTCCTTGTCTGACTGCACTTGACAGGAACTTGTCTTTTTAATTGTTTAGATGCAAGTCGACTGTATCATCTGCTCTCTTTTCTGACTTATTCGGCCAGCAAGCAGATTGTGCCAATTTTGCCAACTATTGAGTGAAGATTGATGACCTTGAGAAATAAGCAGTCTAGTCATCGACAGGACCCGGCTATGTACAGTCAGATGTACAGCTCATTAATTTTTTTTCGCTCAGAGCCTATGTTTGGTATCGTCGGTGGCTTCCAGTGTCACTTGTATATTTGTGAGGCTATCATCCGAATCAAATATTTCTTATAACGCATGGCGCTTCTTCAGAGCTCCCTAGATATTTCACAACGCATCCGGATCCAAGCAATCCAATCGAACTTCTTTGAACTTCTTAGTTCTTCGCGCACAGAATCGCGGCCACGTGGAGAAGATAGTTCCGGTCACCTCCGTACGCATGTGTGAAGTTTGGCTGAGCCGGCATTTATGAAGTTCGAAGTGATTTGCTGTCGCCCCTCAGATGTACAAATTGGTGTAAGTAACCCTCGGACATCCTCAACTTCTTCACTTGCTGGTTGGGAGTAATCAACCTGAACAACTGCCAGGCTGTTTCTTGGAAAGAGTGACAACGGTAATAATTATTTTCTGATACAACTTCAGCGCGTTTCTCTCCGCCCTGGCGAATCAGCTAGGCGAATCAGGACTTGATCATTTAACCCTGGGAGCTCCCGACAGTGTTTCCGGTGCTCTGTATGCATGAGTCGAAATGGTGATCAGACAAGGCGGCATCGATGATTTGCACTTGAGAGGATGCGGTCAGTGCTGAAAGAAGGCTGAGATATATTGTTGTTGAACATGTCGGATCTTGACACTGATGCCACAGCCGAATCAAAAGTACAATTGCTAGCGTTGTGGTCTTTCCTTGGTTCAACTGCCTCTCAAGATGGACTCGCACAACATTATTACGCCGCATGGTGATGATATTTGACCCTGCAATCAAGAGAAGTCAGGCACCGGTGTTCCTCGAATTCTGCGCCGCAAGGCAGGCCCGTGTTAGGTAAACTTCACACCGGGCGGCTACTGGGTGCACTAGCTGCAAAACAAGTTGACGACAACTCCAGCACATTTCAGATAACCTTATAAAGTGGATATTGTATCGCAAGGACCTGTACTAGGCGTCAATGGGATTTGAAGCGCCGCCAGGGGTCAGAAGCTAAAATATTTTCAAGATTCTCGGGGATGAGCCCTAAAAAGCGCCAGGGCCGCGGGACCCATTTATTGTGCACTATTCTTGCTTCTGTATAGACGACATGAGGCGCTCAAATCTCCATATAAGGCCAATGCGTCACTATCCTTGCTGGTTCCCTTTCTTGCCCACTTTCCACTTCTGCTATGGACACGTTAAAAAACTTACTTTCTCCCCTCACTATGGGCACCGGGGCCATTCAAGATACAATGGTTAGTTTATGTATCTGTTAACAATTAACGTTGATTCACTTGTTTATGGGCCAGAAACTCGTCGTCATCGGTGGAACAGTTGAAACTGCCCGCCGGGTCTCAATGTCTGCATGGAATGGTTTCATTGATTGTGTGTTGTGAAATATACCATGTTTCCCGAGATTGAGCCCTTTTATAGCTTTCTTCCTTACAGCGCACTTCAGTCAGGATGATTACCCTTACGACTGGTTAGCATTCTCGCTGCATTGCACAAATCCACATCTCTAATTTCTTTCTGTCAGGCTGATGTATTGGTTATCAAAAGTGGGCTGTTTCACTGATATATCTATGTCCTCTTTTTCGCCTCCTGAACATGAACCAGCAACCTGCTTGGGGTCGAAGCAGGGAATTTGATATCACCACTCGTGCACTATCTCACAACGGCATCATTCAAAACACTACGGGAGACTTGGATGATGGAGAAGAAGACGAACCTCTTGTTCATGGCAAGAAGAAGCGCAAAGTCACATTCATTCCTAGTCCAGGTGGGTTGCTTGGATTCTCGAGGCGAAATTAATGACTGAGCTTGCTTCATACAGAGACTACGCATACAATATATTACCGTGGCCACTGGCTTAGGGTGTGTTTATTCAGAAAGATAAATATACTTGGCTAAACTCCGCTCAAAGATCACGAGGACGAAGCGCCAGAGTGACTATGGCAGCTATTCACTTAGAATCAGGTATGTGGCGATCATGTTCAGCCGCACGCGACATGACTCAGGACCCTTAGCGTTGTGGCTCGTAACAATGACATCTTGAAGAAACTTGTTTTAGAAGCCAAGCGAACATATGAAAAGGATGCCGAGCACCGTGTCCACATATTCCTAGCCGATACGTAAGTGTAATTGATTCGTTATGGGCCTGAAAATATCGTACTAGACCTTATCAGGTCATATGGAATCTGGCGGTGGAACGGCGCCCGCCAGAAACGCCCAATGAGTTCCATCGTCCTTCAGCCCGGTGTCAAGGATATGATCCTCGCTGACTGCAAGGATTTCCTCGCTTCTGAAGAATGGCAAGTGCTCTGCGTTATTCATAAATGAATGTGAATTCTTATGTCTGCTGATCCTGCAGGTATGCTGAAAGAGGTAAGATTAGTGCCTTTGGTACTTCCTGTGGATTCGTCCTTAATTACATGCCTAGGGATCCCTTTCCGAAGGGGATATTTGTTACATGGTGTCCCAGGAAGGTATGCCCATCTCTCGAGGTACATCTGAGCATTCCTGTGGTTGATGTGAAATGGAAACCAGCGGGAAAACGTCGCTGATCCATTCTTTGGCCGGTGAACTCGGACTTGACATTTATGTCGTCTCTCTGTCATCCAAGGGGTCAGTTGAGTTACTATTCATTTGAGACAGTCGTGCTTATGTAGATATTTCCTCAGAATGAGTGATAACATGTTGACGACATTAATGGGGAATGTCCCTTCGAGGTAAATATATCAGCGT
>Ga0153944_1000230_pt1 | contig 24054 bp, 28 predicted proteins | sample TSNJ028MetaG_FD_104703 | JGI IMG/M metagenome (GOLD analysis project Ga0153944, IMG submission 104703) | Attine ant fungus gardens microbial communities from New Jersey, USA - TSNJ028 MetaG | ecosystem: Host-associated > Fungi > Mycelium > Unclassified | place: USA: New Jersey, Wharton State... | reverse complement strand
CTGATAGGAATTGTTAACTTGTGACTGGGCTGGTTGGAAGGAGTCGGCGGGGGTTTGTTGTGCTCTGTTGCAGGCGGTTCGGGATTCTGGTCTGTGGTTTGAGCCGAGGGAGGTTCCTCGGGCAGCAAAGATAGTGAGCGGGTAGAAGCCACCTGAGGAGTGGCGCTAGGGAGAACTGGGTCCTCAAGGGTCAATCTTTCATCCTCGTCTCCGAGAGAAACAACATCATCTGTGATATATTGGAGTCAAGAGCCGACTAGGGTAAAGGCTATGAGCTGAAGAATACCTTCATTACCCCAGTCCAGAATCTCGTTATCTTCTTCAGCCATGTTGGTTGTGGCAAATGTATGAGTGCCCGTCAGGGATTGTAACCTCATCATTTGGGACTCCGCCCAAATCATTCAAACTCAGGCCGGGCAAGTAGATCGTCCTGCGTCTAATTCTGTTATTTTCTAGGCTGGCTTTTCGACGGATAAGGGCACCAGATGCGATGATTCTACCGACAAGCTCGACCTACTCTCCTGAAGAGGGCGGCTTGTCCAACCGCTCAGCCGCAGGGTTCAGTATACCCGTTATATTCAGGAGGATACATCGGCTTCAGCAAATGGTAAGGGGACTTTCTTCATGATATGGACTCTGTTGAGTTTCACAGGATTTTGAACTGGCTGCCTGGCAGCTCACATATCTCTGTCTGGCGCCCCGGCGCGTGTGAGTCTGCCATTTCTGACCCGGGTGTATATTGACCCTGTTCAGGTACCGCAATGTCTACTTCCATAAGCGTACGGATTGTACCCCGATCATGAGCATCCAAAAACTCACAATGTCGACTAGAAACGAAGAACACGTGGGCCAGAGATGACCCAGCTATTCTGGTCCTTATTGCTGCATGTCTTACCGGTACGCCACAAGTTTTGTGCTCGTCAAGTCCTATCACGAGTTATTCCAGTTGCTGCCCTTGCATGGGGGATTGTGTACAGAGTCGGCCTGTGGGCAACTCTCAGCCTTGTTTTGTTCATGATTCTACGAGATTTCTTGTTGTCTGGAATCATCGTTGCAACAGTCCTATGGTGAGCTCGATATCCAATCTCATGTCCATAGAATCTGGATTTCGCAAGGTTCATCTCCAACCGGATGCTTTTGTCCCCACCCTCGCATTCGACACCAGCAGACTCGTTCGTGGAGTATGCCTATGTATTTGATGTCCACACAAACGCATTCTTTCCTTTATACCTTACACTTTACCTTGCACAACTTTTCCTGCTTCCCATCATACTGAAGGACAACTGGATCTGTCTTTGGCTCGGCAATACCTTGTATCTGGCTGGGTAGGTTTCAGCCCACGGTCTGGTGCATGATTGTTGACATGATCGCTGCAGATTTGCCCAGTACACATATGGTGTCTACCTTGGTCTCAGCGGTAAGTCAAGCAGCATCGGCAGATATCAATATTAATGGGACCACAGCTCTGCCTTTCTTGGTGCGTTCTGAGCTCCTTCTGTCGCCTCTTCTGCCGCTGTTCACTGCGTACATACTGTCGTTGCTTGGGTTTAACGTAGCGAAGCATGTGCTTTTTGCGTACTTTGGCCGGTAGATTACAATATATATATGTTGGCATATTTGTGCTGTCAAGCAGCTGATCAAGTCGTCACGTTTCCACTCACATCGCCATAGAGCCTCCTCTACGATCTCCCCGTGCATTGTGTATCTCCTCGCACGAGCCAAGCCATGAGCACCCATCTTGAGAAGGCCATCGAACAGATCCAAGACAGGAATACACACACAGATATCGACTTTACACAGCATACGCTCGACGACGGCAGTGTCATCAGTACTCAAGAGCGAGTTATCAAGGATGTACGATGACCACACTTCCTTTTCCCAGTAATAACCTCTTTATCGTCCGGCGACTTGTAGGTTCAGGCCCCAGCCATGTTCAAGCCCTCACCGGAACAGTTTTTCGCCAATCGCGGGCAAGACCGCACAAAACCGGACATTGCATTTCTCAAAAACCACTTTTATCGAGAAGGACGGTTGACAGAGGAGCAGGCTTTGTGGATCTTGGAGCAGGGGACCGAGCTCTTGCGGAAAGAGCCCAACGTCCTTCAAGTCGATGCACCCATCACTGGTATGTATCTTACTATATTTCAATCTGCACCGAGCTAAACTAGCACCTTCGTGACGGCCTGGCTAGTATGCGGCGACATACACGGTCAATATGTCAGTTCTCAGGGATCTTTGTTATCATACCGATCCTGATCCTGATATCCTGATTCCAGTACGACCTAATGAAACTGTTCGAAGTCGGTGGTAGTCCCGCAGATACTAGGTATCTCTTCCTGGGAGATTATGTCGACAGAGGCTACTTCAGTATTGAAGTGAGCGCAACTTTGCTTGTCCAGCCTGACAGATATCTTACGACATGGCGTTTGTCAGTGTGTCCTCTACCTCTGGTCCCTCAAAATATGGTACCCCGAAACATTGTTTCTCCTCCGTGGAAATCACGAATGTCGTCATTTGACAGATTACTTTACCTTCAAACTTGAATGTGAGTCTTGTGGTTCAGCACGACAAGCTGATCCCCATGCTCCACAGGTAAGCACAAGTACACTGAACGCGTATACGACGCATGTATGGAGTCTTTTTGTGCCCTGCCGCTGGCAGCTATCATGAATAAGCAGTTTCTCTGCATACACGGTGGCTTGTCGCCGGAACTGAATACTCTGGATGACATTCGTACAGTACGTATCCCTTGACCTTGTTGAATAAGCTATTTTTTCATTTTCCTTAGATTGATCGGTTCCGTGAACCACCCACGCATGGCATAATGTGCGATATCCTCTGGTCTGATCCTATGGAAGATTTTGGTTCGGAGAAAACCTCTGAAAACTTTGTACATAATCACGTCCGTGGTTGTTCGTTTTTCTTCACGTAAGTGTTTCGTTGAATTTTGCTTGTTTTTCCTGATTTTCTACTCCTAGCTATCAGGCCGCATGCCAGTTCCTTGAGCGAAATAACCTGTTATCTATCATTCGTGCACATGAGGCTCAAGATGCGGGGTATGTACGAGGGTCTCACCGTTGATATGTAGTCTGAAAGTGAGACCAGGTATCGCATGTACCGCAAGACGAAAACAACTGGTTTCCCCTCCGTGATGACCATCTTTTCCGCGCCAAATTACCTCGACGTATACAATAACAAGGCCGCTGTCCTCAAGTATGAAAGTAATGTCATGAACATCAGACAATTTAATTGCACTCCCCATCCCTATTGGCTACCGAACTTTATGGATGTCTTCACATGGTCCCTACCCTTCGTTGGTGAAAAGAGTACGTTCACAATTTACTTCAAACGTCGCCGTTTAGTAGCCAACTACAATAGTCACCGACATGCTTGTCGCTGTCCTCAACACGTGTACTAAGGAAGAGCTGGAAGAAAGTGACGAGGAACTTACTCTGATTTCACACCAAGTCGCTCCAGAAGACTCAGCCGAACGGAGAAAGGTCATTAAAAATAAGATTATGGCCGTTGGTCGCATGGCAAGGGTGTTTGCTCTTCTTCGGTATGTACCACTTTGCCTTCTACCGTATCCCCAACACTGACCAGTCAATCATAGAGAGGAATCAGAAAAGGTCTCAGAACTCAAGAATGCCTCTGCTTCAGGGAAACTACCCTATGGTACTTTGGCATCCGGAATGGAAGGTCTAAAAGAAGCCATTCAAGGCTTCGACGACGCGTGAGTATTTCTGATGTTCCATGTCAAGTATAGCTCTCATATCAGAATAGTCGTAAATCTGATATCGAAAATGAGCGTCTTCCACCTGAGCTCTTTGATGCTGATTCGGAGGAGGGTAAAGCTCTAGTATCGTCTCTGCCGACAACGCCCTCAGAGGCGACGATAGAAGATTATCCTGGCGTCAATGCTAATGGGGTAAATGCAGGGCTTGAGAGTGTCATACCCGGCCCCACTGCCATCAACACCATATCGTTACCGAAATCTCCGCCTCCACCATCACCATATTCTCCGACTAGTCCGACTGGGGTTGGGATCAGAAGGGGTCATTCGAGAACGGCTAGCTTGGGAACTACCATGACGAGTCCGAGTACACGAAGACGGAGTTGGGAAGACACGAGGTCGCTTATTCAGGGTGCATTGGAGGGACAAGATAGAGTTCCGGAGGAAGATCAAATAGACGGACTTGCAGATCGATTGGCAGGATCAAGTGTTGGCATTTCGGGAACTCAGGGTGCAGATGCTCCTGGATTCTCGAACGGATTTTCCCATTGAGAGTTGTTGATGGGGTTAAGTGGGCGTTTGACGTTTTTGTGTTTTTTTTCGGAACTCCCCCAAGCGTCACCTTTTTTTTTTCTCTCGCTGCTTTTCCCTCTCTCTCTCTCTCTCTCCACCTCTGACATTCTCTCTCTCGCTCCTTTCTCTCTCAATTTCGTTTTTTTTTTGTGATCATTATCTTCTTATGTTCTGAGTTATCATTACGTCTAATGTGATTTGTTTTCATCTCTGTTGTCGGTTTGGAACGTGATCGGTTTGACGATTGTGTTTTCGTGTGTTGTTGCTGAAGTGTGCCCTGCGAAGAAGAAAAAAATTGACTGGGAGGTGATTTGTTTTTGTGGAGAGAAATTAGAGTTGGATTGGTACTTGGGCGTTTCGTATAAGTGATAAAACGGTCGAATGCTTCTTGTCGGAATAGGTGATAGCAATGCAGATTCGGAAAGGTGAGTATCGGTTTGATATTAGAAGCCAGATGTCAGGAGAGAGAGAGTTATCTTGTTGTTGTAGCAACAAAGCAGAAGGTCAAAACGCTTTTAGAAGAAGCAGTCATATCGAAGAGGACATGTTGTCGATTCCTTTCAGTGTGGAGTTCACCGGTCCCCGTGGGTTAAAAAAATTGTGGCCGAGAAAAATTTGGGCATGTAAGATTGGTTGCTTGTGGACAAAATGTTCCTTTCTAGTTGAATGCCTCTTCGTTGGGTTATCGACAAGAGGGATTTATGTGGGTTAGACGATGGCTTGATGCATTTGTCCGGCGTGATTGCATTCCGAACATCTTCTTACCTTTGTGTGAGGCAAAGTTGTATTGAGTAACTCAGTAGATTTTTTGGGATGTAAGACGCAATGGCTGGGAGGTTTGGGTACACAGAGTATCCCCGATTATATACCATGCCCCCATGTCAATGTATCAAACTAATAATAATAATATGCGAACAATGAAAATAAGAATGAGACATGGAGGCACTCAACTATGACTTCCATAAACGGTACTGATCTAGCACATGGATCCACAGCTTCAAAGGTAGGAATCTTTTATTTAGAGAGACAGCTAACGTTTTGTTCAACTATTCGATAGGTCGTTTTCTGGGCGAGCCGAATCAGAGACTTGTGTTTATGATGGGATTGTGTGCGAACAGCCCGGAATTTCGAGACTAGTGTACAGGCTGGTAAAAAAAAAGTTCAAGATGTTGATTTTTTATATAAAAAAATAGGTTTTGGACTGAGTGTAAAGAATGGCTGTTGCTCTATACCATCCATCTTTGTGAAGCAAATCTTGAACATGGGTTCTTCTTTTGTGCGGGATCAAGCAACGAGGAGGTGGAGGGTGCTCTTCATACACTCGAGCGGGCAGGCGGCGTATGCTGCAAATTGTTGTTCAGCACAAGTCAGCAAATGCCACATGGAATGCCTTTGATTAGTCAGGGATATTGTATCTGCCAATGGAGTGGGAACCAGCAATAGGGAGACGCATGATCTTTTTTCTTCCCTCCTTCATCAGTGGGCACCGTGATCCTGGATGGTTGAGGCTTATAGAAGTCTGGGTTCGTGTGTATGGTATTCATAATTGAATATCGAGCGTTGCACTAAAAATAAGTTGTGTGTTTCATCTCCTATTGTTCAAATGTTTCATCTTCTGATATCAGATGGAAATTAATAGAAGTGGTTGAGACGAGACTCGTTGTGCATGTTGCGCGTTTGCAACGAGTTTTTGCTCTTCCCCCCTCTTTTGCCATATTCAAACTCAACAATCAATATAATCCAATTATTGTTTATTACAAACGGCCGACTTATTTATACCAGCATGCATTCATTATGAATCAGGTCACGGCATTCACTTCTACACAGGAGTGGAACGGAATCTAGTTCACGAAGGGAGCAGAGATTCAGAGCCGAGGTTTTGTGTTGAGATAACTGAAGGCGTGCTCGGACCTTTCCGAACATTGGCTTCCTGTCTATTCTCAGCTTGGAGGAATAGCCGCCGAGCACCTTGTGGAGGAAATATTGTAATCATTTTGACGGCGCCTGATAAAAACGCAGTCACGACTATTGCTGTTGCAGACATTCGTCGTAAACTCTAGCACCCATTGCGTGAGATGAGATATCGTTCTTTAAGTGCCCTTTCATCAATGATCTCGATTACACCACGACTCACAACCTTAGAAATGAACAGAGCTAACAGAGCGTTCCTCGTGTGCACTCAAAACCTAATTAGGCAGAGCCGTAATGCAAACTTAGGATGATGGCCTCAATTTTTTCATATTGTGATTCAAAAACCACCGGACATGTAGGAGCCACTGCTCTGAAACCTCTGGAAAAGATGACTAAATTCGACGGACTTACTTCCGCCGTGCCGGTATGAATACCATCCTACATCTCTATAGAACCATTAATGCCTCCAAGGGTCCCTTGTTCCGACCGACTTGTTTGGCTTCCGGGGAACCCCGCTCAGAGAACTGCTTGTGGGCCTAAGTCTCAAGTTTTCTCCCCAAGGCGTTCTCATGATCCACAGACTCGTTCCAATATTACCGATTTATCAACAGCGGGCGCAATCCGCCGAAATCCCAGGGAGAGGCCATGTAAGGAACCAACGACGTGGCGGGCACGTTGCCCAATGATACTAATGTTCAACCAGCTAGAATTCAACGAAAGTTTTCCGTCGCCTCATCAGCCATGACTTCAGTACGGCTCAGCTAAGAGGACATGAAGGAGAGGAGGAGAGTGAGAGCCGAACAGTGGCAAACTTGGTAGCTGGAGCGAGTATATGTTCTAGCCACGAACGTCTCGTGTCATATAGTGATTCTTTCGGCGAAATGTTGAGAAGCTTTGTAGCTCTTTGTAGGCATCTTGCTTCCGTGCGGCCATAGGAGGTCGTCTGGAGGTCCGGTGTGGAGTCCATGATTCTATTTGACGATTCACGCGGACCGACCGCTTATATAGGTTTGATCACGAATAGTGATATCGATATCGACTGATCATTCCTCGTGATAGACCAACAGCCCCACCTACGCCAATTAGCCTCATGACTCGATACGCTGAAGGACAGGAACGAAGCGTCAGATATGTGCTTCAGGAAGATAGTCAACAGGCAATACGTTGTCATTTCTTGTTCGTATGGCGTTATATTGAAATTTCAATCCCCTGGGATAACAGGCTTCGCTTTCTGAGCAGATGACCAGATAACCTTCCATATCACCTAAAAGAGACAGTAGTACAGCTGACTAAAAGCACTAGATGCTTTCAGAACCCACCAGCGTCATAAACATGTGCTGAGCTTATTTAAGCCTCCGTCACGCCGTATGTATTTGCAGTCAGTCGACGTCCTTATTTGTCAGATACTCTGCTTCCGCCGTAAGATTACGTTCCACTGAACAGTTGACTTCAGTGAGCCCAAGTAATCAGTCTTGAGATGCCATCGGATTAGTACACCAGTTTCTGGATGTCAGGGTTGGATGAGAATCCCTGGACATGAATCCGGATCACATTGACAGCTGTCTTAGCATTACAACACACAGTCCACACAGTCCAAGTCACTATTCGTCAGCAAATCAAAACCTCTGACCCAACTTGACCTCATCCCGTCATTGTGCATGTCTCATGAAAATTCGGACTCGGACATTGTTGCTTACATTCCATATTTCCTCCTGACGGCACTCCACGCAGGCCCTGCCATGTGGTTTCGGGAGACGAAATAATTCATGTCCTGTTCAGGTATTCGATTGATGTCTACACGATTCCAGTAACGAGAAAGAATGAAGATGATATCGTGAGCATCCCGCTCGGCGCCTCGGCTGATGGAAGAATCATTGGCGTGAGACTTGGATAGAATCTGTATTCTTGACACCTACATCATCCATGAGTTCAGTTTTGCCCGAAGGAATTCCGAGACATTAAGAAAAGGGACATTTTGTAATTTCATAGTATTTGTGTCATCAAGGTGGCGGGGACCAGTTTCACCAGCTGGTAGTATTTCAATCTAGCAAGAAATCGTAGGCACACTTGATGATCTTCTTTTGATGTGCTCACCTCTATTGGTGGAATGAAGGCTCGATACGTGACATGAAGGCTTGAAAATAAAATGAGCATGTGAGACACCACAGTTCAATAGAACACGAACCGATTTGACCACGGTGAGTGGGTACTCGACCAGTCTTCTTCTCCTGAGATGGCGTCCCTGATGCGTCTGAAAGGATGGGGGAGATTTTGCCCACCCTCAACAACACAGAAAATTTCCTGTCGATGAAGACCATTCTTGTTTCAAAGAGTCTGACAGGTTCACAAGAAGATCTCACATCACTATGCGTGGTGCTAGCAAGCACAGCTGAAAACACGCTGCCATAGAATGCATGCTGTATCCTACTCTCTTGGAGCAACCGGGAGAGAACAGCGGCAGAGTCGAGGAGTCGCTTTGTCTCGAGCATTTCAGAAGAGAAGAGAAAGAGGTGAGAAAGTCCCAACTGAAGGCATGTTATGATAAAAAGAAGCCGCCACAGTTAAAGCAATGCCGGTGGGCGATCGTCAGATATGTAATGACCTGACAAGAGGGAATCAGCAGGCTTGATCGCTCCCTGCATCGTTTCCGAACACGGGTAAGCCCGATCAGCTCAAAACTAAATCTACCACGTTGATGCAACGTTTCCTCGTTTGTACCAGGAATTCAGATGGTCCTTTGGCATACTTGAAGGGTGGTCCCATACATCAAGGTGTAAAGCAGTGCTAGCCTCTATTTGGTAAGGTTTTTCCGAAGTCTTGGATTGTGTGTCCACTATGAATCTCAGTGGAAGCAGATTGTCATGAGTCCATAATTCCAGACCTCAGGAGAATCGTAGATACACAATAACATGAGATTTGTGATGTTGAGTGACATAGTGACATCATCACGGGACGCAGGGCAAGCCGAGGTTCGAAGCCAAGATTTCTCCAGTTATTTGAAGTTGCCCATCGTCTTCTCGTGTCCTGGGCGCATGCAGGGAGCTTTCTTTACGGCCCCAAGAAAAAATGTAGTGGGAATGTGCTTAAAATCCACCAGCTCATACTCTCACAGTCGTCTAGCTCGACGGCAGTCCCATCATGCCTGCTTTCCATACGCCACTCAGAGCTTTCCTCTTCGTTGTGAAACCTCGTCTAGATCATACGTGGAAACATTCATATCACCACTTAGGAACTACGTTGGCATCCGGCACATATCCTGGTTGCTTAGATTGCGTTCACGGGCCGCTGATCCCAACGGCGTTCCTGACGACCAGGAGGACCTGACGAAGGCTGCCATCCTGGAAAAGGTCATGAAAGGACGTCAGCCAACGGATCTTATGCTTCGTTGTGCGTCCTTGTTCCTGTCATCGGTGTGCCTCCAATTGACGAGATGACTAGGCACTATACTCGATGCTGAAGGTGCTTCTACCTGATCCTTCCACATGTGGTTTTGTTTACATGATGGTACATTCAAGGAAATGTCAAGACAATCTCTGGTCACTTCAAAAAGTCCGACTTGATTGCAGAACACGGATTAAATGTATGTAATGCCCATTTCACTTATTTGGCTCTTTTTGATCATGTCGACAGGCTCGCGACCTTCGTAAAATTGACTCCAGGGTTCCTAATCTCATCCCAACTATCCTTGTACGAAAGGAGGCTGTCCTGGTTGGTTTTCCTCCCGTTCATTACAAACATTTGACATCCTGAACTCCACCAGGTCAACATCCTTCATATCAGGGCTTTGGTTAAAGCAGACACGGTTATCTTGTTTGATACGTATGGATCTGCCGATTCAAGACTTCATTCCGTGTTTTTATACCACCTTGAGGTGAGATGGGTCCGTTTTTTAAGTTACTATTCTCACTCTGTATTATAGCATAACTTGAAGTCAAGAGGGACTATTCTGCCATACGAATTTCGGTTGGTGCATTCGTCGATTAGGAGATCAAATTAAAATTAATAAAATTACTGCACCAGTGCTCTAGAATCCATATTGTTGTCTGTCATGAGCGCCCTGGAGGCAGAAATGGTCTTCATTCGCAATCTTGTCGGAGGTTTATTAGCAGAACTTGAAGACAATATCGATCATGATCGTTTCAAGAGGCTACTCCATTATTCACGTCGTCTTGCGAGTTTCAAGAATAGAGCGAAATTGGTTCGTACTGCCATCACGAACTTCACATTTACACTCGATATTTACATCGTCTATTTAGGTGGAAGAGGCTCTGGAGGAAGTCCTTGCCCAAGGTTCGAATATTAATTTTGCTCCTAAAATATCTAAATTTCACATGCATCAGACGAGGATCTGAACGCCATGTATCTATCGAAGAGAAGGGACGATTTAACAGAATCTGATCATGAGGAGCTTGAGCTGTTACTAGAATCCTTCTCGAAGCAGGTGGAGGAGATTGTTACTGAAGCCGAGAGCATTGAGGTGATTGAAATGATGAACTAACTGCTATCTGATTTATGACCTTCTCTAGAGCAATGTCCAGTCTACTCAAGAGATTGTTGAGCTTATTCTCGATTCAAATCGTAACGCTCTCCTCGCTCTTGATCTCAAGGTTTGTCTTGGCATCGATCTTCTCTCTGACTAGGATTCACTTCTTCACAGGTTTCCATTGCTACTATGGGCCTTGGCACTGGTGCTCTTGTGGCTGGTTTATTCGGTATGAATGTGGGTCGCGTTGTTACACCTTTTTCTACTTTAGGGCTTATGATCAATGATGTCAGTTAACCAGCCACTTGGAAGAACATCCACATGCGTTTTATCTGATGACATTTTTATCATCGGGCATTGCGCTGATCGTTACTTGGGCTGCGTTACACAAGTACACCTTTTCTTCCTCTCAAAAAAAATGACTCATGCCTTGACCCTAGGCTCGCCAAAATCCGACGTGTTGGCCTCTCGAGTACTCAAAATTTGGGTAGGCAAGCAGCCAAGCCCTGGCTTCCTTTACCACTCAGGAAGAGATCTCCAGAAGGCTGGTCGTGAAACGACGTGTGGGTTTGACGTGGGCTCGACGTCACTGCCAGATATCACTTCCACACCTGATTACCAATGCCACGGCTCAGCCATCTACAGATCCACATCTTCTTTGTAAGGCCAGCATACAGTAATTCATCGATCCTTGTAGAGGACAAGCTAGTTAACGCAGGCTACTTAAATTTATTCACAGTATCTAATTCTGATGTACAAACTTCCCCACTTCATATTACTCACAATCTAGCTTTCATTTAGCCGATGCGACTTCCTTAAAACATCAGAGGTCTCTCCATCAATGTCTCAAACATCGCTGGTTAAATCTGTTCAAGGGAAGTCATTGCCAGAATTCTGTGACCACAATGACTGCGTAAAAAAAGCATATGAAAAAGAACATGTTTTTTTGGGTAAGTACCATGAGGTTCGAGATTTGTCAGCTGTGCGAACTGCCCACGACGACCGGTTTTTTTTGTTGCACACAGTAGATTTTGATCATACCAAAGACGTGCGTGGGTTTTCATCTGGAAAGTGTAGCTCGGCTTTCATAGAAATCCTGCGAACGAGCTCAAGTCTGTAGAATGAGTTCTATTTCAGATTTCAGGAACCTCTCTGAAAATATCCAGACACATTGAAATGATGGATTCGTTGTCGGCCAGTAGGAATCTGAGGGGTTTGAATTGAAGGCCGACGAAATATCGACTCGTTTGCTTGATTTTTGGCAAGGACGGAATGGCTTTAGGTCTGTAATTTGCATAATGATCACGGTGGCGGATGTTAGTATCTGTGCCAGCATATTCAAAATTGAGATTGAAATTAGAGAGAACAATGAACGATTTACTAGGAGTCTTTGTCTAGTCGGCCAAATGCCAAGATTCACCAGCAAGGGCTTTGGGCAAGTCGTGTACGGTGACGGTGTAATGCCATCTTATTATCCTGCTCCTGTAGCAATCAGTACTGGTTCTCTAAATCCCAGTTCTAGGAGGCGGATTGGTCGTCTAGTGCACGGGCATTTTTGTTTAATATCTTAAAGAAAGCTCTAATTATTGGAAGGGATCAAGCATGTGCAAGATTCTCTTCTGAGTTCAACCTTGGATAATCCCAGTGGATGCTGAGTTTAGAAAAGTTCCGAGACCACCCCTGTACATCGGATTTTTCTCGGCGGTACCTCCCAGAAGATTCATGCTGACAAGCCTCAAGAAACGGTAAAAAAAAACTTGAAAAGCTCCTGGAGCGCTCATAAATGATATTCCCGATTTAGCTTGCATCAAAAAAAATCAGCTTTCACAATCCAGAGCCAGGGTCCGGCTCCAAGTCAGTACTCAGAGTGAGTGATGAATATACGCCGTGAAAAGCAGCCTTGATTTTCTTTGAATTGTCTATGGTCTGTAGTGCAATATCCGACAACTCATTGATGACCAAAAATGCTAAAATAATACAGATTTAGGACCGGGTCCATTTGAAATGTAACTATAAACGTGGGCAAAGGACAGATTCGTGGGTCTTATCTAATGGTTGCTCGGCGACGAAGTGAATACTGGATCTTGACACAAGCTCCTTCGCGATGGAGAGCTAATAGCCAGAAGGGTTCATGTACCAAGGTCGAATCATGAACACCACGTCTCTGCATCACAAACAGACAGACAGTGAGATAGATAAAAACCATGAAAATAATGGTTCAGCCCGGGTTCGAACCGGGGACCTTCTGTGTGTAAGACAGAAATCATAACCACTAGACCACTGAACCTACGAAGAATGTTCCTTCTTGATTAGTTAGACCGTACAGCAGATCTATATGCGTCGACCCAAACACTTTATCACGGGTTTATCACGATGTTCGCTTGCTATGTTGCAGCTCAGATGATTCCTTCACAATTATTTGGCATCACTTCATGACTGGTACATAATTAGGCTAAATCGCTCCTAACCTGAGGCCGCAGCGCTACTCCTATGCTGGCAGAACTTAATGTCTCTGGGATGGCATTCATTAAATCGTGGTCAAGGCAAAACTGTTACAAGTAATCGACTATTTATACCCTGGGAGTGTGCTGCGGTTATCATCAAGATGCATGTGGTGCAGGGATGTGTGTCAATTCGAAGATGAGCGGTCGGCTTTAAGCGGCGATGCATCTTCGTCCCATCGCAGCACAGTGAACGTTACCCACAGACTACTTGGTTAACAGGTCAAGGTCTCAAGCCATGGTACCAGGGCTAGCTCCTACGGTTCTCTTTTCATCTCTACCCTTCTTAATTGAAGGTGTAAATGGATTAGACGCGACGCCTCTGCTGAAGAGACGACAGGGTAAGCTATCATCCCCCAACGCCCATTCAGTGTTTACATGCGTTTCCAGATCCAACACCAACATATAGCTCTGTATCGTCGCCTTTACTCTTCCTACATGACTTGAGGTCTTCTTTGACTGCCTGCACCTCTGTCAACGTCACCTGGATATACGCAGGTCCACCTTTACCGCTTGACCTCATCGCCACCAATGCCACCCCTCCGTCTTCCCAAACCTCACATGTCAATACTTTCACCGATGACCAAGTATTTTCAGTACCTTCAGGTGCCTCCCAATCGCAGCCGGTCCGAGTCCCGATTACGCAAGGCATACTTCCCCAAGCCTCTGTAGTACCTTGGAATGTAAATGTATCCACGGGATGGTATCAAATCCTTGCAGACCTCAATTCAACATACAAGGATCAGACAGATCCATTTTTTGTTCAGCTTGGGAATGATACGTCGTGCCTTCTGAGTACTACCCACACAAGCACAATCTCCATGTCCTCGTCCTCGAATATGCCCATATCAATGTCTTCGGGAGCAACAACCGCCCCAGAGTCTACCACCCAAAGAAACAGTTCACAAGTGAGCGTTATCATCGGAGTCGTTGCGGGGGCCATCGTATTCCTTATCATTGTTCTCACCATGTACCTCTGGCTGCGAAAGAGGAAAAGCGCGGCTGAAACTAGAGGGCAATCTACCCGCGCTAAACATAGCTGCGGGCTGGATGGTATAGGTTCCCTTAACTCTACTCACTTCGAAAGAAGAAACCATGCTTCTTGTGACCTAACATCCGCAACGAGACATGAATTCGCGAAGAATGGTACAGCGAGTTGCGCTGGGGATGGCCAGCACAGAAGTGACAACCCAATATCTTGTTCATCCTCGGTAGAGAAACTGGCTAGTTCTCCTGCTTCCTATACGAATCCTTTCGACGACATTGAAGGAGGTCTGGCGCTAGCAACTATACCCATCTCTTCTTCAAGAACTTCCCTCCAACAACTGAGCTCATCACACATTCTATCACGAAACAACTTGATTTACCCCAGCGAGCCTCATGACAGAGCACCCTCCCTTGATGTTCATACCTATTCTTCACATTCATCATTTCCATCAGCAGATATCGATGTGGCTAGGTCATACTCCGCCTCATCTTCAACTCATTCTCCTTCAACCGATCTCAACCATCAAATGTATGTTAAAGAACCTTCATCAAACATACCCAGAAGGATGCCTCGAAAACCTGTCCCTGTCTATGATTCTTTCCTTTCGGGTCCTTCAAACCTAACTACTTCCAGCCCTGCGGTTTCTTATGTATCTTCGCCCGCCACTCCTACAACTCCTAGTGCTTCTGGCGTAACAGCTTACGGCCATTATTCCAGAAAGCTACAGCTAAATCATGATGGTAACAGTCTCGTGCACAAAAGTAGTTTTGGACCTGGAGGAGTTGAAGGGAAACAGGTGCATTATCTGATTCCAGACATGCCTTTCCCAAGGAAGAGTTGAATGACCCACTTGAACCATTTTCTCGTGGGATATCTTGTGGTAATGTTTTTTGCAGGCTCGGGTAAACTCAAATCTAACCCCTAAGTCTGACTGTTCGTTCTGCTGTTATGTATACCACTGTCCAATTTCTTGTTGTACTTGAACAGTTTGCATGCCTTAATAACATTGTAGTGTTATTCGTGGTCCCCATATGGTCTTCTGCTCTTCTGTTTTCCCTTACCAAACAAATTTATCTATCATGGGAGGAGACAGATCTTGATTGTTCGTCGTCACATAATCATTCTCAGTAGCACTTGTCCCATCTACTAGTTATATGATCTGGTCTTATCGGTCAAATTGCCGACCTTTGTAGTCTTTGTTTGCATAGTTATTTGGGTCTGCGCTAAAGCCTGGGTTGTCATCCTACTAGATTAGTCCTCGGGTATCTTAGTCTATGGCTGGCTTGGCTCCAAATATACCTTTCTTTTCCTTGAGCGTCCTTAGCAACAGCCGAGCCTTGACCTCCGTTGAGTGTTCTCACTGGTTGCGGATGGTGTGACGGCGGTCAAGAGGCCGAAGTCAAGTATTTTAACTCCTGTAAATTCATCTTTCTCATATGTGATGGGAGTCATAGTTAAAAAGGGCAAGAAGTATCAATCACCTCCATCTTTACCACCCCCTCATCACGAGCTCACATCCACCTAGAAACTGTCTCCTGAACTTCAAGCGCCCTACGCTCTGGCTAATAGTACCCTGGAGAAGTGACCTGCTTCCCCTTTGGAATTAAATATACACCCGTAGGCATGGAATTTACAAAAGGGAATTGCTGCTAACTCCTCTATGTATAGGCAGGGACCCAATAATTGAATCATCACTGATGATCAACGGTGGTTTTACAATTCCTGAATTTGTTGAGCTCTTAGTAGCCTCTGCGCTAGCAGGGCTCCTGGCTGGATGCCTTCTAATCTATATTCATCGTCGATTTCTGAGGCATTGTTGCCTACGTCCGCAGGATTTTGAGCACGGCACCAAGGTGCATCACTCGTCGGGTGGTGATACATCAATGATTGATGTACGGCAACAAACCCCAACCATTCCTATCCAAATTCCACCACCTGATGAATATGCAATGCCTTTGGAACCAGAGCATGCCATCCCTCAGGTGGAGACTGGGTATCCATTTACCAGCCATCAAATCCTTGATCAAATACCCGGCTCACAACCATTCATGGTAAATCCTGCGATCGATCACCCTACACCACGAGCATTTTCCAGGAATGATTATCAAGGAAAAATAAGTATCTCGAATTATCATGATAGGGGCATGAGAAACACAACCAATGTGGACTTGTCGAATAGAACACCAACTACCGCATCGACACCGCCACACAACGTTCGGGCTTCTGGTTCTCCACGCTATCTGGCTTTTTGAGGTTGATTAACAGGGACCCAAGTACTTTCGCTGGCGTATTCGGATCAACCTTCCCTCCTCGTGGGTAGATTAGGCCAGGACAATTCAGATACATGAGAAGATGACTATCTCGGGCAACGGGTCTGAAGTCCGAAGTTGTCTCAAATACAACCTCGTGGGCTTCTATGGTAAATCAGCACCAATGCTCGCTGGGTATGGCACCGTCGTAAAGTGAACGTAATGCCATCGACGCGTTTCGGCGCAGCGGTTCATCATCCTCGCCCGTACCACTTGGTCCCTGCCCAAATCCTAGCCCAACCATCTTAGCAGTCTTGCTGAATTCTTCGTCCTCCAACATCCACCGGCCTTCCCTCTCTTCTTCGTCCCACCATTTAATTGCACGATCTCGAAGCTCCGGCGTTCGCATAATTGTAGCTCTAGTAAATTGATCAAGATGAAGTGTAGAAAGAAGATGTTCGAGAGTGCGAAGTGCTGTGGCGAAATGTTGGTGCTTCTCTTCCGCCGATACGGTGACAGGGGGTGACAAAATATTGGAAAGGATTGGGATCGGGATAGAAATTGTCGGCAATTGGTAGACGATAAGCGGAAGTACGAGAAAGAGCATGTGACGATATCTGAGTAGTTGATCGTGTACCTATAGACAACAAGATACAATTGTGGTTCCGGGAAGGGGGCAAGTACATACCATCCATGTTGGCTCGTCACCTGGCTGTTGAGGGATTTGTATTGGTGATGTAGCAATCCAATAAAATTCAGTAAGGCATGAGATGATGAGAGTGCCGGTGCCCAACGACCGTAAGTGCCCGCGTGTTGAAGAACTTGACGTCAGGAGCTGGAGACAGTAAAAATGATGACACCTCGAAGGAATACAGCAAATAACTATACCCCAATTACACCTGCCTCATGAGTGTATGAAAGCAATGCCGCAGGTAAAGAAAAGAGAGAGAAATCTTCAAAAGAAGAGCACCACTCGCAAGTCGCAACTGCATGGTGTCCGAAGCTAGTCAAGTATCAAAGGTTTGGCTGCGACGGAGGAGACAAAATTCGGACCGAACGTAAAGTAATCGCATGTCAAAAGAACCAAGTCGCTCGAGTAAAAGTTCTAGATTTTTAGGCACCTCGCCGAACTCGGATCTTTGGACTAATAAAGCCTTGATTGAATCTGGAGGCGTGTTAATAGAGAGGTCGAGGGCACGAAAGATATTCTCGGGTTTTGCGATAAGAATGAGATAAATAATGTATATTGTGTGCGCAAGAAGAAAAATCGAGGTTCCCAGATCCCTTTTAGTTTCTTGAGGATTTTGCTGGCTTTTGGAAGCGAAGTACAACCATGTGGCAGCAATTGCAAGGCTAGTCGCCCAATATGTGTCCCAAGCGGGACTTGAAAGGGTGGACATCTGCAAGGAGTCGTGAGCTCATGCAGGAAGAGAGACATACTCGGAACTTACATGACTGTCTTAGCGTAACATTCGACGTTTAGTTAACGCATTTGATGACGGCCCGAGCCTGCCGACACACAGTTAAATAAAGTCACTTAGTTCAAAATTATAATGTCCCTCTACATCGTATACAGCTTGTCTGTATCTCTATACCTCTCAGGCGGTCTGTATATTGTATGTTCACGACGATCTTAAGTCAGAAGTTGCTCGACTCCTCAAAGCTGATAAGCCCTGTCCTGGTATGAAGTCTGTTTTGGTTGTTTGCGGTGCTACTGCTTTGTGCATGGAGCAAGTAGATATTGTACTCCCATCGAACGCGGCCCACAAGCTCACCGTTTTTGTTCTCGAGGTTATCTAAGTGATGAATGGCTCCTTGCCAGTCAGCTGTCTTCCTCAGAAAAGCATGCTTCACTTTCTAGACTCGTGTTCACTGACTTCCCTACACGAACCTTGAAACCTTGACATTACGGCGTGTATCCTTCTCTTCGGAGCACTGACCCAGCCGTTGTCATTATCTGATTATCAGAACATACCTCACAAGATCCTTCTTATCTAAAATGGTACATGTGACATATTTTCCATGTGCCAGCATCTTCTGGAAAGAACTGGGGTTTGAATAGGGTGAATTGTGTCGTTCTTTACCTTGATACTCATGAATGAAAGAAAGGAGATCGTTGTTCTGGGTGCAGGTAAGCTTTGGATCCAGTTCTAGATCTATGATGAGTGACGTCCAGGTGGTTCGGTCCTATAGGTGTTATTGGGTTGACTACAGCAATCGTTCTTCAAGAGCAAGGCGATTATCAAGTGACGATAGTCGCTGACGTCTTTCCCGGGGATGAGCGTAATTCCAGATACACCAGTTGCTGGGCAGTGAGTTGGATGATGTTCTATTCCAAATATCACTGATCGATGTAAGGGAGCACATCATGTAACTCTTTCCGGGAGTGATACTCGATTGTACAGTAAGTTTCACTCTTGTCCTGTTTACATGCTGCGTCATATAAGCTGCACGAAGAGATTGACCAAGAAACGTTCGGATATATGTGGAAATTGGCGGAACCCGGAAAAGGAGCCGCAGAGGGCTGTTTCCTGCGTCTTCAACAACAGGAATTTTACGAAGAAGGCTACGGAGATGGAGCACAATTGAAGTATTATCCAGGCGTGAGTGTCATGACATGAGCCGTTATAGGTGCTCAGTTTGATACAGTGGAAAGACATATCGAGTGATGCAGCATTAGCAGGCGGAACTCGTGGCGTCGAGTTTGAAACCCTCACCATTGATGTCCCAATGTATCTTCAATACCTTCAAGCACGTTTTCTTTCCAAAGGAGGTGCAATTTATCGGGGCACCGTACAACATATCGACCAAATCCTGCAAGGTGGACCTTATATCTTTCACAGTGACCGCCAGAGGAGGGAAACACTTGCAGGAAAGGTCACTCTTCATAGTCTTATTGTCTGTACTGGCCTAGGTGCTCGATCTCTTGGAGGCGTAGAGGATCAGGATGTCTATCCAGCGAGGGGTCAGACTGTTGTCTTAAGAGCCCCTTGGGTAAGATTTGGCCGGACATTAACCGGGAAGCACTGGGTGTATATAATACCTAGGAAGAATGGAGATGTTATAGTCGGAGGTGTCAAGGAGATGAATGATTGGTACGTAGCATGGATGATGTCTCTCAGGTGTTTGTGAATCCATGTATCAGGTACCCATTACCCAGAGAGGAGACAAGGATGGATATACTTAGGAGAGGGCTTGCCCTATGTCCTGAACTAGCTCCCCCAGAAATACGACGAGAGCGGCATCCAACCGTTGAAGATTTATTACCCTTAGTCTCCGAGGATCTTGTTGGTCTGAGGCCAATGAGGAATGGAGGAATAAGAATCGAATATCAACGGGTCCCGAGAAAAGAAGGCGGTACTATTGCTGTCGTTTTTAATTATGGGTAAGCCCTCTTTACTGGGCTCAGGTCTTGTCACTAACTTTTAGGTCAAGACACGGTGGTCATGGATTCATATCATCTTGGGGTTCAGCATTCACTGTTGCAGAATTGTTGGACAGAGATCGAAGTGTTAAATCTGGTAAGGATTGTCAGATTTCGAATGCGACCAACAAGTATTGTTTGTAATGGCCATTCTACTTGTGCTCTTGCAATGCCGACCACCCTAGGTGATGTAAAGCAAACTCGACAATAGATCAATAAAGAGATGTGGTGACAGCTCAAGGTAGGCATAGACTCCTCCTGGGATGACATGTTAGTGTCTGCATGAAAATTATATCATTTACAATTGCGGATTATTTATTGAAGTTACTAGATCTTCTTCTGCTTCCTCCTCCTCCTCCTCCTCCTCGTCGTCGTCGTCATTATTTTCGGCCTCTGGATACGTATTCCAACCCTCATGTCCCACTTCTCTCTCTTCATTTTGAGGAACCTGTTTACAATCATTATGGTGGACCTCCCTTGTTTGATGGTTATTCTCTAATTCTCCTGGAAACTCAAACTTCTCAATGACACTTCCAGGAATGAGGTGTAAGAATATGAGCTCCTCGAGCATTGATCCAGGTAACGCTGCCTAAATTTTGATGTTAGTACTTATTTGTGAAGATATTTAGTCAATAAAATACCCAGAGGATCAACATTGTGATGACATCCTTGGTTCTTTGGCGATTGGAATTGTCAAGTATTGTAGTCACATAAGCAGTTGCACTGGAATTATTGACGAGACCAAAAACCCAGTGATGGCCACTACTCAAGCAGAATTTCATAACATGTTGCCGATGTCGGCCATAGTGCCTTCTGGGATGTATTCAGCTGTGTAAAAAAATTTAAATAATATAGATAAATCAGATACGCACGCCAAACAGCAAGCACCAATTGTCTTGTACAACTTTGATGGTTCAGCTAAAACAACCGATCCATTGCAATATCGATCAGAGATAAAAAAAACTAACCTGCTATAGAGATAAGCTGAGACCGGGGTTGTGCATCTATTATCAAGCCCTCCCAATCGGTGTCTTCGGAGAAGTTATCATTCAAGTGTTCATCCAAGTGTATAACGAATCCTGGGTAAGTTATGTTGACTGAGAGACTAAGTGATTCGAAACGTAGTTAAGAATAGGAAATGGCATAGAATCCTTTAATCTAAGTTGATCCGCAGTTGGAGACGCTTGTGCACAGCCTGGTTTCTGATTTTCATTTGATGTGGTGATGGTCAAAACTAGGTAATCAGTCCGACCTGAAATGTAAGTTCTATTTGTATGATTTCCAAGCCCACATCTGACTTCAACTGCCTGGTGCCGGGCGTCCAGCTGGGACAATGATATGCCCCTAATGATACAGGCAAATTTGTGGATGTCATGAAGGAATCTGAGCTGGTCACTGATAAAAAATTCTGCGATAAGCTGAGAGAAAGCTAGAGTTGAAAGAGGATATACTAAATCAATGTTGAAAAGTACTTACTTTGCCAACACCAAAAGAACGCGTAGCCTGGTAATCTAGATCCTTTTTCAACTTATTGATACCTGCTTCACTGGGAGAAGGACAGGAATGTTTGCTTTTGAAATCTTCCGATATAACAATGTCCAGTACTTGATCAACGGAATACGAGTTGTTGACCTCAATCCCGAGGCGGCTAAATTGTCTCAACGATCTAGCTTTGGATAAGGACATGACCTAGAAAAGGTATCAAGAAATAAACTGTCAGGAGAAGATAACGCCACTCACCACAAAGTCATTTTGAAGGTATCTGCCATTAAGAACAAGCTCAGTAAAGTCTCGAAGATGATAGGGATTCAAGGCCAGCTCTCTGAGTGCTTTGAGATAATTTCTGAGTGCTTTATTCGATTGTTTCTCCTCTTGCATTTTCCGAATAAGAGGATCTAAGATGAGATCTTTAACTTTTTCCTTTGTGGTTTCCGCTGCCCATTGCCCCTTGTTCTTCTCAATGATCTCATCGAGTGAAAGTAACAGGTCTGCTTTTGGCGGCCTTCCCTCAGTGAGTGGAAATGGTTCTGATCACTTTTACTCAGAGATAAATAGGCAGTGGATAGCAAAAACTTACCATCGTGCGGAGGGTCAGTAGATTTATCCATGTATTTGGAAGATCAAGATATGGAGAGCAATAGAGTTTGATTCAAACAATTCCCAAGCCTTGATGTTAAGCTCAACGAAAGTGACCCACATCATGATTAATCAATGAAGTAGGCTGGGCTTGATCAACATAGGAAACATACCATGAATATCACAATGTCATTTTGTTATGGTTTTGAAGAAAAAAAAATGACCCAAGCAAGCATCGTTAAAGGTATGAGAAAGCACTCCCTATATACGTGCTGCCCCATTTTCCCGAGCTACAAATCGTTTGTCCTGGATCACCGTGGCTGTATTCAACGAGGATCCTCTGGCATGAACAAAACTCATACCGTCGAAATGCAAAGGTGGCAGAATTTTCTGTTGATAATGCAGACAGCGTTTTCTTCAATGTTTTATCTTACGCCGATTGTTAGGGATATTTGATGTCGTTATATCCAGAGTTTTATGAGGAATTGACAAAGATGACTGTGACGTATGGTTGATGCCTTTGGCTCAGGGACGAGGATTGTCATATAGGACGTTCTTCCAGTAGCTGATCATCAGCTTGCATCAAGGATAATATTCCTTGTGCTGCTTGAGAGCGAGTTCTTGTATATTGTGTCGAAGGTTTTGATTTTGTATAGCTAATTATGGTGGTTACGACTTGGTACGCTGGGGATGCAGCAAACATTGTGTTCAATTAGCTTGTATGTCGGTATGAATGAGTGGGCCTCCAACCTCGAATCCTCTCATATTCGTGCCTCTGTGTCTGCTAACTCTGCCAACACCAGCGACAACGCTCGAGCTTTCTTTGGCCTTATTTACCTTATTTAATTGTGATCAGCAAGATAACAGCTAAGGACCCATAGCATCTGGGGGCGCCTGGAGCTTGAATCATCTACAAAATTTTAGTCCACTGTCACCAGCAGCGATCATGGACATGTCATGGCGGTCCTTACCCTACCAGTTTCAATATAGACATAATGGGTGTCGCTGTCAGTGCGGTCAGTGGTGTCAACGTCTGTTCAACTTTTGTTCATTTCTATTACTGGAACAGCAACAAGCGCCATCAACAACTGCATTGAGCATGTTGGATTTAATGCTCTTGTTTCGCCGCCACTAGGTAGCAAGTACGGGCGATGAACTGCAAAACCTCCACTGCAAACAACAGTAACTTTGGAGGCCAACGAGGAATTATCCATATCCCTCATCACCGGCATCTACTACACATCTTTTCCCTATTCAGTAGCTTCAGTTCAATGCTTCTTCTTCTTCTTGTTCTCTACAGCAACCCATTTGAAGTGTCTATAAGGCCGACTGGTGGTGCCGTGTCCAAAACTATGCAATTCTGGCGATCAATGAACACAAGTTGCCCACTAGTCATATCAAGCCCAACGTTAGAGAGCTCAATCGGATAACTAGCGACCTCAGGAATCCTGATATCCTTCATCTGAAAAACACAATCTGTCATATCCACATCCCAGGAATATGTTATGATTTTTGCAGTCCAATCACCATACATAGCAAGAGCAGCATCCCCTCTTATCAAGCCAGGTAACCATCTATGGCCAGGCTCAGCAGGATTACGACCGAGTGTAACGATACGAGGAGGGCTGCTTATATCTTGAGGTAATCGTATGAGGAAGAACTCGTACTTGTAGAGGATGACCATCCAGTTGAAACCTCGATCGTAAAATGGTCGAGAAACAGGATCCAGATCCATCTTCTTGACACGCTGTCGTGGCAATACGAGTTGATTGTCATACATTTTTAAATCTTGGATGGAGTAGAGGCTGATAAACTCGGGCCCAACAGCCACTACAATGTCACTTGTTGTGATGAAGATATCTCTCTGAGGAAAAACAACCCGAGTGAGAATTGTTGAAAGCATGAGAGAGCACTCACCACAGGTACATTGTCCTTTTCCCTGATGCGTACACTTGTCTCAGCTTGTTCTGGGTCATTGATGTTGTACTCGATGAGAGCCAGTCCCCACTTTTCATCCTTCTTGTGCTCCCCTGTTATTTGTACTGGAATCAAATATTTTTCCGAAAGAGCTACACTTGGTTTGCAGCTGAATAAGTAACTTCGTCTTGAGCATAAT